>JAEAME010000676.1_pt1 | contig 31541 bp, 22 predicted proteins | sample 8958731 | NCBI WGS metagenome assembly JAEAME01 (sample SAMN16933194, study PRJNA681113) | bioreactor sludge metagenome | isolation source: anerobic bioreactor sludge (Control) | place: India:Bengaluru | collected 2018-10-24
ACAATGCGTTTACTGATATCCCTGCGTATTTATATCATGCTCTTTTTAAAATACTCCATTAGGACCTGCTCGCTGCCTGCCTGTCTTATAACATCATTGATCTGGGCGTTAACTTCTCCTTCAACCATTTCATCAGTAACAGATATACTGTCGATGCGTGCCTGATCAAGGAATAGTTTTGACACAAGCAGCTCCTGCAGTACCATGCATCTTAGCTGGTCTGTCGGTGTCCTGTCTCCCCTTAGCCTGATCTCATTCACCATTTCTTCAACATCAGAAAGGTATACTACTTCATTGCCGACAATCGCAGCTATAGATTCAACAAGAACCTGTGAATTCATTAAGGTCATTCCGGATAAGTAAATACCGGCAAGCATCAAAAATAATCTTCGGCCTCTTCTCATCATCTTTGGTTATTATAAATCATAAACATATTATTTTTGAGTGCATCATTGTAAATACCATTTTCAAGGGCCTGGATAAACTCTATTCTTCTCATGTTCCAGATCATTCTTTTTATATCTTCTTTCACATAATCAATAGGAGCAAGGGACGACCTGAGTTTGTAATCCCGGATCGTCAGGAAATAAAGGTAATCGGAATCTGATGTTTCATAAAAAGGCGTTCTCCTGAGAAAAGATTCCTGATTGTTAATCTCTTCGGGCAGTTCGACCGATATCCTGTCAAGTGTTACCCATTCTTCATTGAAATCATCGAATTTATCAGCAAACTGATAACATAATTTTTCGAGTTCCTGAAGGTCGTTCTGTTCGCCTGACCTTGCAAGTGACCTTATTCTTTGAATGTTCGGCGTTTCAAGGGGAATTTTGATGAATAATGCTTTAACGATGTTTGAAGAAAGCAGAAAGCTTGCCTGGTTTTCAGAATAATACTTTTCCAGTTCGGTATTGTTTATCAAAGTATCCATTTTTTCAATCATCATCTGCCTTTGGTACTGGTAGATTACAAGATTCGCTCTTGTCTCTTCAATCTGCCGGGCAATTTCATCCCTGTTCTCCTGAGTCAGGTTTTCTTCAGCTTTCTGCAATAACAATTCCTTCTTGGCCCACCGGTTAATGTAGTTCTGTATTACTGCAGCACTGTCAGCGTCTGTTGTGCCAGGTTGAAAAACCTGCGGGATCTGATCAAAATAAAGTATATTGTTCCCGACCTTAGCTACCGGAAACCTGCTGGCTATTTTATTTGGATTATTGCATCCCGATAAAATAACCAGCAGAAGAATAATATAAGCAAGTCTAGTCATTAATCAAGCTCTTTTTAACCATATCATAAATATGATCATTAATCTTAACGGTGTATTTTGCCCTTAATTGTTCTATCCATTCCTTCTCGAGATATTCCTGATATCCGGCCATCATCTCTCCCTCAACTTCGCTGAAAGGCTTCGGAAGAGGTTCAATAACCTTATTGATTATTATTATTGATGGGTAATTATCTATAGTAATATTCTGTTTTCCTTTGTTCCAGTTTATTTTGTCAATTACCGGATTGTCGCCTTCAAACCATATCCTGTCATTTATAACAAGGACTGAATCATTTTCTTTATTGAATTTTTCAACCATAAGTCGGTCTGTATCTTTCCTTCTTGAATATTTTCTGTAAGCTGAAGCCAGTTTTTTTTCACCGCCTGGCATGCGTAAAGTATATATTTTAGTTTCAAGGCCTTTTTTTGTTAGAAATTCAGTTTTATGATCCTCATAATATCGAATCATTCCGGCTGAATCCTGTTGTATCCTTTTCCATAATTTTTCCTCAGATATATTAAAAAGAAGAATTCCGTCATGGAATTCATTGATAAGATACCTGAAATCAGGGTATTTCTTTTCGAGTATTGAATTCTCATATTGAATTATCTGATCATTCGAGATAGCTTCAATTGATTTATTTATGAATATTTCCGGCTCATTTGTGACTATCCTTGATTTTCTGTTATCAATATATGCTGCAAAATCTCCTGCTGAAAGTCTTTGATCAGCAAATGAATAAATATAGCCGGAGGGGATTGTTTTACGGTTATATTTTGACAGTCCGTTTATTATCAGAGAGTCAGTATTAGTCACAAACCAATTGAAAACCGCAGTATTAATTCTGAATTTGTACTCTTTCTTAAGAGTATTTATCATTGATCTCTTGCTGAGGGAATTCAGGTATGACTGATTGATCCTGCTTTCAAGATATGATCTGCTCTCCTCAAATGATGCCGGAGCCTTCTTCCCGAGCAATTTAATTATATGCCAGCCATAAGAAGATTTTATTGGTTTGCTGTATTTCCCGGTATCAGTTAATGCAAAAGCGGCTTCGGCAAATTCAGTAATTATTTCACCGGTTCCAAACCATTCAAGCTTGCCGCCATTAGCAGCACTCTGTTTATGATCTGAATACTTCTCAGCAAGTTTACCGAAGGAGGCTCCGCCAAGAAGCTCTTTATATATTGCATTTATCGCTTCTTCAGCTTTTTTTTCTTCTTCTCCTGATATTCCTGGCGGAGAAGATTTCATAATATGGGCAGTGAGCACCTTGCCTTTTGAAGGTCTTCTGTCAGCCACCTTAATAATATGATAACCATAAGGAGTTCTGACAGGATCAGAAACAGAACCCTTCTTCAGGTTATAAGCTGCATCCTCAAACGGGGTTATCATCTGGAAAACTGTGAAGTATCCAAGGTTACCGCCATTAAGTCTGACAGACGGATCGTCCGATGTGCTTCTGGCAACCTGTTCAAAAGACTCTCCCCTGAGTATCCTCTGTTTAACATCTGCTGCTTTGTTCCAGGCATTTAAAGTATCTGTCGCCCTTGATCCTTCCGGGCAGTTTACAAGGATATGCCAGGCATTGATTTCGACAAGTGACCTTTCATAAGTTTTCTTCAACAAATTTTCCTTCGTTTTTGTATCAGTAAGGTAATTCTGAGCTAGCTGGCTTCTGTAACCATTCAGTTCGTTTATGAATTCTTTTGTTGTATCAATGCCTTTGCTTATTGCATCGGCAACCTTTAGCCTGAAGTTAATATATTGCTGAAGATAGGTATCTGCATCGGGAAGTTTGTCAGATTCATTGCTTTTATTGAACATCCTGATGAATTCTCCTGCTTCAATCTTTCTGTCTGCAACAGTCATGAGGATGCTGTCATTTATATCCTGGGTCTTGCAAACAGCAGGGATAGTAAAAAATATTACTAGGAGGATTGATGATCTGATCTTCATCAGGGTAATTTACTTCCTGTTATTCAACTACTTTTCTGCTGTAGTTGGGCGATTCTTTCGTAATTGATACATCGTGGGGATGGCTTTCAATAATGCCTGAGTTTGTTATCCTGACAAACTTACTTTCTTTTTTCAGGATATTGATATTTTTTGCTCCCACGTATCCCATACCGGCTCTTAGTCCTCCGGTCATCTGGTAAATTACTTCAGCGAGCGTACCTTTATAGGGAACCCTTGCTGCTATACCTTCGGGTACCAGCTTTTTAATGTCATCTTCAATATCCTGGAAATAACGGTCCTTTGATCCCTGCTGCATTGCTTCCAGAGATCCCATTCCCCTGTAGGCTTTGAATTTACGTCCGCTATAGATAATTGTTTCTCCCGGTGATTCCTCTACTCCTGCGAATAAAGAACCTGTCATAATCGAATCAGCACCTGCTGCAATTGCTTTTATTATATCTCCTGAATAACGGATTCCTCCGTCGGCAATAACCGGCACACCAGATCCTTCAATTGCACTAGCCACGTTGTAGATAGCTGACAGTTGAGGAACCCCCACACCGGCAACCACTCTCGTAGTGCAGATTGAACCAGGGCCTATGCCAACTTTAACAGCATCAGCACCTTCCTGAACTAATTTCTTTGCAGCTTCAGCTGTTCCGATATTACCGACCACTACTTCAGTACCCGGAAAATTCTTCTTGATATCTTTAAGGATCCTGATAACGCTTTTAGTATGTGCGTGAGCCGTATCAATAGCGATAGCATCGGCACTGGCAGTCAAAAGGGCTTCAACCCTCTGCATTGTGTCGGGGGCAATTCCGACAGCAGCGCTGACCCTTAAGCGGCCCTTCTCATCCTTACAGGAATTCGGCCGGTCCTTTGTTTTTGTGATGTCTTTATATGTTATCAGGCCCACAAGCTTGCCTTTTTCATCAACCATCGGAAGCTTTTCAATCTTATGTTTCCTCAGTATTCTTGCAGCTGCTTCAAGATCGGTCTGATGATTTGTTGTGATAAGATTGCTTGTCATCACTTCGGTAATCTTCCTGTTGTGATTATTCTCGAACCTGAGATCCCTGTTTGTTACTATTCCCTTAAGAATGCCGTTTTCATCGATAACAGGTATTCCACCTATCTTGTATTCTGTCATCAGATGTATGGCTTCAGCAATTGTTGCGTTAAGGTTTATTGTAATAGGATCGAATATCATTACATTCTCAGCACGCTTCACCCTTTTTACCTGTGAAGCCTGCTTTTCAATGCTCATATTCTTATGTATCACTCCCATACCACCTTCCCTGGCTATAGCTATTGCCAGATCAGCTTCTGTTACAGTATCCATAGCTGCAGATACAATTGGTGTGTTGATTCGGATATTCCTTGAGAACATCGAACTCAGGTCTACTTCTCTCGGCAGAACTTCAGAGTATGAAGGAAGGAGAAGAACATCGTCAAATGTCAGTCCTTCGTATACTATTTTATCTTCCAGAAACGACATCAGGCAGGGTTTTTAGTTTTTTTTGATGCCGCAAATTACGAAAAATTAGTCACTCATAAAACATTCATTCTTTTCCTGCTCATAAAAAATTGAATAACAGTTACTATTTTTGTTATAATTATCAAGGTCCGCTGTCAGAATGAACATAGAACCCTACAGACAGATACTGATAAAATACTGGGGCTTCACTTCTTTCAGGCCTTTGCAGGAGGAAATCATAAAATCCGTTGCTGAAGGGAGGGATACGCTTGGACTCATGCCCACTGGTGGAGGAAAATCACTGACATTCCAGGTTCCTGCTCTGGCTGCCGAGGGGATATGCCTTGTAATAACCCCGCTCATAGCTCTGATGAAAGAACAGGTAGCCCGCCTTAACAGTCTTGAAATTAAATCATTGGCTATTCATTCTGGGATGTCACATGAGGAGATTGATATAGTACTTGAGAACAGTATCTATGGTGATTACAAATTCCTTTACATATCACCCGAAAGGATCCCGACAAGAATATTTCAGGCCAGGGTTCAGAAGATGAACCTTAACCTGATTGCTGTCGATGAGGCTCACTGTATATCTCAATGGGGATATGATTTCAGGCCTTCTTACCTTAAAATTGCTTTATTGCGTGAAATCGTTTCTGAAAAAGTACCTTTCCTTGCTCTTTCAGCCTCTGCAACGAGACAGGTAACTGAAGACATAATGAATAAGCTGCAGTTCAGGCAAAAAAATGTTCTCAGGACAAGCTTTGAGCGAAAGAACATATCCTACCTTGTAAGAAATGTTGAGGATAAAGGTTCATTTCTTATTAAGACACTTAATAAGATAAAAGGCAGCGGAATTGTATATGTACGAAGCCGTAAGAGGTGCAAAGAGATAGCCGAACTACTCGTGGCAAATGGAATCAGTTCCGATTTCTACCACGCAGGACTGCCGGTGGAATTACGCGACAGGAAACAGCTTGAATGGTCTGCAGGAGATACCCGGGTCATAGTCGCCACAAATGCTTTTGGCATGGGCATAGACAAATCAGATGTCCGTTTTGTAATACACTGGGAAATGCCTGACTGCATTGAAGAATATTTTCAGGAGAGCGGCAGGGCCGGACGTGATAACAAACCTGCATTTGCTGTTCTTCTGTATGCCAGGTCAGATAAGAGCCGTCTTGAAGAATCTCTGAGAAAGAAGTTCCCTCCGACGGATAAGATCAAGGATATTTACGAAGCTTTATGCAATTATCTTCAGGTCCCTGAAGGTGCAGGAAAAGACAATGTCTTTGATTTCAGCATGCAGGATTTCCTTTCGAAATACCGTTTGCCTGTAATAGAAACATATAATAGCCTGAAATTCCTTCAAAGAGAGGGTTATGTTGAATTCACGGAGGAGATCAACAATCCTTCAAGGGTCCATTTTATTGTGGGCCGGGATGACCTTTATAAATTCCAGGTGGCTAATGAAGCTTTTGACAGTTTTATAAAGCTTCTTCTCAGATCATACACAGGAATGTTCTCGGAATTTGTGGCTATAAATGAAGATATGCTGGCAAAGAAATCAGCTCTTACAAGAGATACAATATACAGATTCCTCGTAAAACTGTCTTCATTGAACATAATAAAGTACATACCGGGGAAGAAGACGGCTCTTATTATTTTCACTGAAGAGAGACTTGAAAGAAAATCCCTTCTTATATCCCCTGAGAATTATCTCCAGGTTAAGGAGAAGCATATAATACGGTTGAATAAAATGATTGACTATGCTGATTTCAATACCAAATGCAGATCCGTAGTTCTTCTTGATTACTTTGGGGAGGAATCCGACCGTTGCGGTATTTGTGATGTTTGCAGGGAGCGCAATGAGCTGGATCTGAGTAAATATGAATTTGATATTATACTTGAGGAGATCAAGGACAGATTGTCAGAAAAGAAATATGATGCACAGGAACTTGTCTCAAAGATAAACTATCCTGAAGAAAAGGTTATTAAGATAGTAAGATGGTTGCTTGATCACAATAAACTGGTAATTGACGATAATCATCTTTTATCATGGAAGGAGCCTGATCTGTTCTCTAGGTGAACAGACAGGGAAGTCTGATTTTTTTAAGGCTGCACTCAGAATTAGTACAGGTCTGATCAGGGTAATTTATTTAATCCTTCCCATTTTACATTCCAGGTACCATCGTCCGGGAACCCCGGGGCATGATTTTCAGGAGCACCATCCCACCCGGCACACATCATTGCAACAGCTGTCAGCAATGCGCCGTTTCCCGGGAGGTAGATCTTTAGTTGCTGATTCTGGTAATTATGACCGTTTTTCAGATAAGTATTTGTCTCAACTTCCTTGAAAAGAGCATCAACCGCCTTGTCAGGCATGCCCAGCCTTGTTGCCGACATTGCAGTCATTGGGAAATCCCATCCCCATGTATCTGACCATTGCCAGTGTTCCCAGACGTAGTTGAAGGTTCTTTTCATAGTTTCAATATCGATCATTTTGCTGTTCGGGACCATTCCGCAAAAGCCGGCAACCATCGGATGGTCGGTCATGTATCTTTGATTAGTGAATGAATCGGGAGCACTTTCGGCAGACAGATAAAGGCCTTCTTTTACGGGGAGCAATGATAGTTTATCCGTCACTTCCTTCCATTCAGGCCTGGGTTCCAGCCCAAGTCGTTTTCTCCATACAGATGCAGTCTGAAGGCACCATTGCCAGTATGCCAGTTCGAAGGGAGAATTTATTGTGGTTTCGGCCGGGAATCTCTCCTGGGCCGGTATCATTGGAGGCCCCAGGACATATCTCTTATTCTGTTCATCATACCAGGCAAACGATGCAATGAAATCAGCGGCTCCGAAAACTACATCAGCGTATTTCTCAAGGAACCTGTGATCATTATTATTCCTGAAACACAGTTCTGCCATATAAATAATGTGAGACTGCTGCCAGATAAGGAAGGATCCGACCCCGGAAGGGCTGTCATTTCCTGACGGGTCTGTCATTTTCGGCCATCGCAGACCATCAAAACCCTGCCTCTGAGCCGTCTCCCTGGCTTTTTCTTTAATATTGCCATAATAGCCAAGGCTATTCGCAAGAAGATCAGTTCTGTTCCACAATGCAAAATGAATTCCGTGCCAGTAATGCATTTCGAGATGGAATTTTCCATGCCAGCTGTTAAATGTAAGGCCTGTTTCGGCAGGAGGATAACTGCCTGCGCATTGTGTCCTTGTTAGGTACTGTGAGAGCACTATACGACGTTCCAGTTCTGCGGCCCTCGGATCTGTACAGCCCGACAGATCAACCGCTCCGCCGCTCATCCAGAATTTTTTCCATGATATCCTGCTATTTGAAGCTGTCGGTTTAAATCCGGGAATATCACGAACTGTATTTCCTTGAGTAAACATAAAGCTGAATGAGAAGATTGAGGCACTCTTATCGGGTTCAAGGCTGAAAATATTGTCATCAACTTCAGACAGATTTGCACTGCCTTTCCAATCCACTCCGACCGTATAAGTAGTTCCGTCAATTATTCTTTTAATAAATGCTGATCTTTTATTCTCAGTTAATTCGGACCTGTGCCTGTCCGGTAAGGTCCAGTCGCATCCCGAATCAGTATGCTGACCTGTCGGATAGGGGAATGAGATCCTTATCCGCAATAAGCCCTGTTTGATAAGAGGTGATTTTATCTTAGCCGATACTAGATCAATATCCTGGTGAGCATAGGTTATTACCTCAACAGGAACATTATCAACAGTGAATTTGCTGCGGATCTCACCCTTCCACAAATCAAGTGTCTGGTGAATATTGCTTATCTCATCAGGTTTAACCGGAGATCCGTCAGCGTGAGTGATTTCAAGACCTATGGCACCAAGATGCAGGCGATGTGGATTCTGCCTCAGATAGTTAACTGCATCACTCTTACGTTTCGGATTGCGTATCTGAACCGAAAAGGGAACCTTTCTGCCATGGTAGTCATAATCCTGGAGGCTCTCGTCAAAAGTAAAACCATCTGTATTCGGGAAACTATGCCAGCCCCATTCTGACTGTGTCCCAAGGGGAATACCTTTCTCGTACACGGAAGTGAATGTCTGCAAGCCCGTAATATCTGCAGTGAATGCAAACCTGCCGTTCCCGACTGTCAGCGGATTTAAAATGTCTAATGAATCTATATGAACCTTGTGCCTTGCTACCAGGCCTTTGCGGTCTATCTTATTTGTGCCGGACTTAAGCTGCAATGCGGTTCCGCAGGTGATTATAATAACAAACAGCAGTAAGCTCCTATTCATAGTTACCAGGTTTTTATCAGATGCAGGTCGTGAAAACATGTTTTCTGAGATAGCCAATAGTCATTACAATTCATCTGTCACTTACTCTTTTGCATAGGTGGTTCCGGTAGTCCAAGTCGTTTCCAGTTACGGGTGATCCTCAATAATTCCTGAGGAATAGTCCCGTTAAGGCCTTGCACCACGCCGTTCCATTGGCCGTTCTGATCGATCCACAGTGCCAGATCAAGCCTTTCATCAAGGTTAATCTCAAAATTTCCTGATCTGAAGCTTTTCAGACTTCCTGCAGCAAGGGCTTCAGGATTACCATTACTGTCAAGTCTTACAGCAGCTACTCCTATGGCATCAAAACTGACTTTCTTGCCTTGTACCTCAAATTCTGATTGTATCGGATCACCACTTACATCATTTGTTCCGGCAACATGGATTATTGTCCCATCGATAAGCCTTGAAAATCCTGTTGCCGGTGGGAAGCAGGAGGTAGTACTGAAGCCCCTCAGGGTGAAATACCTGCTGTCGAGCGTATCCCTCGCAGGTGTCTGTGCTGTAACACCATTTTCATTCAGTAGTTTAATAATTTCTGGAAATATTTCCCTGTAGTTGTTTCCTGCTGTCATTACCGGGAGCTGAATATTTTTATCTTCAACAGGTGTTCCGTCGAAATAGTGTGTCCACTTACCTATACTGAATACTGCTGTTTTTCCTCCGGCTGCTTTTTGAAAGAAAGCAGCAGTAGAATTTTTCTCAAACTCTGGATTATACAGCACAACAGTTGAATATCTTTGTTTTCCGTAACATATCCATCCCTCATCATCCACCTTCATGCTTCCGTTCTCTATTTCACTTGTTGGTATAAGGTCAGCAGGATAACCTGAGAACCAGAGGGTATCTGCAAGTTTCATTCCAACATCATTATGGTATGGTCCGGCCCAGTTCACAGCTGCTGAATGGCCAAAAATAACTGCCACCTGGCAGTCAAGGGGAGTTTTGCTTATATAGTTCAGTAATCTTATCCTGTTCTCTGCCCGCATAATATCCTTGTCATACAGGGTCTGGAAATCCAGGTAATCTATCCTCCCTCCAGCCAGAGCTGAGCTCCAGACCTGAACAGGCAGCTTCATTGTATAATACATGTTGTACCATAAGGGGCTATCCCATTTTTTGGCAAGAGCTGTTCTTGCTGCAAAGGGCACTATCTCATCTGTCTGTGCCCAGTCCCTTTTTACGCTCCACCAGTCAAGGCCGTTCTTCTTAAACTCATTATAATCGGGATAGGGCCACCAGGTAGGATGAACTGTTACTGCAGCATCATTACCGAAGATCTCCTTTACATCGTCATAGAAACTATTCTCAATATCAATATTCCTGTGAAGTATCATTTCCATGAAGTTATTTACAGCAACCTGCCGTTCAATTTCTTTATTCTTCACAGGTCTTGCCATAAGAAGGCAGTCTGCTATAAGGTCACGCCCGCCTGTCTTCCTTGCATATTCTTCTGCACTGTATTTTGAGTACCAGAAATCGTAAATATTTTCATTGTAGAATCTTGGGAAATATGGAGGAAATCCCCATTCATCCTTGCAAACTCCCGACAGACGGGCATCAGAGTACTGCTGAAGTATCTCTTTCTGAAATTCAACAAGGTGGGGCCCGAAGATATCAGGATAGAAAAGGGTGAAGGAAACAATGGCACAGGCATGGGTTTGTTTCTTTGATGCAGGAGGCAGGGTAATTTTCACTGAATCTTCTGAGATCACCTCGATCCTGCAGGATCGGGTTATATCTTCAAGGGTTTTGGGTTCAATACCGGATTGGCTGTTTTTGTATGCATAAACTCTCAGGACATTGTTTTTAAGAGCATTATATGGGGGTATTTTACCTCCGGCGTAATGATCATTCAGATTATCTATGCTTACAACTATTGTCTCAGTTGTATTTTTCTTTGCAAGTTTCACTTCCTGAAGTCTCAGCATCTCCTGAAGTTCATCAGGGTATTTGTTTCTGAAAGCTCTTCTTGCAGAACGCAGATCGAGATCGGGAACAAGTCCTAAATTATGTTCGATAGCCCAGTCTGCAGCAAGGATCATCTGCCTGTGTATGACCTCGTCAACAACTTCCTTATCCGGAAATCTTAGAAAGGGAATCAGCAGATTGAATGGAGAGTTCATGCTTAGATCTTCAATAATACCTTTATACCCATCTGGTTGCAGAACCCTGTCATTCCATTGCCAGACGCCGATGACGGGCATATATTCTTCAGTGATCTGATTCGGGACAGGAGGTTGTGCTGTTGTTTTTTTAAAAACGGGAAATTCAAGTTGCCCCTGGGCAGGTGAAGATGTGAATATAATTAAGCCTGCTGTCAGGACAAGAACCAGATATCTCATAATTTAAAATATTGATTTACAGTCAAATGTTACACTCTCATTAATGGCCGGAGAAGTTTAACAGGCATAAGTTCCTGTTTCCCGGAGTAAGATACCAATAAATGAATAATTTTTTAATATGATTATCCGGAATCATATGGAAGGTCAAATTGATTTTCTTTGTTTACCCCGACCCCTGGGGAGCGAAGAAAATCAATTTACTCCCCTTGGGGCCGGGGTAAATAAATTGATTTTCAAGCGATTTTTGCAATTATTTTAATGATTCCGGATACTCAACTTATTTTCTTGAGAAAGAAAATTGTTCTGATTGATTTCTGGTGTGAATATAACTTACCTGATATGAGATATAAATGATATTCTGTGATCCTTATCCGATAATTACATAATTTTGCACACAAACGCTAAACAAGATGGCTAAGAAGTCAAATCCTGTTTATTCCAGGAATGTTGTTGAATTTGTTGCTGTTGCAAATGAATTCTGCAAATATGCCGAACGATCAGCAGAGGTGAAGGGAGACGACCTCCTCCGGATACTTCAACGCATACTTCCGTTGATGTACCTTAAAGCTTCATTGCTTCCTTCACTTGAACCTTACTTTGAAGATGGAAATGAAAAGTTCGTTACTGAGGCAGACTGGCAGAGGATCCATGATTTACTGAGAATTAAGTTCGGCAATGCAAATGATTTTCTGGAAGTTTTCGATGAAAAGTTTGTTGAATCGGAAATTCCGGTTCCTTCAAGCCTTGCAGAACATATGGCTGATATATATCAGGATGCCAAAGACTTTCTGCTTCTTTATCAAACAGGTACAGAGGAAGTTATGAATGATGCTGTCTGGGAGTGCAAAATGAACTTTGAGAATATCTGGGGTCAAAAGCTCGTTAATTCGATGAAAGCGATTCACAGATTTATTTATTCAGGAGAAGAGATCTATTTCACAGAAATTGAAGAAAAAGAGGACGATGACAGGAGAAACAAAACAGAGTGGTTCATCTCGAAAAGACAAAACGAGTTCAGAAACAAAAAGGGATAACGTATACCAGAATAACATCTCGGCCGACGAAATTCAGAACTACGGTCTCTGCTGGTTCAAGGGCAGAATAGTCATGGTTGACAATATGACCGCATTTTCAAGTGCTATGCCGGTATTGTTCAAAGAAAAATACCTGGGATTTGACACTGAAACAAAACCTTCTTTCAGGAAAGGTCATAAAAATAAGGTCTCCCTTATACAGTTTGCCACTGCTGACACTGCATATTTATTCAGGATAAATAAGATAGGATTTCCTGACGATCTTGCCAGACTTTTTGCCGATGCGGGGATCTTAAAAATAGGTGTCGCTGTGAGGGATGACATTCGCTATCTTAAAACAGTGAGTAAATTCAGCACTGAAGGCTTTATTGACCTTCAGAGTTATGTAAAGGATTTCGGGATAGAGAGCTCGGGACTTAAGAAACTGACTGCCATTGTGCTGGGATTCCGTATTTCAAAACGGCAACAGGTAACTGACTGGGAAGCCAGGGAACTCACAGAGGCCCAGCAGATCTACGCTGCAACTGATGCCTGGGTGTGCAGGGAAATATATCTTAAATTATTGAAGAGCAACAAAATAAGCTAAATGTATTTTTTGGTTTTAATTATTATCAATTATAGAATCAAAAGCACTTTAAAGTATCTCCAAACTAAACAAACATTTATCAATATTATCCGGTGGAACATATCAAAATAACTCTTAAATCAGGCAAGGATCAGTCAGTCAGGCGATACCATCCCTGGATATTTTCAGGTGCCATAAAAAAGATATATGGCACACCCTCTGAAGGCGATATTGTTGATGTATACGACAATAAAGAAGAATTCCTTGCAACAGGTCATTATCAGCCAGGTTCCATAGCTGTGAGAATAATTTCCTTTGAACAGACAGGGATCAATACTGATTTCTTCAGTGAAAGACTTAAGAGGGCATTCGGTTACAGGACAACTCTCGGACTTACTGAAAACAGTGAAACAAATGTTTTCAGGCTGGTTCACGGCGAAGGCGACGGACTCCCGGGTTTAATAATCGATATTTACAACGGCGTGGCTGTAATGCAGATGCATTCGGTTGGCATGTATCGTTCCCGGAATGAATTTGTTACCTTACTCAGGGAGACTCTGGGAGAAAGACTGAGTGCCGTTTATGATAAAAGCGAGGATACACTTCCCCATAAATCAGAGCTAAAGAGCGCCAACGGCTATCTTTATGGAAATCCCGGGACATTCGAAGTAAGGGAGTATGGCCATACTTTTAAAGTAGACTGGGTGTCGGGTCAGAAGACAGGTTTTTTCATCGACCAGCGGGAGAACAGAAAATTGCTTCAATCTTACAGTGAGAACAGAAGTGTTCTGAATCTGTTCGGATATACAGGTGGATTCTCGGTCTATGCTATGAAAAACGCCAGACTTGTTCATACAGTTGACAGTTCCGGGCCCGCACTTGATCTGGCTGATGAAAATATAAGGCTTAATTTTGGTGAAGACAGCAGACATACATCTGTAAAGGCTGACGCCTTCGGCTTCCTCGATAATATAAAGGATAAATATGATCTCATAATCCTTGATCCCCCGGCCTTTGCCAAGCATAATAATGTCCTGACTAATGCATTGCAGGGATATAAGAGATTGAATATTAAAGCCATAGAGCAGATCAGGCCAGGAGGGATAATTTTTACTTTCTCCTGTTCACAGGTTGTGACAAAGGAGAATTTCAGGAAATCTGTATTTGCGGCTGCAGCAAATACCGGACGTAAAGTGAGGATCCTTCATCAGCTCAGCCAGCCTCCCGATCACCCGGTGAATATTTACCACCCGGAAGGAGAGTATCTTAAGGGCTTGGTGTTGTATGTTGAATGAGAAAGGGAGTTGAAAAGTTGAAAAGGTTGAAAAGTTGAAAAGGTTGAAAAGTTGAAGAGGGGATGAGTAAGAGGGGAAGATGGAGATTGTAGATCGAAAGTAAAGAATAAATGATGCAATGAGTAACGACAAGAACATTGAGTTGATTTCAAAAAGACTCGGATTGCACAGGTGGCAGGTCGAGAACTGTATAAGGCTTATGGAAGGAGGAGCTACAATACCCTTTATAAGCAGGTACAGGAAGGAGATGACAGGAAGTCTTGATGAAGTAACAATATCGGGCATAAAGGATGAGTATAACCGTCTTAAGGAACTTGATGCCAGGATTGAAAGTGTCAAAAAATCAATTGAAGAGCAGGGTAAGATGACTCCTGAGCTGCTTCTGAAGATAGAATCTTCTCTTACTATGGCTGAGCTGGAAGATGTCTATCTGCCATACAAGCCTAAAAGACGCACACGTGCCACTATTGCAAAGGAAAAGGGCCTTGAGCCTCTGGCAGAGATCATTTTCAAACAGGATGAAACTGATCCTGAGATCAGGGCTGAGCAATTCCTGAATGAAGATGTCGCTGATATTGCAGAAGCCGTTTCAGGTGCCAGGGATATTATCGCCGAATGGATAAGCGAAGATAAGACAGCCCGTGCGAGGCTACGGAATCTTTATGATAAAGAAGCTGTAATATATTCCAGGGTAATTAAAGGCAAGGAGACTGACGGGAACAAGTTCAGTGATTATTTTGACTGGTCAGAGCCTTTGAAGAAATGCCCTTCACACCGGCTTCTTGCTATGCGCCGGGGTGAAGAGGAAGGATTTCTTCGGCTGTCAATAGAGCCGGAAGATGAAAATGCACTGGCAATACTTAAATCAGTATTTGTAAGGTCAGCCAACAGGTCTTCTGAAATAGTCGGGGAAGCAGTATCAGACAGCTGGAAAAGACTTTTATCTCCGTCGATGGAAACGGAATTCCGAAATATCACAAAAGAAAAAGCTGATGAAGAAGCGATAAGGGTATTTGCTGACAATCTCAGGCAGCTTCTTCTTGCGCCTCCCCTGGGAGAGAAGAATATACTGGCCCTTGATCCGGGATACAGAACAGGCTGTAAGTTAGTCTGTCTCGACAGGCAGGGGAACCTCGTTCATAATGAGACAATTTATCCACATCCTCCTCAGAATCAGACAGCTCTGTCAATAAAGAAGATCCTTTCCCTCGTTAATGCATATAAAATAGAGGCCATAGCTATAGGAAATGGTACTGCAAGCAGGGAAACAGAAGACTTCATTAAATATATAAAATTTGAAAAGGATCTGCAGGTATTCGTTGTCAGTGAAGCAGGGGCATCGGTTTATTCTGCCTCCAAAGTTGCTAGGGATGAATTCCCAGATTACGATGTGACTGTCAGAGGAGCTGTTTCAATAGGCAGGAGACTGATGGACCCGCTTGCCGAGCTTGTCAAGATAGATCCTAAATCAATAGGTGTGGGCCAGTATCAGCATGATGTCGATCAGCAGAAGCTTCAGGATTCGCTCGACGAGGTTGTGATGAGTTGTGTCAATGCAGTAGGTGTTGAAGTAAATACTGCAAGCAGTCATCTTCTGACTTATGTATCAGGGCTGGGACCTCAGTTAGCCCAGAACATTGTTCATTACAGAAGCGAAAACGGACCTTTCAGATCGAGGGATGAGTTTCTGAAAGTCAAACGGCTTGGTTCAAAGGCTTTTGAGCAGTGTGCCGGTTTCCTTAGGATCAGAAATGCCGACCATCCTCTTGACAGCAGTGCAGTGCACCCAGAAAGTTATCATATTGTCGAGAGGATGGCAGAAGATATAGGGTGTGATGTGACGGAGCTTATCAGAAATGAGGGAAAGCGCAAAGAAATTAAAATTGAACACTATATAACTGAGTCAGCCGGAATGCCTACACTTAAGGATATCATTGCTGAACTTGAGAAGCCGGGAAGAGATCCCAGGTCAAAAATAAAGGAGTTCAGATTTGCTGATATACATGAGATGCAGGATCTTGTCCCCGGAATGATAGTCCCCGGAATTGTAACAAATGTTACAAAATTCGGGGCATTTGTAGATATCGGGATAAAGCAGGATGGTCTCGTTCATATATCCAATCTCAGTAAAACTTTCGTAAAAGATCCGTCTGAGGTTGTGAAGCTTCACCAGCATGTCTTTGTAAAAGTCCTGTCAGTTGAACCTGAAAGAAAAAGGATACAGTTATCTATGAAAGATGTTGATCAGAAAAAACATTCCGGTGTCTAAGGTTTTCGTGGCAGTTTTTCATTCCTCATTGCTGCATTATAGGCTAAGGATGCAGTGATCATAGCATTTACCTTCAGATCACTCATCACAAGCCTTTCATATGTATCCATCACTGTATGGTAAGTCCTTCCATATTCTATTGGATCCTGGATGAACTGAAAAGCTGGCAGTCCGTAGCGATCGAAAGACACGTGATCAGTTGATCCGGTATTCCTGATTGCTATTGTGGAGCAGCCGAGATCAGCAAAGGGTTTCAGCCATTCCTCAAAAACAGGACGGATCATTTCATTCTGCTGCAGGTTTATACCCCTGTACCTGCCGGAACCGTTATCCATATTGAAATAAACATTAAACCTGTCAAAATCAGGTTTATGTTCCTTTGTTTTTGGGTCAACAAGGTAATTTTCAACATAGCCCTGTGAACCATTCAGACCCTGTTCTTCGCCACCCCATAAAGCGACCCTGATTGTACGCCGGGGAGCAGCGTTGATGTTTTTAAGGATGCGAAGGGCTTCCATCATTACTATGCACCCGGAAGCATTGTCTGCAGCACCTGTTCCTCCATGCCACGAATCGAGATGTGCGCCCAGCAAGACTATCTCATTCCTGAGGTTTTTATCTGTTCCCTGGATCTCGCCTATGACATTATAGATTTCCGGACTTGGGAAAAACCTGTTCTTTATCTCAATTTCAATCTCCACTTTTATATCGTGTCTTATAAGTCTTTCAATCCTTTGAAAAGCTTCCATGGGGATGTTAAGCTCGGCAATTGGTTCTTCTTCTCCTGAGTTGTATCCGGCTCCTGTAGACCTGGGTACGTTATATGATCCTGAGTTATTAAGAATGACTGCCGCACCTTCGCTTTTTATGAGTTCACTTATTTTGTTTCTCAGCAGGAAGGCAGGGTTCACTTGTGTTACGGTCGGCCTTCTGCCTCCCGCACCGCCCGGAAATGTTTCCATTGCTATCTGGGCAAGCTGTTCATCTGTGAACCTTGTTGCAAGGGGTTCAAAGCTAATTTCATTCCGGGAAGCTGACGACGGGTTCATCAGGATTATTTTACCTGCAAGCTTGCCTCTGTATTTTTCAATGTCAGATTCTGAGCTTATCTCAAGAAGCACAACTTCACTTTTTACGACTCCATCCGTACTTCCTGTCCATGCTACGGGATTGCAGGCAATATTTGAATAATAGGGAGCTGTCATGGCAGCATAGGTTTTGAGGTTGTCCCATCCGCCCCGGTTAAACTGAGCAGCAGCTTCAATCCTGACGTTCTGAAACCCAAGTTCCTCCATTTTCTTTTTAGCTATATCATAACCTCTTGTTGCTCCCGAAGAACCTGTTAGCCTTGGCCCGGCATAGTCAGTAAGCCAGAAAGCAAGGTCTTCAATCTTCGAATTTACAGATGCCTCCTGCTTGATCTTATAAATCATTGAAAGATCGACATTTTTCTCTTGTGAAAAGAGGTTCAGCGGGATTATAAAGCATGCTGTCAGAGTAATTAAAGTCTTTATAAGATTCATTGTTATCCTTTTTTAGTGTCTAATGCATTAAAAACCTGAAGCTAAAAATAGTTAAAAATGGAAACAAACACTATCCGGTATCTTTTTTAATATGGCTGAATCCTTTCTGAAGGGGTTTCTGCAGGCAGGATGAGAAGTTCAATGTCCTTATTGAATTAAACTTTTGTACTTTTGTCATTCCAGGAGATTAACAGAATGATCTACCCTTCAAATTTTGAGAGCAAGATAGGCTTTGACAGGATACGGGAACTGTTGAAGGAGAGATGCTTAAGTCCCATGGGTATCAGAATGGCTGATGATATCCGTTTTGAGACTGATATTGACATCGTAACAGCTGAAGTGGCAGCTGCGAATGAGTTCCAGCTCATCCTGCGGTTTGAAGAGAATTTCCCGTCAGATAATTATTTCAGTTTTTCGGATTGTCTGAATAAAATAAGGATAGAGGGCACTTTTCCTGAGGTTAGGGAGGTTTTTGATCTGAAGCGATCCCTTGAAACTATACGCTCTATACTTAATTTCTTCAGGGCAAAGGACGAAGTGCATTACCCTGTCCTGAGGAAGATGTGCAGCCCGGTAAAGACTTATCCCTATGTTCTTGATTCAATTGACAGGATCATTGATCGTCACGGAGTGATAAAGGATAATGCTTCAAGCCGGCTTAAGGAGATAAGAACAGAAATAATTTCAAAAAATTTTCAGGCATCAAAACGCCTGAATGCTATTCTTAAGCAGGCACAGGCTGAAGGAATAGTCGATTCAGGAACAGCTGTTTCAGTAAGGAATGGGAGAGGGGTCATCCCGGTAAGTACCTATGATAAAAGGAAGCTGAAGGGATTGATACATGATCAGTCAGCTTCAGGTAAAACTGTTTTTATCGAACCCGGGGAGATAGTAGAGATAAACAACAGCATTATTGAGCTTGAATATGAAGAAAAGAGGGAGATTGTGAAAATATTAACACAATTTGCCGACAATATCAGGCCCTATATTGATGATCTTATCGAATCAAATAATTTTCTTGGCAGGATCGATTTCCTCCGGGCCAAAGCTCTCTTCTGCAACCACCTGAATTCGATCAAGCCGCTAATTGTAAAAGAACCTTTCATTTCGTGGAGGAAGGCAGTCCATCCGCTCCTTTTCCTGGCTTTCTCACGGACACCAGGGCGCAAAGTCGTGCCTCTTGACATACAGCTTGATAGCAGCAACCGGATCCTTGTGATATCCGGTCCCAATGCCGGAGGGAAATCAGTCTGCCTGAAGACAGTCGGCCTTCTCCAGTATATGCTGCAATGCGGATTTACGATTCCTGTTGAGGAGGGATCAGAATGCGGTATTTTCAGCGATATACTTATTGACATAGGTGATGAGCAAAGTATTGATAATGATTTAAGCACCTACAGTTCTCATCTTATAAACATGAAGCATTTCCTTAAGCATGGCTCGGGGGAAAGCCTGGTACTTATTGATGAGTTTGGTACAGGTACCGAACCGATGCTGGGAGGGTCGATAGCAGAAACGATTCTTGGTGAACTTAACAGAAAGAAGGTTTTTGGTGTTCTTACAACGCACTACACAAATCTGAAGCATTTTGCTTCACTTACAGAAGGAATAATAAACGGTGCAATGGCTTTTGATAATCACCTCATGCAGCCATTATTCAAGCTCGACATTGGCAAGCCGGGGAGCTCATTTGCTTTTGAGATTGCACGGAAGATCGGCCTGCCGGAAAATATCCTTGATGAAGCTGCAGGGAAGGCCGGAGTGAAGAATATCGACTACGACAGGCATCTGAAAGATATTGCCAGGGATAAAAGATACTGGGAAACAAAGCGGCAGAATATCAGGCAGCATGAAAAACGTCTGGAGGAACTGATTGAAGAGTATGAAAAGGAGTTATCTGGTGCCAGGTCAGCCCGGAAAGAGATAATAACACGGGCAAAGGATGAGGCTCAGGATCTGCTTAAGGAATCGAACCGGATGATTGAAAATACAATCCGGCAGATAAGGGAATCACAGGCCGAAAAAGAAAAGACAAAAGAGCTTCGCCAGGAGCTTGAGGAATTCAGAAGCACTGTTGAGGAAAAATCAGTTCCTGTTGAATCACAATTTGAAAAGAAAATGTCGGGCCTTGCTGAAAAAGCAAGACGTTATAAAAGTGAAAGCAAGCCAAAGGAAGAAAAGGCAGCAAAGGTAAAGGATAAACCGCTGAAGCCCGGTGATGCGGTAAGGATTAAAGAAACGCAGGCAGCTGGTGAGATTGTCTCGGTCAGGGGAAAATTGGTGCAGGTTGAAACTGGAAGCATGAGATTACAGGTACCCGTGGACAGAGTTGAAAGAATAAGCAGATCGGAGCTGAGAGAAAGCCTCAGGACTGCCCGGAGAACTTCAGCTCCGGACCCTGTTCTGTATGAACGGAAACTTAATTTCAAATCAGAGATAGATATCAGGGGGGCACGTGCAGAGGAAGCGCTCAACCGTGTAAGGGAGCTTATAGACGATGCCCTTATTGTACAGCATAAAAACCTCCGGATCCTTCACGGGAAAGGGAATGGAATACTCAGGCAGCTTGTAAGGGATTATCTGGCTACAATTAATGTAGTGAAGTCATTTCGTGATGAGCACGTTGATATGGGTGGTTCGGGAATAACGGTTGTTGAAATTGATTATTAGCAACTCTCCCTGAAATCTTCTGTTTAACCGAACCTGTAATGCTTTTTAATAGCCTTGATTATATTCCAGTTACACCTTAAACCTTCATCAAAGATAACCAGATCACCTTTCCCAAACCTTACAGGAGTGCCGTTTTCAGGAGTGACAGTTACTTCACCTTCAAGGATGTAACAGGTTTCAGCTTCATCATAGAACCAGGGAAATTCCGATTCTTCCTTTTCCCAGACAGGCCATGATCTGACATCAAGTTTCAGCAGTTTTTCTTCAGTAGGTTTTTCAATGTGTATCATTTTAGGAAATATTAGTTTAATCTGACTGAACCGTAAGAGGCTTTTACTTTTACGCGTGATGAAGGTGAAGAGTCTTTCCCGACTATCCCGCTTACCTCAGTTGAATTGTTTTCTACTATTCTTCTCCTGTTCTGGAAATTTTCTTCGTTGTACTTTAACCCTGAGTAAGATACCTTGGCTTCAAGATCGTAGCTTGCCATTTCTTCTATACCTATCCTTACTCCGGAGTAACGTGAGTTTATCTCAATTGATTCAAATCCTGAAGGGACTCTGTCAATATTGAATGATCCGTATCCTCCTTCAAATTCAAGTTTTTTTACAAGTGTCCCGATATTTATGTCTGCATAACCGGCATCAAGCACCAGGTTGTTTATCCTGTCAATTCTGATATTGTCATATTTTGTTTCGGCAACAACAGAACTTGTATTTCCGATCTGTAGTTTTGAATACCTGCTGTCAAGAAGGAGAGCCTGATTATTGTCCAGAACAAAACTTCCGCAGTACCTGAGATTGAGATCCAGCCATCCTGCTTCTTCGACAGTCCCTTTGCCGTAAGCCAGAACGATTGTGTTTAATGGTTTTTCATTCCCTCTTCCAAACTTAAGGGCTTTCAGGTTGCCGTATTTGATATCAAGGTCAACCAGGCCATCAATATCATCGAGGTCCGTATTTCCATACCTGTTTGCAAGAGTTAGATTCAGCCATACAGGCATTTTTACATTGTAATCAATGGAGAACCTCCGGGTATTTGAGTTCCAGCCTGAAAAGCTGAATTTATCATCAATGTCAGTTTCCACGGTGATAGTGTTCCCGCTTCTTGAAAAGTATACATTGATATAGCTAAGCAATCGTTCTGCTCTCTCCCTGTTTGGGATCAGGAGCGTGACTTTAACATCAACAACAACCTGATCTGTCTCAGATGTTTCCACCATGATATCGCCGTATCTGTTACTAAGGTCAAGAGTTGTGCCCTTTGTAACATTATACTCCTCGTGGTATTCCTTCTTAAGCTCCTGGGCTGATAATGCAAAGGAGAAGAATAACAGTGAAGTAAGGAGGAGTGTCCTTGGGTTATATGCTTGTTTCTTCATTTTGTGTAGAATTTGATTTTTCATTCCTTAAAGTTTGCAGCTGGTTTACAATGAAGCTCATGACTTCAACTTTAGTCTGGTAGTGTTCGATCATGGCATTAATGATTCTTTCATCACCGGGGTTTGCCTTAAGTTCTTTCTGAAGGTGGACATACACTGAATCCATGCTTCTGATCTCTTTCATCAACACGTCATTCTGCTCTGGATTTCCGGTAATATCAAGTGTCCCGATTTCGTTTTCCATCAGATTGACCTGATAGATATAATAGCTCTCTACTTCTTTATACTGGGGAGAAACATCACTCAGAGACATCCTGTCCCTGTCGGGTCTTATGAAATGTTCCCATGTCCAGAGCGATGAGAGTGTTATAAGCAGAGTTACCACAGCAGCTTTAAGCAGATATGGCACTATGCTTCTGGAAGGTCTGGCTGGCTGGAACCTGGCTTCCAGTTTTCTGCTGAACCTTTCCATGTGGCCCTTCGATGGCTCCCCGTCATCGAAGAAATCCCTGTTTGTTCTTATTAATTCATCTATTGTTTTCATTTCCTTAATTTTTTCCATTTTTCAAAGCACATATTAGTTTCTGCCTGGCTCTTGAGAGTTGAGATCTTGATGTGCTGCTTGATATTTTGAGAATTTCAGCTATTTCATCATGATCATAACCTTCCAGCAGGTAAAGTGAAAGTATCACCCTGTAGCCATCAGGTAATTTCTCTATGGCTTCTTTCACTTCTGCCACCTTAGAGTCGATCTCCTCGTTCCTTGAAGCATCATAAATGCTGTCGTCACTTATGCCTGTATGTGATTCAATATCTTCAAAGATCGCTTTTCTCCTGCTCAGTGCATCGAGCGACCTGTTGATAACAATTTTTTTCAGCCAGGCCCCGAAGCTTACTGTTCCTGAGTACATATCAAGTTTTTCAAAGGCCGACAGGAACGATTCCTGCATTATATCTTCGGCTTCCATCGAGTCATTAACAATCCTCAGACTCGTGTTATACATCGCTTTATAGTATAACTTATAGATCTGGAACTGCGCTTTCTGGTCGCCGTCTTTACACTTGTCAAGAAGGTCCTGATGTAAATTCTTGAATGCCGCTTCTACATTTGCCATTTTAACATTCAGGCTTTGTTTTATATGAGATGCTGCACCCACTCCTTTAATCTTATTGATCTGATCAAAAGACGGGAGCAATAATTTTATGTTGCACTCAATTTAAGATTTTTTTGGAATCTGGAAAAAAAATATTATCAGCCCCTGGATCACTTTTCCGGAAGAGTAATCAAGCTCTGAACCAAACATGCTGTGAGGTACAGAATAAACCAGGAGCAAAACGACTGCAGCAAGGATTACAGGGCCGGGCTTATCACTTTTTCTGTTAACTGTTACAGCGTATATCCAGAATGTCAGCGCAATAAGTAATTTATTGTCAGTCAGATCCCAGCCGAAGGGTACTCCGGTCCAGAACTCACCGAAAGCGAATTTCTGCACTATCGGTCCAAGGATCATTCCTCCTGCGATCAGCAATCCGAGAGCCCGGATAGCATATTTTTTATAGTCAGGCATTTTTACTGCAGCCGAAAGGCCGGCAGCAGTTGAAAAGAACATTGCAAGGAACATGAATATTATATGAGGCCCCAGAATATAACCTGGTACACCACCCTTGAATCGTATCACTACGGGATTATCCTTCATAAGGAATTGTGAACCATATTTATCCCGGAATCCGATATAGTATTCGATTTTGCCTGCCGGAGCTTGCTGAGGTACATTTGCGAAATAGCCTTTTTCAGTGTTTATGTTGAATATCTTATTCATTATGTAAGAATTAACAGGATATTCCTTATAAACAAAATCTTCAACACTGTATTCATCCTGTGTTTTATATCTTCTTACAAAGAGTCTTGCCTTGATTGTCGTATCGCTGATCTTTAACTTCACTTCAGGTCTCTCATCCAGCCCCAGGCTTCGGACAAGTTCGATATCATAAACTGAATCATTGAGGTTGATTTGTACCTCTTTTGGATTGGTAGGGCCTGTTTTGCGCTGATAAACCGCTGCACCGGCAGTGATAAGAAAAGTAAGAAATAACAGGATGAATTTTTTCATACTTATGATAGCAAAATCTTTTCTTAATTTATAATTGTATGATTAACAATATTTTGCTTGTGTCACGCATTACTTCTACATTAATTGTTTGTCCTGGACTCAGCTGGTTCATCCTGAACATGTAGTCCTCTATATTATTGACGCTCTTGCCATTTATAGCTGTTATTATATCGCCTTTTCTCATGCCTCCGAGAGAAGCAGGCCGTCCGGGTGTTACAAAATCGGCTCTTAATCCGTTCCTGACATTGCCCGCAAAATCAGGCATTATGCCAATAGTTACACCTCTTCTTCTCATTTGTCTCTGCTGATCAATCCCTGGACCAGCTTCCCTGAATTCAAGTTTTTCAGCTTGTGATGCAAGTGACTGCCCAATACCGAAGATAAAATCCGAAACTCTTACCATTCCGCTATAGTTTATCCTGTCATAAGTATCGTCGGGAGTGTGGTAGTCAAGGTGCGCCCCTGTTGAGAAAAAAAGCACAGGGATATTTTTACCGTAGAACGAAGAATGATCGGAAGGACCATATCCCTCATCGCTTATTGCCAGTTTGAGTATTGTTGTGTCATTAAGTGAGTTGAGCAGTGCCTTCAGTCCTTCGGCAGTGCCTGCTCCGGCAATCTGTATAGTATTTGTTTCCTGCAGTCTTCCAAGCATATCAAGGTTTATCATTGCATTCACCTTTGAAAGGTCAATAAGCGGATTTTCAACGAAATGCTTTGAACCGAGCAGTCCCTTTTCTTCTGCTGAGAATGCAATGCATATAATTGAACGGGGATGGCTTCCCGGTGTTGTTGCGAACTCCTCTGCAATCTCAAGCATGGCACCCACTCCTGAGGCATTATCATCGGCGCCATAATGTACGGCTAGTGTATCAACAGCCCGGCTTGACGATCCCGGGCCACCCATGCCAAGATGATCGAAGTGGGCTCCGATTATCAGATATTCATTCTTAAGGATCTCATCTTCCCCGCTTAGCATCATTACAACATTTCTGGTGCTTACTGTCTCGTGCAGCAGCTCTGCTTGTCCGCTGACAATAGTTCCTGTTGAAAAGCTTTCAGGTCTGCCTGACTCATTTATCTTCTTCTCAAGATCCGCTATCCTTTTTTTCGATTTTAACAGAATATGGTCTGCAACATCCCTCTTGATATTCATAACCGGGATACCTACTGAAAAATTCTCATTATCAGGCGATTCAAGTACGTCAATAGGGTCGAACAAGGGTCCTGAAACCAGCAATATTCCTGCAGCACCCATGTCTTTTGCTGTTAACGCCTTATCGCGGTCGTTGCTGAGACGGCCGAACCTGCTTGCATGCTTATCAATATCCGGGTCGGCTCTAAGCAGCATGACCCATTTGTCCTTAATTTCAATATCAATGTAATCATTCCATTGAAGGCTGTCGGTGTTTATATTGAACCCGTACCCGGCAAATACCACTTCAGCCACCAGTCCGCTGTTTGAGCTGAAAGCCGAGGGAACAAAGTCAGTACCCTGAGTGAAATGCCTTTCATCTATTGACAGGGAGTTTTCCTGTCCTGCCTGTATCTTCATGGCAACGCTGAATCTTTGGAAGCCATCACCCTCTACAGGCTCAAACCCATAAGATTCAAGATCGTTTCTTATGTAATATGCAGCAAGGCTGTCACCTGCAGACCCTGTAAGCCTGCCCTTGAGCGAATCAGACGCCAGGTAAGATATATGGTCCTGCAATTCACCTTCAGTGATTTCCCTGCCTTGGTTGCAGGCAATCAGAAAAATAAAAAACATCACAGCGGATGCCCGTGTGATGTTCTTAAAGAGTCCTGTGTTAAACATTTGCTTCTTTTCTCCTTTTTGCTGTCTCACTCAAACAACTTGAACGCTTTCTTTATCAGCGATAATGCTTCTCTTATTTCATCCTCTGTTATTACAAGCGGTGGAGCAAAGCGTATTATATGTTCATGAGTAGGTTTTGCTATAACTCCATTTTCCATCATCGCCAGGCATACGTCCCAGGCTGTTTTGCCTCCTTTAGGTTTTATGACAGTCGCATTTAAAAGGCCTTTTCCGCGAACGATCTCAATCATATCCGATTTGATGCCCTTCATTTCATCGCGGAATATTTTCCCCAGACGTTCAGAGTTTTCTGCAAGTTTCTCATCCTTTATTACCTCGAGGGAGGCTATGCCAACTTTTCCTGCCAGGGCGTTGCCGCCGAATGTTGAGCCGTGTTCTCCGGGGAGGATAGTGAGCATTATCTCATCGTCTGCCAGAACAGCGGATATCGGCATCACACCTCCTGAAAGTGCTTTTCCAAGGATGAGGATATCGGGGCGGACGCCTTCATGATCGCAGGCAAGAAGCTTTCCTGTTCTTGCAAGGCCTGTCTGCACTTCATCAGCGATGAAAAGAACATTGTGCTTTCTGCAGAGGTCATAAGACTTTCTCAGATAACCTTCATCGGGAACAAAAACCCCGGCTTCGCCCTGAATTGGTTCAACAAGGAAACCTGCAACATCAGGATCCTTGAGGGCTTCTTCAAGTGCCCCCAGATCATTATATGGTATAATTATAAATCCGGGAGTAAAAGGCCCGAAATGGTTTGTGGCATCCGGATCAGTAGACATAGATATTATTGTTATTGTACGGCCATGGAAATTGCCTGCACAGCAGATTATCTTAGCCTTGTCCTTCTGTATGCCTTTCTTCTTGTATGCCCATTTCCTGCACAGTTTCAGAGCTGTCTCATCGGCTTCTGCTCCTGAGTTCATTGGCAGAACCTTATCGTACCCGAAATATTTTGTAATGTATTCTTCATATTCGCCAAGAACAGAATTATAGAATGCCCTTGAAGTGAGAGTAAGCTTTGAAGCCTGGTCAGTCAGCGCCTTAATTATCCTTGGATGACAATGACCCTGATTTACAGCTGAATAGGCTGATAAGAAATCAAAATACCGTTTACCCTCCACATCCCAGACAAAGGGGCCTTTCCCCTTATCAAGGACAACAGGAAGCGGATGATAGTTGTGTGCTCCGTATCTGTCTTCCCGTTTGATGTAATCCTGTGCGTTCATTTAATTGATTGTTAATTAGTTATAAATTAGATAATCCAGGTTACAAGTTTACGAAAGCTTTTTATTATTTCCAAAAGCATTATTCAGAAGGGTTGAAGAGTTGAAGCGTTGAAGCGTTGAAAAGGGGAGGCAAGGAGCGAAGTTTGACGAACGGAGTGAGGAAAACCCGAGTATCGGGAGACGAAGTTCCGCGACAGCGGAAGGGTGATGAGGCGAAAGGGAGAGGGAGGATTAAGATTTTTGGAATATGTTTCAATCTTCCTTGAGGAGATCTGGTCTGAGTTTCCTGGTTCGTTCGAGGGATTGCTCGTGTCTCCAGTTCTCAATTTCCGCTGCATGGCCGGAGAGAAGTATATCAGGGACTTTCAAGCCTCTGAAATCGGCAGGACGTGTATAAACGGGAGGCGCGAGCAGATCATCCTGAAATGAATCCGAAAGGGCCGATTGCTCGTCACCCAGAGCTCCCGGAATGAGCCTCACTATTGCATCTGTGATTACAGCTGCAGGAAGCTCGCCGCCTGAAAGAACATAATCTCCTATGGAAATTTCCATTGTAACAAGATTATCACGGATCCTCTGGTCGACACCCTTGTAATGACCTGCAAGAATCATAATGTTTTCTTTCAGTGATAGCTGGTTAGCCATTCTCTGGCTGAAATGATCACCATCAGGCGACGTGTATATTATCTCATCATAATCCCTTTCATTCCTGAGCTGCGTGATAGCTTCAAACACAGGCTCAATCATCATAACCATACCTGCACCGCCACCGAAAGCATAATCATCAACCGACCTGTAACGGTCTTTTGCAAAATCATGAAGATTGATCACATTTATCTCAACAAGCTTTTTATCCCTGGCTCTTTTTACAATTGAGTTGTTAAGAGGGCTTTCCAGAAGATCCGGAATGACAGTAAGAATATCTATTCTCATTATGTGAGATTTGTACAAAGTTAAAAATATTTAAAATGATAATTTTATATCAGATAGAAAGGGAATTTTAGTCAATTAATTTATAAAAAATCGTTACTTGGTGTTTTATACCAAATGACTGATAATTATGCCGAAAGAATCATTTTCTTCAAAGTTAAAGAAGCTTGAGATAATAATTGAAAAATCTCCTCGTATTGATCGTCATTTTTCAATTCCGGCTGAAGAATTTGCAGAACGTCGCATGAAAACCTGGAATGCTTTGAAGTCAGTTGCGGATATTGATGTCGCCTTTGCCTTTTCCGATGAACATTACAGTGGTGATGTCCCGTATCTTGGAGGCAATATCAACTACTCAATTGAACAGGTGGCTTTCGGGCTTGGTCCGGATCCCTATACCTCAGGGATAATTGCCGGTTTTGAAGGGGTATATATTGCCGGTCAGTTAGCCAGTCGTGCTGCTATACGTGTTTATCCGACTGAGAGTTTGCAACTTGCCGATGAGAAATACCCTGTAGAAGGATTCTCACTGAAGGATATCCTTGAAATTATTGCCGGTCGTAAGGTAAAGCGCATCGGTTTGTTATCTCCGCGCCAGGTAATACCGGCAGGAATTGTTGCCAACCTTGAAGAAATAGCAGGCAAGGATAATGTTATTGATACACAGGAACCGTTTCAGAAGGTAAAAAACCTTAAGAGCGATAATGAGATGAAACTGATAGAAGATGCAGCCTATATAACATCTCTTGCACTGAGAGCTATGCTGGCAGTTACTGAGCCAGGGCTTGACGAAACAGAAGTGGCATCTTTCGGAGACATGCTTGCCAAATGGATGGGATGCGAAAGGCAGGGCTTCCAGACTATGGTAGGTTCTGACACAGCCTGTGCAACAATGATTGGACCTGCGTTGAACAGACAGATTATCGATGCCGATTATATGCATATGGGCACTTCCTACAAAAGAGACGGCCTGACAGCATGCTGCCGCAGAAGCCTTTTTTCTGGCAAAAAGGGATCAACAGCATATCGTGACTTTTTCAGGAAACTTGTTGAAGATGGTTTCAGAGTGGGATTTGAAGCCTATTGCGACATAGCCGAAAATGACAAACCTGCAAGGCTTCAGGAAAAAGCTCTGATTGACTTCTTTAATTCAAGAACAGATGCAATAATTGCAGTTGTTCAGGAACAATACGGAAAATCAGTTGCTTCAACCCTGAGAGATTACCTTTATTCGGATATTCCAGGTATAACAAAAGGCCTGGCCCGGATGAAACCATATACCGGAACTCATAACTCAGGTTATACGGAATGCCAGGAATTTTACGGTGCTATAACACTCGATTCCGAAGGGCCGCTTGAAAAGCAGGTAGTTACAATGTTAGACGTGGCCCTCAGAGGAAGGGGCAGTAAATGGCTGGGCACGGAATTTGAAAGGATTATTCCCGATTTTGACTACTGGGTTGTCGAGGATACTCTTGGTAAATATGGGAATGAAGTGAGGAATCTGACTGGCGAATTGCAGAAAGGAAATATAAATGTCAGGGGTTTTGGGAGAATTCCTGTAAATGTCCAGTCCCTTGCCGGCAATATTGATGAATACCTTACGCTCTGAGTAAAATTTCAGATATCGCCAATTATTCTCTTGAAAGATAAGTATATAGATCTGACCTGCCATAATAATCTTAAAAAAGTTAACCATGAAGAAAAAGGAATCTTTCACAGGGACAGCGATCTGTGTCTGTCTGCTGGTATTAATGTCAATAGCTTCATGCAGACAGTCGCCTGAATACCTTTCTGAGCAGCTGATGCTGACAGAAGGATGGGAGATCCAATCATCTGACAGTATCAGCAGTAATGGAGCAGAAATGTCCGGTGCTGGTTTTATTCCTGAAAAATGGTATAGTACAAGTGTTCCTGCTACTGTTCTATCTGGTCTTGCAGATAATGAGCTTTATCCGGAGCCCTATTTCGGAATGAATCTGCGATCGATCCCCGGCACTGACTATCCTCTTTTCAGGAACTTCTCAAATCTTTCAATGTCGGAAAAGAGCCCTTTCCGAGTTCCCTGGTGGTACAGGACTACTTTTCAGTTACCTGCTGGTTTTAAGAATAAGCAGCTTCAGATCCATTTCAGGGGTATCAATTTCAGGGCAAATATCTGGCTGAACGGGAAACTGCTGGCTGATTCGACAGAAGTTGCAGGATCTTTCAGGGTCTATGAATTTGATATTACTGACCTGGCGGAATTTGATGCTCAGAATTATCTTGCCGTAGAAGTCTTTGCTCCCCGCAAGGATGATCTCGCAATCACCTGGGTGGAGTGGAATCCGGCGCCGCCTGACAAGAATATGGGAATATGGCACGAGGTACTTATAACTGCTTCAGACCCCGTGAAAATAAGGTATCCGCAGGTAGTTACTGAATTTGATCTTCCTTCACTTGATGTGGCTCATCTTAATGTCAGTGCCGAAATTCAGAATTACAGTGATCAGCCTGTAACAGGAACTCTTAAAGGAAAGATTGAAAAAATTTCATTCAAAAAAGTTGTATCGCTTGAGCCCAATGAGGTAAAAGTAGTAACATTTACTCCGGGTGAGTTTAAGCAGCTGAACATAAAAAATCCCAGGATATGGTGGCCTGTCCACTACGGCAATCCGGATCTCTATACCCTTAATATGGAATTTGAGACGGGCGGGAAGATATCTGATCTGCAGTCAATAAATTTTGGTATACGCCAGGTATCTTCGGAGCTGACAGGCAATAATTACCTCCTCTTCAGGATAAACGGAAAGAGAATTTTGATAAGGGGCGGGGGCAGGACCTCAGATATGCTCCTGAGAACTGATACGGCAAGGCTCGAAACAGAAATAAGCTACATTAAAGACATGAACCTTAACACAATAAGGCTTGAAGGCAAACTTGAAAATGATTATTTCTATGATCTTTGTGACAGGAATGGAATTCTTGTAATGCCAGGCTGGTGCTGCTGCGATCACTGGGAAAAATGGGAAAACTGGGATGCAGAGGATCACATAATAGCCGCCAAATGTCTTAAGGACCAGGTCAGGCGTTTAAGAAGTCATGCATGCATACTCACATGGCTATATGGGAGTGATTATCCTCCGCCTCCCGATGTTGAGAAAATGTATCTTACAGTTTTCAGGGAAAACAACTGGCCGAATCCCCATCAGTCGTCAGCTGCTCTTAAGCCTACTGAGCTCACAGGTTATTCGGGCATAAGAATGGAAGGTCCTTATTTCTTTATCGAACCATCATACTGGCTCATTGATACAGTCAGGGGAGGAGCTTTTGGTTTTAACGCCGAGAT
>JAEAME010000677.1_pt1 | contig 31529 bp, 22 predicted proteins | sample 8958731 | NCBI WGS metagenome assembly JAEAME01 (sample SAMN16933194, study PRJNA681113) | bioreactor sludge metagenome | isolation source: anerobic bioreactor sludge (Control) | place: India:Bengaluru | collected 2018-10-24
GAGAACAACCTGGTAAGCGACAACTGCGTGATCGCCTCGGTCGAATGGGTGTTCCCCTCCGATTCGGTACAAAACGGCGTGGAAATCACGGTTACCCGGACCTACCGGGTTACCGACCATGCCGGGCTCACCGCACAATGCACCCATGTAATCCGGGCAGTCATCGACGAGGTGATGACGCTCACCTGTCCGCCCGACGATCCCGATTATTTCGACTGTATTTCCAGTATTCCGGCCCCCCTGAGCTGGGAGCAGTTCAGCGGCCAGGCCTCCTGGGAAAGCTATTTCGGCATAGACACCACCGGATTCAGAGCCATTGAACCTCCGGTGCCCTCCAACAGCTGTTATGGAACCGATTACACCAGACAATACACCATCAGGGACACCATCGGACGAACAGCAACCTGCAGCCAGACCTTCCGGTACTGGGACAGGACCGGGCCGGATATTGCCTGTCCCGACCCCATTACGATCCCGGCAGGAGAAACCCTGCCACCCCCTTTGACCCTTGCCGATTTCGACAAAACCGCCTCTGACGCCTGCCATCCGCTGCGGACCAACCAACCCGGGTTCGTTGTGGAAGGCGCGTTAAGACCCGGCATGCTGGCGGACACCCTGCTGCGTACCTACACCCGCGAGGATGTCTGCAACAACCAGAATAGCTGCACCCAGACGATCATCCTCATGAAGGATATCGACTTCACCTTCGAATGTCCCCCGGCCGATACGGTGCAGTGCTTCAGCGAACTGCCAGCCGTGCTGACCCTGGAGGCCTTCCGCGGCAGCGGCGGCACGGCGGAAAGTGAACTGGGCATCGACGAAGGCAGTTTCGGCATGACCCAGGTTACCGTGTCTGCGGAAGGTTGTCCGCGGCGGGTGACCCGCACCTACGAAATCTCCGACACATACGGGAACAGGCTTAAGGATGAACATCTCATTGTAGTTTGGGATACGCTCCCGCCGGTGATGGCCTGTCCGCCGGATTATACCCTCACCGCCGGGGAGCTGATTCCGCAGCCTTTCGCCGCCATTTCCCTGTTCCGCAATTCCCTGGGCGTTGCCGAGGACAACTGCGGATTGGACACCCTGACCTGGAGCTATGAATCCGACCGTTCCAGCCCCGGTTTCGGCGAAGCCCTGACCGTCACCCACCGCTATTCGGTGGCCGACAGCTGCGGCAATGTGAACCGGTGCGTCCGGGTGATCACGGTGCCGCCGTTAACTGTGACGGCCACGGCCACGGATGAGAGCTGCCTGGATGACCATACCGGTAAGGTTACCGCGGCCATTTCCGGGGGTGCCGCTCCCTACCTCTTTGCGTGGAGCACTCCGGAGGGTTATGCCAGCGATGCTCGCGACAGCATCACGGGGTTGGCGCCGGGGCTTTATTCCTTGGTGGTTACCGATGCCAACGGACTGCGCGATTCGGTGTGGGCCCTGGTCGGCGCGGGGCGCTCCCTGGCCTTTGACGCCGATGCCGGGACCATCCTGTGCCACGGCGACTCGAGCGGAACAACCAGCCTCACCGTCACCGGGGGCCTGGAGCCCTACGGCTGGCGCTGGAGCGGGCCCGGCGGCTTCACCTCCGACGCGGAGGGTGGCCTTACCCGTCTGGCGGCCGGCTCCTATGGGGTGACCGTCACCGATGCGGGGGGTTGCCGCAAAGATACCACCTTCATCCTGGACCAGCCAGATCCGCTGGTTCCCGGAGTAATATCAGGACTTTCGCATGCCGGCTGTCTGGGTGCCCAAACCGGGGCGGTGACGGCCGGGGAGGCCAGCGGCGGAACCCCGCCCTACCGCTACCGCTGGAGCAACGGCTCGGAAGGGCTGTCGCTCGCGCAGCTTGGGGCCGGCGACTACCGGCTGACCGTCACCGACGGCAACGGCTGCATCGACAGCTCCCTCGTGGTGACCATCCTGGAGGGCGCCGACCCCACCGAGCCCCTCTTTGATGCGGTGGCTCCTTTCTGCGCAGGCACAACGGCACCCCCGTTACCGGCAACCAGCAAGAACGGGATCAGGGGAACCTGGTCGCCCGCTGCAGTCAGCAACAGCACCCCGGGGGTCTATGTCTTCACTCCCGACCCGGGCCAGTGCGCCGACAGCACCCTGCTGCGGATCACCGTAACTCCAAAGATCCGCCCCACCTTTGACCTGCCCGCATCGGTGTGCCGCGGAGACCTTTTCGCACTGCCCGACACCTCCCTGGAGGGAATTCACGGGAGATGGGATCCCCCGGTGGTCAACACCCAGCTCAACTCCTCCACCCATCGCTTCACCCCGGCAGAAGGAGAATGTGCCACGGCCGTTTATGAAACGATCGGGATTGCGGCGCTGCCTGCCGTGCCGCAGCTGGCCGTCACCCATCCCGACTGCGGGGCGAATCCCCTCGGGAGCATCCGGGTTACCGCGCCGGCGGGTGGCGGACTGGAGTTCAGCGTGGACGGGACCGCCTACCAGACTAACAACCTGTTCACCGGCCTGGCGCCGGAACAGCGCTACACGGTGTATGTCCGCAACGCCGCAGGCTGCATTTCGACGACCGACACCATGATACAGGCGGCGCCGGGCACCCCGGACCGCCCGGTGGTCACCATCACCCAGCCCACCTGCGCCGACACCCTGGGGAGCATCACCCTCCTCTCCCCGGCGGAAGAGGGAATGCAATACAGCATCGACGGCACGACCTATACCGATACGTCACTGGTCTTCAGAAACCTGCCCTCCGGCAGCTACCCGGTCACCGCGCGCAACAGCGCAGGCTGTATTTCGCCGGTCTTCCAGGCTGTGGTCGACCTCCTCAGCAGGCCTCTCCTCACCCTGACGGCGACGCCAGCCAGCGGCCCGCTGCAGGACGACGGCTCCATCGGCCTGACCATCACGGGAGGCACGGCGCCCTTTGACATCCGATGGTCGGGACCCCAAAACTATGCTTCCGATCAGGAGGACATCTCCGGACTGGCGCCCGGCACCTACCAGGTCACGGTCACCGACGCCCTGGAATGCACGGCCCTCGACTCGGCCCGAATCACCATTCCCGGGCTGGAGGTCACCCTCACCCTTATCCGCGGCATCACCTGCCGGGGTGACAGCGCCATCCTTGCCGCCACGGTGGCGGGAGCCACCGGACCCTGCACCTTCGACTGGTACGGTCCCGCAGGAACCCATTCCTCTGAAAAAGACAGCCTCACAACAGCACTCCCCGGAGATTACCGGGTGGTGGTCACCGACAGCGAAGGGCTGCAGGGAGAAGACGAGCTAACCGTCAGCGATGGAATCCATCTTTCGGTTACCGGAAAAATCACCGGGGCCCGCTGTTTCGGCGAAGCCTCCGGCGGCATCGTCCTGACGGTGACCGGAGGAAGCGGCGCCTATGACTTTACCTGGAGTGACGGTTCATCCGGCCGCGACCTTTCCGGAGTGACTGCCGGCAGTTATACCGTAGTGGTCACCGATGCGGCTTCAGGATGTGCCACCCCGGATACCTTTACCGTCGCCGGCTTTGCAGCCATTGCCACGGCGGACACGGTTACCGTTCCTCCTTCCTGCCGGGGAAAGAGCGACGGCTCCATAAGCCTTACCGTTACCGGAGGAACAGGCAGCTACAGTTATGCCTGGACCAACGGGGCTGACTCGGAAGATCTCACCGGCCTGGCTGCCGGGAGCTATACCCTGGCGGTCACCGACGGCAACGGCTGCCACGGCAGTTTCGCCTTCATGCTGGGGGACGGCCCGGAACCGGTTGTTCCGCTCTTCGACCTTCCCGACAGCCTCTGCCGGGGCTCCGATCCGTTCCTGCTACCCGCAACCAGCGACAACGGGATCCCGGGATCCTGGGATCCCCCGGTGGCAGACAATGAGCACTCGCGCAGCTACGCCTTTACGCCGGAGCCGGAAGCGTGCGCCCTGCCGCATACCCATGCGGTCGCTGTCACGGAGCCTGTCCTGCCTGAGTTTGACCTGCCGGCCAGACTCTGCCTGGGAACTCCCGGACCAGCGCTGCCCGCCCTTTCCGGCAACGGAATCCCGGGAAGCTGGGATTCCGACACCCTGGGCACCGACGTTGCCGGCGTGCGTACCTACACCTTTGTTCCGGAACATGGCCAATGCGCCGGGGAATACGAGTGGACAGTGACCACGGTTGCCCCGCCGGAGCCGCCGCAGCTGACCGTCACCCATCCCGACTGCGGGGCGAATCCCCTCGGGAGCATCCGGGTTACCGCGCCGGCGGGTGGCGGACTGGAGTTCAGCGTGGACGGGACCGCCTACCAGACTAACAACCTGTTCACCGGACTGGAACCGGGACAGACCTATACCGTTTATGTGCGCAACGCCGCAGGCTGCATCTCCCATATCGTGGCTGCCATTGACACGGTGCCGGGAGCTCCCGCCCGGCCGGTGGTCACCGTCACGCGGCCCGACTGCAGGGACACTACAGGCGTCTACCGCATTGAAAGCCCCAAAGGGGAAGGGATGCGCTACTCCATCGACGGCCTCACCTTCGACAACAGCACAGGGCTGTTCGGGGGGCTCCCGCCGGGGAACTACGAAATCCGGGCCCGCGACGGGCTGGGCTGCCTCTCGCCGCCGTTGTACGACACCCTGCGGATACCGCCCGATCCGGTGCTGAACGCCGGAGTCTCCCCGGTGTCGGCCCCCGGCAAAAACGACGGACTGATCGCCTTTGGCATCTACCCGAACGACCGCTATGAGATTTCAGTGCTCTATCCCGACGGCAGGCTGGTGGTGATGCCCCAGGAATCAGGGGCTGTGCGCGACCTGGCCACCGGATGGTATACCGTCACCGTCACCAATCCGCAGTATTGTTCGGACGACACCACGCTCTTTGTTTCGGGGCCCTCGCTGATGGCCGCCCCGCCCGATCTTTTCGTGCAATGCCCCGACAGCCTTCCGGCGCCCTGGGGTACCCTGCAGGAGTTCCTCGATGCCGGGGGCAGGCTGGATGCCAGCTGTACGCCCGATCCGGCCTCCTTCTTCTATGAAGAGACCACCGACGGCGGCCGTTGTCCGGAAAATATCACCCGCACCTACGGAATTATTGCCTGCGACACGGTAACGGCCATCCACCGGGTTGTGGTCAACGACACCCTTGCGCCGGTAATGAAGGAGCTGCCGGCCAGCTATGTCCAGTTCGGCGAGGCGGTGCCGCCGGTTTTGGGCAGTCTGGCGGACTACCTGCTGCAGGAGGGGGCGGAGGTAACCGACAACTGCGGCACGGATGCCGCCAGCTTCGCCTATCTCGCCGAACTCACCGATACCATGGAGCAGGGCACGTATGCCAACATCATCAACCGCGCCTATACGATATCCGACGGCTGCGGCAACCGCGACACCGCCTACCATGTGGTGGTGGTGCTGAAAGAGTACGATTACGAATTCACCTGTCCCGACACGCTGTTCCTGGGTTGTGCGGAAGCCATTCCTCCGCCGTTGGGGTCGCTGGAGGCCTTCACCGGCGCCCCCGGCGCCGTCGCCTACAGCCAATGTTGGATGCAGGATACGACCTTTGCCTGGAAGGAGCCACCCTTCACCGGGGCGTGCGGCATCCTGGAGAGGGAATACAGCCTGCGTGACCTCTGCAACTTCCTTCACACCTGCACCCATGTGATCGTGGTTTCCGATACCGTGGCGCCCGTTATCACCTGTCCGCCGCCGCCCGCCACCGCCATCCTGCCGGTGCCGGAGCCTTACGGGGATTATGAGGAGTTCCTGGCGGCCGGGGGCAGTTTTGCAGACGATTGCGGCATTGACACGCTCTCCTGGCAGATGGCAGCGACCGACAGCGTGAAGGCTCCCGACGGCACCGTGGAGTTCATCCGCCGTCATTACAGCATCCGGGATCTCTGCGGCAACGGCGACAGCTGCACGCAGGTCATCCCCGTCGCCCTGAAGATCGATTTTGTCTGTCCGCCCGCCAGCAGCGCCGTTTGTCCCGAAGAGGCGCCGCCGCCACTGGCTTACGATGACTTCGCCGCCCTGGGGGTTCCGCCTTACAGCAGCTGCGGCCTTAAGCCCGTCACCTTTGGTTCGGACGACATCACCGACCTGGCCGGGAAGCGGACCGTGCGCACCTACCACATTCTTGACGGGTGCGACAGCCTGATCACCTGCAGCCAGGAGATCCGGCTTACCGACCTGGTGCCCCCGGTCCTTACCTGTCTCCACGACACCGCCTACATGGATTCCACGGGCGGATACACCTTCGTGAAGGGCGACCTGCACGGGCCGGTGGATGACAACTGCCTGCCCGACAGCGTGAAGCTCTCCTTTACGCCGCCCTCCGTCAGCTGCGACAGCGTGGGCCGCATCATCGAAGTAGAGGTGACGGCCGCCGACTGGGCCGGCAACACCGCGCGCTGTCTCTCCACGGTCACGGTGCTTGATACGCTGGCTCCCGTGGCGGTATGCCGGGATACCGTCCGCATCTACCTAGACGACAACCAGACCGCCGGCCTTAGCCCCTTACAAACCGACGGCGGTTCGTACGACAACTGCGACCCGGGGCCCCTGGCTTTCACCCTTGACAAAGAACTTTTCAACTGCAACGACCAGGGGGTCCACAGGGTGACCATGGCGGTTTCCGACCGCTGGGGGAACCGCTCCACCTGCAGCTCCGCCGTTGTGGTGCTCGACACGATCGCCCCGGTGGCCCGCTGCAGGGATATCATCCTGCCCATATCCGACGGGGAGACCCTGGCCCTGTCGCCCCAGGATGTGAACGACGGCAGCAGCGACAACTGCGGCATCCAGAGCCTTTCGTTCAGCGAGGGCAGCGAGCTGTACTACACCTGCGACAACACGGGCGAAAACCGGGTGACGCTGATCGTCACCGACAGGTCGGGGAACCGCGACAGCTGCACGGCGGTGGTGACCATCCGGGGGAATGAGCCTCCGGAGGCGAACGATGATACGGAGCAGGTGCTGCGGAACACCCTGCAGATGCTATTCGTCCTCAGCAACGACCGGGATCCGAACGGAAAACTGGTGAAGGAGAGCATCGCCATTGTGAGCCAGCCGGTGCACGGAAGGGCGGTTGCCAATCCGGCCACCGGCACGGTGGCCTACCAGTCGGAAGGGGATTGGCTCGGCGAGGATATTTTCAGCTACCGTATCTGCGACGACGGGGTGGCCTGCGGGGAGCTCTGCGACACCGCCACGGTGCGGGTCACCGTGGTTGCCGGCAACCTTGCCCCGGTGGCCGTGACCGACTACCTGGATGCCGGCTGCCTGCCCGAGGCTATAAACATACTGGACAACGACTTCGATCCCGACAACAACCGCCTTACCGTCACCCTCTTCCCGGTCAGGGATCCCCGCCACGGGGTGGTGCAGTCGCTGACGCCCGCCGGATGGCTGGTCTATGAAGCCGCCCGCGGCTTCGTGGGCCTCGACAGCCTGTGGTATGAAATCTGCGATGACGGTTATCTTCCCGGGTGCGACACCGGCAGGGTGATCATCAACGTGTACGAAGACGCCGACTGCGACGGCATTCCCGACGAGGAGATCACCGGCTTCCTGATTCCCGAGGGCTTCTCGCCCAACGGCGACGGCATCCACGACTATTTCGAGATCCGCGGCATCGAGAAATATCCCGAAGCAGCCATCGTTATATTCAACCGGTGGGGCAACAAACTGTACGAGAAACAACGGTACGGCAACCTGGCCGAGTGGGGCAGCCCGCAGGAGGCCTGGTGGGGAGGCTATTCCGAAAACCAGCTTTCGGTAGGGAGAACCAAAGTGCCGCCGGGCAACTATATTTACATCCTGAATCTGGGCAACGGGAAAACAGAAAGAGGTACCGTGATGGTCTCCTACTGATGCCGGGGTGGAAGAGTCCAGACAGGTCAGGGAATCAGGCACCTGCGCCGGCTGCGGGAAACCTTCAGAGACCGCCGGCCTGCGGTTGTTTCCCGGCGCGGGAGCCGGAACAGGGGAATTTTGAGTAATGCTGCATGCGTAAACTGATCTTGATGGTGTCGGCCCTGTGGGCGATGACCGGGACCTACAGGGCTGCCGCCCAGCAGGACCCGATCTTCTCTCAGTACATGTTCACCACCCAGGCCATCAATCCCGCCTATGCGGGGATCTGGGAAAAAATCGGCTTCAACACCCTGGTGCGCAAACAGTGGGCAGGCATCCAGCGCTCCCCCTTCACCCAGCTCTTCTCGTTCCACATGCCCGTCTTCAACGAGAACATCGGCATCGGACTGAACATCGTCGCCGACACTTACGGCTACGAAGAACGGCTCAGCATCTTCGGAGACTATGCCTACGAGGTGCTTCTTTCGCCCACGGTATATCTGCGCCTGGGACTGAAGGCGGGCTTTATGAACTACCAGAACCCCCTGTCGCGTTACCAGCTGTTCGACGAAGACTTCGACCCTGCCTTCCAGGAGGATATCGACATTCCCTTCATGCCCAATTTCGGTTTTGGCACTTTTCTCTATAGCGACAACTTTTACGTGGGGTTTTCCATCCCTCGGCTGCTTGAAAACCGGTTCGAGTCGAACCGCAACAACTACATGACCCTGATAGAGGTACGCCATTTCTACCTGAACATGGGTTATGTGTTTCCCCTGGGTGAAAACCTGAAATTCAAGCCTGCCCTGATGTTCCGGGCGGCGTTGGGAGCCCCGGCCCAGATCGACATGAGCGCCAACTTCATGCTCTACGACCGGCTCTGGCTGGGGGCCATGGTGCGCACCGGCGACGCCCTCTGCTTCCTTGCGCAGTGGTCGTTCAGCAACAACATCCGGCTGGGCTACGCCATGGATGTCACCTTCTCCGACATTTACCGCTACCAGAACGGCACCTATGAGTTCACCCTCAGCTACGACGTCGATTTTTACGGCCGCTCCTACCGGTCGTCGAAGTATTTCTGAGGGAAGGGTTCAGGAAAAGCGGAAGGGGTTGTAGCTGATGCCGTGGTCGTAGACGTCGCTGTTTTCCCTTTTTTTCAGGAAACGCACCATGGCATAGGTTGCGGGGGTGAAGAGGATTTCAACGCCGCACTTGAAGAGGTAGTTGGAGAGGATCACGGTGGCCAGGAGGCCGGCGGGAAGGGTTCCGTAAAAGGCGACCAGGCAGAAGATCAGGGTGTCAACCCCTTCGCCCGCCAGGGTGGAGGCAATGGTGCGGACCCAGAGGCGGCGGCCCTTCATGCGGATTTTCAGCCGTGAGAGGAGATAGGAGTTGGCGAATTCGCCCGCAAAATAGGCCAGGAGGCTGGCCGCCACGATGCGGGGCACAAAACCGGCCACCGCCGCAAAGGCCTCCTGTCCCTCCCATCCTTCGGCCGGTGGCAGCAGCTGAACCACCCACAACACCAGCGACATCATCAGGGCGGCAAAAAAGCCGGTCCAGATAACCCTCCGCGAGCGGCGGTAGCCGTATACCTCGGTTAAAACATCACCGAAAATGTAACTCAGCGGAAACAGCAGGGTTCCTCCGTCGAAGGTGAAAAGCCACATCGACACGATCTTGGTGCTGGCGATGTTCGACACCATCAGCACCGCCACAAAAAGGGCCATCAGGATTTCAAAGTAACGGCCCGTGGCCGGCATGTCTGCAGTTCCCGTTTGCATCGCGGATGGTTTACCGGAGGGCAAAATTAGCATTTCAACGGCTACCGGACGTTAAAAACCCTTAAACTTGATGGTTATGTCAATTGTATTGTTTATCTTTACACCCGATTCGGTTCCCCGGGAGCCGGATTTTTTGTTTTATACCCCGTAAAAGCCTCCCGCCCGGTGCGGAAAACGGCGGATGCCTGCTGTTGCAATATGCGCGGATGCCTGCCGCATCAAAACAAACCGAACAGCCTCCCGGAAAAGGGGAGTCAGCGCGGTTTACTGCAGTCAGGTGTCTTAGAGAAGCCCGGGAATAAGGGAAAAGAGGGGTGTATTGAGAGATCGGCCGGGGCGCAAGCGATGGAGCAGGCTGCGCCCGGGAGAGGAAATCCTCACGATAACAGAGCTTAACAAATAAAAATAACGGAAATGAAACCGCAACTGCACATTACCAGCACCGATTTTGAACGTCTATTGACGCTGGTGAACCATTTCAGCGCCGACCGGAAGGCAGATCCCTGCAATCTGGAGGCTTTGCGCGGGGAGTTGGAGAAAGCCGAAAAAGTGGAGCCGGAAAAGATACCGGCCGAATACATCACCATGAATTCGGAGTTTGAGGTGGTGGATGAGTCCACTAACCGGAAGATGGTATTCCGGCTGGTGTATCCGCAGCTGGCCGATTTCAGGAGCGGCAAGCTGTCGGTGTTGTCGCCGCTGGGAAGCGCTTTGATCGGTTACCGGGAGGGGGACCGGGTGGAATTTACGGTGCCGGCCGGCAAGCGGTCGGTGCGCATCGGTAAGATCCTTTACCAGCCGGAGGCCAACGGCGAATATGACCGGTAGTTGCGTGGGGAGTCCTTTCCCGATGACAAGCGGGAACCGGCAGCCGGTTCCCGCTTTTTTTTCACAGCCCTAGGGTGCCGGCAATCTCCTGCATGGCTGCCAGGGAGATTGCGGTGAACTCGTCGAGGGAAAGGCCTGTCTCCTCGCATTCCAGGATGGTCTCCCGCCGTACCGAGGCGGCGAAGGCCTTCTCCTTCATCCGTTTGGTTACCGATTTCACCTTGACGGAGGCCACCTTTTTGTCGGGATAGACCAGGGCGGTGGCGGTAATGAGGCCGGTAACGGTTTCGCCGGCGGCGAGGGCGTGTTGGAACAGGGTGGTGCGCGGCAACCCCGTGGCCATTTCGTTGTGCATGACTATGGCGTCGAGGGCCGCGGGGGTGACCTTTCCCTCCAGGATTCCGGCGGCATAGGGCCCGTGGGTCAGCGGATCGGCATGGGTGATCTCCGAGTCGATATCATGGAGCAGCCCCGCCAGGCCCCACTCCTCTTCGTCCTGGCCCAGGCGCCGCGCCAGCGCCCGCATCACCGCCTCGCTGGCATAACAGTGACGCCTCATGTTCTCCGACTGTATATGGCCCTCCAGCAGGGCCATGGCTTCTTCGCGACTGATCATAACAGGCATGTTAAAGGTTTACTAATTTTGTAAAAGTATATTTTGCCAAAAATACCGTTAATGGAAGAAATAGAAAGGAAATTTCTCGTTCACCGGGGGAAAATAGGTTCCGGCCTGCCTTTTACCTCCATCCGGCAGGGTTACCTGTCGGTGGACCCCGCGCGGGTTGTTCGGGTGAGGATCGAAGGAGAGCAGGCCACGCTCACCATCAAGGGGGCGTTGTCGGGCATAACCCGGAAGGAATTTGAATATCCCCTGCCGCCCGGGGATGCCGCCGAACTGCTGAAACTGGCGCTCCACCCTCCTGTGGAGAAACGGAGATACCGCATCACCCTGGAGGGCACCCTCTGGGAGGTGGATGAATTCCTGGGGGTTAACCAGGGTTTGTGGCTGGCAGAGGTGGAGCTGGAATCGGAAAGCCAGCCTTTCAGCCGGCCGGAGTGGCTGGGAAGGGAGGTCACCGACGACGGGAGGTACTACAACGCCTGGCTATCGGAACATCCTTTCACCCTGTGGGAGGAAGAAGAATAACCGGATTCCCGTAACCGGCAGACGGGAAATTGCCGGCCCGTTGGCTCCTGCGCGTACCGGGCTTGCGGAAAGGAGGAAGCCGGCTACCGTAAGCCGGGTCCTGACTATCGCTTTACGATGGTAAAGGTTCCCAGGGATTGGCCCTGGCCGCGATAGACCTTCAGGAGATAGGACCCCGGGGTGTACAACTCCATGTTGATCAACTCCGGCAGGGCTTCAACGGGTCGCGTCAGCAGTGCTTTTCCCTCCATGTTGAACAGACTGAGGAAGAGCTCCTCAGGACGTTCGCCCGTGATGTCGAGCCGGAGGGTGGAGGAGACCGGGTTGGGATAAACGGTGAGTTCCAGTCCCGGAAAGGCGATCGGTTCGAGGGCGGTGATGGTCAGCTTGCTCTGGTGGAAGCCCTGGGTGAGGATATGGCCGCCGGCCGCCAGGGTGGCGATGACCGGTTCCCCGACCGTCCAGGAGAGTTGCACACCGCCGCCGGAGGCGCTGGCCCCGGCCGAAGAAATCACCGACTGCCCGGCTGAAGACATAGAACCGGACAGGAATAAAACCAGAAAAAAGGAAACCAAGCCCGTTTTCATCATAGCCAATGATATTTTGAGTAACCGTCTGCAAGCGCCGCAGGCATGTTTGCCTCCTGCAGCTTGCCCTTCGCGGCCATCCTGTATATATTTTTTCCGTGTTGGCCGGTTCCCCTTTTCCTGCCGCCGTCAGGCGGTAATATCACCGCCTTCGTCCCCCTGTAGGGTACCGTCCTGAACCAGACTACAAGTTACGGATAATTTCCATTTGTGGTTTCCCGATCACCCTGTTTTTATCCGGCAGTTTTCCCCCTATCGGTAGGAAGAAAGGGTGAAATCCCCTGTTTCCTCTTACGGAAGGAAGTAAACTACTGCAGATAAACCAGATAGTACTGGCCGGCAGCAGGTGTGGAGGGCCCGGGAACCGCTGATCGGCCATCCCGCAGGGTTAATTAATCGGGCCGCAGAGGGCATTTCCCCCTTCCGGAAGGGGGTTCAAGATACCATTATGGCTATTTTTGCGTTTTCTGAGCAATGCACCGGACTCTTATGGGTGGTATTTATAAAAGGTTTTTGCTGGCCGGCATGCTGCTTTGGCCGGTGTTGGTTTTGCAGGCCGGTACCGTGCCCGGCTGGGAAGATTCGCTTCAGGTGAACCTGCAACTGCTGAAGCGGAGTCTGTCGCACGGCAGCAACTGGCGTTTCACCGACTCCCTGACGGAGAGGAGGCTTCACGGGCTGGTGCATTTCATTGAGCGGGAACCGATCGATACGGTGCTTCTTTACCTGGGCCATCGGGGGGGCAAAGAGCTTCCGGTGCTGGTGGAACGGCGGCCCGAGGAGGTGCCCGATTCGCTGTCGGTGCCGGGATATGTGTCGCATAGCCAGCTGCAGCGTATGTTGCGCGCCATCGACGAGGAGGTGTCGCGTGAGTACCTGGGGAGGCCCGTGGAACTGCCGGAGGCCCTGAAAGAGGAGACGCTCCGCAAAGTGCCGCTGATACCCGAAGGCATGGGCATGCAGCTTTTCACCGAGGGCATTTACCCGCTGCCCGACTCCCTGAAGATCCTGGATGCCATCCCCGAGCAGATGGTGCGGACCCCCGCCGATTTCCGCCGGATTCTGTACCTTGACAGCCTGCGCAGCAGTCAGGCCGAAGCAAGGAGAATCCAGTACAACGACTCCCTGCAGCGCAGCGCCCTCGAAAAGGTAACCCGCGACTACCGGAACAGCCTGATCGCCGAACGGAGCATTTTTTTAAAAAACAAGCGGATCGCCACCATCCGGAAGAACAATCTGCAATTCCTGAAGGATTACAACGACAAGGTGGCCGCAGGGCTCAACGATTCGCTGCGGCAGGCGGTGGGCTGGCTGGCAGGCTTTGCCGACCTGGTCGACAACACCACGGTAAACCTGGTGAACCTCACCGATGCATCCTCGCCGCTGATGCTGAGCAATGCGGGCAGCTTTTTCACCCGGCTGTGGCTCAAGAACGCGCAAAACGACTCGCTGGCGGTGCTGGTGCAGAACCTTGACAAACGAAGCATGCGGCTGGTGATCGAGGACGGGGTCACCTTTTCCCGCTTCCGGCAGCAGGCGGTGAAGGATTTTGATTTCACCACCCTGAACCGGCCGTCGGTGAACCTCGACCATGTAAGCCACCGCTTTCAGGCCTACACCCCCTGGACCATCGGCGGCGACGGCACCCTGGGTTTCACGCAGACCTACCTCAGCAACTGGAAAAAGGGGGGCAAGAGTGCCCTGTCGATCCTGGTGGTGGCGCGGGGACATGCCAACTTCTCGTCCGACAAGGTCAAATGGGAGAACAGCGCCGAGATACGCAACGGCTGGATCAAACCGGGAGAAGAGCTGATCCAGAAAAACGACGACAAGTTCGAGATCACCTCCCGGCTGGGGCTCAGCGCCTTTCAGAAGTGGTACTACAGCGCCGAGGCCGATTTTGAGACCCAGTTTTTCGACGGCTTCAAATATCCCGACCGGGAAAGGCCCATTTCCTCCTTTCTGGCCCCCGCACGGTTTCTCTTCAAGATAGGTCTCGATTACAAACCCACAAAAAATTTCTCGTTGTTCATTTCGCCGCTCACCTCCAAGACGGTGTTTGTGCACGACACCCTGCGCGTCGACAAGAGCGCCTTCGGGATCAAACCGGGGAAATCCTCATACTGGGAGCCGGGATTAAACACCGATATCCAGTTTAAGAAAGAGCTCACCCCCGACATCAGGTTTGAGACCAAGTTCCGGTTGTTCATCAACTACCGGGCCCCTTTCCGGTACACCGATTTGGACTGGGAGAATCTGCTGACCATTCAGCTTACCGACCACATCAACATACGGGCGATGACCCATTCGATTTACGACAGCAAAGTATTGTTCGACAAGCTGGACAAAAACGGAGAGCCGTTGCTGGATGACAAGGGGGAGAAGCTGCGGGGTCCGAAGCTTCAGTTCAAGGAGTTTTTCACGGTCGGTTTCACCTATCGCATCAACCGGAGGGTAGTGCGGGCGCGGGAGATCAGCTGAGCAGCAGCCCGGCGATGACCAGTGCGGCATAAACGACGCTTGCCACCCCGTTGGTGGTGAAAAAAGCGAGGTTTACGCGGCTGAGGTCGTCGTGTTTGACGATGAGGTGCTGGTAGAGCAGGAGCAGGAGGAAAATGAGGGCTCCGGCAAGATGGAGGAAGCTGTGGCGCATCGCCAGGGCAAAGGCTGCCACCAGGAGGGCGGTGATGGCATGGAGGAGGGAGCTGAGGCGCAGGGCTTGTCGTTTTCCCAGCAGGGCCGGGAGGGAGCGGAGGCGGTGCCGGTTGTCGAATTCCTCATCCTGCAGGGCATAGATGATGTCGAAACCGCTGGCCCAGAAAAAGACGATGCCGCCAACCAGCAGGGGCGGCCAGTGAAAATGGCCGGCCACGGCCAGGTAGGCACCCACGGGGGCGATGGCCAGTCCGAGGCTGAGCACGAAATGGCAGAGCGGGGTGATCCGCTTGGTATAGCTGTAGAAGAGAATCACAAAGAGGGCTGCCGGGGCAAGGAGGAAACAGAGGAGGTTGATGAACCAGGTGGTGGCCATGAATAGCAGGGCGTTGGCCGCCACGAAGAGCAGCGCCGCACCGGGCCGGATGATGCCTGCGGGGATCTCCCGTCCGGCGGTACGGGGGTTCAGGCTGTCGAAATGGCGGTCAAGCCAGCGGTTGAAACCCATGGCGGCGTTGCGGGCAAAGACCATGCAGAGGAGCACCAGCAGCAACAGTCTAAGGCTCAGCCGGGCTTCCGGCCGGGTAGCCGCCAGGAAAAAACCGGTAAGGGCAAAGGGCAGCGCAAACAGGGTATGTTCAAACTTCACCAGTTTCAGATAATCCGCTACTTTGCCCATCCGCATCATTTTGGGGCAAAATTAGAAAGATTGCCGGGATTTCATCCATTCGTTATCTTTGCAGGAGGGTTTTCCGGTCTGGCAGAAGCGGTGACCTGCCCCTGCGCAGGTACGCAGCAGCGATGTCAGAGCCGGGAAGCCATATCGTTAACAAGAAGAACCATGCAAGTTTTCAAGAGGACTCTCCGTTTGCACGCGACGCCCGAAGCGGTCTACCGGGCGCTGACAGATCCTGCGATGCTGGAAATCTGGACCGGGGAACCGGCCATCATGTCGGAGGAGGCGGGGAGCCCCTTTGCGCTCTGGGACGGCAGCATCACCGGCACCAACCTGGCTTTTGAGCCCAACCGGATGATCCGCCAGGAATGGGACTTCGGGGAGGAGGCATCGGTGGTGACCATCACGCTGAGCCCCGATGGCAGGAATACCCGGATGGAGGTCCTCCACACGGGCATTCCCGAGGATGCCTTCGACAACATGAAGGAAGGATGGCTGTCGGACTACCTCGGGGGGCTTGCCCAGTTGTTTGAATCCTGAGAATCCTGACGAAAAATATGCTATTTTTGCGCCGGATACTAAACAGGAGTACAAATCGTTTGATAGGTGACTTATCCTGCGCGTGTGCGCAGGAGGGTTTCTCCTGCCCCGGGGGCTGCTGCTGAACAGTGGGGCCGCCGGGCAATTTCATACCAGAACAAAGAATGTAAATATGATGAGTTATTTTTTGCAGATCACAACCCCTCCCGGGGTCACGGGTGCAGAGAGCCTGGGGGTTCAGCCCGAGGGCCTCTCGATGAAATTTTTCGACCTGGCGGTAAGGGGGGGCTGGATTATGATCCCCATTTTGCTGTTGTCGGTGATTGCGGTATACATTTTCGTGGACCGTTATTTTGCCGTCAAGCGGGCCGGCAAGTTTGACGCCGGACTGATGGAGAAGATCAAGGGATACATTACGGCCGGCAAGATCGATGCTGCGCTGGCCCTTTGCCGGAGCAACGACAATCCGGCGGCCCGGATGGTGGAGAAGGGCATCAGCAGGATCGGCAGGCCGCTGAACGATGTGTCGGCGGCCATCGAGAATGTGGGCAACCTGGAGATCCAGAAGCTGGAGAAGGGATTGCCGGCGCTTGCCAGCGCCGCCGGGGGCGCTCCCATGCTGGGATTCCTCGGCACCGTGCTGGGCATGGTGCAAGCTTTCTACGACATGGCCAACGCCGGCAACAACATCGACATCACCCTGCTTTCCACCGGCATATACCAGGCCATGGTGACCACCGTCGCCGGCCTCATCGTGGGTATTGTCGCTTACTTCGCCTACAACATCCTGGTCTCGAACATCGAAAAGGTGGTCTACAAAATGGAAGCCACCACCACCGAGTTCATGGACCTACTGAACGAACCCGTCTAATTCCGACCCATGGCCCTGAAAAGAAGAAACAAGATCAGCTCGGCATTCAGCATGGCATCCATGACCGACATAGTCTTTCTGCTGCTGATATTTTTCATGCTTTCCTCGACGCTGGTGGCGCCCAACGCCCTGAAGCTGCTGTTGCCGCAGAGCAACAGCCAGACGGCGGCCAAGCCGGTGACCACCATCTCGATCACGAAGGAGCTGCAGTATTACATCAACGACGACGGGGCCGTAAAAAGGGTTGAATTTCAGGAAATAGAGCCCTACCTGGTGCAGAAATTCGGCGGCGCCCCCGATGTATACATATCGTTGCACACCGACCGGTCGGTGCCTGTGGAGCAGGTGGTACGGGTGATGAACATAGCGCGGAACAACGAATTCAAGCTGATACTGGCCACGGCGCCCGAAGACTGACGGATGGAAACCCTGCGGGAACATAAGAACGGACTCATCGGCACGGTGGTATTCCACGTGGCGCTGTTGCTTTTGTTGCTGCTGGCCGGTTTTTTCACTCCCTTGCCGTTGCCGGGTGAAGAGGGCATTCTGGTGAATTTCGGGGACAGTGAGGCGGGCTTTGGGGAGCTGGAGCCATCGCCCGCCGTAGACCAGCCTCTGCCGGCCGCTCCGGAGCAGGAAGAGGTTGCCTCCTTCGCGCCGCCGGTGACGGTGCCGGAGACAACGCCCGTCAGGCAGGAGGTCATGACCCAGGATTATGAAGAGGCGGCCGCCGTGGAGGCGGCCCGCAAAAAGCGGGAGGAGGAGGTGAGGCGGCAGGCGGAGCTGGAACGGCAGCGGCAGGCGGAACTGGTGCGGCAGCGTGCCGAGGAGGAGGCCCGCAGGAAAGAGGAGGAGGAAAACCGGCGCATCGCCGAGATCGAGAACCGTACCAAGGATGCCTTCGGAAAGAGCAGCACGGGAGCCACCGGCACCGGCAGCCAGGGGGGCCAGAGCCAGGGGGTTTCCTACCCGGGCGGCAACCAGGGCAGTCCCGGCGGGGACCCCGGTGCGGGCAGCTACGGTACCGGCAGCGGCACCGGCAGCCGCGGCACCGGCATCTCTTACGACCTGTCGGGGCGTACGGCTACCTCAACGCCCAAGCCCAACTATCCGGGAAGGGAAGAGGGCACCGTGGTGGTGAAAATCACCGTCGACAAAAACGGCAGGGTCACCCATGCGGAAGCGGGCCAGCGGGGCTCCACGACCATGAACACCGAATTGCTGGAAGCCGCGCGCAGGGCCGCCCTTCAGGCCAGATTCAACGTCGACAACGAAGCTCCCGCCTACCAGACCGGCACCATAACCTACCGGTTCATCCAGAGCCAATAATTCCTATTCCATGTCGCAACCCTGGATCTGTGCACTCGCCGGGACCTTTCTGGTGAGCCTGGTTTCCATTACAGGCGTGTTGTTTTTCATATTCCGTCCCGGCATGCTGCGGCGCTATGCCTATGTTCTGGTCAGCCTGGCCGTGGGGGCCTTGCTGGGCAATGTCTTCTTCCACCTCCTGCCGGTGTCGTACGAAAGGCTGCACGGAGGCCATTCGGTTGCATTCCTTGTGACGGGGGGGATCCTGCTGTTTTTCCTGCTGGAGAAGTATCTCCACTGGCACCACCGGCCGGAAAAAGAAAGGGAGGGGCATCATCCGTCTCACTACGGATACCTCAGCCTGGCAGCCGACGGATTGCACAATTTCACCGACGGCATTCTGATTGCGGCGGGCTGGATGGCCGGTCCCGAAACCGGTCTCGCCACCACTCTGGCGGTGCTGCTTCATGAGATACCCCAGGAGATCAGCGACTTCGGCATTCTCGTCCATGCCGGTTTCACGGGAAAAAGAGCCCTTTGGCTGAATTTCCTGGTATCGCTGACCGCTTTATTAGGCACCGGGATCACGCTGTTGGCCGGTTCCCTGGTGCAGGGGCTGCAGGATTACATCCTGCCCTTCGCGGCGGGCGGTTTTCTTTATCTGGCAGGCACCGGACTGATGCCCGAGCTCAACCGTGATTTGTCGCGGCGAAGGTCGCTGGTCCAGTTTGCGGTGATTGCCGCCGGGTTGTTGCTGATGTTGCTGGTAAGTGCGGGGCACGGTCACAGCCACTGATAGAGACCCGCTAAGCCGGCCCTGCGGGACTGCCGGCCGGAAGGCGCCGGGTCAACGGTCACCATCAGTAAGATACAGGCTGTTCCTGTTGCTAAGCGTTCCCTGTTCCCCTTCCGCGAGGGCCCCGGAATTCATCGGGTAGTTTTCGGGGGAAACAGGTCAGCTGTTTGCTTCGATGAATTTTCCCAGTTCGAGGTATTTGCGGTAGAGTTCCCGGTAGCGGGCGGCGTTTTCAGGGATGGGGCGGTATTCGGTTTCATATCCTCCCCCCATGTGCTCCTGTGCTTCGCCCGTGGTGGCGTAAATGCCAGAGGCGACGGCCGCAGCCATGGCGGAGCCCAGGGCGCAGGCCTGTTCGGAGCGGGCTACCCGGATGGGCATGTCGAGCACGTCGGCCACTATCTGCATCACAAAGGGCGATTTTTTGGCCACGCCGCCCAGGGCGACGACCCCGTCGATGCGGAGTCCTTCGCTGATGAAACGGTCGTTGATGGCCCTGGAGCCGAAGGCGGTGGCCTCCACCAGGGCGCGGAACAAACGGGGTGCGTCGGTTCCCAGGGTAAGGCCGGTGATGGCTCCCCGCAGACTGGCATTCGCATCGGGGGTACGCCGGCCATTCAGCCAGTCAAGCGCCACCAGTCCGCTTTCGTCGATGGGCAGCCGGGCAGCCACGTCGCTCAGCCGTGCTATTATTTTGTCTTTTGTTTCCTCCTTCAGCTGCTGCAGGGTCTCTTCGGGGGCAAGGGCTGAATCCGCCAGGATGTTGTCGAGAGGCCAGGCCAGCATATTCCGGAACCAGGCGTATATATCGCCGAAGGCCGACTGGCCTGCTTCCAGACCCACCATTCCGGGGACGATCGAACCGTCGACCTGTCCGCAGATGCCGCTGACCAGCTTTCCCTCCAGGTCGGCGGGAGAGGTGATGAGCATGTCGCAGGTGGAGGTACCCATGACCTTGGACAGGTAGTAAGGTTTTATCTCTCCGCCTACCGCTCCCAGATGGGCGTCGAAGGCCCCAACCCCCACGGTGACGGAAGCAGGGAGTCCGAGACGTTCAGCCCATTCCGGGGTGAGGGTCCCGGCGGCCACGTCGCAGGTAAAGGTCTCGCGGTAAAGGCGGTCGCGGAGGCCTGCCAGCAGGGGGTCGAGCGCCTCGAGGAACTCCGCGGAGGGCAGGCCTCCGAAGGCTTCGTGCCACATGGCCTTATGGCCGGCGGCACAACGGCTCCTCCTGAGGGTCTGCGGATGGGTGTTGCCGGTAAGCAGCGCCGGTATCCAGTCGCAGTGTTCCACCCACGACCAGGCCGCGCGCAATACCGCCGTATCTTCGCGCAGCACATGCAGGATTTTGGCCCAGAACCATTCCGATGAGTAAATGCCTCCCTCGTACCGGGTGAAATCGGTGCCCCACCGCCGCGCCAGGTCGTTGATCTCACCGGCTTCGCGCACGGCGGTATGGTCTTTCCACAGAATGAACATGGCGTTGGGATTTTCACGGAACCCCGGCGTCAGCGACAGGGGAGTGCCTCTCTCGTCGACAGCGACCGGCGTGGAACCCGTGGTGTCGACCGACAGCCCGGTGACCTGTGCGGCCACTCCGGCGGGCGCCTGCCGCAAGGCTTCCCTGACCACATACTCCAGCCCCTCCAGGTAATCCTCCGGATGCTGCCTGAACTGGTTCCGTTGCGGATCGCAATAGAGCCCCTTTTTCCAACGGGGGTACTCAAACACAGCGCCGCCGGCCTCTTCACCGTTGCGGGCGCTGACAATGAGCGATCGCACCGAATCAGTGCCGAAATCCAGCCCTATGACATATTTCTCAGCCATATCTTCTTCTTTTAGTTGTTTGTTAAAATCCGGAAACAGGCGGACGACCAGCCGCCCCGTCCCGCCGGCTACAAGGTTTACGGCTTCCGGATCACCAGAAATAGAAATAGAACAGGGCTACGATGCCCAGGATGATGACGGTATGGATGACATCCCACTTGTTCCAGCTGGCCCGGGTGGCCGCCACATTTTCGGGAGTCTGGGTTCCCCGCATGGTGTAGGCCAGCTGGCCGGCCTCCGGCGCCTTGGTGAGCAGGCTGATCCCCACCACCAGAAGGATGCAGAATGCAAAGAGGTAGGCGGTGAAGACATAGGAATTCACGGAGGCTATCCGGAAGAGAATGCCGTACTGACCCGTGAAGAGCTGGTCGAGGCTGCCGGAGACCTGGCTGAGGAGGGTTGCGGCCTGGTCGCGGCTCGCGGGGGAGAGGACGGAAAGAGAGCCTGCCGCCTCCCTGACGGAGGATTCGAGGGATGCCGCCTCTCCGGTGCCCAGGGCTTTACCGAGCTTGTCGGCAAAAGCGTTGATGTTGGTGACCAGGAGTTCCCGGGTGTACTCGGTAGCCGTACCGACGCGGGCGGCCAGTTTTTCGGCGGTGGTGACCAGTTCGGCTTTCAGGCCTATGGTGACGTTGAGGGCCAGCCGGAACATCCCGATGGCAAAGCCAACGATCATGCCCCAGAGGGCTCCCCTGGCGGTGGTTCGTTTCCAGAAAACCCCCAGGATGAATACCGTGGCGATGGCGGGGGCCAGAAGGCCCTGCACCGCCTGCAGATAATCGTAGAGCACCTTTCCGAGGCCCAGCATGACGGGAATCCAGACCACGCCGAGGATCACCACGGCTCCTGTGGCCAGACGGCCCACCACCAGAAGGTGGCGTTCACTTGCCTCTGGTCTGAACTTCTTGTAGAAGTCGCCGACGAAAAGGGCCGCCGAAGAGTTGAACAGGGAGGCCAGCGAGCTCATGAGGGCTGCCAGCAAACCGCACACCACGACCCCTTTCAGCCCCGCCGGCAGCAGCTGCGACACCATGGCCGCAAAGGCCGAATCGCTCGAGGAGACATTCAGCAGTCCCTTCTGGCTCAGGGCGAAGGCTATCATCCCCGGAATCAGGAAAATGAAAACAGGCAGCAACTTGAAATAACCGCCCAGAATGGCGCCGCGGCGGGCCTCCTTCTGGCTGCGGCCCGACAGCACGCGCTGCACGATGAACTGGTCGGTGCACCAGTACCAGAAACCGATCACCATGGAGGCTACGATAACCCCCGGCCAGGGAAACTCGGGGTCGGCCGCCGACCGGATGAGATGGAGGTTGGGGCCCGCGATGTGCTGCACTTCGGCCCATCCGCCCACCTTGATCAGCCCCAGCACCAGGATCACGATAGACCCTATCAGCAGCACCGGCGACTGCAGCACGGAGGTGTACAAGACCGCCTTCATCCCCCCCAGAATGGTGTAAATTCCGGTGATCACCACCAGCCCGATGGCGGAGATCCAGAAAAAGTCAATCCCCCACATCGATTCGATGCCGAAGACCTCCTTGAAAACCACCCCCCCGGCATATACGGTTACCGCCACCTTGGTGAGCACATAGCTCACCAGCGATATCAGCGAGAGGATGGAGCGGGAGCCGGCAGAGAAACGGCGCTCCAGAAATTCAGGCATCGTGAAGATTTTGATACGGTCGTAAAAGGGAACGAAGACCCAGCCCAGGATCAGGATGATCCAGGCCTGGATTTCCCAGTGCGCCATGGCCATGCCGCTGATAAAACCAGCCCCTGCCAGCCCCACCAGGTGCTCCGACCCGATGTTGGAGGCGAAAATCGACGATCCGATCGACAACCAACCTGCATCCTTGCCCGCCAGGAAGTAATCGGTGGTGTCTTTCTCCTTTTGTCTCAGCACATACACGATAATGCCCACCATTCCGAGGAAGAAAAGCCCCAGAATGATCCAGTCAAGTGTTCCCATAGTTATCGTTTAATTGGTTGTACGGTTTCAAATGCAGGCATCCCGTTCAGGGTTTCACAATCCGTCCGGTCTCCTGCTGGCGGGCATCCTCCCTGATCCGGTAGTAGTAAGCTCCTTTCCGCGATTCGGTGGCGTTTTTTTCGCCGGTCCGTTCCAGCAGTTCGAGCGAGAGGATCTTCTTACGGAAATTTCCCGGGTCGAAAGGGCGGCGGTAGATGGCTTCATAGAGTTTCCGCAGCTGCAGGAGGGTAAACTGCTCGGGCAGCAGTTCGCTGCCTGCGAGGCTGTACCCGGCTTTCTGCTGCAGCCTGACAAAGGCCTTTTTCACCATGTCGGCATGGTCGAAAATCAGCTCCGGAAGGGCCGACACCGGCCACCAGCGGGCGCCGTGCCGCTTCAGCAATTCCAGGTCGGAATGCTGGATCCTGATCAGGGCATAATAGGCCACGCTCACAACGCGGGCATAAGGCTCCCTCGCCGGTGCCGAAAAGGCGCCGACCTGTTCCAGAAAAATATTCTCCAGTCCGGTGGTTTGGCTGAGCACCCGGCAGGCGGCTTCCTCGCACGACTCATTTTCTCCCGTAAAGCCCCCCATCAATGACCACTGCCCCTTCACCGGCTCAAAGCTGCGCGGATAGAGCAACAGTTTCAGCTCCCCGGCCTCATAGCCCAGAATGACGCAATCGACCGCCAGCAGATGTTTTGGTTGTCCCTGGTAAAACGGTTCCATGGTTTTGCGATGCTCTTGAGAGCATAAATGTATCAAATACCTTTATAAAAACCGGAGTTTGCCCCGGTTTTTTCAATCTCCGGCAGCCGTTTGCCGGTCCACCAGCGGATCAGGTCCTGATCCGGGATCCTTTCATGGCGAAAAAGACCAGGTAGGCATAATAGAGGAAGAGGCAGCTGATGGCCACCACTACCGAAGCGGTGACGGTTTGCAGGGCGCCCATCAGGGGCATGAGGATGGCGGCGCCGATCACCGAGGTGGAGATCACCCCGGAAGCCACCTTGGCGTGGGGTCCGAGGTCCTCGAGGGCCAGGTTGAAGATCGTCGGCCACATGATGGAATGGAAAAGTCCGGTGCCCAGGAAAAGCCAGAGTGCCACGGTGCTGGCCCCCGTGCCGATAACCAGGGCGGCTGCCACCAGGATGGCGCCGCACAGGGCGCAGAGGCTCAGAATGCGGCGTGCCGGGAATTTCTGAAGGATGAAGATGCCGGCCAGCCGGCCTACCATCAATCCTCCCCAGTAGAATTTCAGCATGTCGATGCGTTCCTCCGATGAAAAGGCGAAGCCCAGTTTTTCGGAAAAATCGGCGAAGAAACTGGGAATTCCGATTTCTATGCCCATGTAGAAAAAGATGGCCAGCGATCCCAGCCACATGTGGGGATATTTGAAAGCGCTGCTTTTATAGGTTTTTTTGACGCCTGTCAGTTCTTCCTCCTCATGGCCGCTGATTTCGGGGAGTTTCAGGAAGAACATGACCGCCAGGATGACCAGGGTGATGGCGCCGATGAGGCCGAAGGGGAACTGGACGGCCTTGGGGTCGCTGGTGTCGTTGACGATGAGCATGGAAACAAAGATGGGGGCGATGACGGTGGCCACCGAGTTCAGGGCATTGGTGAGGGTGAGCCTGCTGGCGGCGGTTTCGGGGGCTCCCAGGGCATTCACGTAAGGATTGGCGGCCACCTGGAGGATGACCACGCCGATGGCAAAGACGGCCACCGCCACCAGGAAGGGGATGTAGCCGTAAGCGACCAGCGGGATCGCAAGGAAAAAGCCTACAGCCACCAGCGCCAGGCCTGAGAGGATCCCGTTCTTGTATCCGATGCGGTGGATGAGAAAGCCAACAGGGATCGACAACACGTAGGCGCCGTAGAAAAAGGTGTTGGGCAGCTGTTTCTGCACGTCGTTCAACCCGAAGGCGTCTTTCAGGAAATCGATCATCGAGTTGTTCATGGTGGTGATGAAGCCGAAGAGGAAAAAGAGAAAGGCCATCACGATCAGCGGGAACAGGTACTTGTTTTTGGTATGGTTTGTCATGGTTGAAGAAGTTAGGTGTTTTCCGATTGCAAGTGTAAGAAACCGAAGGCTGCCTGCCGGGGGGCGGCGGCTGCCGGTCAGAAAAGCCGTTTGGCGCCGTCGCCGGTTTCGGCCACGTAGAAGGCGGGGGTAAGGCCTGTTTTTTGGTGATAGTTTCTGCCCACCTGGTCGATGAACAGGTCGACGGCCTCTTCCTTCACGAGGCTGACGGTGCAGCCGCCGAAGCCGCCGCCGGTCATGCGGGAGCCGATGACGCCGTCGATGCGGCGGGCCTCCTCAACCATGGTGTCCAGTTCGGGACCGGTGACCTCGTAGTCGTCGCGGAGGGAGTCGTGCGAACCGTTCATCAGTTCGCCGAACCGTTCCAGATTGCCGGCCTTCAGTTCACGGACAGCCTGTTCGGTGCGGGCGATCTCGCTGATGACATGGCGGGCCCGTTTGCGGGCTGCCTCATCTTCTATCTTGTCTTCCAGCCGGCGGAACTCTTCGCCGCTGACCTCCACCAGGGCCCGGATGGGCTTGTACCGGCTGATGGCCTTCACGGCAGCCTGGCATTCCGACACCCGGAGGTTGTACATCCCCGAGTCGAGCTTATGGGGACTGTTGGTATTGCTGATGACGATCCTCACCCCGTCGAGTTTCACGGGAACCAGGTCATATTCGAGGGTGTCACAGTTCAGAAAGACGGCATGCCCCTCCTTGCCCATGCCTGATACGAACTGGTCCATGATCCCGCACATCACGCCGGCAAATTCATGCTCGGCCTTCTGGCTCATCCGGATAAGGTCCAGCCTGTCAAGTCCCACCTCCCAGGTTTCGTTGACCGCGACGGCCGTCACCATTTCGAGTGCGGCCGACGAGGAGAGGCCGGCGCCATTGGGGACATCACCGTAAATGAGGATGTCGGCGCCCTGGTCAAAGCGCACTCCGCGCTTCAGGAACTGCGCAAAAACCCCGACGGGATAGTTCACCCACTCCCGGCCCACCGGCTTGTCGAGGTCGGAGAGAGGAATTTCAGCCTCAAAGGGAAGGTTCAGGGATGCAAAGCGCACTGTGGGCCGCCCTGATTTGCGCAGCAGGAGATAGGCCCCGAAACTCAGCGCACAGGGAAAGACATAGCCGCCGTTGTAGTCGGTATGCTCCCCGATGAGGTTCACCCTGCCGGGGGCGAAATAGCCATGCATTTCGCCCTCTCCGTACTTCTCGGTAAATTTTTTCTTTAATTCAGGAATTGTCATAATAGCGTTTATTTGGTTTCATGTTATTCTGACACAGCGGCCGGCCCCTTTGCAAACCCACCCCCGCAGGTGACCTCGACAGGGATCTTCGGGTTTACCCGTTTTCCCTGCGGCAGGACAGGGTTAGCAAAATTAGGAATATTTTTCACTTTTCAGCTTGCCACTCCGGTTATCAGTTTTTTCCTAACTTTGGCGCCAACGACCACATGCATCATAACCTGACCGGTAAACCATGGAGATAGTAAAATCAGAATTCGGAAAACTGCCCGACGGCAGGAGAGCCAGTTTGTTTACCCTCCGGAACGACAAGGGGGTGGAGGTAAAGATCACCAACTACGGGGGGATCATCACCTCGGTTGTTGTGCCTGACCGCAACGGGAAACCCGGGAACATCGTTTGCGGATTCGACAGCCTGGAGGAATACCTCGATCCGCGCTATCTGGGGAGCTATCCCTATTTCGGGGCGATCATCGGCCGGGTGGCCAACCGCATTAAAGAGGGGGTATTCACGCTGGGAGGGCGCCGCTACGAACTGGCGGTAAACAATGGTCCCAACCACCTCCACGGGGGCATCACCGGTTTCGACAAGCGGCTCTGGCAGGCGGAAATGATGGAAGAGGAGGACAAAGTGGGACTGTTGCTTTCCTATTTCAGCCCCCACCTCGAGGAAAACTATCCCGGCAACCTGAATGTAAGCTGCCTGTACACCCTGAACAACGACAACGAACTGTCGGCCGACTATTTCGGGACCGCCGACCAGACCACCCTGCTTAATCTGACGAACCACACCTATTTCAACCTTACCGGCGGAAAGCAGAACATCCTTGGACACGAACTGGCGCTGGCCGCCGACCGGATCACCGAGTCGGTCGGGCTGATACCTACGGGCAACCTGGTGCCGGTAGCCGGTACTCCCTATGATTTTACAGTTTCCAAACCGGTAGGCCGCGACATCGGCGCCCTTGAAAACGGATACGATCTCAACTATGTGCTTGACAACGAGGATGGCGACCTGGTGTATGCCGCCTGCCTGAAAGAGACGGGCAGCGGCCGGCAGGTGGAGGTGTTCACCACCCAGCCGGGCATCCAGCTTTACACGGGCTACTGGATACCGGAACTGGAGAGCGGCGGTGTGAAACGGTTCGGAAAATATTCGGGCATTGCGCTGGAAACACAGCATTTCCCCGATTCTCCCAACCAGCCGGGATTTCCTTCCATCATGCTGGAACCCGGGGAAAAATACCAGCACAACACGGTATTCCGCTTCGGACTGGCAGATTGAAACCGTTTTCCCACTAAAAGGTTGCACCGCTGGTGGCTGCTTCCTGTCAGCACCGGTAGCGGCAAATTCCCGGCTGTCCGCCCTCTGCTACGGACGAGGGAGATTTGTTTTTGCCTGTTTTCTGCTGAAAAGGGATTTTACAGTTCCCTGATGAAAATCCGGAACCGTTTGTAGATCTCACCTCCCACCCGGTCCATTTCCGCCCTCATTTTGCCGTTGTGTTCGAGCATCAGGTGGGAGTCGATGATGGTTTTTCCGGTTTTTATGGCCGATTCCAGGAGGTAGGCACCCATGCGCATGTCCAGGCCCCTGCCCCGGTAATCGGGCCGGATGGCGCCCAGCAGAAGGTTCAGCTGTTTGGAGCGCCTTGAAGCCAGGAGCACATGGATCCATCCGAAGGGGAGCAGCCTGCCCCCTGCACGCCGGATTCCTTCGCTGATATCAGACATCCCCAGGACGAAAGCGACCACCTCCCCGGGTTCGTTGACCACCACCTTGATATAGCGGGGGTTTATAAGGTATAGAAACCGGTCGGCGATATCGTCCATCTCTTTTAAACTGTAATGCTGAAATCCGTAAATGTGGGTATAGGTTTCATTCACCAGTCCCAGTACCTTGTGAATGAAAGGTTTTACCTTTCGTCGGGAGGTAAATTCAAGCACCTTCAGTCCGTTTTTCCGGGCGGCATGTCTTTCAGCCACCCGGGAGAACAACTCCCGGGGTACCTCATCCACCAGGACCTTGTATACCACCAGGTCCACCTTGGGGGAAAAGCCATATCCCCTGGTCAGGTCGACCATATAGGGAAAATTGTAGTTGGTGGCGATCTCCACCGGTTCGCCGTAGCCTTCGATCAGAAATCCCTGGGGATCCTTGTCTGAAAAGGCCAGCGGGCCCACCAGATGGGTCATCCCCTTTTCGCGTGCCCAGTTTTCGACAGCCCCCATAAGGGCCGCATAGGCCGCCGGGTCGTTTTCCGATTCCATCCAGCAAAAGCGGGCATGCCGCTCGTTGTGGATTTCGTTGTAGGGTTTGTTGATGATCCCCATGATCCTTCCCACCGGCCTGCCATCGCACCAGGCCAGGTACATCACCGTATCGCAGTATGAAAAGGCCCTGTTCTTGCGCGGATTGAAATAGACATGGTCATCGAGGTATATCGGGGGTACCCAATTGGCGTGGCCTGCATGCAGCCTGGCCGGAAGATGAATGAAATGGCGCAGATCCCTTTTCCCCGTCACTTCCCGAATTTCAATGCCCATAATTCCCTGTTGATTTCATTAAGCCGGCTGCAAATATCTGCTTTTTTTCAACACCTGACCTTATTGCATGCAGAAAACGGGGCGCAGGGGATGCCGCCCCGGCAGCAGCCATGCTGAGGGGGATGGAGCGGGGTGCCGCGGTACGGCCGGAAGAGCTCTTTTTGCGGAGAGAAACCGGCAAAAGAGGCAGCCTGTTGAAGGCAGTCCGCCAAGTCCGGGTTTATCAGCAGGCCGGAGGCAGAATCATTCAAAATCGATTTTCCCGAAATGGGCGGGCGTGTGGTAATCGGGCTGCGGGGTCTCCACAGGATTCCAGGTGACATAATGGGGTTCGGGAAGGGCATCGCCGCATTTGTAAAAATTGGCTTCGGCCGTGAGACCCGAAAACTCGAGGCCCGCATCATGGATGAAACAGGATGCCGGGATGACCACCACCAGGTCCCAGGTGAAACTGCCGCTCTTCACATCAAAGGGTTCACTGCCCAGCGACGAACGTACCAGAATGGTTTTCACCGTTTCAGGGGGCAGGGGCACCCGGTTGTGGCGGCTGCCTCCCCAGGCTGCATGGGGGGTGCCGATGCAATTGAACTCGAAATTGTAATAGTTGCGGCCATCGACCGAAATGAAAAACTCGACGCAGCTGTCAAGGTGCACCTGTCCGTTGACGGAGGTTTCCATGGCGCGCAACGACTTTTCTGTCACATAAAACTTCAGCAGTACCCTGTCGCCCGAATGGGCGATGCGAAATCCGACCCTGGGTTTGCCGGGGTAATCCCTCCAGTTGACGCACTCTATTTTCTGCAGTTCGGTGAGGTTTTCAAGCAGAAGGGAGGTGTTTCTTGAAGCGGCATTACCCTCTGCCTCAATCTTTAAAACTTGTAAATTCCTCATAGGCTTCTACCATCAGGCACATTGGTGTTCCGGGACTACCGGAAGGCATCGCCCCGCCGACGCGGTGTCTGCCCTGACATCTGCCGCTGCCGGTAGCATTTCCAACTCAAAAATAGGAAAACTCCCTGTATTTTCCACCTTAATGACCGTTGAATTGCAGCCGGAACCATTTTCCATACCCGGGGAGGTAAAGAGGGTTTGTGTATTCAGGTATCCGGAGTCGGTCAGTTTATTATTTTTGACTCAAAATTCCGCAACCATGAAGCGCACGAAACAGCGGCACCTGCTGCCGGTTCTGGCACTGGGCCTGCTGATGGCCTCCTGCCAGGCAGGGGAGGAAAAAATAAAGGTGATCTTCGACACCGACACCAACAATGAGCTGGACGACCAGCATGCCCTCGCCTATCTGCTGCAGAACGATGAGATTTTTGATTTGGTGGCTGTTACGGTGAATGCCACCTGGAGCGGCGGCGGCATAGAGGAACAGTATGCCGAAGCCAAGCGGATCATGAAGTTGTGCGGCAAACTGGGTATGATGCCTTTGCTGAAAGGAGCGGAGCGTTCCTTCGAGGAGACGTGGGAAACGCTGGATGAGCCTTATTACGACGGAATGGACGCGGTGGAGTACATCATCAGCCGGGCCCGGGAGAGCAAGGGGGAGCCTTTGGTTGTGATTGCCGTGGGAAAACTCACCAACCTCGCGCTGGCGCTTGAAAAGGCCCACGACATCAGCGGCAGGATAAGGCTGGTATGGCTGGGGTCCAACTACCCGGAGCCCGGGGAGTACAACCTGGCCAACGACCGGGAAGCCTTGAACTATGTTCTTTCAACCGATGTCCCCTTTGAAATGGTGCTGGTGGGACCGGCCAACGGAACCGGCACTGCCTCAGTGAGGGTTACCAGGGAAGAGATCCTGCAGCACATGGCCGGCATCGGACACACCCTGAGAACAGCCGTCACCGGCCGTCACGGAGGCGAGTTTTTCAGTTTCGGCGATTATTCGGTGAATCTTTTCGAGAATGCCGAGATGCATGGCGAGGAACAGAGCCGCGCACTCTTCGACATGGCAGCGGTGGCCATCGTTAAAAATCCCGCATGGGCCGGCGCCCGCGAAATTCCCGCGCCCCGGTACGAAGAGGATGGATGGGTTGATATTCCGGGCAATACCAGGAAGATCCTCCTGTGGGATCATTTCGACCGGGATGCCATCGTGGCCGATTTCTTTGCAGTCATGAGAAAATAGACGGGCAGGCCTCCTGCGTGCAGTGCTGCGGAGCTTTCTCCCCTCTCCTGCAGCGCGGCTATTTTTGCAGGTTGTCGAACAGCTTTTCCACTTTTTTCACCTTGGGAGCCACCACCATTCGGCAGTATGGCTGCAACGGGTTTCTCGCGTAGTAATCGCGGTGATAATCCTCTGCCTTGTAAAAGCCGGTGTAGGGGGTAACCTCCGTTACGATGGGCGCCTCAAAGGCCTTTTCCCTTTCCAGCCGGGCGATGATTTTTTCCGACTCTTTTTTCTGTTCCTCGGAATGGTAAAAAATGGCAGAACGGTATTGGGTACCCACATCGGCTCCCTGGCGGTTCAGGGTGGTGGGATCATGAAGGGCGAAGAAAACCGTAAGAATCTCTGAAAAGGAGATGACGGCCGGGTCGAAGGTCAGCTGAACCACTTCCGCATGGCCGGTGGTTCCGTTGCAAACCTCCCGGTAGGAAGGGTTTTTTACATGGCCTCCGCTGTAGCCCGGAAGGACCGTTTGAATTCCCCGGAGCCGCACATAGACAGCCTCGGTGCACCAGAAACAACCGCCTCCCAGGGTGGCCGTTTCGAAGGAGGATTTTTCAGCTTTCAGCATAGGGATATTCAATAACATCAGCAACCACAGAACTTTTATTTTGCGCATCTTCATGGCACAAGGGTTTATAAGAAGAAACAGGCAAGCGGAGTAAATGTTCATCTGCATTGTGTTGAAAAGCGGGGCATGCCCGAAGGCATGCC
>JAEAME010000678.1_pt1 | contig 31513 bp, 23 predicted proteins | sample 8958731 | NCBI WGS metagenome assembly JAEAME01 (sample SAMN16933194, study PRJNA681113) | bioreactor sludge metagenome | isolation source: anerobic bioreactor sludge (Control) | place: India:Bengaluru | collected 2018-10-24
CATGAAGGTTTGTAGCGAGGCGGCGTAGACGGGCATGGATACAAGGCGCGCGAACGGAGGATTCCGTAGGCGTACTCGACGGTACGTCGAGGAATCCGACCGAGCGCAACGCCGTAGACATGCCCGGATCCGCCGCCGCAGTAGAAGCTTCATGAATAATCCGGGTTAAGTCCGCTGAGCGACCTTTCCTTTGCCGATGATGCCTTCGGTGATTCCCTTGCGCAGTTTGGGGATATCCCTGCTGGAATAGGGGTGCCGGTCGCTGTGCTTCGGATGCGTCGACGGATCGGCTCCTTTTGCCATTTTGTATTTGCCCTGAAACAGGACATGCATCCACTGAACGGGCTTATCGACTTTGAGCGTGGTTATCGGGCAATGGATAACGCCCTTGGGAATATATATGATGGTCGTTTTGTCGACGATATGGCGTTCCTGCTCCGCACCCATCATGATCTCGATTTCGGCGCCGAATTCGAAATAGTTGTGGGGATTCCCTCCGAAGATGAAAAATAGCTCATCCACCTCGTGCGCATGAGGCTTATGGATCATGACGCCGGGCTTGCTCAGGCAAAGCAGCTGCATTTCGATGGGGAAGCCGGAGAACCGGGCGCCGACACACCCTTTTTCTCCACAGACGTGCAGCATGGGCCCGATTTCGATGGGCTCCGTCATGAAATATTTCCCATATTTCGTTTTTGAACTTGCCATGGCAATCTCTCCTTCATAAGAATTTGCATTCAACAGCCACTGGGACCGCCCCCTGCGGCAAATCCAGCCGTCAGGTCGGAATCATTACGGCAGAGGATGCCGGCCAATATAGCACAAGGAGAGAGGAAACGGATTCAAATTACCATGCAAAATTCTGCGGCCGCTGAGCGTGCTGTTGTGGAATTCCCTGCACTCTATCGTCAAACGGACATCCTGTAGAAGAGCCCCGAAATCGGAACAGAAACGGCGGCATTATAGCATGAATTCGGCAAGCTGCAGGCAGCAGATCAGGCCGGCATCCAGTCGTGCTGAATATGATTTCTCCGGCAGAGTCGGGAGATCTCCCAACGGTATCAGGGCTTGAAGGCCTCTACAACGGCATCCATGTGCTCACCCTGCTTCAATAGCCGTATTTGGATAAATCCTGCCTGTTGAAGGCCGTTCTCGATTTCCTCGTAGGTGTACGTTCCTCCGCCGGAGGTTCCAACAAGCATATTGATCGCAAAAATGGCCCCGTCCCTTGGGCAAGTTCGGTCGCGGCTCATAACATGATCGCGGATGAGCAGCCGTCCTCCCGGCTTAAGCGCGCGGAACACCTTCTTATACAGTTCCAGGTTCTCTGCCAGGCTGTTTGAATGGATGATGGCCGAGATCAGGGCCAAGTCGTGCCCCCCGGGCAATTCCTGAAGACGGTAACTCCCGGGTGCCAGAGTAATCCGGTCGAGCAGTCCTTCACTCTTCAGACGCTCCCGGGCCATGTCGATTACTTCCGGGAGGTCGAACAGCGTCGCCCTCATTTCCGGAACAGCCCGCAAAAACGCGATGGTATAGGTTCCTGATCCGCCGCCCACATCCAGCAGATGCCGCGAAGCATGGAGATTTACCGCAGACGCGATCCTCTGAGCCATGGGTGTCCCAATGGAATGCATCGCGCCGATAAATGCTCGAAGCTCCTCGGTGTCGCGAGAGAAATCGAACTCGTCGTCCGCAACGCCGGCACCTTTGACTATATCTGTCAGTCGGGTCCACCGTTTCCAGAGAGAAGCCATATGGAGAACCATGGGGAGGATTGTTTGAGTGGATTTTTCGGATAGCAGCCGTGCGCATTCACCCTCACATTGATACGTCCGGCCTTTTTTTGCCAGAAGCCTTATGGCCACCAAAGCATCCAACAAGTTCGCAACTGCACGAGCATCGCCTGAAATCCTGGCTGCAACTTCTTCTGCGGAAAGGGGATCTTTCTCCAAAAGTGTAAAGAGGTCCAGCTCCGCCGCTGCATGAAAGATCCTGCACTCCATGAATCCCTGCGCCAACTTGAGAAGCGTTTCCATATTGTAGCCGTTTCCCATTTGAATTCCCCCTCCCGCTTGATCGTCCAAAAGTTAGTCCATCTGCCCTGCCTTCGCCAGAAAATATTTGAAATACCGGAAATAGTGGAAGAGTGGACACCCATTTTCTCCCCAGCTTAAAGAATGGGTGTCCACTCTTCCCTCTGAGAAGTCGAAGAAGTGTAACCCATGTGCTTGGGTTAAAGTGTTACCTGTGTCCCTGATCCTGCCCACTCTTCCCACCCCCCTACTCTCCCCCCACCAAAGAATGGGTGTCCACTCTTTCCACTCTTTCCACTCTTCACTCTTCCCCACTCATCCCCGGCTCTTTACTCCAATATGCATGGGGGCTGGGTCGGCTTTATTTGTTGCGGCGGCTTATGCACTGCGGGAACATAAGCTATAATACGGCGTCCCTCGGCGCCGTTGTGTCGGAGTACTGGGAAGAAACGGATTCCGGCCCCGCTATTTTGGGGCAATTTCTGGAGTGCTTCTTGTTTTATTCAACCCGGTCGAAGCTGATCCTGAGTTTTCTGGGTATTGCTGTTTTCGTGAGCGGGATCGCGATGCTGGTCGGGGGTCAGCTTCTCTACAGGGGGATCCTCAAAGAAGCAACTGGCCGGGTACGCCTTGATTTGAATGCTGCCCGCGAGATCTACCTGTCGCGCGTCAAAAGCATCAGGCTCGCACTCAGCATGACATCCACAGGCCCTGCTTTTATCGATGCGATACAGCGGCGCGACACGGCAACGGTCCTCACTCGTCTCAATGACGTCGCTCAAAAGGGTCAACTGGATTTCCTGGGCGTCGTCGGAAAGGACGGGAAAATTGTCTGCAGGACGGGTCCCAATCCATTACCTACTGGAAACGAGCCTCGCAATCCAGTTGCAGGCGTCGTGCTCGAAAAACAGATCGCCGTTTCTGGAACCGCCGTTCTGGATAATTCGCTGCTTTTTTCCGAAAATCCTGAGCTTGCCGAACGTGCACGTGTGCGTTTGCTCCCATCCGGAATAGCCGTTGCGGAAGCTGAGCGCGATTCGCTTGACGGCATGGTTCTTGCCGCCGCAATTCCACTTTACCTGGAGGGGAACCTTGTGGGTGCTCTCTATGGCGGCGTCCTCCTCAACCGGAGCCGCGAAATCGTTGATCTTGTGCGCGACACGGTGTTTCACCAGGAAATCTACGGCGGCCGCAATATCGGTACAGCTACGGTTTTTTTGAAGGACATCCGCATTTCCACTAACGTCCTCAGTCCCGATGGAAACAGGGCTCTTGGAACGGCTGCTTCGAGGCAGGTTACGCAGCGCGTGTTGGCCGAAGGGCGGTCGTGGACTGACCGCGCATTCGTGGTAGATGACTGGTATATAACGTCTTACGAGCCAATAGTGGACATTTTCGGCCAGAGAATCGGCATGCTGTATGTAGGTGTCCTGGAAACAAAGTATGCGGATGAGCGCTCGCGCGTTATCGGCATCTATATTCTCGTCACGCTGGGAGGAATGGCGCTCGCAGTTATTTCCGGATACATAATCGCCGACAAGCTCAGTCGGCCTGTCAAGAACCTGATTAAGGCCGGCAGACAGGTCTCGCAGGGGAATATGTCCCCGGAAATCGGCCCGATCTCGAAAACCGAGGTCGGGGTTCTGCAAAAGACTTTTGCGGAAATGCTTTCATCTCTCCGGCAGCGGGACGAGCGTCAGAAGGTCGAAAGCGAAACGAAACTGATGCAGTATGAAAAACAGGCAAATATTGGAAGGCTCGCCGGTGGCGTGGCTCATGAAATAAACAATCCGCTGACAAGAATCGTGACTTTTACCGACATGCTGCTGCGGAACAGGAGCCTTCCAGCCGATGTGCGGTCGGACCTGGAAAATATTGCCCAGGCCACGGAGCGAGTTCGAAAGATCGTGAAGGGACTGCTCGATTTTTCGCAGCAGACAGAACTGACGCGGGAATCGGCGGATGTGAACGACCTTGTCGACAGCACCGTTGCTATCGTGGAAAACCAGGCGCTAATCAAAGGCGTCCGCTTGAAATCTGAGAGGATGGCTGGGCTGCCCAGGATAGCTTTGGACAAGGGCCTGATGGGAAGCGTCCTGCTCAGCATCATTCTCAATGCAATCGATGCTACGGATTCCGGAGGAAGCATCACCGTGACAACCGGAATCGGGATATCCGCAGACCGGGACCGGCTTAAAGGCATCGAGATTAACTGCCGCGATACGGGTTGCGGAATCGCGCCCGAAAATCTAGACAAAATTTTCGATCCGTTTTTCACAACAAAAGATATCGGGCAGGGCACGGGCCTCGGACTGTCAGTTTCCGCCGGTATAGTGGAGCGCCACGGAGGAAGCATCCGCGTGTTGAGCCAACTCGGTCGAGGGAGCACGTTCATCGTCTGGTTGCCCATTGAGGAGCAGAGTACGGGTGAGGATATTGGTCGTTGACGACGACACTATGGTGATTGCCAGCTGCCGGCGCATCCTGGAAGCCGATGGTTTTGACGTTACCGCGGTTCAGAGCGCGGACGAGGCGATTGAGATCGTTCGGAAAAACGATTTCGACCTTATGTTGTTTGACGTAAAAATGCCGAAACACGACGGCCCATTCCTGATTAGGGAAATCCGGAAGGATTTTCCGCGAATACTCATCGTCGCTGTGAGCGGATACCCGACACAGGAAACAAGCGCCGATGTAGTGCGGGCGGGAGCAGCCAGATTTATCCCGAAGCCGTTCAGGCCGGATGACCTGGCACGCACGGTGCGCGACGTCCTGGGATTCAAATCGGACCCATAGTCCAGTGTGGGGATTTTGCGGCGCAGCGTGGGAAAAGAAACGACAGGCTTGGAATTTGCATAACAGTTCGGGGGAAAACACCATGGCTGAAAAGATGCTGATTATCGACGACGACGAGATTGTGCTGAAATCTTGCCGGAGAATATTCGAAAACGAGGGTTTTGAAGTCACCACTACCGCAAATCCGCAGGAGGGATTGAATCTGGTCACGGAGAAGGCGTTTGATGTCATCCTGGTGGACTGGATGATGCCGGGTTTTGACGGAATGGACGTGGTCGAGGAGATCGACAAACGGTCGCCCAACTCCGCAATGGTGATGATTAGCGGACACCCGTCCGTTGGCAGGGCGACCGAAGCCATGAAGCGCGGCGCCATGGATTACATCCCAAAGCCTTTCAAGCCCCAGGAGATCATCGATATCGTTAAAAAGGCCGTGCGACGAAAGGTGACCGAAGAGAAAAAAGCCGTCGGGCGCTTCGAGAAAATAATAAAATCGTGGCAATTCCCGGTGCCGACGATCGAGGACAAGGCGCCAAAAAATATCGCCGAAACTATTGCTCAAACCGTGGGTGTGGCAAAAGCTACTTCGCCCTGGCTATCGGTCTTTGTCCTCGGAATCCTGGGCGGAGCCTATATCGGGTTTGGAGGTTTGTTATCCACAACTGTCACTTTCGACTCCGCTGCCAAGCTGGGCACAGGGATCACGAAACTATTGAGCGGCGCCGTTTTCAGCGTCGGGTTGATGCTGGTCGTCATCGCCGGGGCCGAACTCTTCACCGGCAACAACCTCATGGTCTCAAGCGTCATGTCGAAGGAGATCTCGTTCTGGAAAATGATGAAACGATGGGGACTCGTTTTCATCGCGAACCTAATGGGCTCTCTGCTTATCACGATCCTGTTCTATTATTCTGGATTGTGGAAAACCGGCGACGGCGCCCTGGGAGCCGCGGCGGTTAAAGTTGCATACAACAAAATCAACCTCGCTTTCAGTGAAGCTCTCTGGCGCGGGATCGGATGCAACTGGCTCGTGTGCCTGGCGGTCTGGATGGCGCTGGCCGCCCGCCAGACGATCGGCAAGATCTTCGCCATATTTTTTCCCGTCATGGCATTTGTCGCGCTGGGATTCGAGCACTGCGTCGCCAACATGTACTTCATTCCAACGGGTATCCTGTTCGCGCAGAAGCTTCAGCTGCCGCCGATCACCGGGATTGATTTGAGCATGATCAATTGGATCAATTTCCTGTGGAAGAACCTTCTTCCCGTCACACTCGGCAATATCATCGGTGGGTCAGTGTTTGTCGGCATGAGCTATTGGGGCGCATATCTCCGGCCTGCAAAAGCGCCAAAAGCACAATAAAGGTTTTCTCAAAACCGGAAATGGCCGGGCTAAAGCCCGACCCTTCATTAACTATCACCGTTTGTCGTTTGGGTGCAGGATCGTGCCGACACAAAACGGCTTCGGGAAAAGACTCTTCGGATAATTCTCCACAATTTACTGACTGAACCGGCATCCGATTTTTTAGCGGATTCGATCAATTTCAATTGGAATCAGCCAGGCCAGCATTGCAGAGCGCGCTGCGATACGCTACGATTCTGCTCCTGAAGGGATTCGTATATGGGCGTTCCGATTTCGCAGATGTGGGCGGTGGCCACCTACATCCTCAAGCAAAAAGCGTCGGGAAAAAGGCGATACCCGTTGGTGCTCATGCTGGAACCGCTGTTCCGCTGCAATCTGGCCTGCACCGGATGCGGCAAGATCCAGTACCCTGCGGAAATTCTCCGCAAGCATTTAATCCCGGAACAATGTTTTCGAGCAGCTGAAGAATGCGGAGCTCCCATGATCAGCATTCCCGGCGGAGAGCCTCTGCTCCACCCTCAGATTGCCGAAATCGTCAAAGGCTTGATCAGCCGCGGGAAATACGTCTATCTTTGCACCAACGCCCTGATTCTCAAGGAAAAGCTGGACCTCTTTCATCCGAGCAAATTTTTCACGATCAACGTTCACCTCGACGGACAGCGGCAATTTCACGACCGATCCGTTGGGCGCGAAGGCATGTACAACATCGCCGTCGACGCGATTAAAATGGCCGTAAACCGCGGCTTTCGTGTGACGACCAATACGACGCTTTTCAACGACGCCGATGTAATGAGCGTGCGTGCGTTTTTCGACGAAATGATGGCCCTCGGTGTCGAAGGAATGACGCTCTCTCCCGGCTATTGCTACGAAAAAGCTCCGGACCAGAACCATTTCCTGGAAAGGTCCCAGACGACAAAGCTGTTCCGCGCCATCCTCAGCGACCGCAAGAGATCGTGGAAATTCAACCAAAGCCCGTTGTTCCTGCAATACCTGATGGGCTTGCGCATCTACACCTGCACTCCCTGGGGCATGCCCGGATACAGCGTCTTCGGCTGGCAAAAACCCTGCTACCTCCTGCAGGACGGATACTTCGAAACGTTTGCCGAACTTCTCGAAAAAACGGACTGGAGCCGGTACGGAACGGAGTCGGGCAATCCGCAATGCACAAACTGCATGGTTCACAGCGGCTATGAGGCCAGCGCCGTCAACGATACCTTCTGCTCAATCAAAGGCCTCTGGAACACGATTTGCGCATATCTTAAATAATTCCCGATTTCAAATTCCAGATTCCAGATCCCGGAATAGGCCTGGTGCCCGTTTTGGAATTGTCAATGCTCAAAAGGTATTGCCCCGAACGGATCGTCCGAAATATAAATCTGGAATCTGAAATTTGAAATCTGGAATCTAGTCCAGCTGATACAGCGTGACGTAGGAAGGGGCATTTTTTGAACGGTAGATGCGTTGCGTCGCTTTGATGAAATCGGCACTCCTGGCGTCGTAGATATCCAGGAATTGCTGCGGATTCCGGTCGATCAGGGGGAACCACGTGCTCTGTATCTGGACCATGATCCGGTGCCCTTTGCGGAACGTATGGAATATGTCGGGCATCCGGTATTCGATCCTCGTGATTTCGCCGGGCACAAAGGGTTCCGGATGAGAAAAGCTGTTCCGGTATTTGCCGCGGAAAGCTTCCGCACGAACCATCTGCTGGTATCCGCCCATCCTCACGCTGCCGCGAAGAACCATCATGCCCGGGGTGTCGTCCGGATAAGCATCAATCAGTTTCACGATGAAATCGGAATCAGTGCCCGTTGTTGAAACGCTCAGTCTCGGATCTACCGGCCCGGCGATTGTGATGTCGCGCTCGAGCGCTTCGGTCGAATACGTCAGAACATCCGGGCGCCGTGAGGCAAATCTCTGGTCGTCCACCATGTGTTCGTGCGTCATCCCGGTGGTTATCTCCGTGGTATAGGGGACGGGCTTCGCCGGATCACTCATGTATTCATCAAACTCCAGACTCCCATTATCGGGATCGGGATTCCACGAAAGCTTTTCGTTAGAGCAAAGGAACAGCTTTCTTGCCCTGACGTCACCGGGAGGCCACTGGTCTTCTTTCCGCCATTCGTTGCTTCCCGTCGCGAAAACATAGGCTTCCGGCAGGTCCGGTTTTCCGGAATCCTTGAGGAAATGCATAAAAAAAGGAAATTCGATTTCCTTGCGATAAAAAACGGACGTGTCGCTGTCGAAACGGAGATCGCCGAGAGAATCGCCGGCGGACCTCGCCCAGCCTCCGTGATACCAGGGGCCCATGACCAGGACGTTATAGGTTCCGGTGCTGGAGGCTTCCACGGAATGGTAGATTTGCAGCGTTCCGAAAAGATCCTCCGCGTCGAACCATCCGCCAACGGTCAGAACTGCCGGTTTGATGTTCTTGAGGTGCGGCCGGATGTTCCTTGCCTGCCAGAAGTCATCGTAATTGCCGTGTTCCAGGATCTCGTTCCAAAACGGGATTCTGTTTTTAAAATACTTCCTGTTGATTTCTCTCAAGGGCCCTATTTTGAGAAAAAAGTCATATCCGTCCGGCGTCGGGAACTCGAAAACCGAGTGGAATTGTGTTGTAAGATCGGGCCTGGGATACCCGAAGCTGGAGAGAAAGCCGAAGGCGTGTGCAAGGTAAAAAGCTCCGTTATGGTGGAAGTCGTCTCCTACGAACCAATCCGCAATGGGCGCCTGCGGCGATACCGCTTTCAACGCGGGGTGGGCGTCAATCATTCCAGCCGCCGCATAGAACCCCGGATAGGAGATACCCCACATGCCGACCTTGCCGTTATTGTTCGGGATGCTGCGGACAAGCCAGTCGATCGTGTCGTATGCATCCGTCGATTCGTCCACATCTTTCGGCCCCTTTTTGGCAGGATTATAGGGCCTCATATTCACGAACTCCCCTTCGGACATCATGGAACCCCGTACGTCCTGGTATGCGAAGATGAATCCTTCTTCGGCCAGTTCATCGGACGGGCCGGCGCTGAATGGGTAGTTGTCTTCTCCGTAGGGGGCAACGCTGTAGGGCGTCCGGTGCAGCATAATGGGATAGGCACGCGACGTATCTTTGGGCTGGTATACCGCCGTAAACAGCTTTTTGCCGTCGCGCATCGGGATCTGATATTCGTGTTTGGCATAGTTCGACCGGATTATATCGTCACGCTGGGCATGGAGCAGGCTCAGAAGTATAAGAAAAAGAAATCCCGCAATCCCGTACCTGCGCACTATCGTCAATCCCTCTGTCAGTCTCACCGCCATCAGGCTAAACCGGTCGGCTTTCTACTGCAAGATTTATCCGTGTGAATCCGCATGGAACCGTGTTTTAATACCCGTACTATGAACTCACGCAAGGATTTTGAGGAAGGCCGCGCACATTCGGCTCTCGGCGGGTTATTCCAGGGAGGGCGGCCGCTTATTTATGTTTGCAGCCCGGAAGAAGGACGGGTGCGACGCATTCTCGGGGAGGTCTCGGATAAACTCTTTGCCGGCCGGATGCCCGTGTGGACATGGTCCCTGACCGCAGGACTTGAACACCCCGACGGACGTCCCGGCGAGAAACTCGGCCCGCAAGCCGTTCTCGATTTCATCGCGGCTCATAAGGAACGGGGGATATTCCAGCTCAAGGATTTCCATTCCTTTGCATGCGACGATACCGCGATCAGAAGGCGACTGCGCGACCTGTACGAGCTTTGCATCGATTCGGGAAAGTTTGTCGTCATTACCTCGCCGTTGCGCGTCATGCCCGAGGAACTGAACCGGCAGATGGCGCTGGTCGAACTCGGGGCACCCGACTTCGGTGAACTGGCGGAATTCCTGCGCCGGGAAACGGAGGCAATCGCTTGCCAGGGTTCGGCTGTAGATAGAAGCGAATCGATCCTTTTCGCCATGGTCCGAGCGCTTCAGGGATTGACACTGGATGAAGCCCGCCACGCGCTGCGCCGGGCAATCGCCGTCACGGGATCACTCGACGCGAATTCTTTGCCGTGCCTGCTTGATGAGAAAAAACTGATCGTAAACCGCACGGGGCTTATCCAGTACGTTGCGGATGCCACGCAACTGGAACAGGTGGGAGGGCTGGAGTACATGAAAGCCTGGCTGACCGAGCGGCGAAAGCTGTTTATGGAACGCGACAGCCTGAGCGCCGAGATCGTTCCCAAAGGCGTCCTGATCATGGGCGTGTCCGGGTGCGGCAAAAGCCTGTCGGTCAAGGCGATCGCCTCCTGCTTCGGGCTTCCTCTCTACCGCATCGAGATGAGCGAGGTGTTCTCCGGGCGCCACGGCAATCCCGACGCCGCATTCGTGCAGGCATGCCGCACAGTCGAATCCGTTGCGCCGGCCATAGTCTGGTTTGACGAGATCGAAATGGGTCTCACGATGCAGGGCAGCGAAAGCGGCACGAGCCTCGGGCGCATTTTCGCGTTCTTCCTGACGTGGATGCAGGAGAAGACAAGGGGACTCTTCGTTGCCGCCACCGCCAACCGCATCGATCTGCTCCCCGCCGAAATGATCCGGAAAGGCCGGTTCGACGAAGTGTTTTTCATCGATCTTCCCACTGAAGAAGAGCGTCAGGAAATTTTCCAGATTCACCTCCAAAAACGCGGCATACACCCAGACGAACTCCAGATCCATCGCTTGAAGAAAATAACGCAGGGATGGACGGGGGCCGAAATCGAGCAGTGCGTCGTTTCCGCGCTGACTCAGGTGCGTTTGCAGAACAAGCCGCTTGCTTTCGAGGATCTGCATCGAGCCGCGCTCAATGTGATCCCTCTCTCAAAGACCATGCGCGAACAGGTGGATCATATCCGGTCCTGGGCCTACGATCGCGCCGTCCGCGCCTCACCCAGAGAAGGTAGAGTTTAGGAATCACAATGGTTCTTTCGTGACCTTGAAAGGAAGGTCTGTCCTTGTCAAAATCAGCTTGCCGCCACAGACTCGGCACTTCATTTATCAGACCTCCTCGTCTTCAAATCCAGGTTCCATGCATCAAGATCAGGAATACACGTGGTTACGATTCGAACGTTATCTTCTTCCATATCCGCTGCAAACAGAACATGGAATCCTGATCCGGCAAGGACAAGGAAACTGGGCAAATATTTGTCTTCCGGATAGGATTCAACAATTTCAAAGGATGCCTCTCGTCGCAGGCTTGCATTGCGACACATGCGGATCACTTCCTATAACCTTGTATGCCCATGGGATCCGGGACGTTTTTGAGGCGGATATCCGGAAAAACTTTGGCTCGAATGTCTCTCCGGCAATTAGATCTGTTGCGGCCTCGTGGTCGCAGGAGGTCGATTGCCCGCCATGTCCTTCCGGCTTCGGCCTGTCGCCCTTTGTCTTCATCCATCCGAAGCATGACTGTGTGCATACGCGGATCCGGCCGGCGGGACTATTGCGGAATCTCCGTCCCAATACCGTACGAGGCATCCCGAACGCTCCGCTTTGCTCTCGCACCTCAGGATAGAAATGCTTATTAAATATCCTGTCCGCTTCTATTCCGGGAGGGAGATGACGTGGGCACCGTGGCTGGCGGCAAGGTCCCGCAGGTCTTCGCGGCAGGTGAACAGGATCAGCTGGCGCCTTGCCGTTTCCATTTCTAAAACTTCAAAGGCTTCCCCCAGGCGGATCCGGTCATAAGCGGCGAAAGGCTCATCGAGCAGGCTCGGGCAGGCTTCCGCCTCATTCGATACCAGGTCGAGGATGCCGAACCGTATCGATAAATATAGCTGGTCCTGCGTTCCGCGGCTCAGGTTTTCGCTTGACCGGAGCTCGCCTGAATTCATCTCCCGAGCCCACACCTGGAAATCGGGATCTATTTTTACCTCCTCGTAGCGCCGCCGGCAGAGACGAAGGAACCGGTGTTCTACCGCCGCATTCAGCTGAGGCGCCAGGACCTCCTGTTGCTGCCGCGACAGTTTTTCGATTGTCTCGAGCGCAACGCCAAGGGCGATGCGGTTTGTGTCAAGTTCGCGAAAATTCTGTTCGGCCAGCGCAAGGTCTTCCTCAATTTCTGAAGCGGATCTGTACCTCTGGAAAGCCTGTGCGATGCGTTCGACGGCGCGCGCATATTCCTCACGGGCCGTGGACAGCCTGGCGGAAAACTCTCTTTCCTTTTCTTCCGCTTCCCCCGAAGTAGGCCGGTAGGGGAGGAAGGGCGCGCTGGCTTGCCCGTCTTCGGCCGCCGGCTCCGCCTCCGCAGCGCTGAAAGAATCCTTCTCCTGCAGCAACTGCTCGAGCTGTTCTCTCCATTGCGGCAGGGTCAGATTGCCGGCCAGCCTTTGGAATTCGCGCTCGCGCGACGCTTCTTTTTCAAGAAGATCGAGTAACCGCTGTTTCCTGGCGCACTCATCGCGGAACCTTTCCGGAGTCTCGACCTGAGCCTCATCCAACACCCATTGAAGGCGGGCGCATTTCAGGTCATACTCGTCCTTCAGCTCCGCTTCACTTAGCTTCAGAGATTCGGCCTTCTGGGCACAATTGCCGTAATTGGCATCCAGTTCACGGAACCGGCGGAGGTTTGCCCTGAGAGCATCGATTTGAAACTTCAGACTGCCGGTTGAGCACGAAAGGCCGACTTTGGCCAAACCATCCTTCAAAAGCTGATACAACTCCCCGGACTGTTCCTCCAGCCGCCGGCGCTGACGCTCGGTTTCAGCGCGGTGCTCCCGCAAATCGGCGAGCTTCCGGCGGTCCTGTTCCGACTGTTTTGCAGCCGCAAGAAAATCATCGATTTTGTGATAGCCCGAATCTGCCATCACTTCGTTCAGATGCCTACGCTTTTTCCCTCCTTCGGTTTTGATGTCGTTCAACTCACCGTCGAGTTTGCGCAACAACTGCTTCGAACCGGCTGCCGCTTTCGCGGACTTAGAGGAGGCAAACAACATGATTACGGCAGCCGCAGCGAAAAACGCACCAAAACCAAGCCTGAAACCTTGAGATACCAGGTCGAGGCCGGCGATGAACCCAAGGGATATGGATGCTGCGGCAACGGCCACCGAAACTCCCGCCAAAATCCTCCGAAACATGGCCATCCGGGCTGCGGCGGCGTAGCTCGCTCTCTCGCGAGCAATGTTCTCCGCAAGGATTGAGCAGTTCTGGGAGGCAATCTGCTCGTCCTCCGCGGCTTCGCGCGCCACCCGCTGCCAATCGGTCTCCGGATCCATCAACGCCGGACTGAGCTCGCTCAGGCGCTTTTCGAGCGCTTCCTCTTCGGCCAGAAGGCGGGCAGTGGTTTTCTGCATTCCGTCCTTCTGCAGCGATATGCTGAGATAGCTGACAAACCATTCCGTTATCTGTTCCGCTTCGGAACCCGCCGCAAGCTGCGCGTATGCCTCAAGTTCATGCCTGTCGGACTCAGCCTTCGCCAGCCGGGAGAGAGCCGCTTCCTTCTCGGCTCGTATCTCGCCCAGATGCTTGGCAATGCTGTCGCGCGCACCCACCAGCTGATTGAGTTCCTCCAAATTTTCGGACGGGAAATCCGGGCGGGCACCCAGAGCATTAATTTCAATCCTCAAAGCGCTCAAGTCGCCGTCAATCTCTTCCAGCGACCGGACTTTCTCAGCGGATTCCCTTCTGCGGGCGGAAAGAAGCTCTGTCCGGCTCATCGCCAGTCCCCGCTCCAATCCGGTAATTTCGCCGGCTATCCGGTTGCGGTCCTCGATCCAGTCCCTGAACTGAAACCGCCGCTCTTCGAGGGCTTTACGTTCTTCCTGCAAAACTTGTACAAGGTCTTGCGCCTGTTTGTAGGGTTTTGTAGGTGCCCGATCCGATCCGATGGAATCCTGCTTTTCCTGGAGCTTAGACAAGCTCCTTCTGATTGAAAGCTCCTCGTCGCCTGATTGGGCAAGATTGGCGATGCGGTCGCGGATGGTTTCGTGGCCGTAGATTTCCGCCACTTTATTTTCGCGGATCACGCTCACCGACTCGAAAAGCTCCTTGGGCATCCCGAGGTGAGTCTGTGCGAAAAGCACTTCGCCGTTACGCAGTTGTTCGTATTGGTTCGTGACATCTTCACCCGTGGAAGCGCGGATTTCGATGCGCGTCTCTTCCCTGCCGAATGAGCGGCGGATTTCCATGTCGTGCCCATCGGCGAGCCGGCACCAGAGAATTCCCCCGTACTCCACGCCGCACCAGGGCTTGTGTTGTTCCACCCAGGACTCCAGCCTTCTCTGCACCCTGAGGTCCGACCTCAGCTGTCCGTAAAGCATGCCGACGAGGAATTGCTGGAGAGTGGATTTTCCACCTTCATTTTCAGCAAAAACGAGGTTCAATCCGTTCCGAAAATCGAAATCGGCATCTCTGAATTTACCGAAACCGAGTATGTGGCTTCGCAGAAAGATCACCGGAGCCTCACTTCCCGGCCGCTGAGAGCCTGCACTCCGTAAATCCGCGCACGTTCAAGCATATTTCGTTCATTTTCGCCGGCATCCGCGATCCGTTCGTTCATGATGCGGACAAATCTCCCTCGCAGGGTTTTTTCCATAGCAATGGAGTCAAAATCCAATGCCGGATGGGTTTGATCCTCCCAGCGGATGTGCAGCATTTCCCCTGCAAGTCTTTCTTCGAGCTCCGTCAGGGAAAGGTCAAGCCGCGGATCCAGGGCGCCGGCTAATTGAACTCGAAGGATCGTTTTGGAATCAAACAAGATGCCGCGCTTCTCAAGGATGGCATCCAGGACCTGCTCGCGCGTCGAAAAGGAATCGCAGTCGATTCTTAACGTGCTTAGATTGAACTGGCTGCAGAACCGCCCCTCGACTTTTACGCTGCCGTTTTCAATAATCCCGGCAAGATAACCGCAGTCACCTTCTTCATCCCATCCCCGGCCTTCCGGAATGCCGGAATACCAGATCTGCGTTTCGTCCACAGGATTGGCTACGCGGTGCTGCTGGTGATAGTGTCCGAGAGCGCAATATTGAACGTTCTTGCCGGCGATTTCATTGACCGTAAAGGGACCGTGTTTGGATTTGCCCTCAGGCACGCGGCTTATGTCCGATCCGTGCATAAGCACGATATTGAAGTACTCATCCGAGAGTACGGGCAGCCGCTGAAAATGATGCTCATCGATTCGATTGCGCGTGAAGCCGAATCCCGTCACGCGAACGCCCAGGTCTGGAAACTCGACAGCTCTGAATTCTTCCGCATCGAAAACATGTACATTGGCAGGCCAGGATTCTTCGCGGTAAGGAGATCCCTGGGCGCACGGATCGTGGTTGCCGGGGGATATGAAAACGCGTATTTCTCCGAGCTTTTCGAGCTGCTGCCTGAGAAACTCAAAAGTGTCGGGAGTAACTCTTTCCAACTCGAAAAGGTCTCCCGCGATGAGCACAAAATCGGCTCCCCAGGACAGAGCGTCTTCCATGATGCGCCGGAACGTTCCGCGGATGGCCTCTCTTTTTCTGTCCCCAAGCCTGGAAGGAAATCCCGAACCGGAGAAACTGGTATCCAGGTGTACGTCCGACAGGTGGATAAAACGAACAGGTCTCATATCATCCCGTTAGGGATTGCATCCATGTGCAATCAACTAATCGAGGTTATAGGTTTCCAGATATTCCGGGATATGGGTTTTCCAGCGGAGGGAGCGGCTGATTTCGTCCGCCAGCGCTTTGCTGGATTCCGGTTCTCCGTGAACGATGAAAGTCATTTTGGGCGGCCGTTTAAACGATTGCAGCCACCGCATGATCTCCGTGGAATCCGCATGTCCCGAAAAGACCTCAATGCTCCGTATCTGTGCACGCACGGGGACCATATCGCCGTGAATTTTGATTTCGCGCGCGCCGTCGCGCAGGATTTGGCCCCGTGTGCCGACAGCCTGGTAACCGACAAAAAGTATGGTGTTGCGCGGGTCCGGAAGCCGGAATTTGAGATGGTGGAGGATGCGCCCGCCCGTAGCCATTCCGCTCGCAGACACAATGATCGCCGGGAACCTCATGTCGTTGATCTTCTGCGATTCCTCCTTCGAGCGAACGAAATGCACGTTCGGCGATAGAATTGGACAGATGCCGGTCATCCGATATATGGATCTGGCTTCCTCGTCGAAAACATCTATGTGTTTGCAAAAAACGTCTGTGACCCGCTGAGCCATCGGGCTATCCACGAAAACCGGAAGGTCGGGAATCACCTTGCGAAGCCTCATATCGCGAAGCAGGTACAGAAGTGATTGCGTGCGGCCCACGGCAAAGGATGGGATAATCAACATGCCGCCACGCTTCGCCGTCTCGTTGATTATTGCTGCCAGTGTTTCAACCGGCTCCTCCTGCGGATGCTGCCGGTCTCCGTAGGTCGACTCCACCAGCAAATAATCGGCGTACTCGACTGCGGCGGGATCGCGCAGGATCAGGGCATCGTAGCGGCCCAGATCGCCGGAAAAAATCATCCGCACAGTCTTTCCATTGACCGGCATGTTCGCTTCCACGATTGCGGAGCCGAGGATATGCCCGGCGTCCAGAAACCGGATACTGGTCCCGTCGGGCAGTTGCGCGGCTTTGTTATAATCGATTAATTTGAGGTGAGGAATCACCCGTTCGGCGTCTTCGATAGTATAAAGAGGCAACGCCGGTTTGTGCTTGCTGAATTTCATCTTGTTGGCAAAGCGCGCGTCTTCTTCCTGCAGGTGCGCCGCATCGAGAAGACTGATCTCGCACAACTCCGCCGTCACCGGAGTAACCCAGATCTTCCCCCCAAATCCTTCCCGGACCAATACCGGCAGCATGCCGGAGTGATCGATGTGCGCGTGCGTCAGAAGAACATGATCGATGGAGGCAGGCGGCACCGCCGGAGGTTCCCAGTTGAGCAGGCGGAGCCTTTTCGGCCCCTGAAACATGCCGCAATCCACCAGAAAGCGGGTCTGCCCCGTATCGACCAGATATTTTGAACCGCTGACCGTTCCCGCCGCCCCTAAAAATTTAATCTTTGTCATGGAATTGAATATGCAGGATAGAGCCCCTAAGTTTCAACCTTCAAATGCCGGGGAAATTGTCTCTGAAGATCTTTGCGCGGATATTTTCGTCGCAAACTGCCGGTCATGCGCCGAATTGCCATTGGAATCCGTATCGCAATCAGCCTCTCCCTTCGCTGAAAGCGAAATCCGGGGATTGGTATCGATGCCCATTTCACGGAAAGGCATCAAAAAACGGTGCCGGATTGCCGGTTTCTGCCGATGAAAGGTACGGGGAGGCGTGTACACGCGCAAGTGATGAGTGACACCTCGGAAGGCAAGAAACAGCTGGACCTGACTGAAGCCATGCGAATCATTCAGAACGCCGGATTGGCCGATCCTCGCCTTATGAGCGGCGAATCCGGCGATCAGATTCAGGCCATCATAGATGCCCTGTGCAATCTATCCACGCACGACGGCCTTACGGGCCTTGTGAATGTAAGTTTTTTCCATGCCCTTCTATCCAGGGAAATCGAGCGCAGTCTCCGCACGGGGAGAACCTGCGGATTGATGGTGATCGACATAGACCATTTCAAGCAGATCAACGACTCCTATGGACACAGGACGGGGGATCTGGTGATCCAACGCGTCGCGCATCAGATGAAGATGAACCTGAGGAGCATGGACACCGCCGCGCGCATCGGCGGAGAGGAATTCGCGGTCATGCTGCCCGAGTGCACGCCCGCAGACGCCGTCACCGCGGCCACGCGTATCCACAACGGTCTGAATCCTCTGACGCTCGCACTGGAACAACATACGCTGCAGCTGACGACCAGCGGCGGCCTGGTCTGGACTCATCCCAGCCTGCAGGTCAATTCGACGGCCTTGTTGTCTGAAGCGGATGCGGAGATGTATCGGGCAAAAAGAAACGGCAGGGGGCGATTGTGCCACAGGCCTCCGGAACTGTCGCATGTCTCCCGACAGGAACGGTCGGTTTTGATGGAAATGGAGTTCGGAGAAAACTTCCATGGGCATTAGTACGGGAAGAACGCATCGAATCGCGGTTATCAGCGGGAAAGGGGGCGTCGGCAAAACCGTCATAACAGCCAACATAGCGGCAAGGCTTGCTTCCAGCAGTCGCCGCGTCCTTGTGGTCGATGCCGATCTGGGTTTGGCCAATCTTGATATCCTGCTGGATGTGGAACCTCAGTTCACTCTCCTCGATGCGCTCCGTGGAACGCACCCGCCGGAAGATGTTATTGTGCGCACATCCAAAGGATTCGATCTGTTGCCCGCAGGATCCGGCCTGCCGGAAGGGACTGCCCTGACGCAAGTATTGTCTGAGGGCGTGGAGTCAATCCTGAGCGCCATTGAAGCCCGATACGATGTTATCCTGTTCGACGCAGGCGCGGGCGTGGGAGACGTCGTACTGTTTTTCGCCAACCTGGCCGACGAAATTCTTCTTGTTGCCACGCCCGAACCCACATCGATGATGGATTCCTACGCAACAATAAAAATCCTCAACCAGGTATATGGAAAGAACGAGTTCCTCCTTGTGGTCAACCAGGCCAATCCCGGCAATTTCTCCCAAATTGGCAACAGCGTTGCCGGCCATCTTCAAAATGTGATATCCAAATTTATAGACTCGGAGACGAAGGAGCCAGTGCGCCTGGAATTGATGGGATCGATTCCAATGGATCCCGCTGTCCCACAAGCCATTCGGCGCCGGCGACTGCTTTCCGAAACGAATCCTGAGGCGCCATCCGCGTGCATTCTGAACAATCTGGCAGACTCGATTCGCACGCATATAACACCCTGCTAGTCCGGATTCCCGATTTCTGATTTCAAATTTTTTGCCCCAAATTTGTGGTTCGATAAGATTGAATTTGCCGCACATGGTGTAATATGAGTTTCGACAAATGCCGGTCCGTTCCACCGTCTATGGAGAAGACGGATCGGTTCAGCCCAAACAAAGTAATTTTTGGATTCGGTGACAACAGTGGACCAAACAACCCAGGCTGTCCATGAAACTCCACTCAGCAACGAAGAAGTAGTGGCAATCCTCAATAAAATCGAGGGAGGAGATCCGAACGCACTGATCGCCCTGTATGACAAAACAAGCCGCCTCTTGTATGGACTGGTTTTACGGATTTTGGGAGATCGGACCTCCGCGGAGGAAGCCCTGCTCGATGTCTATACCCACATCTGGAAGGAACCGGGGTCCCGCGATCCCGTACTCTCGCCTTTGGAATGGTTGACCACCATAGCGCGCGCACGGGCCATCGCCAGGCTGCACTGGAACAAGCAATTGAAAAGAAAATCGGCCTTTCAGGCGCGCAACCTGGATCCGGCCATGACGGTAGCTCCAGAAAGGCAGGGACTGGCACGGCACGCCCTGGCATCTCTTGTGCCTGCACAGCAGGAAATCCTGGGATGGGCCTATTACTCGGGGCTGAGCTGTAGCGAGATTGCCGCACAAATAGGGAAGCCGGTCGGGGCAGTCAAGACACATGCCAGACTGGGCTTGAACAAGCTGAGCGATCTTTTTCGGCCTTTCCTGGAACATGAAGCGCAGGCCGCAAACACAACGGGGGAAGACCAGTGAAACACGACAGAGCTACTGAAGACATACGTGAACTGGCAGCCCTTTACGCACTGGGCTCTCTCACACAACACGAAGCGCGCAGCTTTGAAATACACATCAGGGAGGGATGCGAGATCTGCGAGGCGGAATCCCGCAGGTTTGCGCGAACGCTGGCTGAAATGGGATTTGCCGCAGAGGAGATACCCGCTCCCGAATATCTCCGGGATCTTCTCCTCGCCCGCATCGAGCGGGAAGAAAAGCCCGCTGCCCCGGCCCCGGCCAAGGAGGGAACGGCCGGAGCGGAAAAGAGCAAATTCGAGCAGGCGACCGGATTGCTTGACGCCCGGTCCAAACGGGGAAGTGCGCGTATTCTTCCGTGGATTCTTGCCATAGCGCTGGCAGTTCTTGCTGCTGCGGCATTTTACTTGTGGAAAACTTCAAGGGATGAAAACAAGCAGCTGCAGGCAAAACTGTCCGCGTCCCAGGCGGATCTGGCGGAACTGCAGCAACGGATCGATACCGGCAAAGAAAAAACCGCAGATCTTGAACAAATATGGGCCATCATCAACAGGCAGGGAGCACGGATTGCCCGCCTGATAGGACAGGCCGCAACTCCTTCGAATGTGGGGGCCGTCCTGTGGGATACGGATCGCGAAGAGTGCCTTGCTCTGGGCACTTTTCAGGCCATTCCGGAGGGCAAGGTATATCAGCTCTGGTTTTTCTCCGCGAACGCGAAGATTCCCGTCGGGCTAATCAGGACGGATGCCGGCGGCAGGTTCATCATGAGGTTTCCCATACCCAAGGAAGCGCAGGGAGCGACTGCCGTGGTCGTCACTGCTGAACCGGACAACGGTTCACAGATCCCCACAGCCCCTTACTGTGCCGCAGGCCGCATTGACTGACGACCGGCGATTCCCGATTGACGACTGCAGGGCATCCGGATGGAAAGAGAGTTGCCAGAACCGGATGTGCGCTTGTATCGCGAATCGCCAATAGGCAATTGGGAATCGCTGCTTCCTGCTGCTATTGCCTCTTTAAATACGCCCCAAAGCTGGTTATGCTCTTTCGCTTACAGGAGGAGTATCGCAGATGCCTACCTATGACGCGCACGCCATCGAGGCAAAATGGCAGGAATATTGGGAGAAGAACAGGACCTTTCGGACGCCTGATATCAGTCCGAAAAAAAAGATCTATGTCCTGGACATGTTTCCGTATCCTTCCAGCGAAGGATTGCACGTAGGCCACCCCGAAGGCTACAGCGCAACGGATATGTACTGCCGTTTTCAGCGCATGCGGGGATACAACGTTCTCCATCCGATGGGCTATGACGCGTTCGGATTGCCCGCTGAGCAATATGCGATCAATACCGGCACGCACCCGAGGATCACCACTGAGCTCAACATCGCAAACATACGGCGCCAGATCAAACGTCTCGGCTTCAGCTACGATTGGGACAGGGAATTAGCCACGACCGATACGGGTTACATGCGATGGACGCAGTGGATTTTCCTCGCGCTCTTCGACACCTGGTTTGACCGCACGTATGAATGGACGGATACGGCGGGCAGAAAGCGGATCGGCAAAGGGCGGCCCATCTCCGAATTGCCCATTCCTGAGGACATCCGTACCCAGGGAGAAAAAGCCGTTCATATGTACCGGGACTCGTTCCGGCTGGCTTATCAGGCGGAATCCCCGGTGAACTGGTGTGCGGCCCTTGGAACCGTTCTCGCAGACGAAGAAGTGATCAACGGGCGCTCCGAGCGTGGCAATCATCCCGTTCAGCGGATTCCGCTGCGTCAGTGGATGCTGCGCATCACCAGTTACGCCGACCGGCTTGTCGAAGACCTTGAATCCGTGCAGTGGCCGGAACCGATCAAGGAGATGCAGAGGAACTGGGTGGGCCGTAGCGAAGGGGCGGAAGTCGACTTCTTCATCGGCAAGGGAAGCGGTTTCGAGAGCTGGATAGCGGCAAGATCGAAAACAGGGTTTCCTCAGAACGCCGGAGATGATGCCATCCGGATTTATACAACGCGACCGGACACATTGTTCGGTGCTACCTATATGGTGCTGGCGCCGGAGCATCCCCTGGTGGACAGATTGACCACCGGCGGGAACAGGGAGCGTATCAACGAGTATCGGAAACGTGTTGCGGAAACGAGCGAAGAGGACCGCATTGCAGGCCGCGGCGAGAAGAGCGGTGTTTTTACAGGGGGACACGCCATTAATCCCGTAACCGGGGAAAAAATCCCCGTCTGGATCGCCGACTACGTTTTGATCAGCTATGGAACCGGCGCAATCATGGCCGTACCGGGGCATGACCAGCGCGACCTCGAGTTCGCGCAATCGTTTCGGCTCCCGGTGCGAGCAGTGGTAAAACCTCCAGCGGACTGGCTGCGCACTGCGCAGGAGAAGCTGCGTGATCCTCTCACGATGGAAAATTATGCGGAACGAATCGGAGAATTGCCGGAAGCCTTCGTCGACGACGGAACGGGCATGCAGTCCGCAAATCCCGAAGTCTCTCTGAACGGCCTGCCCACTCCACAGGCCAAAACGAAAATCACGGAATGGCTTGTCAGAAAGGGAATCGGGCGCGCAGCCGTCAAATACAAGCTGCGCGACTGGCTCTTCAGCCGGCAGCGGTACTGGGGCGAACCCATCCCGATTCTGCACGAATTGGATGCAGCAGGAAATCCGACGGGCATAATCGAGCCCATAGATGCCGCCGAACTGCCAGTCCTCCTGCCTGAGATGGAAGATTTCAAACCAACTGGCAAGCCGGGCGGTCCCCTGGAAAAGGCAACTCACTGGATGCAGGTTGAAAGGAACGGACGTAAGTATTTGCGGGAAACCAACACAATGCCTCAGTGGGCAGGATCGTGCTGGTATTACCTGAGATTTTGCGATCCCGGCAATGACCGGAAGCCATGGAATCCTGAGAAGGAAAAATACTGGATGCCTGTGGACCTCTATGTCGGGGGAGCCGAGCACGCCGTGCTGCACCTGCTGTATTCTCGCTTCTGGCACAAAGTGCTCTTCGACCGCGGTTACGTCTCCACCATGGAACCTTTTCAGCGCCTGGTCAACCAGGGGATGATTCTATCGGTCACATACCGGACTTCCGCGGATCGAATCGTTCCTTACAACCAGATCCGCTTTGAAGAAGGCAAGGCGCTGCACAGCCAAACCGGGGAAGAACTCGCGGGGGAAACGGAAAAGATGTCCAAATCGCGCGGCAACGTCATCGCCGTGGATGTCCCGGTCCAGAAATACGGTGCCGATACGACGCGGCTTTACGAGATGTTCATGGGACCGCTCGAAAGCACGAAACCCTGGAGCATGCAGGGAGTGGAAGGCATCAGCCGTTTCCTTAACCGCGCCTGGCGCATGATCATGGATGAATCTGCCGACACCGCCCGGCTCAGCTTTAAAGTGGCGCCAAAAGAGGCGCTGCCCAACGAAGAGCAGTTGCGCGTTCTGCACAAAACCATCCGGTCGGTGACACAGGACATGGAGAACTTAAGCTATAACACGGCGATCAGCCGCCTGATGGAATTCGTTAATTATTTTACCGGCCAGGAGAGCCGCCCTCACACATGCATGGAAAGCTTCGTGCTGCTGCTTGCACCGATGGCGCCTCACGTCTGTGAAGAGCTGTGGCAGGCACTCGGCCATTCGGAGTCGCTTGCCTATGCACCATGGCCGGTTTTCGACGACCGGTACGCTCAGGAAAAGACAGTCGAAATCCCGGTTCAAATCAACGGCAGGATCCGGGCCAGAATCACGGCGGCGGTGAGCGCAACGGTGAAAGAGCTCGAGCAGGCCGCCCTTGAGGATTTCCGAGTAAAAAAATACCTGGAAGGCGTCACCATTCGAAAGGTAATCGTCGTTCCGGGAAAACTCATCAACATCGTGGCAGGACAGGGAAAGGGATAAGCATGACATCAGCTTCCGGCCAAGCGCCATCCTACACACCGCTGTTGGACCTCCGGCAGACGGAGCGCGCGATCCGCGTTATCAAGGAATTTTTCCAAGTCAACCTGGCCGAAAGCCTGAATCTCCTGCGCGTGAGCGCTCCGCTCTTCGTGCTGGGCGGCACGGGCATCAACGACGATTTGAACGGGATTGAAAAGCCGATTTCGTTTGCGGTTCAGGCTATTCGCGACGGGCGGGCCGAAATCGTTCAGTCGCTGGCCAAGTGGAAACGAATGGCGCTTGCCGACTACGGATTCAAACCCGGCGAAGGGCTATACACCGACATGAATGCAATTCGTCCGGACGAAACCCTCGACGACATTCATTCCGTATATGTCGACCAGTGGGACTGGGAAAGAGTCATGTGCGACGACGAGCGGAACCTGGCCTTTCTGCGCGCGATCGTCGAGAGGATTTATGGCGTGATCCTGCGCACCGAACGGCATGTCAGCGAAAAGTTCCCGCAGATCAAGCCGTTTCTCCCGCCGGAGATCGAGTTCGTCCACAGCGAGGAACTGGCGCTCAAATGGCCGCAACTGGAACCGCGCGAACGGGAGAACGAAATCTGCCGCGAGGCGAAAGCGGTTTTTATAGCCGGAATAGGCGCTCCTCTGGCAGACGGTAAACCCCACGACAGTCGGGCACCGGACTACGACGACTGGTCCACACCCACGGAAAACGGCAAGGGGCTCAACGGGGACATATTCGTCTGGAATCCGTTGCTCGGCAGGGGATTCGAACTCTCTTCCATGGGCATACGCGTAAGTCCCGAATCGCTGAAGAAGCAGCTGGAAATCACGGGCTTCCAGGAACGCGCGCGCCTTCTCTTCCACAAGCGGCTCCTGAACGGAGAACTGCCTCAGACGATCGGCGGCGGCATCGGCCAGTCGAGGCTTTGTATGCTGTTTCTCCAGAAGCTGCATATCGGCGAAGTGCAGTGCAGCGTCTGGCCTCGGCAAATGCACGAGGAACTCAGGAAGAGGAACGTGGCGCTGCTGTAATCGACAAAGCCCGGAAGGCGTGGCTTTGGCCTGCCCCGCGCAGAGCAGGGTGCCGAGGCGGAAATCGAGATCGGCTTTTTTTCGTGAAACACGGCCCAACCGATTCCTAAAGCCGATACCGACAAAATTTCGCAATTCGATTTAAAGTTTATAAAGGCACGCCGGAACGGCTTAGCCTGTAAGGCTCATACGGCCTGAGGCCGTGGATTCATCTTGGATTGAGGAAGGAGAAAAACGGCATCTTCCGAAGTGACAGAGCTCCCTTCGCTTTTCACCTGATCCTTGTTCTTATACTATGATGGTTGGATAGTTGTTGTGATATGTCAGGAATAACTGCCGGCAGGAAAACCGCATCGCAATCATGGGCAGGGCGTGCTTTCTGCAAGCTGTGGCGCCGCTACGGAGCCTACATCGAAAATCTTGAGGACCGGCTTGCCTCTGAGACAACCGATCGCGTCGTCCGGGAATTCGAATGGGGACTGGAATGGACCCGGAAATGGCCGCAGGAGATTCTGAGGGAATCGGGCTACGGCGATGAGGAAAGACGGCTCAGGCGTTTAAACCAGGCCGCAATCAAAAACAGCAGTGTATTTTTCCGATACGTTGTCCCTTCGGATTTTGATTGCGCGAACAATCAGCTCCGTTTTACGTCCGATGTGGCTACTCCGTATCCGGAAAACAATGCGGTGCACGCCCAGTGGTTCCCCTCCTCCCGCGCCAACGGGCGAGCTGTTTTGGTGCTTCCGCATTGGAATGCGCAAATCCATCAGCACGTGTCGTTTTGCCGATTATTAAGCAAAACCGGTATCTCGGCGCTGCGGCTCAGCCTCCCGTACCATGACAGGCGGATGCCGAAAGAGCTGCACCGCGCCGATTATGCCGTTTCCTCAAACCTGGCGCGAACAATCGATGCGGCGCGACAGGCGGTCATTGATTCCAGGTCCTGCCTCGATTGGCTGCAATCCCAGGGGTATAACAGGCTCGGAATCGTCGGGACCAGCCTTGGTTCCTGTTACGCCTTTTTAACGAGCGCCCACGACAAACGATTGCGTGTCAACGTGTACAACCTGTTCTCGCTTCATTTCGCTGACGTGATCTGGACCGGAATCACCACTCGTCACGTGCGCCAGGGATTGGATGGCCATATAGAACTGGATCCGTTGCGCGATTGTTGGGCGTCGATCTCCCCTTTCTCCTGCCTGGATAAATACGGGGAAACCGCAAAGAAATCCCTTTTTATTTATGGATCTCATGACACCACTTTCCTGCCTGAGTATTCCCGGGCGATGATCGATCAGATGCGGCTTCGCAAAATCGAACACAAACTCGCAACACTTCCCTGCGGTCACTACACTCTGGGAAGGGCGCCATTCAAATACATCGACGCCTACCACATCTGCTCATTTCTCCTGCGGAATCTGTAAAGGCAAATAGCAGCAGTAACCGCAGCGCAGATTGCAGCGCGCCCCGACAGGCTTGGCCAAAACCTGAAACTCGCGGCTTCCCGCAGGAGTCTTCACGGCTGTTTCCTTGCGTCTTATCAAATCGATTATGCTCGACTCAATTTTACGCACAAGAACGAAGGCCAGAAAATCCTTTTTTTCGACGGCTGCACCCCGGGAAGATCCGGAATCAAAAAACCACTTCATCCTTCCTGATCCCGGAAAGCGTCAATCCGACAGACTGGAGCGAGGGGTGCGCATAAAATCCCGCTGCCACAGTCCCGTTTCGCAGTATTCCTTCCGGGATGGTTTTGTTGATCGCTGCAATAGGGACAATATAGTCAGGCGCGGATTCAACCGGAGTAAAACGCATCTATGGAAACCGGAATTTTTGATTTTGCTTTAGACACAATCCGTTCCAGCTCAACGTCGGACAGTGGCGTGGCATAGGCCTCCGCGGGGACGCGGGCGATCGTGTGGAATTGGATTTTTGCTAATTGCCCTCCCGATGAAATCAATCCCTTCAGACAGCCGATGTACGCCTCAATCTCCTCTTCGGGCGGAACGGCGCCGTGAATCCGGAACCACAGCGTCTGAATGACCAGCGGCCGGACGCGTGAGGCTTCGAGTATATTGCGCAGGATGCGATTTAAAGGGACACGGGTCCGGTTCACCGCGCGAAAATATTCTTCCGTTCCCGCATCCAGCTTCGCCCATATTTCACCGTTGTTTGCGTCGAGCATGCCCAAGGCCGCACGAACGGAAGGGATATCGATACACGCCGCGTTGGTAAGCAGTACCAGTTTGGTTGAATTCAGACCGAACATGTTTCTCGCATCCGCCGCAATCCGGACCGCTTCTCCGAAGCCGCGGAATGTTGTCGGCTCTCCGTCCCCGGAAAATGCGATGTCGCGCACGCCGCGCTCCTCCGGGCGAAGTGCGTCGAACGGCGGATCCTCATACAGGGATCCGTTCTTCTCTGCCTGCAGGATACGGTCGAGTTCCCCGGAGAGCCGCGCCAACAGGACACGCCGTTGTATCGGGATCGATTTGCGGTCCACCTGGCAATAAACGCAATCGAAATTGCATTTCCTGTCCGGATTCAAGTTCAGCCCGATGGAAATCCCCCCGCTTCGCCGCGAAACGACGGCGTACACATACCGGTTATTCCTCCAACGGCGCTCGTGCCGGCGCCATGCGGCTTTTAGCCGGCCGTCGTTTCCGTTCCCTGCTCGGATCATAGGTCCGCGATTCCTTATTCCCGGTTCACGATTCCGGCTTTCAGAAACCGACGGTTTCCAGGTCGGGAATCTGAAAGCCCAAATTCACGTCATCGACAAATACAATTATATTTCAAAATTTCCAGATTGCCTTCGTTCTCTGCTAATTTCCGTTGACATAAAATAACGGGCCCTGTTAGGCTAATAGTACTTTTCCGCCTTTTCGCGGAAATGGGAAGAGAGGACGGGATCGAGCATGGGAGCCCCAATTTCAGGAATGAAGAATTTCGCCTTCCCGGAAAACGTACTGCCCGTCATCGTAGGAATCGTACTCATAGCAAATATCAGCATCCTTACCGGAATTGCACGGTTCGGGTGATGGCGCCCCAATAGGCTATTGCAAGGCCGTCACCCGAGCCGGGCGACGGCCTTTTTTTTTGTGCTTTTTCTTTAAACACGGGAGACAACCACCATGACAGATGGCAGCTTACAGGCTTCGAAATCGGACGGACCGAGGGGAACGCGCACGCTCTCGATTCTTGTGGAGAACCGTTTCGGCGTTCTTTCAAGGATCGCCGGTCTTTTCAGCGCGCGCGGTTACAATATTGAAAGCCTCACGGTAGCGGGCAGCTCAGATCCGGGGCTTTCCAGGATCACGATGGTAGTGCGCTGCGAACCGCTCCTTGCCCAGCAGATCTTGAAGCAGGTCGATAAGCTTCCCGACACCGTCGAAGCCAGCGATCTGACGGACACCAACTGTGTAGAAAGGGAGCTGATTCTGGTTCGAGTGCGCGCTCCCGAAGGGAAAAGAACCACTCTTTTAACCGAAGCGGAAATTTTCCGGGCGCGGGTTGTTACGGCGACTCCCGAGAACTATGTTTTCGAGGTTACCGGAGATTCAGGTAAGGTCGAAGCCTTTCTCGACGTCGTCCGGCCCTATGGCATCGACGAGATGGTCCGGACCGGCAAAGTCGCTCTCCACCGCAATTTGAACGTAAGATCCAACGAAAACGGCGAAACGGCCCTACCGGCTGCCGGATAAACAGATTTTGGAAAGGGACAGAAAAGATGAATGCACAACTCAATAACAAGCGCCACCCGCTGGCGGGCAAACGCATGTCCGGTGCGGAGATGATCATCCAGGTGCTGGCGCAAGAAGGAGTCGATACTATCTTCGGCTATACCGGAGGCGCGATTCTTCCCACCTACGATGCCATTTTCCGATACAACGTCGAACATGAAACCAACAGGAGCGAGCAGATTCAACTGATTGTGCCCGCCAACGAGCAAGGTGCAGGATTTATGGCGGCGGGATATGCGCGGGCAAGCGGGAAGGTCGGCGTATTCATTGTCACCTCCGGCCCTGCGGCCACCAACAGCGTGACACCCATCCGCGACAGCATGGCCGACTCCGTTCCTGTAGTCCTGATCTGCGGGCAGGTCGCCCGCAACGCCATTGGCACGGATGCGTTCCAGGAAGCTCCTGTTTTCAACCTCATGAGCTCCTGCGCCAAACACGTGTTCCTCGTTGAAGAGCCCGAAGACCTCGAAATTACGGTGCGTACGGCATTCGACATTGCCAGGAGCGGCCGACCCGGCCCCGTGGTCATAGACGTTCCCAAAGATGTCCAGAACTGGGAAGGCGTGTTCAAGGGCGAGGGGATGCTGCATTTCCGCGGTTATGAAAACCGCATGAAAGCTCTGTGTCAAGCCCGATTGACGGATCAGCAATGCGCGGATTTCCTCGATCTGCTGCGGCAATGCGAGCGCCCTCTGATCTGCGCCGGCGGCGGAATCATCTGCGGCGATGCGGCGCAACAGCTGCGGGAATTTTCCCTCCGGTTCAAGATCCCCGTCGTCACAACCCTGATGGGCATCGGTTCGGTGGACACCACAGACCAATTGTCGCTGCACATGCTGGGAATGCATGGGATGGCATATGCCAACTATGCGGTCATGGACTGCGATTTTCTCATCAACGTGGGCGCTCGTTTCGACGACCGGGTTGCCGGCAAGGTTCAGGAATTTGCCCCGCGGGCACGCTATACCGCCCACTTCGATATTGACGCCGCGGAAATCGGGAAGGTGAAATCCGTGACATGGTTCCACGTGGGATCCGCTCGGGATGCATTAACCGATCTGGTGAAGAAGAGCAAAGATTTCTGCAAAGATTTTTCTCCGTGGCTGAACCATGTGCAAAACCTCAAGCAAAACCATGTCCGCAACTACGATCGCGAAAGTGCGGCAATTCAGCCGCCTTACGTGATCGAGTGCCTGAACGACATCACGAAGGGAGATGCCGTCATATGTACGGGCGTGGGCCAGCATCAAATGTGGGCCGCGCAGTACCTGGAGATCAAACACCCTCGGTCTTTCCTGACGTCCGGCTCTATGGGCACCATGGGATTCGGCCTGCCTGCCGCGATAGGAGCCCAGATGGCGCAGCCCGACCGCCTCGTGATCGATATCGATGGAGACGGCAGTATGCGGATGAACCTGGGCGAACTGGAGACCGCGACTACCTACAACCTGCCGATCAAAGTTTTGGTGCTCAATAACCAGGGTGACGGGATGGTGCGTCAGTGGCAAAAGATATACTTCGGCAACCGTTTTTCCGGCTCAGACAAATCGCTTCGGCAGAAGGACTTCGTAAAGACAGCGGAAGCGGACGGATTTGAATTCGCGGTTCGATTGACCGACAAGGCGCTGGTGAAAAAGACTCTTGCGGATTTCCTGCGCTTCCAGGGACCGGCGTTCCTCGAGGTGATGATTGATCCGGATGCATGCGTGTACCCGATGGTGGGACCGGGCCTGGGCTATAAGGAGATGGTCACAGGAGACTACATCGTGGGGCGAAATCCGGCCGAGAACTTGACCGAGGCGCCGGTCAAGCTGACCGATTCTTTTTAGCCGGAGCAATGTTGTACGGTCGATAGCTGCCCCGGGCATTTGTCGCCAGCCAATCGAAAAACATATTCTTTGGAGGACAAACATGGCTCAGATTGCATTCAAGGGAAATCCAATCCATACCGCCGGTACTTTGCCCCCGGCCGGCTCCGCCGCGCCCGATTTCACGGTCGTCAAAACAGACCTGGCGCCGATTTCATTAAGCGAGCTGAAGGGCAAGAGAGTTGTTCTGAACATTTTTCCCAGTATCGACACTTCTGTGTGCGCCAACTCAGTAAGGCGATTCAACGCGGAAGCCTCCAAGCTTGCCAATACCGTAGTCCTGTGCATTTCCAGGGATCTTCCGTTTGCTCAAAAGCGGTTTTGCGCGGCTGAAGGATTGGATAATGTCATCCCCGCCTCCGAATACCGCGATTCAAGCTTCAGCAGCGCATACGGAGTCGCCATCGTGGACGGCCCGTTGCAGGGCCTGTTTTCCAGAGCCGTCGTCGTGGTTGATGAAAAGGGCTCTATCCTTTACACCGAGCAGGTGCCTGAAATCGGCCGGGAACCCGACTATGAAAGGGCTCTCGCAGCCCTTAGTCCGCAGTAAGTATCACCCCCGGCAAAGCCCTCACTGTGGGACACGCTTGACACTGTGGGCAAGCTGAAAAAGCCTTGGAAAACAGAATCGGGATTGGGCCGTCGTGAAAGGCAGCATATTGTCCGGAAGCGACGGAATTCCCGCAACACCGGGCGCCCCCCCGGTCTGAATCTCACGGCGATCCGGAAATGAAACTAAATTATTGTCTCCATCTGCCGATAATTTAGTCGTGAGAGCTGATAGACGTGAAGACGACAGAGAACTTTGCGCGGACCTGGTAAAGGTACAATGGAAACCCGAATTCGGATCGCCTCGATGCGAGTGGGCCATTCTGGAAGACATTTCTGCTTCCGGGGCGTGCCTCGAATTTGAGGAACCGATCGCGCTTAACACCGTTGTATCCCTTCACTTCAATAATGAGTGCTGTCAAGCCCGTATTAAATACTGCAAATACGACAAAACCAACTACCTGCTTGGAGTCCAGTTTGAGCAGGGGTATCGCTGGTCCCGCCGCAGATTCAAACCCGAGCACCTGATCCAATTCAGATTGCGTCAGGTGCGTCAGAGCCGTTAGGCCTTTGATTCACGATTTTAGGGCCCGCGCAACAATAACTTTACATTTTGTTGACGACTCGCATCCACAACAATTTCGTTCGAAAGCATTATTGGAACTTTTATATTTGAGAGTCGTCAACCCTTC
>JAEAME010000679.1_pt1 | contig 31399 bp, 28 predicted proteins | sample 8958731 | NCBI WGS metagenome assembly JAEAME01 (sample SAMN16933194, study PRJNA681113) | bioreactor sludge metagenome | isolation source: anerobic bioreactor sludge (Control) | place: India:Bengaluru | collected 2018-10-24
GACTACCCTCCTGCTATCTATCGGGTTTGATCCTGGTATGTTTCGTTTAGTGTAATATCAAGGTGCCCGCCGTCGGTTTAATCATCCACTTACACTTAATTGCAAGTTCAGTGTCTAAACAGCGTTCGGCTGACCGGTGAAGCGTATATCAGCGGGCCTCTTAAGCGTTTGTGATGGAGGGTGAATAGTGGAAAGCAGAAGGAACCGAACATAACGTTTAAACTGTTAACAGTTAACTGTTAACTGTTACCTGTTAATTGTTACATCTTCCCGCGCCAGACCTCGGGGACGAATAGCTCCTTGAAATTTTCTATTGCGTATCTGTCTGTCATCCCCGACACGAAGTCGGCCGCGCATCTCTTGACGCCCTCCGCCTCGATGTTCCGGCGGTAAAGCTCGGGCAGTTTGTCGGGGTGAGCAATATAATAATCGAACAGCTGTATGAGAAGCGCCTTCGCTTTGCTCTCCTCTGCCTTCGCCACAGGGTTGAGATAGACATTGGCAAAAAGGAATTTGCGCAGCTCGTCCGTGGCTTCCTGAATTTCCTGTGTCATGGATATGGCCGGACTGTCGCGGCTGGCGTCCACCACCGAGGTTACCATTGTGTTAATCCGCTCGGAATGCGTCTCTCCAAGCGTTTTACGTAGTTCTTTCGGTATCGAATCCTCGCTCAAAATCCCGGCGCGGCAGGCGTCGTCTATGTCGTGGTTGATGTATGCTATCCGGTCGGCGAATTTTATTATCGTCCCCTCGAGCGTTGAGGCGGCGTTCTCACCGGTGTGGTTGACTATGGCGTCCCGCACCTCCCAGGTGAGGTTCAGGCCCTCGCCTCCCCGTTCAAGCTTCTCGACAACCCGCAGGCTCTGCTTGTAGTGCGTGAAGTCGGGTGAATAACATTGCTGCAGCGCCGACTCACCCGCATGTCCGAAGGGGGTGTGCCCGAGGTCGTGGCCGAGCGACCCGGCTTCCGCCAGGTCCTCGTTAAGGCAGAGCGCACGGGCGATAATCCGGGCAACCTGAGCCACCTCAAGGGTGTGTGTCAGGCGCGTTCGGTAATGGTCGCCCACGGGGGCAAGGAAAACCTGTGTCTTGTTCATCAGGCGCCTGAACGACTGCGAGTGAATTATACGGTCGCGGTCGCGCTGGAACTCTGTGCGGATTTCGGACGGTTTGTACGGGTGAACGCGCCCGCGTGTATTACAAGTCAGAAACGCATATTTCGAAAGAGTCAGCCTCTCGCGTTCAAGAAACAGATCGCATATATTACCCGTTGCCTCACACCTCTTTTCATTCGGATTCAGCCGGCCCGGCAGTCACTGCCGCAATTCCGCTTTACTTCATAATATACGCAGGAGAATGCGTTTTTACTTTTTTTATCCGCGTATTTTTTCTTGAATCTGCAATATTTCTTGTTATTTTTCACGCCCGCGACCGACTCGTCCCAAACGTGACCCCGAACGTCAATAATAATCAAATCGCCGGCGTCACGGTACGACATAAAAGCTCACGGCAGGGTTGTATAATTATAGCGGTCATTTTCCCGGGCAATTAATTTTTTTACATACAGGCGAGGCGGAACATGCATGAGGAAGTATACGCAGACCTCTTGTTTCTGATAAATTTCAGCATGGATTTTCTGTGCCTGTTTCTGACCGCGCGTTTCCTTCGCAGAAAAATCCGTCCGGTGCTAATCACCGTCTCGGCTATCATCGGCGGAGTTTATTCGGTTCTCTCGCTCTTTCTTCCGTTCGGCGTCGTATTATCGCTGCTCGCCGACGCCGCTGTCTGCGCTTTAATGTGCGTACTGACTTTCCGGCTGAAGGGCAAAAAGTTCCTGCAGTATCTTAAGGAAATTGCCGTATACCTGCTCATATCAACGGCGCTCGGCGGAATCATGACGGCGCTATTCAACCTGCTCAACCGCTTTAACCTGCCGCTCCAGAGCGGCGGGGACAGTATCTCGTCCTGGCTTTTCTTCCTGCTCGCCATTATCAGCGGGCTCGCCGCCATAAAAAGCGGAAATATACTCAAGCACCTGTCCTCAAGAAAACTTCTTTCGGTGAAAATCGTTTTTGATAATAAAAGCGTCACCCTCACCGGGATGACCGACACTGGTAACATCATCCGCGACCCGGCGAGCGGTAAGCCGGTGATAATCACCGACATTAAAGCGACACTACCGATCCTGCCCGAGGTTCTCAGCCGAGCCGTGCTCACCGGCAAGGTCGACAAAATAACGTCGATCCCCGCGAAATATTCAACCCGGGTAAGGATTATTCCGAGCGTCACCGTCTCAGGCAGCAAACTGCTGCTCGGCATCGTCCCAGACAGCATAATTCTCTCGGGCGAGAGGGGCGACACCGACGTCTCGGCGCTTTTTGCGCCTGTGTCGGTGACGAAGATGCCAGAGGGCTGCGGGGCGATAATTCCGGGCGAGCTGAATACATAATAGTTAACAGGTAACAGTTATAAGGAGTTGTTTTATCATGAAAATATTTGAGAAATTAATTTCATTTATAAATAGACTGCTTCGCGGACGCCGCGAAGGCGGTATTTTCTATATCAACGGCCCCGAAACCCTGCCGGCGCCCCTCTCACACGAGGATGAGGCCGAGATGATCTGCCAGCTCGACTGTGCCGATAACGAGAACGCCAAGATAACCCTGATTGAACACAACCTGCGCCTCGTCGTCTACATAGCCAAAAAATTCGAGAATACCGGCACCGGACTTGAGGACCTCGTCTCGATCGGAACCATCGGTCTCATCAAGGCGATCAACACCTTCCGCGCCGACAAGAACATAAAGCTGGCGACCTATGCCTCGCGCTGCATTGAGAACGAGATACTTATGTACATAAGGAAAAGCGGGAATGTCCGCACTGAAATTTCGATTGACGAACCCCTCAACATCGACTGGGACGGCAACGAGCTGCTCCTATCGGACATCCTCGGCAGCGAGGAGGACGGCGTATCCTATAACCTTGAGCAGCGCGAGGAACGCGAGGCGATACTCCGCGCCGTGGCGGGGCTCTCAGACCGCGAGCGGCTGATAATCGAGCTGCGTTACGGACTCGCAGGCAGAAAAGAAATGACCCAGAAGGAGGTTGCCGATCTTCTGGGCATATCACAGTCTTATATTTCAAGGCTTGAAAAGAAAATTCTCAAAAAACTGCGCGGGGACATGCTTGAACTGATATAGAGAATACGTTTAGTTATATCTTTCCCCGGTGATTTCAGGCTTGTTCTTCCCTTCGCAGATATTCGTCAGGTTTTGTGTGACAGATTCAGCCATGGCTTTCTTCACTGCAAATCGGACGGTAACGCCCTCGGCGTAGTCGGTGCCGTCGAGCAGCGCTCCGGCGCCCGAAAGTTCAAAAAGCACACGCTGATAATCGGAATAAGAGCAAACAAGCTTCATTACTGTATAGGCTTCGTATGTAACGACGCCCGCCGCCGAAAGCGCTGAGGCTGCCGCTTTGGTGTAGGCTCTCGCAAGGCCGCCGGTGCCGAGCAGAATTCCGCCGAAATACCGTGTCACCACAATGCAGGCGTCAGTGACGCCTGCTTTTTTTATACATTCAAGAACCGGAACCCCGGCGCTGCCCTGCGGCTCGCCGTCGTCTGAATACCGCATGACACCGCCCGCCAGCAGATACGCCGAAACGTTGTGCCGCGCATCGTGGTGCTTTGCTTTTATGCTTTTAATATAAAGCGCGGCTTCCTCCTCGGTCTTCACCGACTTTGCATACCCGATGAAGACCGATCTTTTTTCCTCGTACCGAGACGAAGCTTCTGTTTTAATGGTCGTGTAAACGGGAGAGACGTCCGCCATAAGGATCCTCCTTACTCGGTTTCGTATTTCTTCATGAGCCCCTGTGTTCTCCGGTCGACCGTCGCAATTATCTCTACGCCGCTCTCAAGAAAATCGGTGCTCTCGACCGTCGCGTTCTTATACAGTATATTCAGTGCAGCCGACTCACTGTGCGGAATCAGATATTTAATCTTCTTTTTACCGCTATGCGCCATTTCCTCAAGTTTTGCGGTCAGCTGGTCTATTCCCTGTCCGCTCGTTGCTGAAATAAACACCGTCTGCTTTGCCGTATCCTCGCCGGTCGGGTTGTTGCCGGCGATTCCGCGGTCGCATTTGTTATAAACATAGAGCGTCGGCTTTCCCGAGGCGCCGAGCTCTGCGAGCAGGTTTTCTGTGACCTCAAGCTGCTCTTTGAACTCAGGGTCGGACGCGTCGATTACAATTATCAGAATATCAGCCGAGACAGCCTCGTCGAGTGTCGACTTGAAGGCTTCAATAAGGTGATGGGGCAGCTTGCGTATAAATCCTACCGTGTCGGTGAGGAGTATACTTTCGCCGCCAGGCAGCGTATATTTGCGCGTAGTGGGGTCGAGAGTTGCGAAAAGCTTATCCTCGGCTAGAATGCCCGCGTCGGTCAGGCGGTTGAGGAGTGTTGATTTTCCGGCGTTGGTGTATCCGACAATCGCGGCTTTGACAATCCCGCTTTTGTCGCGCGAGAGGCGCATGGTCGCCCGGCTTTTTTCAAGCTGCTCAATCTCGCTCTCAAGAGCCGCGACTCTTCTTTTAAGATGCCTTTTGTCGGTTTCGAGCTTGCTCTCGCCGGGGCCGCGCGTGCCAATGCCGCCGCCAAGCCTTGATAAGTCCTTACCCTTGCCGATAAGACGCGGCGCCGTATATCTGAGCTGCGCCAGCTCGACCTGAAGTTTTCCCTCGCCACTGACGGCGTGCAGCGCGAAAATGTCGAGGATGAGCATCGACCGGTCGATCACCACGACGTCACCGCCGAGGCCGTCCTCGATGTTGCGTATCTGCGACGGCGAGAGCTCGCTGTCGATAACCGCAAGTTTTATGTCGTTCGCAGCGCAGAATGCCTTAATTTCTGCTATCTTGCCGATACCGAAATAAGTCGCCGGGTCGGGTGTATCGCGCATCTGCGTAATTCTTGCGACCGCGGTTCCACCCGCTGTTTCGAGCAGACGCTCAAGTTCGTCGAGCAGGCGCGTCTCTTTTTGGGCGTCCTTTGAGTCCTTCGCAATTCCCGCGAGAACAGCTCTCGATATTTCTATTTTCTCCATAAATGAAACTCACTTTCCGAAGGTCACGGTATCCCGTTTACTTCCTATAAAAAGCGGCAAGCAATGCGCCACTGGGACGTCATTCCTTGCCTGCTTTTCGATTTGTAAATCATCATTTTGGCAAATGCCAGTGTGATGATTATTTTCCGGAGGTCTCGAGTCTCTTCTTGAATCTATCGACACGGCCGCCGGCGTCAACAAACTTCTGCTTACCGGTGAAGAAGGGATGGCACTTAGAGCAGATATCTACCTTGATATCTCCGCCCTTTGTGGATCTCGTCTCGACGGTATCGCCGCAAGCACACTTGATTACAGCTTTCTGATACTTAGGATGAATGCCCTCTTTCATTTTTAACACCTCGCTTTATGGAAAAACATATTATTCATACTTTGCCAGAGGATTATATCATATTTCGGAACCAATTGCAATAGTTTTTCAATATATTTTTTAATCTTGGCAATATATTTTATTTTTTTACTGATAATGTCTTACATTATGAACCTTGGATAACGAAGATACGTTTGTCCATTTCTTCCGGCGCGGGAAGAAATAGACGAAAGAAGCGCGCTCAGAGGAACCGCGTGGTTCCTCTGAGAACTTCTCCTGCATTCGCCAATATCGCTCGCCGTGGGCTGAGTGTCGGCTGCTGCCGAAAGCTCACGCCGACGGCGATTTATACCAATTACACTTAAGTGAAATTTAGCTTGTGACTTTCGCTGCGGCGGCAAGCGGTAAGGTGAAGCGTATATCAAAGGGCCTCTAACTGTCAATGATGGCGGGGAAATTGAGCCGATCAAAAAATTAATTGATTTTTCTCGCTTCAATATAATATCTTTTGTCCTCTGCATGCCCCATCGAGAAGGTTTTCCTCGGCAGCGCCCCATCGCAGAGCACCGAGCGGAAAAGGTCATCCTTTGTCATGCCGTCGAAAATGAATGCTGTCACACCGGGCTTTTCTGACAGAGATACCGCTTCGTCCTCACCGTGGATGTAGTCAATCTTCGCGCCCTTATGCTCCTTTACATATACGTCGAGGAATCTCTGCAGCGTCCCGACTGTCAGCTGATGTTCGGGGTTGTTTACTGTTATAGTCTCTTCCTTATCGCCGTATACAGCCCGGATTTTCTGCGGGGCGGCGCTGCCATTCAGGTGCCCGCAGTAATTTTTCAGCTTATCGGTAAGTTCCTTCGGATCGGCTCCGAATACCACGCGGTAGATCGGCTCGAAATCCAGCGCATCATCATGTATGTTGACAAGTTCGGCGAGTGCCCAACGTGCCGGGTGGGTGAGAGAGGCGTCCGCACCGATTTTTTCTTTTATTTCTTCGTAAACCGCCTTTGCCGTCGCCAGCGAGTGGTTACCGTCACCGACAGCGATGGCCAGCGGCTTCTTCCCCGCAACACCGTATTTTTTCTCAGCAGCGTCGGAAGCAGACAGCGCCAGAATACCATTTTCAATATGTAAAATATCACCCGGGTTATCTATGAACCAGGCGCGTACATGCCCGCCACCCAGCATCAGGTCAAAATCATAAGCCTCTCTGAGTCTTCCCTTCTGACCGTCGAAATATTCGACAATGTTCCGCTCGGGGTCATCGACCAGCAGCATCACATGCGGCAGCTCAAGAGGGGCGCTTTTTCTGATTCTTACTCTTGGCGGAATTCTCTCGGGCACGGTGCCCTCAGTCGCCCTGATGAGCGTTTCAGTGCCCGGTTTCCAGTCGTAGCATTCGAGGTCGACCGCGCCGACAATACCCCTCCGCACCCTGCCGTCGGGCTGAGTGCGCTCAAGGTAAATCATAGTATTTTTATATTCGTGAAGGACGTTTTTAAGGTACTCCTCCATCGCCCCGGCGATTTCCGGTAGCCGTGCGTCCTCCTCGCCGAGATATGCTTCGGGCAGAATCAGGTTAAGAGCCGACGGCGCGCCGCCGGCAACCTCGGCCGCCTTTTTCCAGTACTCGGGCTGGCTTGTAAACTGGTCGCAGGCGATGGTTGCCCACTTAGTGCCGTCGGTATATCTGAAATCCGGCAGAAGTAAATCGGCCGGAACAAAAGCGCACTTCATAATTTTTTTCCTTTCATCGCGACGCTCTGTCGCAACTTATTATCAATCCTTTTTATTTTACATGAAAGAGCCGGAAAAATCAATATATTTTTAATTTTTTCACCTGTATTGTTGCACGCGCAACCAATCAGTGGTATAATATATCCGAATAATAAAATGAAAGAATGAAAGGTCTGGTTGTCTTATTATGATGGGTGGTCCCCCTATGGGTGGTTTTGGCTTCGGCCCCGGAAACGGCAGCAAGTACAACCGTGTCGAACCTCCGAAATCCTTCCGTGATGTTCCGCGCTATCTGATTGAGCTGCTCGGCGGCTTCTTCTACCGTCTCTTCTACATATTCCGGCTGGTCTGGAAAACCGGACCCTGGATAATGTTCTTCATGACCTTCATAGCCCTCTTCAACGGCGTAATGCCGATCGTCGGCTCGCTGATCTCGAAAAATATTTTAAACGAACTGCAGATAAACTATGAGTTGGCGACAGGCAGCGAATCTTTAAGCAGCTTCTTCGCTTCAGGGGCGTTCTACCTTCTGATAATCCTCTTTACATACCGTATTCTCAACCGTGTCGTAAGCCAGGTATCAAACGCCGTGACCCGCATAGCCGGCGAAAAGGTCGTCCGCCGCGTCAAGGTTGAAATAATGAATAAGGCCAAGACACTCGACCTCTCCTCCTTCGACCGCCCCGAATTTTACGAAAAGCTCGAGAACGCCAACCGCGAGGCCGGCAACCGGCCAATCTCCATTCTCTCGTCCACCTTCTCGATGATAAGCACGACGATAAGCCTTGTCGGCTATATAATCATCCTGGCAACAGCTCCCGGCATGTGGTGGACCGCGATACTCATCGCCGTCGTCTCGATTCCCTCGGCAATCATCAGCTTCATATACCGCAAAAAGAACTTCCAGTATATGCGCTACCGTTCGAAAGACCGCCGCCAGATGAGTTACTATTCCGACCTGCTCGTTCACAAGGACATCGTAAAGGAAGTACGCATGTACAACCTGTCCGACACCTTCATAGGCAGATACGAGGAGGTTTTCAAGCGTTACTACTCCGGACTTCGTAAGCTTATAATAAATGAAAGCATCTGGCATGTGACCATATCGGTCATCTCAGCGTCGGTAAACTGCTTCTGTTACGCAATGGTCGCGCTCGGCGTCTTCCGCGGTTTCTTCCGCATCGGAGACTATTCGCTCTATACCGGAGCACTCACGAATATCGCGAACGACGTAACGTCGCTCATCAATGTGTCGGCTACTATATATGAGGGCACTCTTTTCATCGATAACCTGATTTCCTTCATGAAGGAAAAACAGACTGTCGTACCGACAAAGAAAATTCCCGAGAAAGTAACGCACAACTGCCCGCACACCATAGAGTTTAAAAACGTCAGCTTCTCCTACCCCGGTACCGACAGAAAAGTGCTGAAGAACATCAACTTTATATTCCGACCCGGCGACACCATTGTCCTCGTGGGGCTTAACGGTGCGGGAAAAACAACGCTCATCAAACTTCTTACCCGCCTTTATGACCCGACCGAGGGAGTTATACTCCTCGACGGCCGCGACATCCGCGAGTATGATACTAAAGAACTTTACAAAATATTCGGAATCATCTTCCAGGACTTCGGAAAGTATGCTGTCACAGTTTCAGACAATATTCATTTCGGTGAAATTGAAAAGGAGATAATCACCGATGAAATTATCAACGCCGCCAAGCAGTCAAGCGCCGACGAATATATATCTAAACTGCCCTACGGTTATGAAACACCGCTCATGCGCATATTCGAGCAGGAGGGTACCGAGCTCTCCATCGGACAATGGCAGAAACTTGCGATTGCACGAGCCTTCTACAGCAGCTCCGACATTCTGATCCTCGACGAGCCTACCGCGTCTCTCGACCCGATGGCCGAGCAGGAGATTTTCAATCAGTTTGACCGGCTGCGCAAGGATAAAACAACAATTTTCGTCTCGCACCGCCTTTCAAGCGCAACCATCGCTACAAAAATCATCGTCCTTGAGTACGGTGAGATCATCGAAGAGGGCGACCATAAAACACTCATGGCCAAACGCGGCAGGTATTACGAGCTCTTCTCGACCCAGGCCAAGCGCTACCTGGGCGAAGATGAAAACGGAGAGCTCAGCCATGGCATGAACTTCGGAAACGGTTTTCCCGGGCAGCCTGGTGCAGCTTTCGGCGGCAGCCGCGACGGGTCCCGCAGGGATAGACAGCCCCACAGCGATCCCGACATGCCTGAAGTATACAGCGACATCACGCTTCAATAATATTTAATAATCAACCGCGCCCGTTTGCACATATGTGAGCATCGGGCGCGGCATCTTATAGACATAAAGGTTTCGGTCGCTTTTCGAGAAATACTTCGTCGCTCCGCAAAAGCTTTCAAGTAACTTAACCAATAATACCGTTATGAGCAATAGATATAGAGTGTTTAATTTAGTTATTTTATATAAAGTTTCTTGCCAGGCTTCTTTTCAAAGAAGCCGCGTATCCTACGAATATACCAGTGTTATTATTCATGTTCCGCGCATAAATATAAATTAATCAATAAATTTTTTATACTGTCACTTGACATCAAGCACTAAAACACATATAATATTTTCAATTCGTTTATAAGGAGCATTTATGTCACTCAAAGTTGTAAAATTCGGAGGCACCTCACTTGCCGATGCAAAACAGTTCCGGCAGGTCGCTTCTATTATAAAGGCCGACCCCACACGCCGCTTTGTCATTCCCTCGGCACCCGGTAAACGTTTTTCGGGAGACACCAAAATCACTGACCTTCTTTACCGCTGCTATGACGAGCTGCACGCAGGCGGGAATTTTGAAAAAACTTACGATGAGATAGTCAGCCGCTATAATTCAATAATCGCCGAGCTCGGACTCAACTTCGACCTGACCGGCGAGTTTGACTATATTAAAAATGCCCTGCTCCACCGCTCGGGGCGCGACTTTGCAGCAAGCCGCGGTGAATACTTAAACGGAATAATACTTGCCAAATACCTTGGATTTGATTTTATCGACGCGGAAAACGTCATTTTCTTCAAGGAAAACGGCAACTTTGACGATGAGAGGACAGACACTGCTCTGCGCTGCGAGCTGTGCAGCCACAAGTGTGCCGTCATTCCCGGCTTCTACGGCTCGATGCCAAACGGTACAATCAAGACTTTCTCACGCGGAGGCTCAGACATAACCGGCTCAATCGTAGCCCGTGCTGCCGACGCAGATCTCTACGAAAACTGGACTGATGTCTCGGGATTTATGATGGCCGATCCGAGAATTATAAAGAACCCCTGCGTGATTGACGTTATAACATACCGCGAGCTGCGTGAGCTCTCATATATGGGTGCAACGGTGCTCCACGAAGACGCCATTTTCCCGGTGCGCCACGCCGGAATACCGATCAACATCCGCAACACCAACGCCCCCGATGACCGTGGCACGATGATTGTCGCCACCGCTCCGACATACGACCATAAGCGGGTCATAACCGGCATCGCCGGCAAGCACGGCTTCTCTGTCATCACAATAATCAAGGATATGATGAACTCTGAAATCGGATTCGGCAGAAAAGTGCTTGAGATACTTGAGGACAATGAGCTCTCTTTCGAACATCTCCCCTCCGGTATCGATACCATGAGCCTGATTCTTCCCACCGCCGACATTGAGAGCCGCCGCGACAAGCTGCTCACCCAGCTCAACCGGGCGACACGCGCCGACAGCGTCACAATTGAGGATGGCCTGGCACTCATCGCCGTCGTCGGACGCGGTATGGTCAAGGCGAAGGGAATCGCCGCGCGGATATTCAGCGCAATATCGACAGCAAACGTCAACATCCGGATGATCGACCAGGGTTCATGCGAGCTGAACATCATCATCGGCGTAGACGAAAACGATTTCGAGACCACTCTCAAAGCAATATACAATGAGTTTGTTAAATAAGCAAAATTTATTGTGTAATTTTAACAATTGACAAATCATTGCCACGATTATATAATATTAACAATATTAAAAAGGCGTCAACGGAGATTAAGTAAGCATAAACAATGCGGCACAGAGAGGGACGGCAGGCTGAGAAGTCCCGCGCAAAAAAAGCTGAAACTCACTCCGACGGCTATGTAGCCGCGCCCGGCACTGAAAGGACTTTAGTTCCAAGTAAACTGCCGCGGTATCCCCCGTTACAGGGAAAAGGCATGTCAGTGCCGAAGCTGCGTCGCAAGACGAATCCGGGTGGTACCGCGAATATACGTATATTCGTCCCGTAAGGTTTTTTACCTTACGGGACTTTTTTTATTTCAGATATATAAGGAGCAGCACATATGGAATTTATTAATATTACACTCGGTGAGTGGATGGATAAGATTGCGGCTGAGTATCCCGACCAACCCGCGGTTATCTACACCGATAAATTCGATTACCGCCGCACATACCGCGAATTTAACGAAGAAATTCATATGATCGCGAAAGCCTTCATGGCGCTCGGGGTGAAGCGCGGCGACCATGTCGCTATCTGGGCGACAAACTACCCTCAGTGGATGCTCACACTCTATGCCTGCGCCAAAATCGGCGCCGTGCTCGTCACGGTCAATACAGCCTATAAAATCCACGAGGCCGAATACCTTTTAAAACAGTCCGATTCAAAAATGCTCGTCATGTGCGACGGCTTCAAAGATGTAAGTTATGTTGACATCATAAACCGCCTCTGCCCTGAAATTGCCGGGGAGGGCAAGACGGTAAATCATGACTGTAAACGTCTTCCCTGCCTCAAGACAGTGATAACCATTGACGAGAACAGCTATCCGGGAATGTTCAACTGGGATGAGCTTGCCGCATTATCGGCAACTATATCGGATGAGGAATACGCCGCGGCACGTCGCGGTATCAGCTGCCACGACATCGTCAATATGCAGTACACCTCGGGTACCACCGGCTTCCCGAAAGGCGTCATGCTCAGCCATTATAATATTCTCAACAACGGCAAAACAATCGGCGATTGCATGAAGTTCTCGACAAAGGATAAACTCTGCATAACCGTTCCCTTCTTCCACTGCTTCGGTCTTGTTCTCGGGCAGATGGCCTGCATCACCCATGCGACGACGATGGTACCGGTAAATTATTACAGCCCGATAAAGGTAATGGAAGCTTGTGAGAAGGAAAAGTGTACTGCCCTGCACGGAGTGCCGACCATGTTCATTGCAATACTCGAGCACCCGCGCTTTAAAGAATTCAAATTCAACCTGCGCACCGGAATTATGGCCGGCTCGCCCTGCCCGATCAAGGTAATGCGTCAGGTCATCGACGAAATGGGCGCGAGCGAGATTACCATCACCTACGGCCAGACCGAGGCATCGCCCGGCTGCACACAGACGACCACCGACGACAGCATCGAACACCGGGTCAACACAGTGGGCCGCGCCTTCCCGGGAGTTGAGACCAAAATCATTAACCCCGAGACCGGCGAGACTCTCGGCCCCGGCCGTGTGGGCGAATTCTGTGCGCGCGGATATAATGTAATGAAAGGCTATTATAAAATGCCCGAGGCCACTGCCCAGGCAATTGATCAGAACGGCTGGCTCCACACCGGAGACCTGGCAACTGTCGACGCTGACGGATACTACAAGATCACCGGCCGCATCAAGGACATGATAATCCGCGGCGGCGAGAACATCTACCCGAAGGAAATCGAGGACTTCATTTACACACATCCGAAGGTGCGCGATGTCCAGGTGGTCGGCGTACCGTCCAAGGTATATGGCGAGGAGATCATGGCTTTCGTCATCCCGAAAGAAGGCGTGAGTGTGACTGAGGATGAGATAAAGGATTTTGTCCGCGACTCGATGGCGAAGCACAAGGTTCCTTCATTTGTATCTTTCATCAGCGCCTTCCCGATGAACGCCGCCGGCAAGATTCTCAAATATAAACTCCGCGAGATGGCGATCGAGACAAAGAATCTTCAGGATGCCGCGGCGATAGAGACAGCGTAAAGGGTCTACGTTCAAATTATGTACTTTTCTTTTGCCGTTTTGTAAAACGCACCTGAATATTGTGACCTTGCACAGAAAGCCACCGTTGCATTTGTAGATAAAATATGTTAAAATAAATTCAGATCAAAATAAAACTCAGGGAGGTTTCCATGAAGCTTTCATTCTCCACCCTGTCGTGCCCCGACTGGTCGTTCCGCGACATATACGCCACCGCAGCCGACCTCGGTTACAACGGCATTGAAATCCGCGGAGTAGCCGACGAAATATACGCCCCGAAGATTCTTGCTTTTTCAGAAGATAAAATAGAGAGCACAAAAGGGCACCTCGCCCGCCGCTCGCTTGAAATCCCGATACTAACCTCGGGAGCCTATGTTCTCGGCAACCCCGATATTGACGCCGCACGCCGCGAGACCGAGGACTACTCGGCCCTTGCCGCAAAGCTCGGAGTAAAATACACCCGCGTTCTGATTGAAAAAACTCCGGATCCTGAGCTCACAGAACCCGAACTCACGGCTGCAGCAAAAGAATTTTCATCACTTTGTGATATTGCCGCAAAGTATAATATTACAATTCTGACCGAAACAAACGGCGCTCTGGCCGACACAAAAAAATGCCGCGCTTTCCTCGATTCGGTGAACCGGGAAAACTGCGGTGTTATCTGGGATGCGCACCACACCGTACGCTTCTTCGGCGAAACTCCTAAGGAGTCACTGACCAACATCGGTAAATACCTGCGGCATGTCCACCTAAAGGATTCGGTCATGGGCACAAACGGCAAGATAACCTATCTTCTCACCGGATACGGCACAATCCCCTTCACCGAAATAGTCAAGGCTCTCAAGGGATTTGGCTACGACGGATACCTGTCATACGAATGGGTAAAGCGCTGGTCCCGCGAGCTGGCCGAACCCGGAATCGCGCTTTACCAGTATATCAATTACATGAAGGGAATTCTGTAATAATCGGTTTTATACCATCCGCTCGGACAGCTTTTTCCCGCCGACGATATGGAAGTGCAGGTGCTTCACCGACTGGCAGCCGTCCTCTCCCACGTTTGTTATAACGCGGTATCCGTTCTTCAGCCCCGCGGCAGCGGCAATCTTAGGAATCGCCTCAAAAATCCGTGCGACGAGAACGCTGCTCTTCTCGTCAAGGGCGTCGGCGCTTGCCACATGTGTCTTTGGCACAATCAGAATATGAACCGGAGCCTGGGGATTTATGTCCCGGAACGCGTATACACTGTCATCCTCGTATACCTTCCCCGACGGAATCTCGCCGGCGATAATCTTACAGAATATGCAATCCATTTTTCGTTTCCTTTCTTTTAACGCCGGTACTCACGTGAAGCGTCCGGCGTATGAACAACTGAATTTTAACACATGACGGCGGCTTTGTCAACAAGTGGATGGCCGCCGTCTTTAATATGAGGTGTTTTATGGAGTTTAACATCACTGAAGACCTGTGGTCGTACCTTCATCGGCAGAATAAGCCGATCGTCATATACGGCATGGGAAACGGCGCCGACAAGGTACTCGGTGTATGTGCGGAACGCGGTATCGAAATACACGACTTCTTCGCCAGCGATGCCTTCGTCCGCGGACAGGCATTTCACGGCAAAACCGTGATGAAATATTCGGATATCCGTGAAAAGTACGGGAACGGCAACTTTATCACCCTGCTCTCTTTCGCAAGCAGTCTGCCCGATGTGATTGATAACATAAAGAAAATTGCATCCGAGAACGAACTGTACGCCCCCGACGTCCCTGTCGCCGGAAATAATCTCTTCGACCTGAACTTTTTCAATAAATACAGAAGCGATATTGATTCAGTATACGACACACTCGCCGACGAGGCGTCGAGGTCTGCGTACCGCGACATAATATCTTACAAACTGACCGGAAACATTGATTATTTATTTAGTTGTGAGCATCCCCGCGACGAATTATTCACTTCCCTGCTTCACCCAGGCAGGTACCGCGTTTATGCTGATCTCGGTGCCTACACCGGCGACACAATCCGCGAGCTGCTTGATTATGCTCCAAATTTGCATAATACAATAGCCCTTGAACCTGATGTTAAAACATTCCGCAAGCTTGAGAAATACGCAGACACAGAAACCCGCTGCCAAGTTTCCGCCCTCAACTGCGCTGCCTGGTCTGAAGCTATGACCCTGTCATTTGACAGCTCCGGAAACAAGAATTCCAATATCTCGCATGGGCCGAAAACAATTGAAATTAAGACAGAATCACTTGATAATATTCTCTCCGGACATCCTGCCGACTACATTAAATACGACATTGAGGGCTCCGAGACTGAAGCTCTGCTTGGCTCTTCAAAAACTATAAGACAGTATTCACCCGACCTCTGCGTATCCATCTATCACCGTTCTGAGGACATCTTTATGCTCCCGATTCTTGTCAGAAGTTTAAATTCTGAATATAAATTATATATCCGCCGCGGCAGATACATTCCCGCGTGGGATATCAACTTAATCGCCATCCGTAACTTCTTATAATTTGTAATTTTTCACCTCAGCGCCCGGTTGGGATGTGGGGCCCAGCCGGACGCTGACGCAGCGCACTACGAATTCAGGTTAATAATAGTTGAAAAGTTTTTGAGGGGGTTCGGGGGGCCCTTTTCTCAAAAAGGCCCCCCGCCGCCTCCCCGTCCTCCAAAAAATCCGGCCTGATAAATCAGGCCGGACATTTTTTTATTTGTACTTGCGCTTTCTTGCTGCTTCGGACTTCTTCTTGCGCTTTACACTGGGCTTTTCGTAGTGTTCTCTTTTGCGGAGCTCGGCAAGGACGCCGGAGCGGGCGCACTGTCTCTTAAAGCGACGGAGCGCGCTATCAAGAGTTTCGCCTTCCTTGAGTTTGATTTCTGCCATTCTTTTTCCCCCCCTCCGCTTGCAGTCAGAGCATTTGCATCTCACGACAAAATTACTTTAGTATTATACCTTAACTGACGGCTTTTGTCAATAGTCCCGCGCCATTTTTTACATATCTTATTTAATAACGAAGTTGACAATACGGTTAGGAACTGTTATTTCTTTTATTATCGTCCTGCCTTCGAGCATCGGTGCGACTTTCCCGTCGGCTTTCGCTGCGGCAAGAGTTATGTCGCGCGGGCAGTCGAGCGGAAGCATAATTGTTCCGCGGAGTTTTCCGTTGATCTGAACCGCGACCTCTACGCTTGTGTCTATCGTTTTCGATTCATCGAAGGACGGCCACTCTGAGAGAGACAAAAATTCTTTCCCGCCGAGCTGCTCCCACATCTCCTCAGTCAGGTGAGGCGCAAAGGGGCAGAGCATCTTTATGAAGGCCTTGAGTTCATCGGCGGTGAGCGAGCCGTGCTCGTAAATATCGTTTGTGAGCGTCATCATGGCCGCTATGGCGGTGTTGAACTTCATATCATCGATATCGGACGACACCTTTTTAACGGTCTTGTGAATCTTCGCGTCAAGCTCGGGCGAAATTCCGCTGCCAGATACCATGTCGGGAAGGCCGGAGACGCGGTCGAGGAAGCGCTTGCAGCCGCGCACGCTGCTCTCTGACCATGGGGCGGCCTTCTCATAGTCGCCCATAAAGAGGATATAGAGACGCAGCACGTCGGCGCCATATTCGTCAACCACGTCATTCGGGTCGACCACGTTCCCCTTCGATTTGCTCATCTTCTCGCCGTCGGGGCCGAGAATGAGGCCCTGAGCCGTTCTCTTGGCATAAGGCTCAATAGTCGGCACCTCGCCGATGTCGTAGAGGAATTTGTGCCAGAAGCGCGAATAAATCATGTGCCGGGTTACGTGCTCCATGCCGCCGTTGTACCAGTCAACAGGCAGCCAGTATTTAAGTTTATCCTTGTCGGCAAAGGCATTATCGTTCTTCGGGTCGATGTAGCGCAGGAAGTACCACGATGATCCGGCCCACTGTGGCATCGTGTCGGTCTCGCGCTTTGCCGCCCCGCCGCACTTCGGACATTTGCAGTTGACAAATGAATCAATTTTTGCCAGCGGGCTCTCGCCGCCCTCGCCCGGCTCAAAGTTTTTAACAACCGGCAGCTTCAGCGGCAGTTCATCGTATGGCACCGGAACCATCCCGCACTTTTTGCAGTGGACGATCGGTATCGGCTCGCCCCAGTATCTCTGACGGTTGAAAGCCCAGTCCTTCATCTTGTACTGGACACCGGCCTCACCGGCGCCAAGAGCTGTGAGCTTTTCTACAGCGGCATTGACCGCCTCTTCTTTTGTCTTTATCCCGTTGAGGAATCCCGAGTTGACCATTTCGCCCTCGCCGCTGTAAGCAGCTTCGGCGATGTTCCCGCCCTTGATGACCTCGATGATATCAAGTCCGAACTTCTTCGCAAAATCGTAGTCGCGCTCGTCGTGCGCCGGAACAGCCATGATTGCGCCGGTTCCGTAGCCCATCATAACGTAATCGGCTATGTAAACCGGGATCACTCCGCCGGTCAGCGGGTTGATAACCTCAAGGCCTTCGATCTTCACGCCGGTCTTGTCCTTGACCAGCTGTGTGCGTTCAAATTCGGTCTTCTTCGCGCACTCCTCGCGGTAAGCCTCGACGGCCTTCATGTTCTTTATTTTATTTCTGTACTTTTCGATAACCGGATGCTCTGGCGCTATGACCATGAAGGTCACGCCGAACATCGTGTCGGGGCGGGTCGTGTAGATGCGCAGGCTGTCGTCGGTATCTTTGATTTTAAAATTAGCAAAAGCTCCGGTCGACTTGCCGATCCAGTTTACCTGCTGCTGTCTGACATTCGGGAGATAATCGACCTCGTCAAGACCCTTGAGCAGCTTATCGGCGTACTCGGTGATGCGGAGGTACCAGACATCCTTCGACTTCTGGACTATGTCGCTGTGGCAGATGTCGCACTTGCCGCCCTGAGAGTCCTCATTCGAGAGAACGACCTTGCAGCTCGGGCAGTAGTTGACAAGCGCCTGGTCGCGGAATACGAGACCGCGCTCGAACATTCTGAGGAAAATCCACTGCGTCCATTTGTAATAGTTCTCGTCGGTGGTATCAATAACACGCGACCAGTCGAAGGAGAAACCGACACGTTTTAACTGCGAGGTGAATTTTTCGATGTTCTTATCGGTCGCAGCTCTCGGGTGTACGCCGGTTTTTATGGCGTAGTTTTCGGTCGGCAGGCCGAAGGCGTCAAATCCTATGGGGAAAAGGACGTTGTATCCCTGCATTCTGCGCTTGCGGGAGATGACTTCAAGGCCAGAATAGGCCTTGATGTGTCCCACGTGCATTCCGGCGCCGCTGGGGTATGGGAACTCCACCAGGGCATAAAACTTCGGCTTCGACGAGCCGTCGGCGGCCCTGAAAGTGCCTTCGCTCTCCCAGCGGGCCTGCCATTTTTCTTCAATTGATTTAAAATCGTATTTCATTGTCAGACTTTCCTTTCATGCGTCCGCTGGCCGGCGTTTTTGCACGTTTGATTTAGTGCATATAACTTGCTTTCACAGCCTGCGGCACCTGCCCGGGTTCAGTTCCCGGGTAAATTATTATCATCTGCCAAAGCGTCAGCGTCGTCACTGTCTGTTTTATCTGCGCCGTCTGCGCTTTCCACTTCGGCGTCGTTTTCCTCTTTATCCTCGGAATCCTTCATATCAACCTCTTCGGTGTCGCCGTACAGTTTATCGAGATTGTAGAAATCCCGTGCCTCGCGGCTGAACACGTGAACCAGCACCGTTCCGTAGTCGAGCAGTATCCAGGCACCGTTGCCTCTCCCCTCGACGCTCGCCGGGTGCAGCCCGCGTAGTCGTGTCTTGTACTCCACCTCGTCAGCCAGGCTCTTGACATGCGTGCCCGATGTTCCGGTGCATATCACGAAATAGTGGCATAGGCTCGTCTTTTCCTCAACGTGAAGAACCTTTATTTTTCTTCCTCTTTTATCGTAAAGGATGTCATGTATCGCCGCCGCCAGTTCAAGCGGTTCGGCTTTCTTCAGTGACGGCAAAAGTCTGTATTGTTCGTCTGTCAGTATCTCTCTCATCGGGTATACCTTTCTTAAATATCAATATCGGCCGGCTCAGCGGTCGCTGACGCTGATTCCGATGCCGTTTTCGTTTATATCATTTGCCCGGTATTCAGTAATACCATATTCCCCGCTGTCATAAATTTCCTCAAACTGCGGGTATTTTACGTTTGTAAACAGGCGTCCGGCGTCAAAGGCTTCGTCCGAGATGGGCGTGCCGCTATTATTCAGATAACTGTTCACAACGTTAAGCGCTGCCGCGCGGTTTATAATATAATACCACGCACCGCTTATATCTGTTCTTGCGTCGTTACCCGGCATGGTTATCATCGCCACATCGGTTGTTTTTACTGTCATTGCCTTCTGCGCGAAGCTAAGACATTCGCTAAACGTCAGATTTGTCTTAACGTCGTCGATCATGACGCTGATGATAGACGGAACTTTAAGGATGCTCACACCGGTCGTCAGCTTCTTCACGAAGGCTGCCATGAAAATTTTCTGCGCATCGGTACGCGCTATGTCCCCCCGGACATATCCCGAGCGGAAGCGCACGAACTGTTTTGCATCCTCACCGTCAAGGACATGTTCCCCGGCGTCAAGGTGTATATAAAGATTCTGATCAGGATCCTCATAATCCATATCATTAGGGATATTGACCGGAACTCCGCCGATCAGGTCAACCATCCTGCCGAGCGCGTCGAGTGAGAACTGAACGGTATAATCTATATTTATCCCGAGCGCCGATTCAAGCGCTATGGCAAATTTATCGATTCCGCCCAGTGCACTTGACGCCCCGTTTATCTTGCGGTAAGTGCGGTCGGTGCAGTGAAAATAAGTGTCACGGGGAATCTGGACGACGTTTACCTTCATGTTCTTCATGTCAAACGCGACCAGCATTATGACGTCGGAAAGACCGGAGACCTCATCTTTACCGGCGGCCAGGAAAATATACGTGCCGCTGTGTTCAACCGCTGCCCCGGCGGCATCGGTTCCCTCTTCTGCCTCACCGTCGGCGGAGTAAAGCCCGACGTTTCCGGTGTTGTTCCCGGTTATTCCGTTTTTACTGACCGTTTTATCGGGATTTGCGAAAACGAATACTGTCGCATAAATAAAAAGAAACAGCGCCGTGATTATTATTCCTATCACGGACAGCGGAAGCAGCGAGACTCTCCTGAAATTTTTCCGGATCACAATAATTACACCCCTTACTCTTATTTCATAATCCTTTTCGGACATGACGCAATTATGTAATCCGGATATATTAAATTGTATGTCTTATGTTTATGTGATGTACTTTACTGGGTAAAAGACTATTTCCCGCTTTCCTTAAGGCTTTCCATCGCCCTCACCGTGTCGCTGTTGACAACACCACCACATGACTTTACATGCATTATTGTGTTTTCGAAGGATATGGCGAGCACTCTGTCGAGTATTTGCAGCCTCTCGGCCACCCCTGAGTTTTCAGCCAGTCCCGACCAGAAAAGCTGCCTGGCAAAAGCACAATCGGGGTATTTCCGGCCTTCCTCGATATAATCGGCAAGGCTTAGAATCTTTTCGGCCAGAGTCATCCCGGCGTGGCCGGTGGTGTGCCAGCGGACGGCGTCGATTATTTCGGGCAAAGCAAACTTCGGATATTCCGACGGTATAAGCGCCGCGGCCGTTATCGCGTGGATTATCTGGGGCGCTGATTTTTCGTCATCTCTTAATATTATACCAAAATTCCCACAGATTTTCAACTGTTTTTCATAAGAATATTCTTTTATGAAATCGTGTAAAAGGGCTGCCGCACGCATTTTTCCGGTAAGGCCGGGCGCGTATATATCTGCAATCGCCGCGGCGGTTTTTTCAACGCCCTCGGTATGTGTAAAGCGCTGCGGAGTTAGCCGGGTGCGTATGTCGCTGCGCAGTTCCTCAATCATTTCGCCAAAAATCATATTATCAGGCATACAGCTTATTCTCTTTTATATATTCTTCCACTTTCGGGGGCACATAATCAGATACACCGTGGCCGGTTTTTATTTTTTCACGTATCTCGGTAGATGACATGACGACCGGGTCGGCTATGATTTTCCGGAATGCGACGCCGTATTTCGCAATATATTCGTTGTTTTTTTCGATTATTTCCGCGTCAAGGCTCCGGTCGTTATCGCGGCGGATGTAGACGGGACAGGAGAGCTTGAAAATTGTTTCAAACTCGCGCCAGGTGTCAAAGGTCAGCATCATGTCGGTACCGCAGAGAAGAAAGAGTTTTCTGCCCGGCCCGGTCAGTTCGCGCAGCGTGTCGACGGTATAGCTTTTCCCTCCGCGGCGTATCTCGATATCTGAGACACTGACTTTATTCATACCCGAAAAAGCTAATTCGCACATACGAAGCCGGTGATCCGGCTCGTCGGAGGAATCGATCAGTTTGTGCGGCGGAATCGCCGCCGGGATAATCAGGAGCTCGTCGAGCTTCATCTGTTCGATGAAAGCCCTCGCCGCCGCCACATGTCCGTTATGAGGCGGAGCGTAAGTGCCGCCGTATATTCCGGTTCTCTTTATGCCGTCTATCATAGCTCGATCTTCTTATGGTCAACCGATTCGCGGTAGAGCACAAATTTCGTCCCGATCACGGTCACCACCTCGGCTCCCGTCGCCTTTGCAAGTTCTTCAGCCGCCGACCTTGGCGACTCTCCGGAGTTCTCAAGCACACGAAGCTTAATCAGTTCGCGGGCTTCAAGTGCGTCTGAGACGGTTTTTATGAGATTTTCGCCGATACCGCCCTTGCCTATCTGCATTATTGTGTCCTCATTCGAGGCGAGGGAGCGCAGGTATGATCTTTGTTTTGATGTCAGCATAACATATTCCTTATCCTGATTATTTCGTTTAGTTTATCTGCCAGTGTCCGGACGGCCACGGCACGGTGGCTGACCGTGTTTTTCTCATCCGGCGTCAGTTCTGCAAAGGTTTTGCCTAGCGGGTCGAACCAGAAGAGCGGGTCATACCCGAATCCGCCTTCCCCGCGCGGCTCGCATAGGATTTCACCCTCTGCCCTGCCCTCAGTAACAAAATCGCTCTCACCGTTGCTGCCGGGAAAAGCGCAGGCGATGCAGCAGATGAACTCTGCGCTGCGGTCTGCCACACCTTTGAGATTTTTCAGCAATAGGTCGTTGTTGGCTTTATCGTTGCCGTGCTCGCCGGCGTATCTGGCTGAACGGACGCCCGGCTCGCCGCCAAGGGCGGCGACGGCAAGGCCAGAGTCGTCGGCAATCGAGAGATACCCCGACTTTGCCGCGGCGCGCGCCTTGATCATGGCGTTCTCGTAAAAGGTGTCGCCTGTCTCCTCAATCTCGCCGGGAACTCCGGCGTCGTCCAGCGACAATAGTTCTATTCCGCTGACATATTGCGAAAGCAGGGCCTGGAACTCTTTTATTTTATGTTTGTTTCTTGTTGCAAGAACTATTTTCATTAAGCATTTACCTTTCAGAATTGATTATAAATGAACTGGCTTGCGTCGTAACCGACGCCGTATGCCCCGAATATTATCACGGCAAGGAACAGGAGCGAGAAAACTGCCCCACTCGTCACCGTACGCCCGTAAAGCCGGTCGCGAACTCCTTTTTTCTCGCCGAGAAAACTGACGGCAAACATAAGAAAGCATCCGGCGATAAGAACGATATAATCGCCCGCCCCAAGCCCCAGCGCGCCGATTTTACCGTTAAAAAGGTCCCCCCAGTTTGCCGTGTTGAAGACGCTGCCCCACATGCGGAAGGTGAGAGGTACATCCCGGTAGCAGTCGAGCACCCGGATTGTCCCCATGAGCCAGAATGTGCGCACAGCCATGAAAACCGAATAACCTTTTGACTCCGATAATCGGGGGGCGGCTCCGTGAAATTTATCGTAGAGCGGCTGTAGTTCCTGAGATACGAGGATGACAAGGCAGTTCAAAAGTCCCCAGACGATGAAGTTCCAGCCGGCTCCGTGCCAGAGTCCGGTGAGAAACCATGTGATAATTGTCGCGAGATAAACCGGTATCCGCTTGCCGACAGTACCTCCCAGCAGCTCGCGGCTCTTTTTCGAGAGCTTCTGCATCGGCTTTGAGACCGAGAGCGGGTAGAAAATATAATCTGTGAACCAGGTGCCCATCGTGATGTGCCAGCGGCGCCAGTATTCCTTGGTCGATTTCGAGAAAAAGGGGTGCCTGAAGTTTTCGGCAAGTTTTATACCGAGGGCTTCGGCGATGCCTATCGTGATGTCGATGCCGCCGGTGAAGTCGGCGTATATTTCGATCGAATAGAAAAGTATGAGGAGAACGACATACATCCCGCGGTACTCGTCCGGATTTTCCATAAGCTCTTTAACCGCCACAAGAATCCGGTCGGCGACGACGAGCTTCTTGAAGTATCCCCATAGCACACGCTGAAGTCCATAAACAAGATTTTTCGATTCAAACTTATGCCCTGATAAGAGCTGCGGGCCAAGATCGCCATATCGCGATATAGGGCCCTGTATCACCTGCGGGAAGAACGAAACGAAAAGCGCGTACTTTGCCGGATTTTTCTCGGCTGCCGTCTTCCCGCGGTAAACGTCGATGATATAGCTCATCGACATAAAGGTGTAGAATGAAATGCCCAAAGGCAGCAACAGTTCGGGTACCGTCAGCGCCCTCGCGCCGAAATTATGCAGCAGCATGTTGATGTTTATAACCGCGAAAGCGGTATACTTTATCACCGCCAGAAGGCCGAAACCGGCGACAAGTCCCGCAACAAGAACATAAAATCTCCGCTTCTTTGATTTAGCCTTATATTCCTTGCGCTCGTCCTTCGTCATGCTCTCGCGGTTCGCTTCAAGAAAGAGTTTTTCCTTCCCCTCCATCCTGCCCATGATGAGAGCGGTAAGATATGAAACCGCCGTCGTCGAAATGATGTACGCGAGGTACTCCACGCCTGCGAAGCCATAGAATATGTAGCTTGCGAGGGTCAGGAGTATCCACTGCATCCTCTTCGGGACAAGATAGTAAAAAATCAGGAGAGAGGCGGTGAAGAACAGGAATTCATATGATGTGAAAAGCACTGTTTAAGCCTCGTCAAGTTTTTCGATGAGAGCCATTATTGCTTTTGCCGAATTAAAATTCTCGGGGATTATCTCCTCGGCGGGGATTGAAACGCCGAAGACGTCGTTTATCTCGGTCACCAGCGTCACTATGTCAAGGGAATCGAGGATTCCGTCGTCGATCAGCGCCGCCTCGCTCTTAAAGTCAACGTCGCCATGCAGCTCGTTAAGTATTTTCAGTAGTTTTTCCATTTATGCCTGTCCCTTATTCATAGATTTTTCAGCGCCCGCCGGTCAAGTTTTCCGTTCGGCGTCAGGGGGAGGGTTTCGAGTTTCTTTATACTTGCCGGCAGCATGTAGCGGGGCAGATAGTCCTTTAGGTATGACGTAAGGCCGGCCGGTTCTGCGCTGCCGATATAAAACATAAGAATTTTCTTATTTTCGTCGTCATAGATGCAGCAGGAACGCGCGACATCCGGGTGCTTATCGGCCGCAGCCTCAATCTCACCCAGCTCAATCCGGTGCCCCATGTGCTTTATCTGATAATCCTTGCGGGAGATGAAGACCAGCTCGCCCTTCGCGTTCCTTCTCGCCAGGTCTCCTGTCTTGTAGACAATCTCGCGGTAGGCCGTGACCAGGGGATTCTGCACATATGCTTCGTTCGTCTTGTCGGGATTGTTGAAATACCCAAGGGTGACACAGGTTCCGGATATATAAATCTCTCCCGCCTCGCCGGGGGCGGCAAGCTTTCCGTTCTCGCCGATTAAGGTTATGCGGGTGTTTTTGAAGGGCTGTCCGATCGGTATCGGCTCGCCGTCAGCTGCCCGTCCTTCGACGCGGTACCAGCAGGACATGCCGGTGCACTCTGTCGGCCCGTACAGATTGAAAAAGACGGCGCCGGGCAGTGCGTCACGCCAGATATTGAACTGCTTCACCGGGAATACCTCGCTGCCGAAAGCGACGGTCGTCAGGTATTCGGGCTTTATCTTGTCAAAAGTATTGAATGCCGAAATCATCGTCAGCGCCGAGACCACCCAGCAGATGGTGTTTATCCGGTGCTCGTTGAGGAATTCGACCAGGCGCACCGGAAACATGAACAGCTTCTTCGGAATGAAATATGATGTCGCCCCGAATTTGAGCGTCGGCAGGATTTCCTTCAGCGGCGCGTCAAAATAAAGCGGCGTCTGGTTGCCGAAAATATTATTTTCGGAAAAGCCGAGCGCCTCAGAGAGACTTTCAGCGTAATCTATCACCGAGCGATGGCAGGCGGCGACACCCTTCGGGACCCCGGTCGAGCCCGAGGTAAAAACGATATAAATCGGGTCGGTGTCAATCTGGGATTCCCGGATATCGGAAAGCAGCTTTTCATCGGGCATTGCAGCTGAGATATCGTCGTAAAGCAGCACCTCACCGGCTCCAAGCCCCTTGGCAAACTCAACATTCTTTCTGTCAGCCATGACAAATCGCGGGTTCAGCGACTGCGCGATGACCTCAGCCCGCTTCACCGGCATCTCAGAGTCAATCGGCACGTAAAAACACCCGGCGTAAACCACGCCTAAAAAGGCCGCGATGGCACTCGGATGCTTGTCCATAACCACCGGCACCGGCTCTCCCCGGCAGCCGCGTCCGGCGAGCGTGCTTCCAATCGCCTTTGCGCTTCTTTGCAGTTCTCCGAAGGTGATATTATCGGTTCCGTCCGAAAAGGCGACCTTGTCCGGGAGCCTTGCGGCGGTAGATTCAAGGTATTGCAGAATGTTGTTGAGCATATATCTTTACATAAGTCTCCTTGTCAGCCGTTGTAGTAAGGTTCAAGCTCGGGTGTCGGCGTGATTATCACACTGCTGGCCGCCGGATACGCCGATTTATCGTATGCATAAAAGTACTTGCGGACGTGGTCGTAAGCGTCGGTCTGCATTTCGGTCAGAAGGCAGCCGCTGTGGTTGTACTCAGCCCGCAGCCTTGTGGCGTCGAAGTGGTACCAGCGGGGGTTTTCGTCGTCGCCGATGTTCACAAGGCTCCAGTAATGTGTCTCGTTGATAAGCCCCGGTGTTCTCTGTATATCGAGGTTTTCAATCTCGAGCCGCTCAAGGAAAGCCTTGGCCGCCGCGAAAAAGCTGAAGCAGTCGCCGGTTCCGGCATCAGAACCTGTGCTGAACAGCACCCTGTACGCCTCGGTCCTCCAGTCGGTTTTCTCGGACGTTCCCGAATATGCGATATGACTCTGCACATAAGCGTAAACCGCCCGGCATTGTTCTTCTTTGGTCATCCCGCTTTTTATGATTTTTGATATAACTTTGTCGAGCTCCGAGTTCATGGTGTCGACCGATATATTTAGGACAAAGACAAAAATCGTAACCGACTTCGCATTCCCCGCCTTGTCTTTTGCTGTATATACCGCCGCGTATGTCCCCGGCTCGTTTGTGTTGACTTTGCTTGAATCGACGGTCAGCGTTACATTTTCGCTACCGCTGTCATCCTCGAGAGTGATACCCTTGCGGTATGCGACAGACTCACCCTTGTAGACAGTGATATTCTTTGCGCCAAGTATTACCGGCGGTGTCAGGTCGCCGCTGTAATCGATGGCTGTATGCACTGCTCCCGGTTTGCCCGCAAATAAAAGGGGCAGTGTCAGGTTCAATATAAAAATCAGCATGGCGGCTGCCGCCATGACGAGCGAATAAAATACAAGTTTCTTTTCGCGTATGACGCGCGCTGGTTCCGCAATCCGGTTCATATGACGACTCCCGTGGCACAATACCTTTTTACCGTATGAGCTTTTCGGCCGTCCGGCCGACATTATTTTACCATGTTAATTATAGCATCACCGTCATTCTTTGTCAACACAAAGCACTATATAATGTGATTATTCATACCGTCTGACATACATATTGACAAAATTACGGTGTCAACCTTGACTTTTACAATGTATCATGTTAAAATGTTTTCATTGTCCGCATCAATTGTTTCCGGATAAATTTCCGGATTATATAAGCACATTTTAATTATAAAAAAGGATCTTTAAACTATGATCAAGCTCCACCAAAACGGCGTCTTCCTCGTCGGCGGGAAACTGTCGGCGACATCAAGTGCCCCGGTGTCCGAAGCAAGAAAAAATACAATTTCATACCGGATACTCAAGGCGCACAACATCTCGGGCAGAGAGGATAAGCTCATGCTGCGCTTCGACGCAATGGCGTCGCACGACATCACGTATGTCGGCATCATCCAGACCGCGAGAGCAAGCGGAATGACCGAGTTCCCCATCCCTTACGCCCTCACCAACTGCCATAACTCGCTCTGCGCCGTCGGCGGAACCATAAATGAGGACGACCACGTCTTCGGACTGTCTGCAGCCAAAAAGTACGGTGGCATCTATGTTCCGGCCAACCAGAGCGTGATACACTCATACGCCCGCGAGGAAATGACGAAGTGCGGCGAGATGATACTCGGCTCGGATTCACACACCCGCTACGGCGCACTCGGCACGATGGGTATCGGCGAGGGCGGGCCGGAGCTGGCAAAGCAGCTGCTTAAAAAAACATACGACACCGACTACCCCGAGATAGTTCTCGTCTATCTCACCGGCAAGCCCCGGCATGGCGTCGGCCCCCACGACGCGGCAATTGCCCTTGTCAAGGCGGTTTATGAGTCGGGATTTGTGAAAAACCTAGTGCTCGAGTTCGCCGGACCCGGGGTCGCGTCGCTGCCGGTGGATTTCAGAAACGGCATCGACGTGATGACAGCCGAAACCACCTGCCTCTCTTCCATCTGGGAGACAGACGATGTAATAAAGAAACACTACGAAGCTCACGGGCGGCCGGGTGACTACAAGGAACTCAAACCGGGAGACGTCGCATACTACGACCGCTGCATCGAGTTTGACCTGTCGAAGCTCGAACCGATGATAGCCCTCCCCTACCACCCCTCCAATGCTTACACAATTAAAGAATTTACCGCAAACGCCTCAGATATACTCTCCAAGATAGAAAAGGAAACCGCAGAAATGTTCCGGGGGCACAAATTCGACCTTCTGGGCAAAATCAGGAACGGTAAAGTATACGCCGACCAGGGAATTATCGCCGGCTGCGCCGGAGGCATGTTCGACAATATCTGCGAGGCGTCCACCATCCTCCAAAAATCCGGAACCGGAAACGGTTACTTCTCGCTCTCGGTTTACCCCACCAGTGTCCCGGTATCCCTCGAGCTGACCCGCATTGGCGTCACCTCGGCGCTGCTCCAGAACGGCGCGGTGATAAAGCCCTCCTTCTGCGGACCCTGCTTCGGAGCCGACAATGTCCCGGCAAACAACGGGCTCTCGGTCAGACACACCACGCGCAACTTCCCGAACCGCGAGGGTTCTATCCCGAAGGACAACCAGATTGCCGGCGTCGCCCTCATGGACTCGCGCAGTATAGCGGCGACCGCGATAAACGGCGGAGCAATAACTCCGGCAGATGAAATCGATTACGACGCTCCTCAGTATAAATACCGTTTTGACCGCACGCCATATGAGCACCGCGTGTATTACGGTTATGGAAAGGCACATCCCGAAACCGAACTTATCCTCGGACCGAACATCACTGACTGGCCGGAACAGCACGAGCTCGGTGAAAACCTGCTCGTCGAGCTCGGCGCGGTGATTCATGATGAGGTGACTACCACAGACGAGCTTATTCCCTCGGGTGAAACCTCGTCCTACCGCTCAAATCCCCAGCGTCTGGCTGAGTTCACGCTCTCCCGCCGTGTTCCCGATTATGTTGCTCGTTCAAAAGCCGCAGCAAAACTTGAGTCTGACCGGCGTGCGGGCAAATCTCCGGAAAAGCTGACAAAAGTACTCTCGCTTGTCGGTGACGCCGATGAGCTGATGAATAAAACCCAGTTCGGCTCCTCTATATACGCTACCCGGCCGGGCGACGGCTCGGCAAGAGAGCAGGCAGCCTCCTGCCAGAAGGTGCTCGGGGGACTTGCGAACATTTGCGTTCAGTACGCTACCAAGCGTTACCGCTCCAACTGTATTAACTGGGGCATACTTCCCTTCACTCTCGCCCCGGGCGAAAAGTTTGTGCTCAAGCAGGGCGACTTCGTTTTCGTCCCTGATGTACGCAAAAAGCTTTCTTCAGGTGTTGAGACTTTTGAAGCAAAAGCAATCACGGCCGACGGATTTGTCAGTGACCTGAAGCTTGTAATAAATGGCCTCACGCCCGATGAAAAGCAGATAATACTCGACGGATGCCTTATGAATTACTATAAAAATCAGAACAACGGAGCCGCAAAATGAGTAAAATTAAAATGAAAACTCCCCTCGTCGAGATGGACGGGGATGAAATGACCCGGGTTATTTGGAAAATTATAAAAGACGAGCTCCTTACCCCTTATATAGACCTCAATGTTGAGTACTACGACCTCGGCCTGCCCGAGCGTGACAGAACAGCCGATCAGGTGACTATAGACTCGGCCAACGCCAACAAGAAATACGGCGTCGCAGTTAAATGCGCCACCATAACGCCGAACAGGCAGCGAGTCGAGGAGTACAAGCTGCACGATTTGTGGAAGAGCCCGAACGCCACAATCCGCGCTATACTTGACGGCACGGTTTTCCGTGCGCCGATAATTGTAAATAATATCAAGCCTGTCGTCGTGAACTGGGAAAAGCCGATAACCATCGCCCGCCACGCTTACGGCGACGTCTACAAGGCGTCCGAGATACGCGCCGAGGAGGGCGGAAAAGCCGAGCTTATCTTCACCTCAAAGTCGGGCAAGGAAACCCGGATGACTATCTGCGAGATGAACTGCCCCGGTGTTATCCAGGGAATGTACAACCGCGACGACTCTATCAGCTCCTTTGCTCACTCTTGTTTCAAATATGCGATTTCTTCAAAGCAGGACCTCTGGTTCTCGACCAAGGACACAATTTCAAAGAAATACGACGGAACCTTCATGCAGATCTTTGAGGAAATCTACAACGCAAAATACAAGGCGGAGTTTGAGAAACTCGGGATTTCATATTTCTACACACTTATCGACGACGCAGTCGCCCGTGTCATACGCAGCAAGGGCGGCTTCATCTGGGCTTGCAAAAACTATGATGGCGATGTAATGAGCGACATGGTGTCAACCGCCTTCGGCTCTCTCGCCATGATGACCTCGGTGCTCGTATCCCCCGACGGCAACTATGAGTTCGAGGCCGCCCACGGAACAGTACAGCGGCATTATTACAGATACCTGCAAGGCGAGACGCCGTCCGCAAACCCCATGGCGATGATCTTCGCCTGGACAGGCGCGCTGCGCAAACGCGGCGAACTTGACGGAATAGGTGAGCTCTGTGCCTTTGCCGATAAACTTGAGAAAGCCTGCCTCGACACGATTGAGGCCGGAACAATGACAAAAGACCTCGCTGCTCTTGCTGTTCCAGGTACCCCGGTCAGAACGGTCAACACGCTGGAGTTCATCACGGAAATAAAAGCAAGGATTGATAAGGCAGTATAATATTTTATTTTGTGATATAATGAAACCCCGAAAAAGAGATGCACTCTTTTTCGGGTTTTTTTTATTGAGGTTATTTAGAAACGTAGGATGCGGTTGTGGCTTTCTTCCCTCGTAGGAAGAAAGTCACCAAAGAAGTACGCGGAAAGGAACCCATGGTTCCTCTCCGGACTCTTCCTTTAGCCGCCGCAGCTCCAGCGAAGCCAGTGCTGCGGCGGAATTGGCTGTGTCCGGTTTGTGTACTGGGCAAAACGGCTCGGTCAGAAGCACTCTACCGTTTTGCCACCAAGCTAGCTGACACCCGGTTTCAGGTCACGCAGGTTTGCTTCGTTTTACTTGCTTGACGTAAAAATCCATTGTACACCTCGGGTCACAAGTTATAATACGTCCGCACGATTTTTAATTATCATGTATACCTCGTTCATCCTTAGCGCGCCGCAGCGCATTTCACACGCGAAGCGGATTTCACTTGAACGAAGTGAAAATTTCACGCACAAAGTGCATTTCACTCGCGAAGCGAATATTCGCGAGCGCTGTGGGGCCCAACCGGTACCGCCGCTTTTCTGTATCGCACAGCAGGCTTTTATTATTAAAATAAATAAGTTGAAAGTTTTTGTGAGAGGGGTCCGGGGAGAGAACTTTTTTCAAAAAGTTCTCTACCAGGCGTATCTTCATTTATAACACTGCTTTTAAAAATACATGCGTAAGC
>JAEAME010000670.1_pt1 | contig 31337 bp, 26 predicted proteins | sample 8958731 | NCBI WGS metagenome assembly JAEAME01 (sample SAMN16933194, study PRJNA681113) | bioreactor sludge metagenome | isolation source: anerobic bioreactor sludge (Control) | place: India:Bengaluru | collected 2018-10-24
TGGTCGGGATATATTTGCACACATTATAATGTTCGCGCAAATAGTTTAATAAATGGATTATCCTAATTAGCAGGACTGCTATGCAACATTGTATAATTAGTTGCGAATGGGTGGGTAATCATTATCTTTGCACCAAGGTTATTAAACGTTTTTATTATTAATTGTTTCAAGATTAATTAATTGTAATAAGGAAAGTCCGGCCCGTGAGAGTCGGACTTTCCTGTTATCCTAAGTTATTTAAGCATCCACTCCATTAGTTCCTTCATAAAAGTGGCGTCGTCTTTTCCTTTCCAGACAACCTTCATGCCGTTGGGGAAGGTTGCTTCTACGCCACCCATCATCAGACCTGTCATCGTTTCGCCAAAAGCGGCTATTTTCCCGTTGCTATCCAGCTTTACATAGGCGCCGTGAACCGGAGCTGCGTCGCTGTTCATCCGGCTGATGGGTGTTCCGCCTGTTATAGACCGGCTTCCGCTGTATGATAATTCGTACTCGTTTTGAATTACTTCAGATTTGACTGTTGTTGCCCCTGCATTGGGTTTAGGTGGCAGGTCAATCCCATATTCTATCCCGAAAGGCACAACAATGTCGTTACCTCCAAAGGCTTTCATATCGACCCGGTGCTCTTCGTCCATGAAAAGGATCAACCTTCCTCCGTTCTGTACATAGTTTACAATGTCTTTCCTTTCTACTGAGGTAAGATCTCTTTTGGTTGTCACCCTCTCTCTGTTTAGTGGCGAAAGAATTACAAGCAGGTCTGCCTCGCTTAACAATGCTTCGTTTAGTTCTTTGTCTTTATTGATAATCAGGTTGGCGCCCATCTGCTTCTCTACAATATCCTTATACAAATTAAATATATTGGGATTAACGTAGGTGTAGATTGTATCCACATCGTGAGAAACGTCGATAATTACATTCTTTTTCTGTGCGCTGATACTGATTGTGCATGTTGCCATCAGTATGATAAATAGTATTTTCTTCATCTTCTAGATTTTTTATTTTTTGTATAAATTAGTAGCAACGGCAGTAAGATTTTCTTCGCCGGCTATGTCTGGATAGGTCATCTGCATTACAAGTACAAACTCGTCGCCGGTTTGTATCTGCAACCTGGTTTCCTTTACTTTCTTCAGGTATTCTATCTGGAAGTTTACAGCCTCTGCCGAAGCTGTAGCACCGCCATGCCCGCCGATGAAAGTGGTGGCTCCGCTTGCTTTGGCATGTTCCAATCCCGCCAATTGAGCATCTACGGCTTCAAGACTGGTAATCTGGAGTGCACTCATGTGCATATTGGCCACCGGGGTGAAATGGGTATAGTATACTTTCCCCCCGATAAGGATGCTGGCAGCTGGGAAGTCTGACGATGCTCCAGGTGAGAATTTGAATTCGACACCTGCCCAGTTTTCTTTTGCATCTTTGCCTACGGTGACCGAAGGGGTAAATTGACTTATGTCCATCTTGTTGCCGAAGGTTGTGGCAAAATTAGCCATCATGCCGCTGTAAACGTCTCCTTTTACAAATTGGGGCATTCCTTCAATCATAACGAATTTGGAGTTGTCGAATGCGCTGAATCCTGCTGCATGATAGTTGGCTATTACTTTCTCGACAGGTTTATTGAGTTTGCCCAGGTATTCGCCCAGTTCTTTGATGTTGTCGTGGAATGCTGCGGGCTCTAATACAACTACAGACTTATTGCCTTCGATGATGTAACTCATATCGCCCAAGGGGTCGGCTGTGATGTAGGAGTGGAGTTTGAAACTACCGAACTCTTTTACTTCAAACTTGCCTTGTGCGCTTGCCGTAAGTGTTGCACAGAGGACTAATGCAATTGAACCTAATTTTTTCATGACCTGTTATTTATTGTTACACAATGTAGTTCCGTTCTCATTGAGTTTTTAATTTGTTTTAATCCGATTCAAACTTACTTTATCCGATTGCTGTATGCAAACGGGTTTCTAACTCACCTATAGGGTTAGTATTGTTGATTATCAATGTGTTGTGAAATTTGATTTAAGTTTTTTTATGAAATTATCTGAAGGAGTATAATAATTTGTTTGGTTTGTTACTCTCTTTTGGAAATAATAGATATTTTTGTTGTAAATTCATAAAAATATGAGAGAAGTAGATTTACGGTATCCAACATGTCCGATAAGGAATGTGCTGGCACGAATAAGCGACAAATGGTCTTTAATCGTTTTATGGAATCTGGGATTGAACGAGAAAATGCGCTACAAGGAATTGATGCTGTCAATTCCGGATATTTCGCATAAGATGCTTACCAATACCTTAAAGCATCTGGAGGAGGATCACCTTGTGAAGCGTGAAGCGTATGCCGAGATTCCCCCGCGTGTGGAATATTCGCTTACAAAAACAGGAAAGAGTCTGATTCCGACCATCGAACAGATGATTGACTGGGCGCAGACTAATTTTGAAGAAGTGGTAAAGTAGGAGTCTTTTATTGTTAAAAGTCTGTGCTGGCTTAATTTAACTACTTAAGAAGACTTGTACGCCTAATAAATTGTAGAAAAATATTATAAATTTGGTTAATTTATAACGCTCGAATATAATTACTCGTTATTTTTGTGGTATGCGAACCTGCTTTATTGGCGATTCCCTTAAATGTATATGACCTATGAAGTTTAGAAATTGTTTGTATTGTACCTTGTTGGCTGTGCTGTTTGTAAGTTTTACGGCTTGTGAGAAGGAGAATGAGCTGGAGAAGCTTACGGCTGAGATTCCGGTTGCCATTAAACGAGATTTTAATGCAAAGTATCCTTTGGCAACGATCACCTCTTTTCATGCCTATTCGGATAGTCTTAATGAAATTGAGTTTGTAAATGACCAGCAGAATAAAGCTACTGTTTGGTACGATAAGAATGTGTGGAAGTTTACCTATACCAAAGTTGACGACCTGAAACAGCTTCCGGTTAAGGTGCAAGACTCCTTCAGGAATTCTCCCTATGCAAATGCCTCTGTGCAGGATATATACAAAGCCGAACGGAGGGGTATTAAACAGCCCCTTTACACGTTACACTTTAAATACGCCATCAAAGAGACGCCCAATGTGGAACATTACGTATTTATAAGTGAAGACGGACTGTTTATAAAGACTTTAAATTGGCGACCAAACGATCCGAGTTGGTTTGTAAGGTTGCCCCAGGATCATTTTAATTACATTGCCCGTAAGTACAGCGGAGCCGAAATAAGGGGGTATGTAAATAACGGGGGCTACAATGAATACTTTATCCTGCATGAGGGTAAGGTGAAGTTTGTAACTTTTAGAGGAGAAGTGGAATCTGATCGTGGTTTCTGGTACGAAACCCGGTACGAGCTGGGTAGGGATGCGGTTGTTCCGGAAAATGTGATTGCTTACCTGCATAAAACTCATCCCGAATTTACCTATACCCACGTGTATTACATTGAGTCGCCCGATGGTAATTCGTATCATTTGCAGGATAAAAATCACGATCAACAACTGGGTTACATTATAGGCGAAGGGATCTGACGGGTTTTTTAGTCAGCATTCTCTTTAGATTTGAATATAAGATATTGGTGCATCGGTAGATAGCTTGTTTTGTAATGGGCCTTTGCTAAATATGTATAATTGTATTAGTTATTTTTTTATGGAGGCTTTTAACTTTTAGTGTTAAAGAAGTGTAAACGTTTAGTGCGAGAGTCCTTTTAAATAGATAGATTTTTGCCAAAACATGTTATAAAACATATAAAAAGGGGTTGTTATAAAAATAATCCGTTTTACCTTTGCAGTATACTAAATAGTGTTCACTAAATCCTGTTCGTGAGAATCGGGTTTAATTTTTTTGGATATCATAAAAATTGATTTTTTAAAGCCTGCCTTTTTTAAGGTGGGCTTTTTTTGTAACGTTATATAATATTATAACTTTTGGTTATACATCATTAAAAAAAACAATTAGTTTTGCAGTAGGTTATGTTTTACCTTTACGCCTTTCTTGCAAGGAAACATTGTAAAACAATCTCTATAAATATCTATTTATGAATAACAACGAACTAAAAGAGAGGCTTGAACTGCTTGAAAAAGCGGGGATGGACAGACGCCATTTTCTGAAGCTGATGGGGATGACCGGCATGCTTACTGTAGCAGGCACCTCGCAAATAAAAGCATTTTCGAGCAACGCAAAAGGTAAAATAGTGATTATCGGAGGGGGAGCAGCCGGATTAAGTATGGCTGCACGTTTGATGAACTGGCTGGATGAGCCGGATGTAACCTTGATCGATCCTAGCGAACTACAATATTATCAGCCTGGTTTTACACTGATTGCTTCGGGGGTATATCAGCCGGAGGATGTGTATAAGAAACAGGAAGCCTGCATTCCGTCTGGGGTGAAGTGGATAAAGGATAGCGTTGCTGCCGTAGATCCGGTGAAGAACGAAATCAGAACCCAGACAAATGGCGTGGTTGCCTACGATTTTCTGGTGCTTACGCCCGGCTTGCAGATTAACTGGAACCTGGTGGAGGGTATGACGCAAGAAACACTGGGGCAGGGTAACGCACACTGTATATACGATTTTGAAGGGGCCAAACGTACCTGGGCTGCCTTGCAGGAGTTTGGCAAGAAGGGCGGACGCGGCATCTTTACCGATACCTACACCAAGCATAAATGCGGGGGGGCTCCCAAAAAGATCTGTTTGCTTACGGAACATTATACCCGCCAGCAAAATACGCGCGATAAGGTGAAGCTGGATTACTTTACAGCGGCACACGAATTGTACGATGTGAAATATTATACAACCCGCCTGGAGGAGATTTATAAAGAACGTAACGTAAGTATTACCTTGAATTATAGAGTGAAGGGTATCGATACCTCTGCAAAGAAGGTTTTCTTCAACAAGGTGGAAAAGGTTGAGAAAGAGTTGAAAGATGAGCAGACAGGCAAGTTAACCAAGGTGGAGGAGAAGATTGTAACGCCTTATACCGAGGATTACGACTTCCTGCATTTTACACCGCCTATGTCGGCTCCCGACTTTGTGCGCGACTCCGGATTGGGGTGGACCGAAGGTAAGTTGGCTGCCGAAGCCTGGGTGATGGTAGACAAAGAGACGCTGGTACACAAAACATATAATAATATTGTGAGTCTGGGTGATGTGGCTGGTATTCCTACCAGCAAGACTTCGGCTGCGGTACGTATGCAGGTTCCGCTGGCTGCCAAGAATCTTATTTCGCTGATGGAAGGCAAAGAGCCGGTGGAGAAGTACGATGGATACGCGGCTTGTCCCATCATTACGGAGTATGGCAAGGTGCTGCTTTGCGAATTCGACTATGACAAGAATCCGAAACCGAGTGTTCCGTTCAACTTTATGGACATGTCGCAAGAGCAATGGCTGGCCTGGGTGCTGAAGGTTTATATCCTGAAGCCTATGTATTTTTATGGAATGCTAAACGGTTATGCCTGATTTATATGGCTGATTTTAGGTTAAAAGTATTTTTAAGCGTAGCGAGGAATCTTAGTTTTACGAAGGCTTCGCAGGAGCTTTTTATCACTCAACCGGCTATTACGAAGCATATTCATGAGCTGGAGAGTGTCTATAAAACACGTCTGTTTGATCGTTTGGGCAATCGCATTGCCCTTACGAGGGCAGGCCTGCTGTTGCAGGAGCACAGCAAACGGATACTGGACGATTACAAGCGGCTGGATTACGAGATGCATCTGTTGCAGAACGAATGCTCGGGCGAGCTCCGCCTGGGGGCCAGTACCACCATTGCGCAGTATGTGCTGCCTCCTTTCCTGGCACGTTTTATAGAGAAGTTCCCGCAGGTTTCGTTATCGTTGCTGAATGGTAATTCGCGCGATGTGGAGGGTGCCTTGCTGGAGCATCGTATTGACTTGGGACTGGTGGAGGGTATCATCCGCCAGCCCAATCTTAAATATACCACTTTCCTGAAAGACGAGCTGGTGGCGGTGGTGAGCACCCGCAGCAAGCTGGTGAAGCACGACGAGATTACGGTGAAGGAGTTATGTGACGTACCCCTGGTTTTAAGGGAAAGAGGTTCGGGTACGCTGGATGTGCTGGAGACTTCTCTGTTGAGCCATAACGTAAGATTATCGGATATGAATGTGCTGATGTACCTGGGTAGTACGGAAAGCATCAAGTTGTTTCTGGAGAATACGGATTGCATGGGGATTGTATCGGTACGGTCTATCGACCGCGAACTGGTTGCCGGGCAGTTTAAAGTGATAGAGATAAAGGATCTGGATATGGAGCGGGAGTTCTCTTTTGTGCGTCTGCAGGGAGAAGAGAGCGGTTTGTCGCAGGTGTTTATGCAGTTTGCCGAGCATTATAATAAAAACTTATAAGGCATTAAAAGATACGATTGGCGCGTTTGTTTTCGGTTGCTTACCTTTGCAGTCGTTAAATAGGTAGATATATGAATGCAATTGAAAATTTTCTGCAGTCTAAGAGGAAGGTTGTTTACGTGTTGTTACTGTTGTTTTGTTTTTTACCCGTGGTTACCCCGCCTGTGGCTCTCTTCACAGGGTTGGTTTTTGCATTGGTCTGCGGGGAGACTTTTCCTGGGTTTACTAAAAAATCGTCTAAATATTTGCTCCAGGTTTCGGTCGTGGGACTGGGATTTGGGATGAATCTGCACGAGTCGCTGGCTTCGGGCAGGGAGGGGATGGTGTTTACTGTTATTTCGGTAGTGGGTACGCTGCTGATTGGTTCGGTGCTGGCCCGGAGGATGCAGGTGGACCGTAAGACGGGCTATCTGATCAGTTCGGGAACTGCCATTTGCGGCGGTAGCGCCATTGCGGCGGTGGGACCGGTAATCAAGGCGAACGACCACGAGATGTCTGTATCGCTGGGAGCGGTCTTTATCCTGAATGCCGTGGCGTTGTTCTTATTTCCGGTACTGGGGCATCTGCTGGATCTTACACAGCAGCAGTTTGGTATGTGGGCTGCCATTGCAATACACGATACAAGTTCGGTGGTAGGTGCCGGTGCGGCTTATGGCGACGAGGCTCTCAAGGTGGCTACCACCGTTAAGCTTACACGGGCTTTGTGGATTATCCCGGTGGCATTTGTTACGTCGTTTATTTTTAAAAGCAAATCGGACAAGGTGTATATGCCCTGGTTTATCTTCTTGTTTGTGCTTGCCATGCTTGCCAATACGTTTTTATCGTTACCCGCTCTGCTTACCGGTAGTATGGTTTGGTTGGCGCACAAGGGACTTACGCTTACGTTGTTCTTTATCGGAGCCGGACTTTCACGGGGGGTGCTGCGCAGGGTAGGGATGCGTTCGCTGACGCATGCTGTATTGCTGTGGCTGGTTATAGGTGTGAGTTCGCTGGCCTACGTGTGGTTTTTCTGTTGATAGAAGAGAAGTTGTTTGGTTTATTAAGACATAAAAAACGGGAGATAAAGCATTCGCCTTGGCGATTCTTTGTCTCCCGTTGGTATTTCGGAAGGTTATCCTTTCGTAGTTGTACGTTCATTAACGGTTCCTGCCGGCTCCACCGGGAAGATTCCGCGAAACGGCACGTGTGTGTTGATGAACTCCTCCCATAGGATGGGTAGGATGGTTATGCGGATCAATCACACGTGTAGGTTTGCTGCGTGCAGCCATTTCAATGACAGATTTGATACGTTGGGTTCTGCTCTCTACAGCAGTCTTAATCCCTTCGATAATCTGCTTGCAATCAAGGCACATCCAATATTGGCTAAGATCTTTGTTATAACAAAGTTTCTTATGTTCGTGTGTACACTTTGCTTTCATAACAATGCATTGTTTGTATTTTAAAAACAACCTTGGGCCGGGGTTTGTTGACTGTATCCGACTTATTATTGTTAAACATTGCTGCTTTGTTTAAATTGCTTTCGGGCCATCCTCCGGTGTACATCGTTCGTGCCGTATCAGCGCAGGGCGGGCAGCAGGTGTTTCCAGATAAGGTTTATCTCGGCCTGCATATCGCCTATGTTGGCTGTGGTTACTATCACCGCGTCTTTCTCTGGTATCACGATGATGAATTGTCCGTTGGCTCCATCGGCGCGGAAGGCGTTGTTCCTGCATCGCCATACCTGGTATCCGTAGCCCTGGGTCCAGTCGCTTTCCTTTACCTTGCCGTTGGCAGGGAACCATACGGGTGGTTGGGCGATGTGCGATTGGGTGGCCTCGTCGAACCAGGATTCGGGCAGGAGCTGCTTGCCGTTCCATTTTCCCTTCTGCAGCAGGAATTGTCCCATCTTGGCCATGTCTTCGGTCTTGATGTAGAGTCCCCATCCTCCTGCATTTATGTTGGTGGGGCTGCTTTGCCATTCGGCTCCGGTGATGCCCAGCGGACGGAACAGGCGCGGGTAGAGGTAGTCCAGTACTTTTTGTCCGGTTACTTTCTGGATGATGGCCGACAGCATGTAGGTGCCTACGCTGTTGTATACGAACTTGGTGCCGGGTTTGTGTACTACGGGGGTGGCAAGGAATTTACGTTCCCAGCTTTGATCTTCTTTACGGATGTCGGATGTCGGGTCGGTATCGTGACCGCAGCTCATGGTTAGCAGGTGCCTGATCTCCATTTCGGCCAGGTTAGGCGAAATCTCTGCGGGCAGGTCGTCCGGGAAGAAGGAGATTACCTTGTCGGTAACCTTGATACGGTTTTCGGCAACGGCAAATCCGATGGCGGTGGCTGTAAAGGTTTTGCTTACGGAGTTCAGGATGTGGTTCTTATTGGCTGCGTTGTCGCCCAACCAATGTTCGGCCACTACTTTTCCGTGACGCAGAACCATCACGCTGTGAAGGTCTTGTCCGCTTTCCTTAACCGCCTTCAGGTAGTTGGTGATGCCTTTAGGGTTTACCTTTTCGGCTTCGGGCGTGCTGCGGGGTAGTGCTTTGGTCAGCTCGTTGTAGCTGATCAGCTGTATTCCTTTGTCGCGGATTGCCTGTTTCACCTTGTCGCTGGTAAAGAGGTTGGTCACTCCCTGGCGGTCGGCCGCCACCTGCTCGTATCCAATATGGTGTACGGCTTTCATTTCGGCATCGTCCAGGGCGGGATGATCTACAAAGAGGTAGCTCTTTCCGGCTTCCAGCTTTTGAAGCATACGGATAAAGCTCTCTTCTTTTTCGGCCGAAGTCTGACTGGGACCGTCGTAACGTACATACTCAACTTTGGTGCCGTATCCTGTGTCGGTAAGGTTGATGGGCAGGTTGTATTCGGCCGCCAGGCGTTCGGTAAGCTTCTGCACCTCCGGATCGAAGGCATTGGATAGCATGTGTCCGGAAAGGTGGCTGATATGGGGTATGTTTTTGAGTGCCAGTTCGATCTGCGCCCTGAATTCCTGTTCTATCTCGGCAAGGGTCCATTTGCTTTCCTTGATGGACAGGCCGGGGTAGTTGGGGTTGGGAAACATCATGGGAAGGAAGTAGCCGTTGCTGTCTGTAAGCGACGGACAATGGGTGAGGGGACGCCATTTGATATTGTCCCATTCGCTGGTGATGGTAAGGTGCAGTCCCACGTCGATGCCGGGGTTCTCTTTAAGAAGTTTGGCTGCTTCGGGAAACCAGGGGGCAACAGCCATCACCTCGATGGAGGTCTGGATTCCGTTTTTATAGCCTTCCATACAGGCCAGGTTACTGGACTGGAACGAACCCATGTCGTCTGCTCTTACAATTAGCCGGGGATGTAGTGTCTGCGCCGGCAACGAAACACAAGCGGCACACACCATTAGTGTGCAGATTGCTTTTTTGAAGTGGTTTGTTTTCATATCGAGATTGTTCTAAAAGAATGATTCATGTAAAACGGTTCTGTGTACTTGTATGCTGCAAACTACATTTTGTATACTACTATTGTATACGGCATATCGTATGCTATAACTTGTATGCTTTATATAGAATACGGCTTTAGTGGCACAGAACTTACAAATGTATCTTTTTTATTTTAAATGTGGAGTTACGAGTATCCCATAAAAAACTAATCGCTAATAATTAAGCAAGTTGGTTTTAAATTTATTCTTGGATTTCAGCAATTTACGAAATATAATTATTCTGTTTTAGGCAGTAAATTACTAAATGAAATTCAAGTTTGTTTACTTTTAGATTTTTCATAATCAGCTTATACTGAATTGCATATAAGGTCTGTTTATAATTTTTGCGGGACACTAACGATCTGGAGTGATAAATTAATAAAATGAGGGGAATCTTTGCCTGGTATTCTTTTTTAATTTTAAAGGATGTGGGTGAATTGTTATGTTATTTGTATACCTTATTCTTTTTTAATTTTAAAGGATGTGGGTGAATTGTTATGTTATTTGTATACCTTTGTAGAGCGCCCGGCTCACTTTTATGATGCTGGGTGGCTTGAATATGTAATAACCTAGCTGACTAATTATTTATGTTGAATGTAGATTTAAATACGAGACGGGATTTTATCCGGTTTCAACGGGATGAATTGACTTCGTCTCTTGTTTACGCTAAACTGGCGTCAATTGAGAAGGATGAACAGAATAAAAAGGTGCTTAACGCTATATCGTTCGAGGAGTTGGAACACTGCGAGGTGTTGATGAAGTACACGGGTATTATTCCTTCGCCTTACGGCTGGAAAGTGATTCTCTATTATGTGCTGGCCCGGATATTCGGACTCACATTCACTATCAAGCTGATGGAAAACGGCGAATCGGAGGCGCAGGATATGTATGCCCGCTATAAGGATTACCCCGAGGTGGTGGCCCTGGGCCAGGAGGAGGAGAAGCACGAAGAGCAGCTGATTGCCATGATAAACGAAGAGCGCCTTTCTTATATGGGTTCTGTTGTACTGGGACTGAATGATGCGCTTGTGGAGTTTACCGGTGCGTTGGCTGGTTTCACCCTTGCCCTGAACGACTCGAAGCTGATCGCTCTTACGGGAAGTATCACCGGGATTGCCGCGGCTTTGTCTATGGCCTCGTCCGAATATCTTTCCACCAAGTCCGACGGAGACGGCGAGAAGCATCCCGTAAAAGCGGCTGTTTATACCGGTTTTGCCTACATCGTGACAGTGTTTGCCCTGATTCTTCCGTTTATATTGATAAGCAATGTGCTGGTGGCTTTAGGCCTGATGCTTGTTGCTGCACTAATTATTATCGGGTTGTTTAATTACTATTACGCGGTTGCCAAGAGCGAAAGTTTTAAGAAGCGGTTTGTGGAAATGGCTGTTTTGAGCTTTTCGGTAGCTACGGTGAGTTTCCTGATTGGCTACGCACTCAAATATTTTACCGGAATAGAGGCGTGATAAAATATAAAAGGCTGCTCCATCGTAAAGAGGGGCAGCCTTTTTTGTATGGTACTGACAGCTGGCTTATTGGGCGGTAAGCTCCAATACGTGGCTGGTGGTGTGTCTGGTTGAAAGTAACGGCAGACCAACCTTCATGAGGTAATCGCCGGAGTATACTTTCCCATTGGCTGCGGAAACCGGTTTGCTGTCCTGAAGCAGGTTGATCTCTTCAACTTTGTAACGCTTGGCCGGGTCGAGGCCCTCTAACCGTACCGGCTGAGTGATTTCGCCGTAACGGGGATGGATATCGTAGGTAAATAAGATTGCCTTGTTTTTATCTTTGGCATTGTACATAATTGCTGCGTGGTCGCTTTCGTAGGGTGAAACCAGTCTGTATTGATCGCCGTCCAGTATAACGGGTTGCAGGCGTTTGAAGTTCTTTACCACATCCTGACAAAGAATCTGTTCCTTTTCATTCATCTCGTGCAGCTGGATATCGAAGCCCAGTTTGCACATCATGGCTACATCCAGACGAAACTTGAGCGGTTGTTTTCCCCAGGAGGTAACGTGGGCTGCAATGCTTTTGGATGGGAAGAAATGGGAGAATCCCCATTGGATAAAGATACGCTCCACTCCGTCGGTGTTGTCGCTTGCCCAGAATTCGGTGAAGTACTTCAATGCTTCGTAGTCGCAACGTGCACCTCCGCCGGAACACAGCATCATCGGAAGGGTAGGATATTTATCCTTCACCCGTTTAAGTACCTTGTACAGTCCGCGTACATGTTCGATGTAGAGATGCGACTGCTTGTCTTTGAGGTAGGCCGAATAGACGTTGGTAATGGGGCTGTTGCAGTCCCATTTAAAGTATGCGATGCCCGGATAGCTGGTCATCAGTTTGTCTACAATACCGAACACATAGTCCTGCACTTCGGGATTACTGAGGTCCAATACCAGCTGGTTACGGAAGTAATAGGTTTCTCTGTTGGGCAGATGGATGGCCCAGTCGGGATGCTTCTCAAACAGCTCGCTCTTGGGGTTCACCATTTCGGGTTCGATCCAGAGTCCGAATTTCACGCCTTGCGCATTGGCCTCTTTTACAAGGTGCCCGATGCCGTTGGGAAGCTTCTCTTTTATCTCGGTCCAGTCGCCCAATCCCTGAGTGTCGCTGTTGCGCGGATACTTGGTTCCAAACCAGCCGTCGTCCAGTAAGAACATATCTACTCCCAGGTGTTTGGCCTCTTTAAACAGGTTGCCCAATTTAGTTTCGTCGAAATCGAAATAGGTTGCTTCCCAATTGTTGAGCAACGACATACGCGATCCTTCTCCGTCTTTAAGCTGGTACTTACGGGCCCAGGAATGGAAATCGCGGCTGGCCTTTCCTTTTCCTTCGGTGCTGTAGGTGAATATAAACTCGGGGGTGGCAAATACCTCGCCGGGTTTAAGGGTATATTCGGATGCGTAGGGGTTGATACCCGAGAGGATACGAAGTTTATTATGATTGTCTACCTCGAAGGTGAAACGGAAATTGCCTGTCCACGCCAATGTCCCAAAAAGAACATCGCCGCTGTTTTCTTTTGCTTTGTCGTTGAGCGATACTAAAAAGAAGGGCGAGCAAAGCATGCCGGCACGGCTTCCGAGTTTGGTATCTACCATTTTTTTACCGAATGAAAGCTCCTGTTCGGTCATGTTGACTTCGTGGGCCCATTCGCCGCTGAATTCGGTCATGTAGTATTTGGATGCCTGCATGCTGAGCAGGGAGGAGGCATATTGGTAGAGGGTGACCGGCTTCTTTTCGTTGTGTCTGATTTCGGTACGTTCTTTGATGATATTCTCCTTGGCAAAAGCCGTGAAGTAGAGGGTAACCTCTACGGGATAGACTTCGTCTTTCAGCAGGATGGATGTTTCTGTAACGCCCGGCTCTACAATGCGGGTGTTGTGAGATACATACTTGAGCAGCAAAGAGGGGTTGCCGTCGTTGTGCAGGATGCGTATGGCAGGCTCGAAGTAATCTTCCATGCCATGGGTTAGGTAGGCTTCTATACCCTGCGGAAGGTAAGCCAGATCGGATGCATCGCCAAGTGCTTGTCCCAGATAGGATTGATATAGCCGGCCGTTGTCGCCTACCTTGAAGATGAGATTTGTCTGATCTGTCCGAATTGAAATAAATTTGCTTTCTGCGGCCTGCAGCTGCAGTAAACCGGCAAAGATCAGGATGGATAATAGAACCAATGTTCGTTTCATAATAGAGTTAAATTTGTGTGTGTTAACAAGTAAGTGTTTGTAGACACTTATTATTTTTCAGGCGACAAATGTAATTATTATTCTTCTAACTGTTTATCTACATAGTCGGAATTCATGATACGTAATATTCCCATATAATCGAGTCTGAACTCGATACTGTCTCCCACACACAGGTTTTGGGCATTGCTGCCTATATCTACCACAATCATATCCGAGCTGGCTCCCACAATATGCATGGAGGAATCTACCGGGTAGATATGCCCGTCTTCCACATCAAGCAGTCCCACGTCTACGATGGCTCTGAAGGATACTTTGCCGGTAAGCGCCTCGTCGAATGAGGCGGTCTGCCCCGTAAGGTTATGCCCCAGTTCGCCGGTGGGAACTACCGGTTTTTCGTTCAGCTCAATTATTTCGGCAAATAATTTGAATACATCGTTGTGCATATGTTCGTAAGGCTGACTGTAATACACATCCGTACCCAGGTAGAGGGTTTCGCCTACACGGAAGTGATTGATGCCATTGGGGAGAATCCCTTTCAGAATTAAGGGGATGGTTACCGATGCCCCTCCCGAGATATAGGGGATCTGTTTGTTGAACTTTGCCTCCACCAACTGTTTATACAGGCAGAGCTGGATGAGTTTATCTTCGTTAGGCAGCACGCCGTACATACAGGTGAGGTTTGTGCCGATACCGATCACCTCGATGTTGGGCAGTTCGAATACGTTGGAGTAGAATTCGATGAAGTTATCGCGCAGAACGCCTTCGCGCAGTTCGCCCAGCTCGATCATGATAACAATGCGATGTTTTTTATTTTGGTTAACGGCTGCTTTGGACAGTAGCCGGATGGTTTCGAGTTCGGTATTGAAACTGATGTCGGCATATTGAACTACCCGCGCAGCGTTTCGTTTGGCAGCAGGTTTAATGAATACAGTTTCTATCTGTGGGGCGATGGATTTAATGATACGCAGGTTGCTGATGCGGCTGTCGCACACTTGCCTGATACCCAGACTGAGTACCTTTTCGAGGTATTTTCTGTTTCCGCAAAGCATCTTTACGACTATTCCCCATTCGATATTATGTTGTTTGAACAACCGGTCCAGGTAATCGTAATTTTCCTTCAGCTTGTGTGTATTTAATGTTATATATGCCATCGCGGATTATTTTATCAGTCGCATTTCAAGATATTTATTTTCGAAACCAAGTCTTTCGTATAATTTACGTGCGGGATTGTCCGGGTCTACATGTAAGGCGATACCTCCCTCGGATAATTCGATTGCCTTTTGCATGAGCTGCTTTCCCAATCCTTTGCCGCGGTAGGCCTGATGGGTGGCGATGTATACAAGGATATTCTCCGGAATATAGCTTTCCATTCCGGTTTTGTTCACCACCACGGCTCCGGTCATGGCCTCCTGATCCCACGAGGTGATTAGAAATCCACCGGGTTTATTGTCGGCCTTCAAGGCATACCGGATGGCTTTGAGAATATGTTCTTTGGGATCGCCGTATGGCCCGAGCTGCTTGAAAAGGAAATCGGCAATCGCCTCTTGAAGTTCGTTTGAAGGTGGATTCTGGCTGGAGAATGTTGTTATCATATGCATTCAATTTTTAGTGATTTTTGGAAGGATTGGTCGGAATCTCAAATGGAAAATGAAACGTCCATCTTCAAAGATAGGTAAAAAAGAGAAAAAAGGCTGACTGTTTTAGTCTGTTTTTTAGTTAAAATGTTGAAAATAAGCTGAAGTCAATGCTGAAATATGGTGATTTGGTGTGGTTTGAAGCGTGGTTTGGATAAGGAAAGTGCCGGTTATTTATACCGGAATAAAGTTCCTTAAATAGGATTCGATACAATAAAAAAGGGATTATTCAGAATAATAACCCCATTCAAGTAAAATGTTTTTGCCTAATTGCTCCATGCAATTTCTAATAAACTTTTTCATGTTAGTCCTAATTTATATGTTTTATAAATATGTTGTACAACATATTTGAGTGCAAATTTACACCTTTATTTGAATGTGCAAACCTATTAAAGGTAAAAATACAGGGGGGAATGTTTAAAAATAGCTAACAATGTATGTAGGGGTTATTTTATTTGTCCTTTCAGTATCCATATATAAACCGGAAGTCTGATTTATATATAATAATAAACCCGGTGTGATTTGTTTCATGCAGTTTTCTATCTTTGCAAATAAGTAAAAAAATACGTTTATGGAAAAATCTGATGGAATAGTTCGATGCGGTTGGTGCGGTACAGATTTTTTGTATACAACCTACCACGATCAGGAATGGGGGCGTGAGGTGAACGACGACCCTACAATGTTTGAATTCCTTGTACTGGAAAGCTCGCAGGCGGGGTTGAGCTGGATTACCATCTTACGTCGCAGAGAGAATTACAGAAAGGCTTTTGCGGATTTCGACGTACACAAAGTGGCCGGATTTACAGAAGAGGATGTGGAACGTTTGATGCAGGACCAGGGTATAATTCGTAACAGACGGAAGATTGAGTCGACCATCTCCAATGCACGTTGCTTTATAAAGGTGCAGGAAGAGTTCGGATCCTTTTGTGCTTATCTGCGCTCTTTTTTACCTGGTGGTGAACGCATCATTAACCATTGGAGCAGTTTGTCCGAGGTTCCGGCATCTACGGATCTGTCTGATCGCATCAGTAAAGATATGAAGAAGAGAGGTTTTAAATTCTTCGGCACCACCATCTGCTATGCGCATTTACAGGCGGTTGGGTATGTGAATGATCACCTGNTGGACAGAAGTCGGATTATTATCTGTTTCTTAAGAATTGCAGCGCCTTTTCCATGTCTTCGGGTGTATCGATGCCGATGGTTTCCAGCTGGGTGATACCTACCTTAATCTTGAATCCGTTTTCCAGCCAGCGTAGCTGTTCCAGACTTTCGGCTATCTCCAGCGGAGATTGAGGTAGACGGGTGATGGCTGCCAGGGCATCTGCACGATAGGCGTAAAGTCCGATGTGCTTATAGTAAGTATGACTGGCAATCCATTCCTGCTGCTCTTTGCCGCGCAGGTACGGAATGATGGACCGGCTGAAGTACAGAGCTTCCTGGTTCTTGTTAAGTACAACCTTGGGACTGTTTACGTTGCTTAATGCCTCGAAGGAGTCGTTGCCCTGGAATGGTTTCACAAGGGTTGCAATGTCGATGGAGTCGTTGTCGAAGCATGACTTCAAGCTCTCGATCTGTGCGGGCTGGATAAACGGTTCGTCACCTTGAATGTTTATTATCACATCGTAACCTGTACCTACCAGTGTGTACGCCTCGTGACAACGGTCGGTGCCGCTGCGGTGCTCGGTGGAAGTCATCACCACGTTCCCTCCAAAAGCCTTTACTGCAGCTTCAATGCGTGCATCGTCTGTTGCCACCCATACCGCATCAAGTACCTCTTTTACCTGTTCGTATACCCGTTGAATCATAGGTTTGCCATCCATCTGAGCCAGGGGTTTGCCCGGAAAGCGGGTAGATGCATACCGTGCGGGAATAATTCCAATGAATTTCATATATTTCTGTATTTTGTTATTTACTGTTTTAGGATCCAACAATTTCTCCTTCGCTTAATTTAACCATCTTATCCCGTTCGCCAACAATCCAGACAATGTCTCCTTCTTCAAGGATGGTGTCTGGAGAGGGGTTCATCACGGAAGATACACCCCGTTCGATCCCGATAACCAGGCAGGCTGCGTTATCGCGGATACCCGACTGGCGTATGGACAGTCCGATTAGTTTGGAGCCAGCACTAATTACAAACTGTTCCATGCTAACCTCCTTCACCTCTTCTTTCTGCAGCACGGATTGATTCTGTCTGTATCGTTCTTCTGTGTATTGCAGGAAAGATTCCAGCTCTTTGTCTGTGCCTACCACAATTAATTTATCGAAAGGGTATAGCCGCTCGTCGCCACCGGGTATGTTGATTCGTTGTTCGCCCCGGATGATAGTTACCACATTCACCCCGCATTTCTGTCGGAAGTTAAGCTCCTTCAGTGTTTTGCCAACACTGGGGGAGGCCTGTCTGATCTCGAAATCGGCTAAGTGGAGGTCGCGGGCCAGCAAGTGGTTCGCAAAGTGTTGCTTAATGGGTGAACGCCTTTCCATCTCTTCCTGGCGGGCGGCCAGGTTCCGGAAGAAGTGTTGTTCTATCTGTATGGAATGCTTTTTAAGCCGTTTGGATAAAATGAATACCAGGATGGAGGCCGCAGCAATGGCGACAACCAATCCGAATGTGATATTGAGAAGCTTGATGATGGGTATCATAACGATCCCAATGCATAGGATAATCCTTAAAACAATGAGGGATACCAACGATCCGCGGTTGTACTTACTGTCTTGCCAAAGTTCCTGAAACTCGTCAGAGTGATTCTTTTTCATCATGATGGCTCTAAGCAGCGGCGAAATGATAAGCAGTATAAGCACCAGCGAGATGATCTCTCCGAAGATGCCCTGCGTACTTCTGATAATAAGGGGGGCTACAAAGCGCAGCCACAGCAGGATCAGGACTACCGATACGGCAGAATACATCACAACGATTCGCATCAGGGCTTTCAGCAGCTTGTTCCACGTACTTTTCTGTTTGATGGTTGATCCCCCGGATGAGTATCGGTCGAAAAAGCGTCTCCACGATTTAGGCATATGCTTGTCGGCATACACATAGGCGGGCTCCGACAGCCGTATCATATAGGGTGTGAGGAATGTAGTTATCACGGATACCGCTACAACGATGGGGTAGAGGAAGTTGTCGGTTACCTTGAGCGATAATCCCAACGATGCGATGATAAAGGCAAACTCGCCGATCTGCGCTAAAGCAAATCCCGATTGAATGGCTATTTTAAGTGGCTGACCGGATAAGAGTATGCCAAATCCGGAGAAAAGAATCTGACCAAGGATTACTGCCAGTGTGATGAACAGGATGGGCAGCTTGTATTGCCAGAGCAATTCGGGTTCGATAAGCATCCCCACGGATACGAAGAAGATGGCCCCGAACAGATTTTTAACCGGCTTAACAACGTGCTCGATACGTTCTGCCTCTATGGTTTCGGCAAGTATGGAGCCCATGACGAAGGCTCCCAGGGCCGACGAGAATCCCGATTTAGTTGCAAGTATCACCATCCCCAGACATAAGCCTACACTAACAATCAGCAGGGTTTCGTCGTTCAGGAATCTTTTGGCAACACGTAAGAATGTAGGCAGTATATAAATACCCGTTACAAAGCTGAAGAGCAGGAATACGCCCAGTTTAACCACACTGTCCAGCATATCCATCCCTTCTACATGCTTGCTTACGGCCAGGGTGGACAACAAGACCATGAGTAAAACGGCAAAAAGGTCTTCTACAACCAGAATGCCGAATACCACGCCCGCAAAGCGTTTGTTGCGTAGCTCCATGTCCTCGAAAGCCTTGAATATAATGGTGGTAGACGACATGGAGAGCATCCCTCCCAGAAAAAGACTGTTCATGTGTCCCCATCCAAGGGATAGTCCGGTTGTATAGCCAACACTCATCATTCCGAAAACGACTGTTACAGCCCCTACCACAGCGGTACCACCCACCTTCATCAGTTTCTTGAAACTAAAATCGAGTCCTAATGCAAAAAGTAGAAAAACTACGCCGATATCGGCCCAGATACGTATACTGTCTGTTTCGGATACCGTTGGAATGGATGCTATCGAGGGACCGGCAAGAATTCCTGCAACTATATATCCAAGGACGACAGGTTGCTTTAATCGTTTGAATAACAGCGAAACAAGTCCCGCCGAGATCAGGATGACAGCTAAGTCTGATATAATGGATGGTAAATGCGACATTGTCCGTTTGTTTATATAGGCAAAGTTACTTATATTTTAATTTCTTTTCGTTAGCTTTGCGCAGTAAATTAATTATGAAATAGCATGAAAACACGTATCTCATTGTTAACCATTTTATCTGTTATGCTGATTTGTTTGAGTGGATGCAGCAATAAAAAAGAGTTTGAAGAATTTTCGTTGGGATTGTCCGACTTGCAGGAGGAGCCCTGAGGCAGGCAAGAGATAATAATGAAAGGGGCTGCCAGAAGGCCCATTTTGCCGGTTAGGCCTATCAAACTATTCAGACACTTGCATACAGCCCACTTGATCAGACTATCTCTTTGTTCGTTATAGAAGCCCTTGCTTACAATTACATCGTAGGCGTAGGGTTTGAGGTAATCCCTGTATTTTTGTATGGAGAGTATTCTTTCGGTCCAGTTCCCGTTTTCCGGATCACAGGTGTTCCACGGGTCGCTTGGTACAGGTTTCAAATCGGACTGTATCACGTTATTTATATCCCCGAAGGTTAGTCCCCGGGTGCAATGTGCCCATTCATTCAAATCGTCTTCATTCAATGATGGAAACTGCGTACGTATGTACTCATAACGCTTGGTAAAGTAGTTAGGCGACAAGGCACTGCCGGTTTCGCAGGAGTCCATTATTTTCCTTAACTTTCTCTTTACGTATGGATTGTACGGGGTAGAGGCAGTGGTGAAATACATCGTTAGCGCAGGATTGATAGACACTAACCCGGCAAAAAAACGTTTCAGATCGTACACATGCTCAATCAGGTCTGTCGCAATCAGCAGGTCGGGTTTCGATTGGGTGTCCCTGCACCAATCAGCAAGCTGTTCGGTACTGCCTTCCAGAAACAGATCGGCTCCGGTTCCGGTATATTCCTTCAACCGGAATGCAGCCTGAACAGACAACGGGTTAAGATCTACATAGATTACATGTCCGATACCGATCGATTTGGCCAACATACTCAGGAATCCGCTTCCCCCTCCAAAATCAATCATGGTAAGTTCGCGGGGTGATTTACCTGATCCGGCAATTCCTTGCTGCAGACAGGTTGCATAGATTTTAAGGAAATAACCTATTGCCGGTATCATTCCTTTGATATAAGACTTGTTATAGCTGCTTATCGAAAGCGTTTCGTAAGGAACAGCCTGCAGCTTTTCCGTCAATTCCTGAACAGCTTTATGGTAGATTGTGTTTTTCATACAAGTAAATTAGATGATCGTCATCCCATCATTTCGGCCAATCGCCTGGCCTGTTCCAGATTGGAGAACTGTGGTATAAGCATTTTTCTTCGCTCCTCGATGGATGCAACGTGAAATGGCATCTCCATATACTGGTTGCAAGCCAGCACAAGGTCGTCTGCTGTATTGGCAATACAGCACAAATTGTCGAGTCCGCTTCCGGCCAGCATTTTCTTATTGGCAATAACATGCCTTCCCGCAAACAACGTATTTAATAACTTTAGTTTTAATCCCGTTTCCTGAAACGTAACCAGCACATGAACCTGGGCATTTTTAACCAACTCTTCCATACGGTCTTCCGCCGGATTTATCTCCAGGCAGACGTTGTTGTATTTAGCAGCCGCCTGCTTCAGTCTGTTTGTGGGATTAAGTCCCGCCACCACACACCTGAAGGGGAGTCTGCAGAAAACATTTTCAATCAGATACAGTGCGGCACGTTCATTTTCGGGGACAGATAAATTACCGTGATATAATATATAATCCGATTGTCCGGGAAGGATATCAATCTGTTCGTTCTTATGAAAACAGGGAATAAACTCGACCCGGTTTCCCGGGAAGCGTTTACGAAGGTAAGCTGTGTCGGTTCCCGAAACAGCAATCATCAGATCTGCATGTCTCAGAACCGGCTCATAAAGCCGGAACTTGAGAGCCTCCAGGTAAAAGAATGCTTTTGTTACAGGATTGCTTTCTGCTTTACCGAGGTGCAGGTAATAGGCATGTTCAATATTGCATTCCCTGAATATCTTCATCCGGTCCTTCAGATCCGGATGGCTGATGAGGTAACAACTATGAAGTCCCTCGAAAAGGATGGGATAGGAGTTGGTGCATAGATTCCGGAGCAGCTGCTTGTCTCTGCGGCTGTATACATTGTAGGGAAGCAACGAAAAGTGGGAGCTGAGTCCCTTTTCCCTTCTGTAATAAATCACCTCTTCGCACAAATTATTCAATTCCACAGCATGCTGACGGCCATACTCAAAGCAATGCAGATGGATTTTAAACCCGCAACGGCTCAATGCATACAGTTTGTAGTAGATGTCGATCACCCCGCCGTAATTGGCCGGAAATGGAATGTTCAGGGCAATGATGTTAATATGCTTTTCCATGTTCGTCTCCTTTCTTTTGCAACTCCATAAATAGATCCATAAATTGGGCAGCCTGTTCTTTACGGGAGTACCTCTTTACAACCTCTTTCTTTACACTAACCGACGTATATCCGTCGGTTTTCCATCTTTCAAAGTAATATTTTATAAAATCGTAGGCTTCCTGGGCGGTACGTGCGCTTGCTCCGGCATTGGCTTCCCGGATGGCAGCCTCCAGACAAGCTTCGTCGCTTCGTACGCACAGCATGGGCTTTTCTACTGCCATAGCCTCGAAAAGCTTGGTCGTCATAATCCCCTTCGGTCCGGATTGACTGGCGGTGTTGGCCAACTGAAGCAATATCGAGCTGTTATTGAGTATGGAAGGGACTTGCGAAGCTTCCACATACGGATAAAAATCCATGTAACCGAGCAAGCCAAATCTTTCTGCCTCGCCGGAAACCAGCTGCTGCGAATAAGAGTCCATGTACCATTTCACCCTGAAATCCGCCGGAGTGATGACACCTTCGGTATGCAGACGCCCGATTGCCTCAAACAGAGGACGCGGGTCGCGAATGGCAAAACTAAGCAGTCGGCCGGTGTAGGAAAGCACAAACTCGCTGGTCTTGATCTGTTCCGGATAAAACAGCTCCGGATCGTAGCCGTTAAATATAAGCCGTACATTGCCGTTGTACCTCTTCAGTGTATCCACATGCCAGGTGGATACCGTGGTGATACAATCTGCTTTGGGAAGAATCTTGTTCCTCTCGTTTAACAAACGCCTGGTAAAGAGAGTGGTTATCAGCCTGTTCAGCCATGGAAAGCGGCCCATCTTGCTGGCAATATATTCGGTTCCGGCATATTGTTCAATGATATCTCTGTGGTCGGCCACCAGCGGAAGCCTAAACTCTTTGGCTACTTTGTAAGCTGCCGGAAGGGGGAAGGTACGGTAGGTACTGCATAAAACACAGCCAAAGCCTCCCTGACTAAGCTTCCGGGCAGCTGCTTTGGCCATCCTGCGTTCTTTGTATCCGAAAAGGCAGTCGGCCGTCAGCGTTGCCACCCAAGCCAGTTTATTTATCCATCTGTTTTTATATGGATAGAAATCCACGTAGGTAACATCGCAGACCTCCTTTAAGAATGCAAAGGTGTTTTCGTTGATGTACTCTGTAACGACCACCGGTTCCCATCCGGCCTTCTTCATATATTTGCACAGGTAACCCATCCTTGGGGCAAATGCCGGAGGAAACATATCGCAAAGGATAAGTATCTTTTTGGATAATATGTTCTCTTTATCAGGCATTGATCATCAGATGTTCTATTAATTTACTGTAAAGAGAACGTAACCAGGGTACGGTGCGGGTTAGCTGCGGATTGTCCGTCACCAGGTTGTTGTGCCAGAGTAAAACCAGTTCTCCGTTCATCTCTTTAACCTTTTCGATCAGGTCGAGGCAATAAACTTCGGCCTCCTGACTGGTCATATCCATGTATTTTTGTTCGTTCAGCGTACAATCCATTACTGTGATTGAATGAAGCTTCAGCGAATTGACAATCCCAGTATAAGGATCAATCCGACGAACCGGCCGGGTGGTGCCCAGTCTAAATCCAGCCACATCTGCATACCCCATGGTGAAATCGTCTGTTATACCTGCCTTTTCAAGCTCTTCCATGTCCCCGGGATCTCGTGAAGAGAGGTAATGATGCCTGTTGTATTTTACGGGCTGGATGATGGCGTTTTCGAGGTTGTTATGCTCTTGTGCAATCAAACCGGGATTAATTCCGGCTTCGTAACTGCTGTGCAACCCGATTGATATGTTATTGTTTATGCTGGCTGTAAGCAGTTTACGGATGGGGTGCGATTTCAATTTATAATGAGGCTTGTCTTGCGGTGTGCTTCCACCGGCTCTTACAAATAGAATACTTTTACAGCGCTTGTTGCCAACTGTAAGCTGAAGTTTCCGGGCTTGTATATCAAACCAGGGAAAGGTATAGAAGGGATCAGCTTCCGGTTGTCCGGTTCGAATGCGTAGAAGGCTGAGCGCGTTGGTGCCACGCATCAGCTCACGTATCACACTTTTCCACGATCTGCAAAAGAATGGCATATCCAGGTCGTGGGTGAGGTAGATCTTTTTTATAGACTTACCCGGCTCGGGAATTTCGAATCCCGTACTTCGTAACCACCTGCGAAGTATCTTTCCGTATTCGTCCACGATGGGCCTGTTAATGAACCCCATTCTGCCGGCAATCGATTCTTTCCCGGGAAATCTGCCGTGCTCGTCCCTTACAGCAGGACGTACCATCTCTTCGTATCGGCTCAGCATAAAAAAAGCACTGGCAATAATATCGGCGTATACAATCAGAGTTTCGCCAGCCCAGAAGGTTTGAGGTTTGCCGTAAAGCAATGGTACACCTTCAATCTGTTTTAAAGGCAATATAGGAAGGTTGGAATGTGTGCCGTAAATTTTTTCGTGAAAGAACAGAGATGGATTAATAATGATGCTGTAGTTCTTATACTGATCTTTGTCCGCCGTATAACCAACCGCATTATATACCTCATCGGGAACTTTTACTGCAATTAAAAAGTGAATAATGTAACGAATCGTCTCTTCATTCAGCTTAAATCTTTCGGTTATCATCTCGCTCATCGTGTTGTTTGGTTACAAATTTCCCTAGTTTTAACCAGGCTCTGTATAGTAAACACATTTTTCCTCTTGTTATTGTGAAATAGGGGGTCTGAATTGTACCAAATTTCCGGAAATAATGCTCAACACCCTCTAACATTGATCCTTCAAAGTCGAATCGATCCGTAAACCGGGATACAGAACAGATGGCTTCCCACATCAGCAGGCTTCCTGCGCCCGATGATCGTAGTGCCGGATCTTCGCCTCCGGCCAGATAGTAGGCCGAGCTTTTCTGCCATACCACAAAGATAGCGGCGTGAAGTTGTCCGGCGGGATCGTATGCTCCCCACAGTTCTCCCTGATTACGGAGGCGGCAACATTCAATAAGCCGTTTCAGCAACTGCTCGTCGCCTTTAACAGCTAATCCCTGTCTGCCGAAGCTCTGGGCATTCACCTTCAGGAAATCATCCACCGGAATGCCCTTCTTACAGATAATCCCCTTTTTATCGCGTGCAGAGCGGATGTTACGTTGTATATTCTGACTCAGATTATCCCACAATATCTCCTGATTATTAATACCTTCCAATACGTACGAATAGCGGGTGGTCTGGTTGTATCCCCCCCAGTAAAAGGGAAGCCAGTCGGTAATGCCGGAATGGAAGTTTTGTAAAAAGGAGCTGTATCCTTCCAATCGGGAAACAAACGTCTTTAAACATTCCTGCCTGTGGGTGATTTGTTTACTGTAAGCCTGCGGCTCGAAGAGAGGATTTATCCAGGGTCCCATGGTCTGGGTATAGCAGGGCATTGAAATCACGTTGGAAAGTGGTTTGTAAAGGGGCATGGCGGCTAAGATGTTGTTTCCATCTTCAACCAATAATACATCCCACTTTGAAGCTCCGCACACCACATCCAGCCACCAGGGTCTGCCGAACAGGGGAATGGATTCTTCCGTATTACACAGTGCGATGTATCTGTCTTTTTCACTCATGCCGTTTTACAAGTATTGGAGTTAAAAAAATAACCTTGTTATCCCGAATAACGGTAATAACAAGGTTTTATTTTACTTTCATAAAAGAAAGCTGTCTCTTATCCCTTCAGAGCATTCAAAATTAATCCGGCAAGCTCTTCGGCCAATTCGGGATTATCGGCAACACACTGCTTGGCAGCATCGCGGCCTTGTCCCAGTTTAGTCTCATTGTAGCTATACCATGAACCGCTTTTCTTTACGATATTCAATTCGGAACCCAAATCGATAATCTCGCCGGTGCGGGATATACCTCCACCAAACATGATGTCGAATTCGGCTTTACGGAAAGGAGGAGCAACCTTGTTTTTCACCACCTTTACGCGAACCTGGTTACCTTTTACCTCGTCGCCGTCCTTAAGCTGACCGATACGACGGATATCCAGACGCACCGAAGCATAAAACTTAAGAGCATTACCACCGGTAGTAGTTTCCGGATTACCAAACATAACACCGATCTTGTCGCGGAGCTGGTTGATAAAGATACAGGTAGTATTTGTCTTGTTGATAGCCGCAGTAAGCTTACGCAATGCCTGAGACATCAAACGGGCTTGCAGACCCATCTTGCTGTCGCCCATCTCGCCTTCAAGTTCGGCTTTGGGAGTAAGTGCCGCCACAGAGTCGATAACGATGATATCGATAGCCGACGAGCGGATAAGCTGTTCTGCAATCTCCAGTGCCTGTTCGCCACTATCCGGTTGCGAAATATATAAGTTCTCTACATCCACACCCAGCTTTTCGGCATAGAAACGGTCGAATGCATGCTCTGCATCAATAAATGCGGCAATACCACCTGTTTTTTGTGCTTCGGCAATGGCATGAATGGCCAGGGTAGTCTTACCAGACGATTCCGGTCCGTAAATCTCGATCACCCTTCCGCGGGGATATCCGCCTACGCCCAAGGCAGCATCCAGCCCGATCGAACCCGAAGGAATGACACTTACCTCTTCCACATGATCATCACCCATTTTCATGATTGAGCCTTTGCCGTAGCTTTTCTCAATCTTATCCATTGTGGCACGCAACGCCTTCAGTTTCTCCAGGTTGGGTGCCGGTTTCTCAAAATTAATCTCTGAACCTTTTTCTTTTTCAGCCATCGTATTATTTATTAAGGATTTGATTTGCATGGTCTTTTGTATTCACCTCTTTCGAGTCGATCACCCGTTCGATGATGCCCTCCTCGTTTATAATAAAGGTTGTACGGGCAGTCCCCATGTATTTACGTCCGTACATCGATTTTTCCTGCCATACGCCAAAAGCCTGGTTCAGGGTTGTTTCTGTATCAGCAATCAAGCTGAAGGGCAACGACTGTTTGGAGATAAAGCCCTGGTGCGACTTGGCACTGTCTTTGCTTACCCCAATAACCTCGTATCCTGCAGCACGAAGCTGTTCGTATCCATCACGCAAGCTGCAGGCCTGAGCCGTGCAGCCGGATGTGTTATCTTTGGGATAAAAATACAACGCCAGTTTTTTCCCTGCGAAATCGCTCAGCTTGATATTGTTCCCATTCTGATCGGTCCCCAGTATTTCGGGGGCTTTATCTCCAACAGTAAGTGCCATATGCCTATAGTTCTAAGTCTACGTTAAACAATTCGTGCCAAGGTAAACCCTGTTCGTTCAGTTCTTTCATGAACGGATCCGGATTAAACTCCTCTACGTTAAATACACCCGGTTTACGCCAGATACCCTGCATGAACAGCTTTGCACCGATCATAGCCGGAACACCTGTAGTGTAGCTAACACCCTGCGCACCTGTTTCTTCGTAAGCAGCCTGGTGGCTACAGTTGTTGTAAACGTAATAAGTAAGTTCTTTACCATCTTTTAGTCCGCGGATACGGCAGCCGATGGATGTTTCGCCTGTGTAGTTTTCGCCCAGATCGCCGGGGTTAGGCAACACAGCCTTCAGGAACTGGATTGGAACAATTTCCATTCCGTTGTACATGATAGGATCGATACGAGACATACCGATGTTCTGTATCACACGCAGGTGAGTAAGATACTCCTGACCGAATGTCATCCAGAAACGGGCACGTTTGATAGTCGGGAAGTTCTTGGTAAGCGACTCCAACTCCTCGTGATGCAACAGATACGATTCACGCGGACCGATGTTGGGGTAGTTAAGCGGCTTATGTATCTCCTGTGGTTCTGTTTCCACCCACTGGCCGTTTTCCCAGTATTTACCCTTCTGAGTAATCTCGCGAATATTAATTTCCGGATTGAAGTTGGTCGCAAAAGCCTTGTGATGATCACCGGCATTACAATCCACGATATCCAGGTATTGAATTTCATCAAAATGATGTTTTGCTGCATAAGCAGTGAAAACTCCGGTTACCCCCGGGTCGAATCCGCAACCCAGGATAGCTGTCAGACCAGCTTCCTTAAATCTATCCTGATAAGCCCATTGCCAGCTATACTCGTATTTAGCTTCGTCGATAGGTTCGTAATTGGCTGTGTCAAGATAGTTCACACCACAGGCAAGACATGCATCCATGATGGTAAGGTCTTGATAGGGGAGTGCCAGGTTAACCACCAACTCCGGTTTGAAGGAATTGAACAGTTTGATGAGTTCGTCCACATTGTCTGCGTCCACCTGAGCTGTCTGAATCTTTACGTTTTTGATTGCAGCAGCAATCGCGTCACATTTAGACTTTGTACGGCTTGCCAGCATGATATCTGTAAAAACATCCGCATTCATAGCGATCTTCTTAACTGCTACCGTACTAACACCACCTGCACCAATAATTAATACTCTTCCCATTTATCAAATAGAATTTTCTTGTTAATATAGTTACTAAACATTTAAACCAACTACAAAAATACGATTATTATTGAGATTAATCTGCATCCGTAAGAATAAAAAATATCTATAATGTGATCGATCCTTGTATATGCAGGGCCAGATTGAAATATTTGCCTTATTTTTGTATCGGATTCAAGCTGTGATATCCCATCGATACATTGTCCTTTGCGGGGGTATAAATTAAAAACATTCAAGAAGCAGTACAATCATGCAGGTAACAGAACAATTCCGCGATTTTATACGTAAACATCAAAAAGACGATCTCAACAAGCTGTTGCTATCGGCTAACCGTTATCCGGATATCGATATCCCTTTTGCGGTGGAACAGCTTGCATCCCGCCGTCAGATCAAGGATAAGTTACCTTCGTGGTACGACAATGAAGCATTGCTCTTTCCCGCAAAAATAGCTGCCGAACAGTGTTCGTCCGAGCTGACCGGATTGTATAAACAGCAGTTGGTTGGCGAAAACGAGCATGTGTGCGACCTTACAGGCGGACTTGGGGTGGATAGCTACTTTATTTCACGCAAAGCCCGTGAGGTGCTTTACCTCGAGCGCTTTGAACGTTATTGCGAAACTGCCCGTCATAATTTCGGAGTGCTGCAGGCAGACAATATCCGGGTGTTGAATACAGATGCTGTGGAATACCTGGAGCAAATAGAGCAGGTGGACCTGTTTTATATCGATCCGGCCCGCAGAGGCGAAGGAGACAAGCGGGTGTATGCTCTTGAAGATTGCGAACCCGATTTAATAAGACTTGCTCCCGTATTACTGCAGAAGGCGCCCCATATTATTGCCAAAATATCTCCCATGGCCGATATTCAGCACACGTTGCAGCTGCTGCCCCAGACCACCGGCGTGCATGTGGTGTCGGTAAAGAACGAATGTAAGGAGCTGTTGTTTATTCTGGAGCGTACAACGGCATTGGTTGATCCTCTTATAACCTGCGTAAACCTTACCAGCGAAAGTACGGAGTCCTTTTCATTTACCCTGGCGGACGAGCGGGATACGGCTGCCGGAATGGCTGCAGGTATCGGTCGTTTTTTATACGAGCCCAACGCATCGTTGCTAAAGGCCGGAGCCTTTAAGTGTGTGGCGGACCGGATGGGGGTGGCCAAGCTTCAGGTAAGCAGTCACCTTTACACTTCCGATAACCTGGTTGAACTCTTCCCGGGCAGAAAGTTTGCGGTGCAGGAGGTATATCCTTTTACCGGTAAGCTGGCCAAGGAGCTGCACAAGAGCGTTCCCAAGGCAAACATTACCGTAAGGAACTTTCCATTATCGGTTCAGGAGTTGCGCAAGCGAACCAAAATAGCCGAAGGGGGTGATGTTTATATATTTGCNGCGTAGGCAACCGATGGCTCATCACCTTCAACCGTTGTGTTTGCGTAACTCAGCGCCATGGGATTGGCCATGCTGCCGCAAAGCATACCCATGCTGTTGGCATAATCCATTTTAAGAACACGCATGGCTACAACGCCCACAATCAATACGGGTACAAGCGTGAGTGCGGCACCCAATCCAATCCAGATCAGACCTTCGGTACGGAAGATGGTTTCGAAGAAGTGAGCACCCGAGTTGATACCCAATCCTGCCAGATAGATAACGATACCAAGCTGACGAAGCATCAGGTTTGCGCTTTGCGTTGTGTAAGTAGTAAGATGTAGACGGGCACCAAAAGCCCCCATCAGGATACCCACGATGATGGGGCCCCCGGCAATTCCAAGTTTAACAGGTGTACTCATGCCCGGAATGGTTATGGGTAATGCCCCCAGGATAACACCCAAAGTGATGCCAACAAACACGGCAATCAGGTTGGGATTGTCCAGTCGTTTTACCTCGTCGCCAAGGATCTTCACCACATTGTTCACCGAATTCTTTTCTCCCACGATAGTCAGCTTGTCCCCAATCTGCAGGTGCAGGTTAGGAGAGGCCAGCAAATCGATCCCCGCGCGATTGATGCGGGTGATATTTATACCGTACAGATTGCGCAGCTTCAACGATCCCAATTTAACCCCGTTTATCTTAGGTTGTGTAACAATCACCCTGCGGGATATAAGCTGACTGTCAATTGCATTCCAGTCGATATCTTCCTTGTTCCAGTCAACTTGCTCTTGTTCGCCAAACAGTACCTTGATGCTTTCTACGTCCGATTTCACCGAGATGATAAGCAGATGGTCGTGTGGGAGCAGCTTCGTCTCCGAAGTAGGAATACTAACCTTGCCGTCTCTCCACACCCTGGAAATTACAAACTGCTTGTGAGTAAGTTTCATGATTTCGCGGATGCTTTTATCGTAAATGGCCGGATTGCTTACCTGAAACTCGCCAACATAGGTGGTAGGATCTTTATGCTCTTTCGAAAAAGAGGTATCATTCTTGTAGATGAAAAACTTGCGTAAAAACACAATGGCCAGAATAACGCCTACAACCCCTAAAGGATAGGTTACCGCACAAGCCAAAGCCATATCGGTAGTTCCTTTGGTGTCTGCCGGATTAAGCTGCAGAAATGCCTGCTGAGCCGCACCAAGTGCCGGAGTATTGGTTACCGCCCCCGAAAACAAGCCTACCATATTGGATAGTGAAACCCCCAATCCCCAGTGAAATCCTAGTGTCATGGAAATACCCAGCACAATTACAGCAATGGAAAGCAGGTTTAATTCGATTCCTCCTTTTTTGAATGAAGAGAAAAAGCCGGGGCCCACTTGCAGTCCCAGTGTATACACAAAAAGAATAAGTCCCAGGTTCTGGGCAAAGTTAAGCATGTCCGGATTAACCTCGATGCCGATGTGTCCGGCAAGGATACCTGTAAAAAACACGAACGTGATACCCAACGATATGCCGAAAAACTTTATTCTGCCCAGAGCGAGTCCCAGAGCAGATACCATGCATATTACAATCACAGCCTGTATGATTGTGGGTTTTAAAAACGCATCCGATAACCAATCCATAAGATAACCTAAAATTTGTGGCTGCAAAGATATGACTTTATGTTTGATTAAAGCTCAAATTACGGAACAATGTAATAACTGCCTCCTCGTAATTGGGGGTTGAGTCTCTTTAATACGTTCAAAATGAAAGAAGTGATCCTTTTTGGGTTGATGCAATGCCTGGGTGGATTCAATAATTTTGAAGGAAAAGAGGGAAAAAGTTTTGCAGTTAAAAAATAAACCCTACCTTTGCACCGCAATCAGAAAACAAGACGCAAGTCAACTGGTTTTTCGGGGTGTAGCGCAGTCCGGTTAGCGCACCTGCTTTGGGAGCAGGGGGTCGTGGGTTCGAATCCCGCTACCCCGACAACAAAAAG
>JAEAME010000683.1_pt1 | contig 31280 bp, 23 predicted proteins | sample 8958731 | NCBI WGS metagenome assembly JAEAME01 (sample SAMN16933194, study PRJNA681113) | bioreactor sludge metagenome | isolation source: anerobic bioreactor sludge (Control) | place: India:Bengaluru | collected 2018-10-24
TCGACGAGAAGGGCTTTCAGGAGTGCATGAAGCGGCAAAAAGAGACCGCGCGGGCGGCGACGAAGGCAAAGACCGATACGGCGTGGGGGGGTAAGATCCTTCCGGAGGAATACATCAAGGACACACAGGCAACCGAATTTACGGGCTACGAACACATGATATCCGGCGGAGTTCTCCGCTACCTGATGAAGGAAGACGAAGAGGGCGCGCTTCGAATTGTACCGGAGGCGTTTGAGGGCGACCGGGTGTTGGCTGTTTTTGATTCAACGCCTTTTTACGCAACGTCCGGCGGTCAGACGACCGATACCGGAGACGCGCAGTCGGAAAGCGGCAGGATGGAGATCCTGTCGGTCGATAAAGATGATCTCGGAAAATTCATGCATACCGCTCAAGTTGTATCCGGAACCGTTTCCGTCGGACAGAAACTTGAGCTCCGGGTTGATCGGGAGCGAAGGCTCTCGACCGCGAGAAATCATACGTCGACGCACCTTCTTCAGAAGGCCTTGCGTACTGTGTTGGGAGATCATGTCGAGCAGTCCGGCTCGATGGTGTCCGTCGATCGCCTGCGCTTTGACTTCACGCATTTTAAACCGATGACCGAAGAAGAGATCTTCGCGGTCGAAAAGATGATCAACGACGCGATTATGGAGGCGATGCCCGTCACCACGCGCGTGATGAGCCAGAAACAGGCCCGGGAAATGGGTGCGATGGCGCTTTTCGGTGAGAAATACACGGACACGGTCCGCGTCATCACCGTCGGGGATGAGAAGGCGGCGTACTCCATGGAGCTTTGCGGAGGCACACACCTGACAAATACCGCGCAGGCGTCTCAGCTCCGCATTCTTTCCGAGACGGGTATTGCATCGGGCGTTCGGCGAATCGAGGCGGTCACCGGAAGAGCGGCTTACCTTCTCGCAATCGATGACGCACGCGTCCTTCGCGAGTGCTGTGACACCTATAAAGTCGGTAAGGACCAGATCGTTCGCAAAATAAGAAGCACGATTGACGAAGTCAAGTCGCTCGAAAAGCAAATGGAGCAGATCCGGGCGCAGAGCGTATGCGACGCGGCCGGGGAACTGGCGGAGAAAGCCGAGCTCATCAACGGAGTCTCGGTTGTCATCGCGGAGGTGTCTGCCGGAAACCCCGATGAATTGAGGGAAGCCTCCGACCGCATTCGCGACCGGCTCCCTTGCGGGGTTGTCGTTCTGGCAGCCAGAAACGGCGATAAGTTGTTCTTTTCCGCCATGGCCTCCGAAAGCGCCGTCAAAAAGGGTGTTCATGCCGGTGAAATTATCCGCGCGACCGCCCGGGCTGCCGGCGGCGGTGGGGGCGGACGCCCGGATATGGCGCAGGCCGGCGGACGGAACGTAGAACTATTGCCGGAAGCATTGAAGGCGGCAAAGGAAGCGGTAGCGAGTCAATTACAGACATAGACCAGTCTGTGAAAGGAGCCGGACATGTGTATCTTTTGTAAAATCATCGATAAAGAAATCCCCTCGAACATTGTGTATGAGGATGAGGACGTGATCTGTTTCAATGACATCCATCCGGCCGCGCCGGTCCATGTCCTTATTGTGCCCAGGAAACACTACGATGACGTAATGGAACTGACGTCTTCCGAAGACGCCGGAAAGGTGCTTCACGCCGTTTTTTGCGCGGTTTCGAAGGTCGCGGAGCGGACCGGCACTCAGGATGGCTTCCGGATCGTCAATAACTGCCGTGAAAAGGGCGGCCAGTCCGTAATGCACGTGCATTTTCACCTTCTCGGGGGAACGGTTTTCAGCGAAAAGATCATTTAAGGGGAACGCGCTCCGCCCGGCGGGCGGGATGCTATTCAACGATAGAACCGTCTGAGGGGGGACCGGGAAATGTCGATATCTTATAAATGCCCGAACTGTGCAGCAAATCTGATTTTCGATCCGGATGCGAAAAGGATGACCTGCAAGTTTTGCGGATCCGAAATACTTCCCGAAGATATCGTTGCGCCGATAAACGGGTTGACGGAGCAGCCCGCCGAAGTTTGGCTCGACGATACAGAGATCTATACCTGCGGAAGTTGCGGCGCTGAGGTCATTGTCGGTAAAGACCTGTCGGCGGCTTTTTGCGCATTTTGCGGATCGCCGGCGATCATCGCCTCCCACTATACCGGCGGTACCAAACCGTCGATGATCATTCCGTTCAATTACGGGCGGGAGGAGGCGGAAAAGGAATTCAAGAAGTGGTGTTCCAAAAAAGTCTTTCTTCCCGGGAAATTCAGGTCGCGCGCATCCATCGAGAAGCTTACACCGATGTATGTTCCGTTTTGGCTTTTTGATCATCCGGTCGACATTAATATGGTGATCAGTAAATTTACTGTTCGCGATCGTCCTGCTATGGGATCTCAACCCGACGCTCAGGAAATAGGGGTCGTCGAATGCCGGAAGCGGGGGCCGTTAGTTTGGGAGAAAGTTCCGATCGTCGCTTCAAAGGATATGGACGACATGGCGATCGAGATGATCGAGCCGTTTAATTTTTCGCACGCCAAAGCGTTTGACATGAAATACATGGCCGGATTTTTCGCACAAAGATCAGCCTTTTCCGCAAAAGAGCGGATCGGAGCGATCAGGGATCGTATCAAGGGTTATGCAAAGGATGCCGTAATGGAATCTTTTGACGACGAGAACATCCCCGTGAAAGCAGAGGATTACAGCTTGTACCCGCTGCCGGATGCTGAGTTCGCGTTACTTCCGGTATGGTTTTTGACCTATACCCAAGGCAAAAGGAAATATGTGTTTTTATTGAACGGGCAGACCGGTGCGGTTGCGGGAGAGATTCCGGTGTCGCCTTTGCGTGTCGCGTTGTTCGCTTTGGGCTTATCGGCGGTTATTCTGCCCGCGTTCTATTTTCTGGGAGGACTTCTGATATGAGAAGAGCCGGAAGAAAACACAATTATCTAAAGTACAAATTCTTGTATTTCCAAATTGCCATCGCGATTCTCTTGTTTATGATGTATATATTCGCTAACGCTCCGGAACTTCTGATCCTGATCCATCGGGCAAAGCTCTTACCTATATTGAAAACATTATTCGGTATACTGATCGCCTATGTCGCCGGTCCCCTGCTCGTGATCTATCTGGTTCGCAGGGCGTTTCTCGAGCATAAAGGAATCACGGCAGTGAACTGGCGCTCATACCTGAACGACTCCCTCTATAATGATTTTTGTTCGCAGCCGTCCGATATCGAGCCGGATGATGTTGTTTACTGGAAAACGCAGGAAATTATCGCGCAAAAAAGGGCGGCAAACGGCGGAGGATTGGATTATGCGTTCACCGGACAGGGAGCGAATCCGGATGACGGCAAATCCGGAAATACCCGAGTGGTCGCTCCCGAATCTCAGCCTGCTGATCTGCCGGTAAACGATGAACCCGTGGCGGATGTCCCGGAGACGGATCCGCTCGAGGATATTCCTAAGTTCGATCCGAACGGACCGAATCCGTTTAAGCAGGGCTGAACGGATTCCGCCGCGTCAAAGGCAATCGGATTGACGATAACGATTTTCGATCGGCTGAAATATGCGGGATATGCCGCCATCTCGAAAAAGACCCGGTTTACATGACACGCGGGGTCAATTCTGTTCCAACAGGATCGTAAACGGCCCGTCGTTACATAGCTCCACATCCATGTGCGCGCCGAAGACGCCGGTTTCGACCGGAAGACCGGCCTCGCGACATTTTTCCGAAAAATATTCGTAGAGCCTTTTCGCGGTCTCCGGGTCCGCCGCGTCCGAAAAGCTCGGGCGATTGCCGCGCGAGGTGTCCGCGCATAGCGTGAATTGAGATACGATGAGAAGGGATCCGCCGACATCCGTGATCGAGCGGTTGATTCTACCGCCTTCATCCTCGAAAATCCGGAGGCCCGCGAGTTTTTGAACCAACTTGTCGGCAAACGCGTGTGTGTCGCCGGCCGCGACGCCGAGAAGCACGAGATAACCCCGATCAATTGCCCCGACCGTCTTTTTGTCGACGCGGACGGATGCTCTTCTGACACGCTGAATGACTGCTTTCATAAAATCCTCCCGCGGAACGCGCGTTTTTTCGAGTAACAATGATGTTCACTTGCCATTATATCCGAATCCGAAGGCCGGTGCCCCGATCTCCCCTGAAATCGTCACCCAAATCGTCGATCGCATCGTTTTCGAGTTGACGCGGTCGATGGATAAAGGTATAATACGACTGTTTCCGAAAACGAACAGGGTTCGCGGACGGAAACGCATTAATCGCACGAGGGGAGGGATGAGAGTGTCAGAAATCAGAATCAAGGAGAACGAATCCCTTGACAGTGCGTTGCGTCGTTTTAAGCGTTCATGCGCGCGATCCGGAGTACTTGCAGAAGTACGCAAGAGAGAGCATTATGAGAAGCCGTCGGTCAAGCGGAAGAAGAAGTCCGAAGCCGCGAGGAAGCGCAAACGCTGAGAAGAGTGATTTGTTTTTCAAGGGGGACCCGATGCGTTTGTGTCGGGTCTCTTTTTTAAAAACCGACAGATTGTGAGGAAATAGTATTGCGTCTGATCGAGAATCAATGGATCGGTCCGCCGGATTTGGGCGACTCGGCCGGTAAAAATTCTTTAGCGGAGCGTGTTCTGATGGCGCGCGGGTTTTCGAACGCGGAAGAGCGACAGGCGTTTCTTTCGGAAAACGAGTCCGACTTCCACGATCCTTTACTGTTGCCGGACATGGAGCCGGCATGTGCCGCGATCCGGGGCGCCGTTCGTGCGGGACGGAAGATCCTTATTTACGGCGACTATGATGCCGACGGTATCACCGCGATATCCATCTTGTATTTGTATTTGAAAAAGATCGGAGCCCGGGTCGAATACATGATTCCCGACCGCGTTGCCGAGGGCTACGGGATTTCAGACACGCTTTTCGACGAAATTTTCGGCCGGTCGCCGGATTTGATGGTCACCGTTGACTGCGGCATCGCCAATATCGACGAGATCGACCGGCTGACCGCAAAGGGCATCGACGTAATCGTCACGGATCACCACGAGGTTAAGGGCGTTTTGCCCGGCGCTTTGGCTGTCGTCAGCGCGAAAAGGACCGACAACGAATATCCCTTCCCGCATCTGTGCGGTGCGGGCGTGGCGCTTAAACTCGTTCAGGCTTTATGCGCGGAGGATCAGCCGGATCTCTGGAAGAATTACCTGGATTTGGCGGCAATCGCGACAATCGCCGACGTCGTCCCTCTTCTCGGCGAGAACCGAAGTATCGTCAAAAACGGGTTGTCTTTACTGGAGCAACAACTGCGGCCGGGAATTCGTGCGCTTACGCAATTGGTTTCCCGAAACGAAGAAGCGCTCTCCTCTGTTTCGATCAGTTTTCAATTGGTCCCGAAAATCAACGCGGCAGGGCGGATGGGCGACGCTTCCCGGGCGGTCGAATTGATGCTCAGTGAGGACCCCGCGGAGGCCGGGCGGATCGCGCTTGAACTCGTTACAGAGAATACCAGAAGGCAGGAAGTCGAAGCAACGATGCTCGAGGATGCGCTCCGGCAAGTCGAAGATATGATGAAGGGCTCCGTTTGGACCTTCAACAGTCCCCTGATTGTCCGGGGCGTCGACTGGCATCCGGGAATTGTCGGAATTCTCGCGTCCCGATTGGTTCAACGCCATCGCCGTTCCGCGATCGTTTTCACGGAGCAATCCGGTCAGGAGGGCGTCCTGAAAGCCTCTGCACGGGCTTCGAACGGCTACAACATATTGGAGGCCATTGAGTACGCCGCGGACCATGTCGATCAGTTCGGAGGTCATCGAAAAGCCGCCGGAATTGTCGTACGCGCGGATCAATACGATGCATTCTGCGCGGCGATCCGCGCGTATGCGGATACGATTTGCTCCGAGAGCGGAGAAAACTCGATCCAAATCGATGCGGAACTGTCCGAGTCCGAATTGACGACGGAATCCTATCGTTTGCTTCAAAAACTTCAGCCGTACGGGGAAGAGAATAAGGAGCCCCTGTTTATTCTTCGCAGACTTCGGATATTGAAGTCGACGCTTTGCGGTCAGGACAAGCACCTGAAATTGATCCTTCAGTCCGATTCGGACTCGAAGGCGAACGCATCAAACATAGCGGGCACGGAGCGGGTATTTGAGGCGATCGCTTTCGGATTCGGAGACCGCGCGGCGATTCTTGCTCCGGGACGCCTTGTGGACGTCGTTTTTTCTTTGCGTGTCAACACTTGGGCGGACAAGGAGACGTTATCCCTCAATGTGGCGGACATTCGTTTTTCGAGGACGGGGGATCTTCTTCATGATGCCCCGGATGTGGCCGAGAAACTATATATCAACCATCTGCCTCTCCGTCAGATCGCGATGATCACCAAGCATGCCGAGGAGGATTTACTGCCGACCAAAGAAGATATCCGCAACGTATATATGCATCTCAAAAACCATTGCCGCGAGGACGTGTGCGAGTTTGACGCGCATCTTCTGGCCGCTTTCGTTAATGCGGCATACGGGAGCTCCCTGAATGCTTTTTCGCTTATGCGGATCATCGATATTTTTGAAGAAGCGGGCCTTCTTTCCGTAGTGTATCGAAAGGCCGATCGGGTGTGTTTTCACTTGTTATTTGTCGACGGGAAAGTTAAACTTGAAAGCACAGAAACTTTTCGTAAGGTATTTGACCGGGAGAACAAGTGACCATGAGTCCCGACAAGGACAAGAGAGATACTGCGGACAGCGGCGCGGCGAACGCCGCGCGGGATGCCGAGATTTTGAAGGAAAGTCTCCGCGATTTAACCATGCCCGAATCGATTGATCCCGCAGTACTGGATGCTTTCGAGGAAATTGTTGCCCGCTATAAGAGTTATACCGATACGGACGAGTCGGAAAAGCTTCGCAAGGCCTTTGTTTTCGCGTATAAGGCACACGGCGCTCAACTCCGGCGCACCGGCGAACCGTATATCATACATCCTCTGGCGACCACGGAGATCCTGACCGAGCTTGAAGTGGACACCGATACATTGGTCGCAGCCCTACTGCACGACACGGTCGAGGATACCGACGTTGACTTGGGGCTTGTCGAGGAATTGTTCGGAGATGAGGTCGTTCAGTTGGTCGACGGGGTCACCAAGTTGAGCAAGATCTCCTATTCGTCCAAGGAAGAAGTCCAAGCCGAGAACATGCGAAAAATGTTTCTGGCGATGGCCAAGGACATTCGCGTGGTCCTGATCAAACTTGCGGATCGTTTGCACAACATGCGCACCATGAAGCACCTTTCTCCCGAGAAACAACTCGAAAAGGCCCTCGAGACCCGCGACATTTATGCGCCTCTTGCCCATCGGCTCGGTATTTACAAGATCAAATGGGAACTTGAGGACCTGAGCCTCAGGTATATCGACCGGGACGCCTATTACGAGCTGGTCGGCGCGATTTCCCAGAGGCGGACGGAGCGCGAGCAGTTCCTCCAGGAAGTGGTCGCGGAACTTCAGACCAAGGTCGCCGAGATGGGTATCCGGGCAGAGATCGAAGGCCGTCCGAAACACTTCTACAGCATCTACAACAAGATGAAGGTCCAGGGAAAGAATCTGGATCAAATATATGACTTGTTTGCGTGTCGTGTCATCGTCGGAACGGTAGCGGATTGCTACGCAGTCCTCGGCCTGGTCCATGAGATGTACTATCCGATGCCCGGGCGATTCAAGGATTATATCGCCATGCCGAAGCCCAATATGTACCAATCTCTGCACACGACCGTGATCGGCAAAAAGGGCATACCCTTCGAGGTGCAGATCCGGACGCTGGCGATGCATCGGACCGCCGAGTACGGAATTGCGGCGCACTGGCGCTACAAACAAGGCCTTACCAATGCCCCCGGCCAGAGCGCGCTGGATTCCAAACTTTCGTGGCTTAGACAACTGCTGGATTGGCAGGGAGAGTCCAAGGACGCGGCGGAGTATCTCGATTCTTTGAAAATCGGGCTGGTCGCCGACGAGGTGTTTGTCTTTACACCCAAGGGCGACGTCATCTCTCTTCCGAAGCAGTCCACGCCGATCGATTTTGCCTATAATATCCACAGCGGCGTCGGAAACCGGATGTACGGCGCCAAGGTCAACGGGCGGATTGTCCCGCTTTCTTATGAACTTCAGAACGGCGATATTGTTGAGATTCTCGCTTCCGAAAAGGTGCACGGACCGTCCCGGGACTGGATCAAGATGGTCAAGAGCGCTTCCGCGCGCTCCAAGATCAACCAGTGGTTCAAAAAGGAGATGCGCGACGAGAACATCGCGCACGGTAAGGAGATCATTGAGCGGGATATCAAGAAGACCGGATTTTCCGCCGATCAGCTCCTGAAGCCCGCATTCATCGATGTGGCGTTGAAAAAGTTTTCGTTCGGAACGCTCGAAGACCTCTACGCCGCGGTCGGATACGGCGGAATGCCGGCGTCTAAGGTCATCGGAAAAATCAAGGACGAATACATTAAGGCGTTGCCCGAGGAGGAGCGATTTAGTTTGGGCTATCGCGTGACTCCGGCCGGACAGGTCGTCTATTCGCCGCTTCAGGCCAACATTGCCGAGGACGGACAGATATCCCAATCCAAGGCCTCCACCAAGGGACTCCGGCGCAAACAGGACGACACGGGGGTACGCGTAAAAGGGATCGACAACTGCCTCGTACATTTGTCGCGTTGCTGCAGTCCGATGCCGGGAGATCCGATCATCGGCTTTGTTACGCGCGGCAACGGAGTCGGAGTGCACAGAACCGATTGCACAAACATCAAGAACATCCTGAACAAATCCGGAGAGAGCGGCAAAGATGCCGAAAAGGCATCCAGACTGATCGATGTATACTGGGATCAACGGGGAGAGACCGGCGGGTACCAGATCGAGGTATCAATTTTGGCGCATGACCGCAACCACTTGCTCGCCGACGTATCCAACGCAATTTCCGAAGAGAAGGTCTCTATCCTGTCCGCGTCGCTCAAGGCGATGAAAGATGTTACGGCGAATATACGAATGACTGTCGAAGTCCGCAGTCAGAGTCAGTACGATCGTGTTGTCGGCCGGCTCAAGGCAATCAGCGACGTGATCGAAGTGCGAAGAGGACACTAGTTATTGCGGAGGGTTTCGCTTGCAGCCGCAAGCATCGAAAAAGTCAAATCGAAAAGGACCGGGCGAATGTTTTTTACCATCCGCCCGGTCCTTCTGTATTGCTTCATATCCGCATCTAGATTTTTGCCAAAGAGATCATAATCATGGGGCGGCGCTTGGTGCGCTCATAGAGGAAGTTTCTCAAGAATTCGCGCATTTGCCTCGAATAGACGACCCCGGACAGGTCATTACTTTGCGCGGCGTTTTTTTCGATGTAGGAAACGATTTTTTTCGCGCATTCGCTCAGAATCTCGTCCGCCTCGCTCTCGTAGAGAAAGCCCATCGCCTGGACGATCGGTTGGGCCCGGAGCGTTCGGGATGCCCGGTCGGCGACGAGAAAGACCGTGATGACTCCGTCGTCCGCGAGGACCATGCGGTCACGCAACACGCGGTTGTCAAGATCGCCGACGCCGGATCCGTCAATCAGGACCGGAGACGCGCTGACGGTTTCCTTAATTCGAGCCGACGCGTCACCGATTTCCAGGACGTCGCCGTTGTTCATGATAAAAATATTCTCCCACGGCTGACCGAGCGATTTGGCCAGTTCGGCGTGCCTGAACTGCATCCGGTACTCGCCGTGCGCGGGAATGAAGTACTTCGGCTTGATGAGTTGATGGATCAGCATCAATTCGTTGCGGTATGCATGCCCGGAAACGTGGACCTCCGCGAGCGACTCATAGATGACATGCGCACCCAGACGGAACAGTTCGTTCACCAGCCGGTAGATCGGTTTTTCGTTGCCCGGGATCGTATTCGCCGATAGAATGACGGTGTCGCCCGGGTGGATTTCGACGGTTTTATGCGAAGCATAGGCCATACGCGTCAAGGCGGACATCGGTTCGGCCTGACTTCCGGTTGTCAGGATCACGAGTTCCTCGTTCCGGTAACGGTTGATATCGGCGATATCAATCAGCGTCTCCGGTTTCATTTGAATGTATCCGAGAGAATTGGCCGCCGAAAAAACATTCAACATGCTTCTTCCGACCAGGGCGACCTTGCGGTTTCTCGCTTCCGCCGCCGTAAAAATCTGCTGCATCCGGTGCACGTGACTCGAAAAAGTCGCGATGATGATTCGCCCGGGCGCGTTCTGGAATATCTTCTGGAACGATTCGCCGACATGCATCTCGGAGGGCGACACGCCCGGCTTCTCAACGTTCGTGCTGTCCGCCATGAGAAGGAGCACCCCGCGATGGCCGTACTCCGCGAGGCGCTGGAGATCGATCGGATCCCCGTTTATGGGCGTATAGTCGATCTTGAAATCGCCCGTGTGGATGATGTTGCCCAGCGGCGTTTGGATCGCGACGGCAAAAGCGTCCGCGATGCTGTGATTGACGCGGATGAATTCGACGGAAAAAGAGGCGCACGCGCGAACCGTATCCCCGGCCGAAGACTCCCTCAAGTCGATCTTCTTGAGGTTTTGGTATTCAGCAAGCTTTCTTCGTACCAGCTCGATCGTCAGTTTGCCGCCGTAGATCGGGCATTTGATATCGGTCAGAAGGTACGGTAACGCGCCGATGTGGTCCTCGTGGCCGTGGGTCAAAAAGATCCCGCGCACTTTATCTTTTCGCGCGATAAGATACGAAAAATCCTGGATTACGGCATCAATCCCGGGCATGTATTCCTCGGGAAACGCCACACCGCAGTCGACGACGATGATGTCGTTTGCGTACTCGAAAACCGTCATGTTCTTGCCGATCTCTCCGAGTCCGCCGAGCGGGATCACGCGAAGGGACGCACCTCCGGGACGGTTTTGGGTTTCTTTTTTTCTTTGCTTTTGAGGGGGGGATTCAAGGTGTAATTTGACGCGATTATTCGGCTCCTTATTTGCCTCGTTGGCATTTTTGGGGGAGCGAACGGAGGATTTGTGATTTTCTGTCATGAATTTATCCTTTCAGTGAAAAAATGGGACTTGGAGAAATATACACCCGTTCCGGGCGCCCGGAAGGGTCAGAACCGATCGTAAGAAAAGGTGCTTTTTCAAAGCCTATGTATAGAAATGATTTCCTCCGCAAGTACCGTAATAATTGTCGGGCAGGGGATCTTTTAACGGCCAACTGTTAAAATATAACACATTTGTGGGTATAGGCGGATTCTGATATGCCTGAACAACGGCTTCGCGCGACGAATCCGTCGGCTTTCTGGAGGTTTCATAACCGCCTTTCCAGGTCGAAAATTGTCCGGACTGCGTGATGACGCCGTACACGGTATTCGGCCACTTACTGCTGTTGACGCGATTCCAGATTACTTGAGCGGCCCAGACCTGACCGTCATAATTTCCGGGTCCGGTCGGACGCTCTGACTCGACGATACCGGCCATTAATTCAAAATCGTCGACCGACAAGCCAACGGCGGCGGCCTTTTCGGCTACTCCCTCCGGAATCGGCTTGGGCGTGGGGGTCGGGGTGGCGGTGGGCTTGGGCGAAGGGGTAGGCGTGGCGACCGGCTTGTCTTCGGAACAAAGAGAAGCCAGGACATAGGTGTTTTTAACCGTTTGATACCATCCGTTGGCCGTAATGGCGACCACATCAATCGCGCTTCCCGCAGTAAGCTCGCGGGTGACGGAATACTCGGTTCCGGGGCCGGAACGCACGTTAACGTTTCCGATCGCGTAGTAGGTCCCGGATAACGGTGTGCTCGGGGGAGTTTTGGACACATAACTCGACGTGAGATAACGACTTTCGCCGATTTTCTTCCATCCGTTCGACGTGGACGCGACGACCCGGACCGTTGCCCCCCGTTCCAGGGTGTCAACGATATCATAACCGGTTCCCGGACCCGAGCGGACATTCACCTGCGCGGTTGCATAATACGTCGCCTCTTCGGCGGTTTCTATAACCGGAGCGGTCGTCGGTGTGGGCTTCGGCGTCGGCGAAACAGTCGGATTCGCCGACGGAGCAACTGTTGTTTCTCCGGGGGCGCTGTTTTCGGTCCAGTCGGAAGTTTCTGTGGCCCCCGAAGGCTCCGAAGGGACAGAAGTATCCGTTCCCTGCGTTCCTTCCGACGGGTCGGACGGAGAAACGCCGGTCATCCCGACTGTCGCGGAGATCGCGGCGGGATCGGAAGGATCCGTCAAGGCGCTTTCCGATCCGGCAGACGTCGTTTCCGAACCATCCGTACCGGGACGAGGATTTGAAAACATCGCGTCGGCGCCGAGGATGGATACGAACGCAAGAGAAAGGATAAGAGCAACTCCGATCACGGTGCGTATACTCTCTCCCGGCTTCCGGTAGTCCTTAGGTATTCCGATAAATCTCATATTCTTCTTGTCTCTTGCGAAAAACCGCAGATAACGATCCTTATTGATGGTTTAGAATTATATATTTCGATATTCAAATGGGACCCGCCCAGTACGCTCATAGCATCAAACCAGAGTAATTATATCACAGAACGCGGGCAAATAGAAACGATATGCTCTATACTGTTATACAGTGGTAATCAGCGGGGCGTACGACATTTTGCATTGACGGGCCAAGGTCACCGGATGATTATATATAATGACCGAACCGCAGATTCAAAGACCGGGAAAAATTGTCGCTATGTTTTCAAAAAAATAGTGAATCCGGAGGCAATATCGGTTATGCTATTTGTATAACAGCCAAAGTTGTATACAATACAAATAGGACTCGAATGAAGCGAAAGGACGAAGCGCATGTTCAACTCCGGAAAGTGGTGTGAAGATATACATGTCCGGGATTTTATCAACCGGAACTATACGCCGTACGACGGGGACGCTTCATTTCTCGCGCCGGTTTCCGAATCCACCCGTAAACTCTGGGAACGGGTTATGGAACTTCAGGAACGGGAGCGCCTTGCCGGCGGAGTTTTGGACGTCGATCCGAATACGGTATCGACCATTACGTCTCACGCGCCCGGATATATCGACAAAGAACTGGAAAAGATCGTCGGACTCCAGACCGATCAGCCGCTCAAGAGGGCGATCATGCCGTTCGGCGGGATCCGGTTGGTGAAGACGTCTTTGACCGCTTACGGGTACGAGATGGATCCGGTGATCGAGAACATTTTCAAGTATCGGAAAACACATAACGACGGCGTTTTCGACGCATATACGCCCGATATGCAACGCGCGCGCCATGCGGGATTGGTGACCGGTCTGCCGGATGCGTACGGCAGAGGACGGATCATCGGCGATTACCGTCGCGTGCCGCTTTACGGAACCGCTTTTTTAATCGCGCAGAAGAGAAAGGCGAAGGACTCGGTCATCCCGGATGTCATGGATACCGATACAATCCAGCAACGCGAAGAGATGGCCGATCAGGTCCGCGGACTTTATGAACTGACCAAGATGGCGCAAGGCTACGGTTTTGATATTTCCAGGGCGGCGCGAAACTTCACCGAGGCGGTTCAATGGCTGTATTTCGCGTATCTGGGTGCGGTCAAGGAGCAGAACGGCGCGGCGATGTCATTGGGGCGGGTTTCAACTTTCCTGGATATTTTCGCACAGAAGGATCTTGATGAAGGCCGGTTGACCGAGCCCGAGGTTCAGGAAATCGTCGATCAGTTCATCATGAAACTGCGGATGGTCCGTTTCCTGCGCACACCGGCCTATGACGAGCTCTTTTCGGGCGATCCGACATGGGTGACCGAATCGATTGCAGGGATCGGCCTGGACGGGCGGCACATGGTCACGAAGATGTCCTACCGCTTTTTGCATACGCTGACCAATTTGGGACCGGCACCCGAGCCGAACATGACTGTATTGTGGAGCCCGAAGCTTCCGGAGAAATTTAAGCGCTATTGCGCGGAGGTCTCGATCGGGACATCTTCCATCCAATACGAGAACGATGATTTGATGCGCGAAAAATTCGGTGACGATTACGCGATTGCCTGCTGTGTTTCGGCAATGCGGGTCGGCAAGCAGATGCAGTTTTTCGGCGCGCGGGCGAATCTCGCGAAACTTCTCCTGTACGCGATCAACGGCGGTCGCGACGAAAATACCGGCGAGCAGGTCGGTCCGGTCCGCGAGCCGCTGAAGGCGAAGGTCCTGGATTACGATGAAGTGATGAGCCGCTTCGATGAGATGATGAAGTGGATGTGCAAGCTCTATATCAACACACTGAACGTCATCCATTATATGCACGATAAGTATTGTTACGAGAAGCTGGAGATGGCTTTGCATGACGAGGAAATCGTGCGGACGATGGCATGCGGCATAGCGGGTCTTTCGGTGGTCGCGGACAGTCTGAGCGCGATCAAATACGCCGAAGTCCGGCCGATCCGAAACGCGGACGGCCTGGCGGTCGACTTTGACGTGCACGGCAGTTATCCGGCGTTCGGTAATGACGACCCCCGGGTGGACCGGATCGCCACCGAAGTGCTGAAAAAATTCATGAACGAACTGTCCAAGCATAAGACGTACAGAAACGCGAAGCCGACGCTGTCCATCCTGACGATCACATCCAACGTCGTTTACGGCAAAAAGACCGGTTCGACTCCGGACGGTCGAAAAGAAGGCGAGGCGTTCGCGCCGGGTGCGAACCCGATGCACGGCAGAGACGCCAAGGGAGCCGTCGCCTCGATGCGCTCGGTCGCCGGGTTGCCCTACGATTACAGCGAGGACGGGATATCGTATACCTTTTCGATTCTGCCGAATACACTCGGAAAGACCTCCGACGAACAGGAGGCCAACCTGTTTTCGCTGTTGGACGGATACTTTTCGGACGGAGGTCAACACATCAACGTCAACGTAATCCAGCGTAAAATCCTGCTGGACGCGATGGAGCATCCGGAGAAATACCCGCAGTTGACGATCCGGGTCTCCGGATATGCCGTGCATTTTGTGCGGCTGACTCACGAACAGCAGATGGAAGTCGTGAGGCGAACGGTCCATGCGAAATTCTGACAATTCTTCCGTAACGCAGTCGGCGATCGGGCAAACGCCGCACAGCGACGCCGGGACAGGCCCGGATAAGATTGCGGGGCGGATTCATTCCGTGGAGACGCTGGGCGCTTTGGACGGACCGGGGCTTCGTTATGTGTTATTCATGCAGGGCTGTCCGTTTCGATGCGGTTTTTGCCATAACCCGGATACTTGGGACGTGAACTCCGGATACGAAATCACCGTCGGCGAGCAGTTCGATGACATCATGAGATACAGAAATTACCTGTCCGGCGGCGTGACCGTTTCCGGCGGAGAGCCGCTTCTGCAGCCCGAATTTGTCGCGGCTCTGCTCGAAAAGTGCCGCGCGGCCGGCATCCACGGAGCGATCGACACTTCCGGCGGAGTAGCGCCCGAAGCCGCGCAAGAGGCGATCCGGGCGGCGGAACTGATCCTTTTGGACGTTAAGGCGTTCAATCGAATAAAGGCCCTTCAACTGTGCGGGATCGATACGAATCACACCCAAAGACTCCTGGATTATTGCGAATCGATCGAAAAACCGGTCTGGATCCGGCATGTGCTGCTGCCGGGCGTCACACTGATCGAAAAGGATGAGGACGGGCGTCCTTTTACCGATCGCGATCAGTTTCTTCTAGCGAACGCGGACTTGGCCGATGGAATCAACCGGCTGAAAACGTACACCTGCGTTCAAAAAATCGAGCTTCTTCCGTTCCATAAAATGGGAGAGCACAAGTGGAAGGAACTCGGCCTTCCGTATGCATATTTCGATGTTGACGAGCCCGCGGAACATGTGTTAGCGTGGTGTGTGGAACTTTTGCAATAGATATCCGCATTAAGGAGCTGTGCGTTGAAGAAGACGAGGAGAAAAGGCTTATCCTCCCGACAGACGGGGACCGTTATCATTATTGCCTGTGCCGTATTGCTGGCAGGATGGATCACGCTTACGGTGTTTTTTGCCCTTGACGTCTCCAAATACGGCAAAGTTTTCGGAACGGTCGATATCGAGAAAGATGACCGCGGTAAACGGGCGGTGACCATCCTTTATGTGGTTGAGGGAGAAGCCCGTATTGAGCCGATCGACCACGCTCCGGGAAGCTGGACCGAAGACCAACTGGTCGAGATCGAATACATGAAGGAGGATCTTTCAAAGATTCGTGTCCCGGTTTCCGCCCTTCCCATTGTGTCGGGGTATCTTGTGCTCGGCGCCGCTCTTGCCGTCGGAATTCTGATCCGACGCGGCAAACTTTTTTCTAAAGAAACCCCGGAGTAACCGAAACAGAGGATTGCTTCGGCAACTGTGTTTTTTATAAACGATTCCGATGATCCCCCGAACCCTTTTGTTGTCCGCACGGCGGATCTATTTCGCGTCCTCCGCGATATCTCCCCGGGCCTTAAGATCCGAGATAATCGAATCGTAAAGTTCCTTATCAATCTTAAAGAAGAATTTGTAGACGATAAATCCGAGTACGATCAGGATCAGAGGCACAATCAGCATCGCGGATTTCATCATCCAGAGGCCGGCTTCGGTCACTTTCTCCGGATCGCCGTCCGCGGCGCTGATCCCGGACATGATGACGACTGCGCCGACAATCGCGTTTCCGACCGCTCCGCCGATCTTATTGATAAAGGGCTGAACGGAGAACGTGACGCTTTCATTGCGTTTTCCGAGCTTCCACTGGCCGTACTCGATTGTGTCGGTCAGGAACATCAACATCAAGAGTTGAATGAATGCCTGTCCGACAAAAAGCGGGATCCCGGCCGCACCGATAAAGAGCATGTTCATCGGAGCCAGAAAGAAAATGACATAACCGACGACGACCATGATCGTCGCGGCGAGGTAGAGTTGTTTCCTCGAAAAACGCTTGCTGAAGAACGGGAAGACGGACAACGCGACCAGCTGGGAAACACCGAGGATCGCTGCGAAGATGCTGTACATGCCTTCATCTTTGTATGCATAGATGAAAAAATAGGTGCCGAAGCTGGTCGTCGTCGTATAGCCGATCATAAAGAGCGCCATCGATATGAGGGTGAACAGGAGCTGGTCGTTTTTGAAAATCGCGCGCATCAGCTCGCGCAAGGAGGTCTTGCTCTCCTCCTTAAACACCTCGCGATGCTCTTTTACCCCGAAGACCGTAAACGCCTGCGTAATCATGGAGATCACGACAATGCCGACCGCGACGATGAAAAAACCAATCTTGCGGCCTCCGGTAGCCTCTCCGATGATATTTGTGACCGGAAGTATTGCGACGACGGTGATGAAAAGACCGATATTGGCGCAGATGCGGGCGGTCGAACCGATTTTTTCGCGCGTCTTCTGATCGATGGACAAAGAAGGAAGCATGGACCAGTAACCGATATCGTTTCCGGAAAAAGTGACCTCCCAGAAGAGGTAGATGACCGTGAACGCGATGATGTAGGCCGTTCCTCTCCATCCGATGTCCGTAAAGAAAAGGACGGTGAACAGAGCGGAAAGAAGGCCGCCGATAGCGATCCACGGCTTGAATTTGCCGAACCGTGTCTTGGTGTTATCCACAAAAAATCCCATCAGGGGGTCATTGACCGCGTCGTATATGCGGACGGCCAGGGTGATCCCGGTTGTCCACCAAAGAGTCTCGTCCGGAAGATTCAGGACCTCGGTCAGATAGACATTGAGAAACATGGACACCAGGGTGTACTGCATGTCTCTTCCGATCGTTCCGACGCTGTAAAAGAAACGGTTTCGGGATGTCGCTTTGTCCATGTCGTTTTTCTCCTTTTCGCTTGTCCGATTTTGTTGCCTATAGTGACGTTATTTGATACAAATTAGAGTCGCAGTCCCCGAGCAGGCGGGACTTATCGTTATAATAGGTCCCGATAAACGGCGTATTCAGACGTACACCCGCCATCAGAGCTTTTCCCGTTCCGGAATACGACTCGACGCAGTCCGTCAGGCTGTAAAAACGGTCGATCAGCCGGAAAAGAAAGCCGTTCGGATTGATCCGGATCGGAAGGATATGGTTGATGAGACCGCCGAAGCGCCGGACGGAAAGCTTTTTCGGAACGGTTTTGATTTGATATTCCCGTTCGGGCGAAAGTCCGCTGACCGGCAAAATATCGGGGATCTCGGACGCGTGACTCATAAGATTAAAAAATCCGGCAACCGACACATCCCGCTTCGGGTCAATCACTTGCCAGTGGACCTTATTGTCCTTATAAGAGTCGTGTCGCAGAAAGCGACCGTACTGAAAAAGCCGGCGATGCTCCTTATAGAACTTGATCTGACTTCGGATTTCCTTTCGATCCGATGCCGTCAAATGCTTCGGGTCGAGCTCATAACCGAGGACTCCGAAGCAGGCGACATTGAAACGCGTGGATAAAGGTGTACTCCGAAGTGTCTGCTGATGCGGCGATGCGGACACGTGCGCGCCGATCGTCGAAAGCGGATACAGATGAGAAAGACCGGTCTGGATCGAAAGCCGCTCGACCGGGTCGGTATTATCCGACGCCCAGATCTGCGGTGAAAAGCAAAGCATCCCGAGATCGAAGCGATTGCCGCCGCTGCTGCACGACTCCAGAAGAATGTGCGGCCGCGGTCCGAAAACACGCTTCAATACATCATAGAGCCCGAGGATATAGGAATGAAAGAACATCCCCTGATCGGCTAATCCGGCGCCGTACATATCGGTGATATGCCGGTTCATATCCCACTTCATGTAAGTAATGTCCGCCGAATCCAGAAGCCCCGAGACCTTTTCGACGATGTAGTCCCGTACGGCAGGATTCGTAAGGTCCAGAACAAGCTGGTTTCTGCCGTAGGATTCTTTGCGGCCGGATATGCGTACGGCGTATTCGGGATGCGCGCGGAAAAGATTACTATTGGGATTGACCATCTCCGGCTCGACCCAGATTCCGAACGCCATTTTCATCCGCTTCAGGCGATCGGAGAGCGATTTCAGCCCGCCCCGGATCTTCCGGTGATCCGTCTCATAGTCGCCCAAGCCCGCGGTATCGTCCTTCCGGCCGACAAACCAGCCGTCGTCCAGAACGAAGAGCTCCGCGCCGAGCTTTTGGGCCCTCTTGGCGGCGCCGATCAGGCGACTTTTCGAAAAGTCGAAAAAGAACGACTCCCAGGTGTTGTAGAGGATCGGCCGCTCTTGATCCTTCCAGTCTCCCCGGACGATGTGTCGATTGATAAAGTCGTGAAAGTGCCCGCTTGCACCGCTAAATCCCTGGTCACTGAAAGTCATCACCGCTTCCGGCGTCTCAAATACGGCGCCTTCGTCGAGCGGCCACTCGAAGCAGTGTGGATTGATCCCCGTCATGACGCGGACCGAACCCTGATGCGACCGCTCGATTGCCGAATAATGATTGCCGCTGTAGACCAGGTTGAATCCGTAGACCCGGCCGAACGATTCCGATGCATTCCCTTCGGAGACGAGAAATCCCGGATTACAGCGATTTCCCGAAGCGCCGGTTGTGTTTTGAAGGACATATATTCCGTTACCGATCGGCTCGCTTTGTTTGTGTGCTTCCTTGATCCAACCGCCGTGAAAGGTCGTCCGAATACTGACGGAGGCGGGCAGATCGAGCATCATACTCATCATTTTGCGCAGAACCACCGTACGGCCGGACCGGTTCCGGAGTATCGTGCGCCGTGTGATCACGTCGACCGCCGGGAAGACGGTATAAAGAAGAGTCAGTTCAATATCGAACAGTTTGTCTTTAAGAAGGATCGAAAGCGTCTGCGATTCCCCGGCCTTTGCAATGGAGCCCGGCAGGATCTCCGAAGCTACGGAGCCGTCGATGATCTCGTGCGATTGATAGACGAAATCCGTGACAAAAGTGCCGTCCGGCATCTTGATTTCGCAGGGACTTTCGCGAAAGTCCCCCTTGCCGATCCCCGACCATTCAAGCGGCAGAATGTCAAGACAGTACATCGGGTCCGACTCATCATAGGCGACGGTGCCGCCGACGCCCGCGGTCCGCTTGAGCAGAAGCGATTCGATATTCGGGTCTTCCAAACGTGTTCCGTAAAAAATGTGTTCCGGATGCCCCTGTCCGGATATCCTGAAGATGTAACCGGTCCGATTCGTGTCCAGGAAAAAAACACCCTGATCCTGTCGAATCATGCCTCGTTCCTCCCGCTCAGAAGGACCGCTTCGTAGGGCTGGAGTGTTCCGTCGTAATCATTCCGCGCGTATGTGGAGAGCAGGAGTTTTCCCGAAGCGTCATACCGGGAGGATTTTCCGGAGAAGTTGATGACGACCGTGATTTTATCCTTTTCGGAATACCGCTCGAAAACAAACAACCCGCTTGAAATCGCGACGCTCCGGAAGCCGCCGGACTTTAACAAATCATTGTAATTCCGGAAGCGGATCATCTTTTTGTAAAACGAGAGGATGGAAGAAGGATCCTTTTCCTGCACCTCGACATTGATTTGCTGATGATTTCCGTTGACGCCGAGCCAAGGAGTACCCGCCGTGAAACCGGCGTTTTTTCCCGCATTCCACTGCATCGGTGTCCGCGCGTTATCGCGCCCGCTTCGGAGGATCATTTTCCAGCGGTATGATTTCGGGAAACAAAGGCGCGTCGCCAAACGGTATACATTCAGCGATTCGATATCGCGGATTTGATCCATGGACGTGTAGTCGAAATTCGTCATTCCGATCTCCTGCCCCTGGTAGATAAACGGAGTGCCGCGCAAGGACAGAAGAAGAACGCAAAGCATCTTTGCGGATTCGTCATGAAAATTCTTATCGTCGCCGAATCGTGAGACGCTCCGGGGCTGGTCGTGATTTTCAAAATAATTGGCGTTCCAATCGATCGCGGTTTGCCACTTGGCGATCACCTCGCAGAATTTTTGAGACGTAAAACGCTTCTTGAACCACTTTACGATGATCGCGTCGGTATCCATGTGTTCAAACGAAAAGAGCATGTCGAGCTCTCCCCGGGAGGGGTCGGAGAGGTCGAAGGCGGTCTTGGGCGTGACCATGACGGTCTCGCCGACGGTAAAGCAATCGAACTGTGAAAGGACGTCGCGCCGAAGCTCCCGGAGGATCGTGTGCGTACCCTCACAGGTTACGTAGTGCTCCTGTCCGGTCAGGATGAGGCGCTTTCGGCCGTCTTCCAGAGAGTCCTTGAAAATGACGTTGATGACGTCGCAACGGAAGCCGGAGACGCCCTTTTCGAGCCAAAAACGCATGATGTCCTTTATTTCCTCGATCACCTTGGGGTTACGGTAATTGAGATCCGGCTGTTTTTTCGAAAAAAGGTGAAGGAAATATTCGCCGCTTCGGTCGTCGTATTCCCAGCAGTCCTCCGCAAAGAAACTCGTCCAGTTGTTGGGCTTTTTGCCGTTGTTGCCCGGACGCCAGATATAGTAGTCGCGGTACGGGCTTTCGGGATCGCGGCTCTGTTGAAACCACTCATGCTCGTCGGATGTGTGGTTGATGACAAGATCCATGATGACCTTGATATCGAGTTTGGCGGCCAGCTCCAGAAGTTTGTCCATTTCGGCCATGGTTCCGAAATCGGGATGGATGCTCCGGTAGTCGCTGATGTCGTATCCGTTGTCGTCATTCGGCGACCGGTATACCGGAGAGAGCCAGAGAATACCGATGCCGAGTTCTTTCAAATAGGGGAGTCTTTTGATGATGCCCCGCAGATCGCCGATGCCGTTCCCGTCGGTGTCCTGAAAGCTTCTGGGATAAATCTGATACGCAACCCGGTCACGCCACCATGTTTTCATGAACGCCACCCCGATTCGTTGATAATCTTAGTTTTATTCTACCTTTCCGGTGCTCCTTCGTAAAGGGAAAGAACACCGATCGGTTCATTTAGAAATTATGTATTCCGCGATTTTTATCTTTATCGGGGCGGACAGGCGAAAGAAGATCTTTCGTATCGGTTACATAAGCATTCAAAGAATAATCCGATTGTTTTTGTGCAAGATACTCTAAATTCTTTCTTGAAAAATGAAGCCGGAAAGGATATGATAATATCAGGGTTAGACGAGTCTAACAATTTACATCATAAATTCAACTTTTTATGCAAGGACGTGATGGAAGTGACATTGGAAGAACTTGAGATCGGCGGGGCAGGTGTGATTATTGCAGTGCACGGGCAAGGTGCTCTGAGGGATCGCTTGTTGGATATGGGGCTTACGCCCAGGACCCGGGTGATGATCCGAAAGACGGCGCCGATGGGGGACCCGATCGAGATTTCCCTTCGTTGTTATGAGCTGACCTTGCGAAAAGAGGATGCCGCGAATATTGAGATCATTCGGGACGGAGCTCCTGAGACATGCAATAGACATAAGAGAATGAACCGGCGCGCTTTTCGGGGATTCGGAAAAAGAAACCGTCCGGAGGAATCGGAAGTATGAATATCGCGCTCGTCGGCAATCAGAATTCGGGGAAGACAACACTTTTTAATCAATTGACGGGATCCAACCAGCACGTCGGGAATTTCCCCGGAGTGACAGTGGAGCGCAAAGAAGGCACGGTCCGCTTCAAGAAGGAAATGAATGTCGTCGATTTGCCCGGGATCTATTCTCTGGCCCCTTATTCCAGCGAGGAGAAAGTGGCCAGAGATTTTATTGTGAAGAACAAGCCGGATGGGATCATCAACATTGTTGACGCGACGAATATTGAGAGGAATTTATATCTCAGCATGCAACTGATCGAGCTTCACGTTCCGATGGTCATCGCGCTGAATATGATGGACGAGGTACGCGAGAGCGGCGGGACGATCCGGATCGACAGCTTGAGTTGTTGTTTGGGCGTTCCGGTCGTACCGATATCCGCGAGCAAGAATGAAGGAGTCGCGGAACTCGTTGAGGTCGCATACAGGACTTTTCGCGACCGGGAGTTTCCGAAGAAGACCGATTATTGCGCGGGCGAGGTACACAGAACGATCCATTCGATTGCCCACCTGATCGAGGACCATGCCGAGAGGGCCGGAGTTCCGGCAAAATTCATTGCCACAAAACTGGTTGAAGGGGACATTTCGTTGCGGGACGAGATGGAACTGAACAGTAACGAAATCGATATGATCGAACACGCCGTCAAAGAGATGGAAGACGAGCTCAAAACGGATCGCAAGGCGGCGATCGCGGACATGCGCTACACCTACATCGAAAAGATTGTCGCGGGCGCGGTTGTCCGTCCGCATGTGGACCGGGGAAGAGAGCGGACGCTTCGAATGGACCGGATATTGACGCATAAGTATTTGGCGATCCCGATTTTTCTATCGGTCATGGGGTTGATTTTCTGGCTGACTTTCGGCGTGATCGGAAGTTTTCTGAGCGATGTGCTCGGAGAGGGGATCGACAGGGTATCCGGGTGGGTGCGCGCGGCGATGGAAAGCGCGACCGTGAATCCGACGGTCATATCGCTCGTCACGGACGGTGTCTTTTCGGGCGTCGGCAGTGTTTTGACCTTTATTCCGACAATCATTCTCCTGTTTTTCTTCCTGTCGATGCTGGAGGACAGCGGCTATATGTCCCGTGTGGCGTTTGTCATGGACTCTCTGCTTCGAAAAATCGGTCTGTCCGGAAGAAGCTTTGTGCCGATGTTGATCGGCTTCGGCTGTTCCGTTCCGGCGATCATGTCGACCCGCACACTGTCGAGCGAGCGCGACCGGAAAATGACGATATTTCTGGTGCCGTTTATGAGTTGCACGGCTAAACTGCCGATATACGGGATGTTTACGCTCGCGTTTTTCCCGAAGCAAGCCGCACTGGTGATGATTTCCCTGTATGTACTGGGCATGTTTTTGGCGGTTTTGACCGGTCTTTTGATGAAAAATGTATTGTTCCGTGGTAAGCCGGTTCCTTTTGTTATGGAATTGCCCAACTATCGCTTTCCCGGGATCAAGTCGGTCATCCTGCTTCTGTGGGACAAAACGAAGGACTTTCTCACCAGAGCATTTACGCTGATCTTTATCGCTTCTCTGGTGATCTGGCTTTTACGGTCCTTTGACCCGACGTTCAATCTGGTGACCGATGATTCAAAAAGCCTGCTTGCGGGGATCGGGCGATGGCTTGTTCCTGTTTTTTCTCCGCTCGGCTTCGGCAACTGGAAGGCGATAACTGCGCTATTGACAGGATTCATGGCCAAAGAGGCCGTGATCAGCACGTTTGCCGTTTTAACCGGGTCCGGCTCGGCCGATTTACCGACTGCGCTCCGCTCGCTGTTCACGCCGCAAGCGGCATATGCTTTTTTGGTCTTTACTTTGCTCTATACGCCCTGTGTCGCGACCGTCGCAACGATACGCCGCGAACTTCAAAGCCGGCTTTTGGCGGGCGCCGCAGTCCTCTATCAAACCGGATTTGCATGGCTGATGGCGTTGATTTTCTATCAAGCAGGGTCAGCGCTTTTCGGCTGATCGGGTCCTTCCGGGGAAGGGTTCTTCTTTACATATTTTCTTTTTTCCGGATCCTTTTTCAATGTTTGCTCGATGACACGGATGAACGCCTCCGTAATGTCGGGGTCAAACTGAGTGCCTTTGTTGGCGCGCAGCTCCAGGATCGCCTCATCCCAGTTGAGACCCGCCTTATAGGGTCGGTCGAAGGTCATCGCGTCAAAACTGTCGACAACGGTGAGCACCCGGGAAAGATACGGGATCTCCTTACCCTTCAGATGATTGGGATACCCCGTGCCGTCATAGCGCTCGTGATGATGAAGGACCAGCGGGGCGATCTCGGCGAGGATGGCAACTTCTCTTAAAATATGCGCGCCGACTACGGAATGATCCTTCACGTCCTGCCATTCCTTTTCGTCGAGCGGCGTTGCCTTGTTCAGGACTTTTTCGGAAAGGTTGACTTTGCCGATATCATGCATGTATGCCGCCAGCGAGAGAGACTTCCGGTCATCCTCGTCCAGGTTGAGTTGGCGGGCGAGCGCCTTGGAATACATGGCGACGCGCTCGACATGCCCGGAGGTGTATCGGTCACGCGCGTTAATGATATTTATGAGCGACTGGAGCGAATTCAGAAGATCATAGTCGTCCTTTTCGACATCCAACTCGATGGTATCCAGTATGGAGTCATAGATTTCGACGCGATTCTTTCGAAAAAGCTTCGCTCGATAAAGCGCGTCGTCGGCATTCTTGATCAGATTCAGAGCGCTTTCGGTCCGGTTGCTCCACTGAGCGATTCCGACCGAAATGGTCATCGGATCGATTTCGCGGATGCGGATCCTTTCGGATTCATCGGTTAACAGTATTTCTTTTCGAAGATCCAGGCTCTGGAAAGACTGTCGGATATTTTCCCCGTATCGCTTTGCGGTATCCTTGTCGATATTCGGTAAAATGACCGAAAACTCGTCTCCGCCGTAACGGGCGAGGATCGCGCCTTTCGGTTTGTGCTCTTCCATCAGGCGTGCGACGGTGCTCAGGAGTTTATCGCCGTTCAGGTGCCCGAACTGATCGTTGAATTCCTTAAATGAATCGATGTCGAGAAAAAGAAGCGTTAACGGTTGTTTCAGAAAAAGGCATGATTTGATTTCCTGGTTGAGCGCGCTGTGAAAATAGCGGTGGTTGAAAAGTCCGGTCAACCCATCGAGATTGGCCTTTTCTTCGAGCGCCAGTATTCGTTCGCGGTCGGTCTTGACAAAACGGTCCAGTACCCAGGTCGTTAAAAAGAGAACGGCGACGGCGATCAGATCCTTTTCGATAAAGCGGGCGACGGAAGAAAAATAGGAGTAGACGAAGTCGAGCGTGAAAATATACACGGAGAGAAAGGCGATAATCAGATAAGCCCACCGGAGACTGAGTTGGATCGTTACGGGGACCAAAAAGAGCAAAGCGGCGATGAGAAAGTAACTGTAGTTTCTGTCGGTGAACCATATGAGCGCAACGGTCACGAGCAGCAGGAAAAATGCCTCGATCACCAGCAGCTGTCGCGAGCCCGGATCGACTTCCCTCGGACGGAACTTTAAAAATGTCCGGGCGTATAAATACGCCAGAGCCACCGCCGCGACAGACGCGGAAACAGACAGGATGAGGACGTTTCGATCACTCCATTGATCCGTGTATTCCTCGAGTATGCCCCGAAGAATAATCAATGCCGAGACCAAAAAGTATCCGACCTTGAAGATTGTGAGTATTCTATTCAGTTTCTCGTCGTATCTTTTCTCCTGCAAATCCGTTCAGCCTTTCTCTAGATGTCCCATGGTTCCAAATCCCACTCGTAGTTCAGAACCACTTTCAGGAATGCTTCAACGATAACGGGGTCGTAAAGGGTTCCGGAGCCTGCGCGAATTTCCTCCGCGGCCTGCTCGGCGCTGAGTACTTTTCGGTATGTTCTTTTCGCGGTCATCGCGTCGAAACTGTCCGCCACGGCGATGATCGCGGCATAGCGCGGAATAGCGTCTCCCTTGAGTCCCTTCGGATATCCCGAGCCGTCCAACCGCTCGTGGTGATAAAGGACAGCTTCCGCTATTTCCGAGATATCGTATGAGGAACGAAGGATCCGGCATCCGATCTCCGGGTGGGTGCGGATGATTTTCATGTCTTCCGGCGAAAATTCCGCGGTACCGCTCAGAAGGCGGTCGTCGATGGCGATTTTTCCGATGTCGTGCAAAAAGCCCGCCAGGTTGAGGAGGTTGACCTCAATCTCAGGCAAATTCAACTCCTTGCCGATTTTTTTACAAAGCTCCCCGACCCGCTTGGAATGCGCTTCTTCGCGAGGATTTTTCTCGTGAAGCGTGTGCATGATCGTCTTGATTATTGTATTGCGCATGCTTTTGCTCTCGGCGATCTTGCTCTTGTTCATGTGATCCTCGGCGGCCTTGATCGAGGCCAGAATCGACTCCTCGGCGATCGTTTTGGTTGCGGAACCGAACGATATATCAACGGGGACCGAATTGACCTGCGAATGCGTCAACTGCAATTTGATCCGGGAAACAAGTTCCTCGGCCTGGCGCTCCGAAGTATTCGGCAGCAGGATCATAAACTCGTCACTGCCCCAACGGGAAATGATGCCTTGGCCTTCGCAGACGGAAGAGATAACATCGGCTCCCTTTCGGAGCACGGCATCGCCGAGTTGGTGCCCGAACGCGTCATTTACGAGTTTCAGTCCGTTTACGTCTCCGAGGACAACCGAAATCGGAAGATTTTCGACGCGATCCAACCGTTTGAGGGTTTCTTCGGTATATCTGCGATTATAAAGACCCGTGAGCATATCGTGATAACTGATATATATATTTCTGTCCTGGGCCTTCCGAAGCGGCGTTATGTTCAAAATAAAGCAGGTTAGTCCGATGACCTCGCGATTGCCGGTCATGATCGGAGAGTAGAACTTTTGCCAATATGCGCGGGACTCCTCGGAATCGCCGAATTCCTCGAGGCACGTGAAGTATTCGCCCGAAAAGGCGCGATCGAATTCCGAACGGAGAACTTTCTGCTCATCCGGATTCTTGACGCACTCGAGTAAATCGGTGCCGACAGTGATCTCCTTGCCGAAAACCCGGAGCATGGAGTACTTGTGGCGGCTGTTGAATGCCGTATACCGGTATTCGCGATCCACCGAAAAAACCATAATGTCCGGCGAACTTTCCAGAACAGCCGAGAAAAGCATGTTCGTATTGTCCAGTTCGGAGTTCAGACTTTCTTTACTGCTTATAAGTCCGGCGGCAAGTTTCAAATCATGCGACGCTTGCCAGAAGATAAAAATAGAGGTGGCTGTTACAAAGAAGAGTCCTTTAATTACACTGACGATGGTCATCTGATTCGTATTCGGAAATAAGGCCTCCATTACGGTGTCTGAAACGATGATCCATACCACGCTGATCGCAAGATAGATTAAAGTCATCTTGAGTGCGGGTATTACCGCGCTGAAATCACGTTGGTAAACCGGTCTTTTAAAAAATGAGCGAACAAACTTCGAGAAACGCTCAGCGAAACCTTTGCTTTCGGAATTCTTGGACATAACGCATACCCCACAAACCCGCGGAAGCCCGAACAATAATAATATTATATAGCATGAATGTGAATGAAATAAAGCCAAAAGCAAACGACGTCGCCGTTTCATCGAAAAATTCCGGAACAGAGTCTACAGACAACAAAGTGTGGATTCGTTTGAGTTTTCGATCCCGGATCAGGAGTACGCCCACATGCCGAGGCGGTCATTGCGTGCGCGTTTTTCCAACGCCCGAAGCTCGGTCTCGTAACGCGTGTCTTCGCCGTAGGCGACGACACGCGCGTAGCCGCCGCGGATGAGGATCGCGCTGAAATTCAGTCGCTCGAACGTTTCCTGCTCCCCGTCGTCGGGTTCCTCAAGCCAGACGTACCGAAGGAGCCGGTCATATTGGTCGGTATCGGAAACATCCCGCTCCAGGTAGACGACACGGTCTGACAGGGTTTCTTTCGCAAAAGCGAAGGCTTCTTCGGCAAACGGTTCGCCTTCCTGGTCTTCTTTTTCGGTTTCCGGGGCATCGACTCCGATGATGCGCACTTTATATTTTTCGCCCGCTTCGTCTTTGACCCATATGGTGTCGCCGTCCACGACATAAGTCACGGTGAAAGCCTCTGTGACGGGTGCGCCGGAGACTTGTCCGTCCGGATCGGTCTCGTCGTCGACGGATTCGTCCGGGTCGCCGGTTTGCGCTTCTTCGGAAGTAATAACGGGTGTCAGCTGATTCAATGCGTCGATCCATTCTTCCGCAGAAAGCGAGCACCCGAAGAGGCTCGACACGAGAAGAACGGAGACGAAAAACAGCCCGATGGATCGAATAACCTTATATGCGTGCGCACGTCCGTTTTCGGGCGAAAGAAGAGATGGTTCCATGCTGCGGCTCCTTTCCGGAGGCGGAATGAGGGACGTTGGGATTATATCACAAAGGGCACAAAGATCGCTTACGTGATACAATTATAACAGTGTTAAATCAATTGCGGAGGACGGAACCATGAAGAAGATTTACCTTGCCGGAGGCTGTTTCTGGGGCCTTCAGAAATATATGTCCCTGATCGGAGGCGTCGGGGCGACCGGGGTCGGGTATGCCAACGGAAGCCTTCCGAACCCTACCTATCCGGAGGTGTGTTCCGGGACAACCGGCCATGCCGAGACCGTCGAGGTAACCTATGATCCGAAGAAAGTCTCGCTCGGCTTTCTGCTTCGGATGTTTTTCGATGCGATCGATCCGACGGCGGTCGGCCGGCAGGGAAATGACATCGGGGAGCAATACCGCTCCGGAATTTATTATACGGACGGGGAGGATCTTTCCGTCATCCGGGCCGGGGTCGCTTCTCTGGAGGCGCGGCTCGGTAGGAAGAGCGCGATTGAGGTCGCCGAACTGACTTCGTATTACCCCGCTGAAGAGTATCATCAGAATTATCTGGACAAGCACCCGAACGGGTACTGCCACATCGGTCCCGCGAAAATGGACCGCGCCGCGCGGGCGGTTGTCGATCCGACCCTGTACGGGCGCCCGTCGCTTTCGGAATTAAAATCGCGTCTTTCCGATGAATCCTGGCGCGTAACGATGCAAAACGATACCGAAAGGCCCTTTACCGGCGAATACAGCGCTCATTTCGAGGATGGGATCTACGTCGACATCACGACCGGCGAACCGCTGTTTTCGTCGCGCGACAAATTTGACGCCGGATGCGGATGGCCGAGTTTCAGCCGGCCGATCGATCCGAACGTGATTCGCGAAAAAGAAGATCTCTCGCTGATGCGAAGGCGGATCGAGACGCGAAGCCGTGTCGGCGACGCGCATCTCGGCCACGTTTTCGATGACGGACCGCGCGACAGGGGCGGCCTTCGGTACTGTATCAACAGCGCCGCTTTGCGTTTCGTCCCTCTGGAGAAAATGGAGGAACAGGGTTACGGGTACCTTCTGGACCTCTTTTCCTGACCACTCACACCCGTTTACGGCCCACTCACCCGAAGGCATGTTTTCAAAACCGGTTCCGAACATATAATGAAGACGCAAGCGTAAGGAGGGTAACGGCATGCGCGTTCGAATCGAGGAAGTCGCCGGAGGTGCGGAGGAAGAAATAGTTCTCCGCTGCAGTAAGACGACGCCTGAAATCGAATTGCTCGCCCGCGAGATCGGTCTGCTCGAAAAGCAAGCCGGCGACGGGAACAGCCGGGACAAAAAACATAGCGCCGCAACTGCGGGGACCCCGACACCCGAGTTCTTTAAGGGAGAGCAACAGTATTTTCTGAGTTTCTCGGAGATCCTCTTCTTTGAGACCGAAGGCGAAAAGGTGATCGCGCACACGGCGACGGACTCCTACGAGACCAGGCAGAGACTATATGAGCTCGAGTCGATGCTTCCCGCCTCGTTCGTCCGCGTTTCCAGATCGACGATTGCGAATGTGACGCATATTTTTTCGATCCAAAGGGGACTGACGCGTGTTTCACACATCACGTTCCGCGGATCCTATAAAGAGGTGTACGCGTCGAGAAAATACGGACCGGTATTAATGGTCAAAATGGAAGAGAGGTATTTGTATGGATAGGAAAAACATTTTTTGGGGGCTGGTCATTCTCGGCGGCGGTATTCTCGTGCTTCTTTTCGCCCTCGGGATCGGGGAGTCGTCCGACCTGTTTCGGGCGATAGCGAGCATGATTCTGGCGGCAATTTCCGTCTCCTGCCTGATCAAGCTTTTCTTTGTACCCGGATTGATGGCTCCGGCGGCGATCGTATATTTGTGGAGAGACTTCATCGGAATCCCGGATGTCGAGCTTTGGCATCTGCTCCTCGGCTCCGCGATTCTCGGCGTGGGACTGTCGGTCATTTTCTCCAACGCCAAGAAGAAGCGCATGGAAGCATGGGGCAAAGGATGCGGTCATACGCACCGTGTCCACGTCAACATCGCGGATAACGGTACCGCTACCGAGGAAAACGGAGAGTACGTGACCGTTGAGGCAACCTTCGCCGACAACATAAAGTATGTTCGCTCCCAGAATTTCAAGGGCGCGGACATCCACGCCAAATTCGGCGCGGCCAAGGTGTATTTCGACGGTTGCACGGTCAGCCCGGAGGGCGCAACGATCCATCTGGACGTCAACTTTGCTGGGGTTGAGATCTATCTTCCGAGAAGTTGGAACGTCGACAACCAGATCCGGGCTTTTTTCGGAGGGTCCGACGGATTTATCCCTTCAACGGGGGAGGGTCCGAAGGTCACGCTGACCGGTGAGATCAACTTCGGCGGAGTGGAGATCAAATACATCTAGAAGCCACCCGGAGATCAATGAAGAAGCGCCGGCAGTCTTATGAATTGCCGGCGCTTTTTGTTCTGTACCCTTTTTACTTTGCCGAGCATCCGGTCCGTCGGACCGGAACATAGGGATACCGTGCCGGGGGCT
>JAEAME010000684.1_pt1 | contig 31254 bp, 25 predicted proteins | sample 8958731 | NCBI WGS metagenome assembly JAEAME01 (sample SAMN16933194, study PRJNA681113) | bioreactor sludge metagenome | isolation source: anerobic bioreactor sludge (Control) | place: India:Bengaluru | collected 2018-10-24
GGGGTCGCAGTCGAAATCGAGAAACGAAAAGCAGCAGCGATACCGAATCCGATTGCGATCCCGATACCGACCCCGACCCCGATCGGATTGGCGGCGGTGGCATCTGTCAAACCTTTACTGCCGCCCCGGGAGAGCCGGGGGATCTCCTAAGAGATTAGCAATACCTCGCATCCGCCGTCTCCGGTTATACTGTCCCAACTGTAACCCGAAACGGGAAACGTTTTTATACGGAAGGAGAGCAGGATGCGTAAGGTTGTGATGGTTTTTGTCATGACGGCAATCGCCGTCATGATGGTACACAATCCCTCCAGGATACCGTTCGCCAAGGATGCGCCCGCGCAACTCGAGGTCCTCAGCCCGTGGGCTGAAGTGGACCCGATGCCCGTGCGAGGGATATCGCCTAGAGTGGACACATTGGCGGGAAAGAAAGTGGGACTGTTCGCCAATTTCAAACGGGCAGCAAGGCCCATGGCGGCCGCAATCGAAAAAAGGCTGAAAGCCAGATATCCCGACATTCAAACCAGCCTCTTCGATTCCAAGCTGCCGAACGTGACGGAAACTGAGACTGTAAACAAAGAAAAATTCACGGCGTGGGCGAAGGAAATGGATGCAGTCGTCGCCGTGGTTGCAGATTGAGGGTCCTGCACAAAGTTCCTCGCTTACAACGGAGTTGCAATCGAGGACTTTGGCACGCCGGTCGTGATACTGGCGAATCGCGGTTTCGTGAATGACGCTCACTCGGCAGCATCAGGCAAGGGCATGCCCGGCTTGAGAGTTCTGTCGACTCCCATCGCTTGTGAATCCACCGTCCAGGCCGATATCGACGCGGGCATCGACGGCGCGATGAACGATATTATATCCGCCCTGACAAGGCCCCTGACCGCGGAAGAAAAATCGCCGCAGCCCAGGATCGAAAAGCCTCCTGCCATCGCCTTCAAGGGAAGCTCCCAGGAGGTCAATCATTACTATTACCGCAAGGGGTGGACCGATGGACTCCCCATCGTGCCGCCGACAGAAGAGGCCGTTGCGGAAATGATGCAGGGGACGGACCTGCCGGCGGATCATGTCGTAGCCAAGCTGATCCCGCGCATGGGAAAGGCCACTGTAAAAAAGATCGCCGTGAATGCCGTGATGGCGGGAGCTCTTCCCGTTCACATGCCGCTGCTGGTTGCGGCGGTGCAGGCCCTGGCGGACCCCAAAACCAGGTTCGACACTTTTGAAGTAAGCACAGGCTCGTGGGCGCCCTTCTTCATTATCAACGGTCCTATCAGAAAAGATGTCCACGTCAACTGCGGTTCCGGCGCCCTCAGCCCGGGAAATATGGCCAACGCAACCATCGGAAGGGCCGTGGGCCTGATCGTCAAGAACATCGGAGGTGCGCGCAAAGGCGTCGAGGACATGGGAACGCTGGGAAATCCGGGGAAATATTCGATGGTCCTCGGAGAGTACGAGGAGGAGAGTCCGTGGGATCCTTTCCACGTCGATCTCGGGTACAAGCCGGATGACAATACGGTGACCGTGTTCTTCCCCAACAGCTTCTCGTTGTCCATCCCCTCGGAAACAAGCGCCCTCGGCGTTGCCCGGGCGCTGGCCCGGATGGAGATCCGGTCTCTGACCGCACTGGTGGTCATCCCGGATCACGCCAATATTCTCACGCGCGAGGGGTGGACCAAAAAGCAGCTCAGGGAATTCATAGTGAAAAACGCCGCGACCGGAACAGGCCGCGGAGCGCCATTGAAAGAGGAAGATTTCATGGTCGTGGTCGCGGGCGGGCCGGGAACATGGATGGGGTCCTACCGGAGCGCGGGGGGATTCGAAAACAGCTTCGTGACAAAAAAGATCGAGCTGCCTCGCAACTGGAAAAGCCTCGTGGCCAAGTACAGGGACCTGGTCCCGGTTTACGAGAAATACTGAGCCGGCAAGTAATCGACCACGCCCCGCAGAGCGGGGCGCCGGGGCGAATATCGGGGTCGCTATCGGAATCGGGATCGATTATTTTATTTCGTGAAACACGGCCTAATCGATTCCCAAAGCCGACTCCGATACCGATTCCGACCCCGACCCCGAAAAGAATTTGCCATTCAGTGCAAAGTATACAAAGGCACGCCGGAACTGCTTAGCCTTCAAGGGTCGCACGGCCCGAGGCCGTGGATTTGGCATGGATTAAAGCCCGCCGAATTGCCGGCATCCAGGTCCGAAGGATCGACAGGTAATAGGCCCGGCCGTGAGGCCGTTCAACGGTTGTTCCCTGAGAACGCCGGCGCCTTGCCCAATGCCGTATACCTTTTGCTCGAACCTGGATTCCAAAGGCCGCAGAGCGGCCCTATGATAGTAGCCGGGCCTTTCAAGGCCCGGAACAGGGAGCAATCCAAAATATGTCGTCGCGGTCAGCGACGGGTGAATTGAGATTGTCTCAAAACTCAGGATTTGGCTCCTTTTTGCCAAACCAGGTCCGAAGGACCGGCAAAGAGTAGGCCCGACCGTGAGGTAGGGAAAGACATACGAAATAATGATGTCGAGCGCCGAAGGTGCGGCACAAAGGCACCGACAAATAAATCGAAGCGATTTTATTTTCAACATTTGCAGAGTACCGCACCTTCGGCGCTCTATCTTATTGGCAATTATTTCCCGGCCTGACGGCCGGGCCTACTCTGTACCGGCGCTTCGCGCCTGAATACCGGCAATCGAGCATGACCGAGTTTTGAGACAGTCTCAGCTCAAGCGTTGCTGGCGCGACGCGCACACATGGTCGATCGCCTGTCCCGGCCTTGAAAGGCCGGGCTATAATCATCGGCCGCTGCCGCGGCCGAGTTGGAAGCAAAAAGCATGTGGCATTAAGCGGGACGCCGGCATTCCCAGCGCCGCCGGTGCAAATAACTTGCGACATTGGCCGGGACGGCGGCGGTCATCGATATTTGAATCGATTATCCCGACCTGGCGGCCGGGCCTATTCTGTGGCGGTCCTTTATTGATAGCTATGCAGCATCCGGCGGGCCGCAGGCGCTCTCGCAGCAAAACATATGAGAAGTGAAGGTTGTCTCCCATGAATGAACAGAAACCGCGTTCTTTTTTCCTGTCTTCCCTACCGTTTTTCATCCTCGCGCACGCGACGCACCATCTGCTGACGGCTTTGCCTCAGCCCATGCAGCCGTTCATGCAGGACGAGTTCGGGTTAAGCAAAGCCCAGCTCGGAGGCGTGACCGCGGCCTTTTCCCTCTCCAGCGGAGCATCGCAGCTGCCCGCCGGATGGCTCGCGGACCGCATCGGCCCGACATGGCTCATCACTGCCGGAGTTCTCGGCGTGGGCATCGGCGGCGTGCTCGTCGGTTTGTCCCACTCCTACACCGTGCTCCTCATCTGCCTCGTGTTCATGGGATTCCTGGCCGGCGGCTATCATCCCGCTTCGACGCCGCTCATTTCGATGTCTGTCCCGCTGCACCAGCGCGGGCGCGCACTGGGATGGCATCTTATCGGCGGCAATTCGAGCTTTTTTTTGGCGCCTATCGTTGCCGGCGGCATCGCCGCGGTCTGGGGGTGGCGGGGCAGTTTTATCGCCCTGGCCGTCCCCACCATCATCCTCGGATTTTTCTTTTTCCTTTATTTGAACAAGCGCTACGGAAAAGCCCACATCGAAGCGATGAAACGGAAACAGATGGAAGAGCGTCCGCCGCAAACGGGCTACAGGCGCCGCCTGATCGCCTTTCTGACGATGATGGTAATCGGCGGCGGGGCAGGGGCCACCGTCAATTCGTTTCTGCCGATCTATATAAAAGAGGTGCTGGGAGCTTCCAACAAGGTGTCCGCCATGTCTCTTTCCATCATTTTTTCTTCCGGATTATGGGTGGGCCCGATAGGAGGTTGGATCTCCGATCGAATCGGAGCGACCAAGGTCATCATCGTCACCGGCATCATGAGCGGCCTGGTCATCTTCGCTCTCAAGGAAGTCTCTTTGGGATGGGGACTCTGGATCGTCCTCTGGATCATGGGCGTCATCCAGGCTGTGCGCTTCCCCGTGACCGAAGTCTTCATCATGAGCCAGTCGCCGGCCAAACACCGCTCGACGATTTACGGGGTATATTATTCGACCATGCAGTACACCGGCGCCATCTTCTCCCCCATCATGGGTGGATTCATCGATAAATACGGTTACGCAACGATGTTCACGTTTGCCGCTTGGGCAGTCACGGCCGTGGCGGTGATCACGGCGTTGTTTATCTGGGATGCGAGGGACTAAAGTCGCCTGACGGCGATCGAAATCCGATCGAGGGCGTCCCGAAGCGTCTGACGGGGACAGGCGAAGTTCAACCTCACGAATCCGGGCCCCTGAAACGGAATACCGCTTGAAAGCCGGACTCCGGCGTCTTCGAAATACCCCACTCCAGCCTTTTCGCCGAGGCGCCTTATGTCAATCCATGCCAGATAGGTCGCCTCGACACGCGACATTTTGAGTTGAGGCAGATGCCCGGCGAAATAGGATTCCAGCAGATCGCGGTTTCCTCTTAAATACTCCAGCAGCGCCTGCCGCCACGGTTCCCCTTTCTCGTATGCCGCCTGGCACGCGACGTACCCGAAGACGTTCGGGTGCGGCACGATTTCTCCTGTAGCCGATCGGAAACGCTCGCGCAGATCGGGATTCGGAATCACCGCAAAGCCGCAGTTCAGTCCTGACAGGTTGAAGGTCTTGGACGAAGACATAAGGGTCACCGTGCGGTCGGCCACTTCTCTGCTCAGCGAGGCAAAAGGGACATGGCGTTCCGGATCCAGCATCAGGTCGCAGTGAATTTCGTCGGAGCATACCAGCAGATCGTGAGTCTCGCAGATCCCGGCAATGGCCTCGAGCTCTTCCAATCTGAAGATTTTGCCGACGGGATTGTGCGGGTGACAGAGCAGCAGCAGTTTGGTTTGAGGGCGGATTGCCCGGCGCAGCTCGTCCATGTCCAGGATCCATCGGTCGTTTTGCTGCCTCAGGGGCACAGTCTGCAACGCGCGTCCTTCGGCGCGTGGCGCCGTCAGAAAAGGCGGATACACGGGAACGGGCGTTAGAACTTCTTCACCGGCATTTATGAGAGTCCGACAGGCAATGTGGATTCCGGGCACCAGGCCCGGCAGCCACACGATCCATTCCGGATCGATCGGCCATCCATAGTGGCTTTCCGCCCAGCCGACCACGGCCTGATTCACCGCCCCGGTAGGAACCGCATATCCGAAAACTCCCCGGTCTATGCGATCCCCCAGCGCCTGAAGCACGCAGTCGGCGGCAGCAAAGTCCATGTCGGCCACCCACATGGGTATCGCATTTTTGCCATGGGGATCGAGCCATTTCAGGCTGTCCGAATTGCGCCGGTCGTAGATGCGATCAAAATCGAATGCCATAGGCACCTCCGGTGACGAACCTAAAATATCACAGTTATCTCAACTGAATAGCACCATCGATGTGCGGGCTGAAATCCGCACCCACATCCATCTGATTTAGATATATAAAACGGCGTCTTTCCGCTATGCTGTCGGTGATCTATCCAATCCGTATTGCTGTCGGTTCCGTAAAGGAGGAAGCCACAATCTATGAGCGACGCTAACAAGTCCAACCTGGTACGCTATCGTTGGGTAATACTCATTATATCGATGCTGGCCGGATTCATCGGCAGCTACGCGCAGTTTCAGCTTCCGGCCCTCGCCTATAAGCTCATCCCGAACCTGAATCTCTCATCATCGCAGTTCGCCGCTTTGATGAGCGGTCCGATGACCGGTTCGCTTTTCCTATGCATTCTTGGCGGCGCCCTCGCGGACCGTTTCGGCGTCAAAAAAGTGGTCGCCGCCGGTCTCGTGCTTTCCGTGATCGGCTGCACTTTCCGTTACGCCGTTACATCCTTCTGGCCGTTTCTTATAATGACGGTTTTGGCCGGCCTCGCCTCGGGACTGCTGATCGGGAACCTCGCCAAACTGTTCGGCGCATGGTTCCCTCCGGAACAGATGGGCACAATCATGACCTTCAGCAGTTTTCTCCCCAACGTCCTGCGCGATTTGTGGAGCATCAACGAAAAGACGGCAAATTGGTACGGTTCTTTGCCCACTTTCGGGGGTATTTTCGGCTGTTTTCTGGGTCCCATGCTCTGCAACCGGATAGGATTCATGAAGCCTTACCTGATCGTTGTCGGCCTCCTGGGAGCGGTGGCCACCTTCTGGTCCTGGCAAATGCCGATCGGTTCCGCCATCGTCGTTGCCTTGATCGTGGCAGGCTTCATCCAGTACTCCGTTCAGCCGCTGATCTCGGCTCTGCCCATGCTGCTGCCTGAAATCGGTCCGGTGTATGCCGGCAGCGCGGGCGGAATTATCGCAACCATCCAGGTGCTTGGCGCCGTCGTTTTGCCTACCTTCGTCATCACGCCTCTGGCCGGTTCGAACGTGACGATGCTCTTTGGCCTGGCGGCATTGAGCATGGCATTGATGATAATTCCAGCCTCGCTTCTGCCTGAGCTCGGGAGGAGGGCACTGGAGGCACGGGGAGGCAGTAAGCAGTAAGCAGTTGGCAGTAGGCAGTTGGCAGTGGGCAGTGGGTAGTTGGTTGAGGGAAGCAGATTTGTCCTGGATACCGGAATCGCAAAGCCTGGGCCGCGGCAGCGGCGGGATGAATGTAGCCGGGCCTTTCAAGGCCCGGAACCGGGAGGCAAATGAAAATTGCGTCGCGGCCAGCGACGCTTGAATTGCAGATGTCTCAAAACTCAGGATTTGATGCTTTTTTCCAAACCAGGTCCGAAGGACCGGCAGGGAGTAGGCCCGACCGTGAGGTCGGGATAGATATACGAAATGATGTCGAGCACCAAAGGTGCGGCACAATGGCGCCTGCAAATTAATCAAAAGGTTTCCAATTTCAACGCTTGCAGAGTATCGCACCTTCGGCGCTCCATCTCTATGGCAACTATTTCCCGGCCTGACGGCCGGGCCTAATCTGTGCCGGCGCTTCGCGCCTGGATAATTACCATGGGACACTGCAGAGTTTTGAGACAGTCTCAATTCATCCGTCGTCGGCGGCGGCGGATATTGATGGTATCCGGTATTCCCGGTCTTGAAAGGCCGGGCTAAGAAATCAGCCGGCCGCCGCCGCGGCCAATTTTCAAATCCGGGTTGAGAACGGGAAGAGCGACATGAAGTTTGACGAAAAGGTCCTTTTGGGACGAACCGGGCTGAAAGTCGGGCGCCTGGGCATCGCATCGGGATATTGGGCGCCTGCGAAAGCCATCGAAGAGGCGTTCGAGCGCGGCTGTAACTACTTTACGTGGGGCACGTTCATCAAAGGGTATTCGCCCCACATGCGCGACGCGCTTCGCAATATTCGGGCAAGGGGCTTGCGTGACCGCCTGATACTGGCCGTTTTCACCTATGCCCACCAGTCTTCGCTGACAGAATATTTTCTTACAAAAGGCTTGAAGGCCGCGGGCCTCGATTACGCGGACATACTGATATTGGGCTACTTCTCCAAACCGCCGTCGCAGAGAATCGTCGACGGGGCGCTAAGGCTGAAGGAAAGAGGCCTTGTGCGCTTCCTCGGAGTTTCGAGTCACAATCGCCGATTGTTTCCCGAGCTTCCAAAAGAAGACATATTCGACGTGTATCACCTGCGCTATAACGCCGTGAACCGCGGTGCGGAGACGGAGGTTTTCCCCTTTTTGCCGGCCGAAAACAAACCCGGGATAGTGGATTTCACATCCACGGCTTGGGGCAAATTGCTAAATCCCAGGAAGATGCCTCCGGGAGAAAGAACGCCCACTGCCTGCGAGTGCTATCGCTTCGTGCTGTCGCATCCGGCGGTGGATGTGTGCATGATCGGGCCCAAAAACATGGAGCAGATGATCGAGAACCTGCAGGTTCTCGAACAAGGCCCGATGACGGAGGAGGAGTTGGCCCCCATGCGCCGCATAGGAGATCACATTTACGGCAAGAGAAGGATTTCGGTGTGAAACACGCATGTGGGCGCGGACTTTAGCCCGCATGTTCATCACAGGATCGTATTCCTGTCCGGACTGAAGCCCGGATCCGCATGCAATAAAGATTGTGGAAAAGAGGAGAAATAGAGCATGGCACAAGAGCAGACAACGCAGGCTGACGACCGCAAGATGAACATAGCCCTGGGGCTGGCGGCCGTTTTTCTTGCCTGCGGAACCATGGGCTATTACATACAAGCTCTGAATATCGCACGTCCTAAAATCGCGGCCGCCCTGGACGGCATGTCTCTCTATGCCTGGTCCGTTTCAATCCCGGCACTGGTCAGCGCCTTCACGGCGCTCATCTTCGGAAAGCTTTCGGATATATACGGCCGGCGAATCATGTTTTTGATCTCTGTAATTTTCGCTCTCCTGGGAACGGTTTGGAGCGCGTTCTGCACGGATTTTGTTTTCCTTATTGTTTCCTTTGCCGTCGCGGGCGTGGGAATGGGGTCCTCGATGCCGCTCGGCATGGCGGTTGTGGGGGATTTGTTCCCGCCGGTGGAGCGAAGCAAGTGGATCGGATTGATGAACATACCCATGGGGATTGCCGCCCTGTGCGGCCCCACTCTGGGCGGCTGGTTTGTGGACAGGATGGGTTGGAGTTCCGTATTCTGGTCGATGATTCCGCTTCTCGCCCTGTGTATCCTGCTTGTTGCTCTCGGTGTTCCTTCCCAGGTCACTCCCGGCCTAAAGCGAAAAATCGATGTCCGCGGCTGCGTGCTGGCCACACTGGCGTCTTCAACCACCATCATCGGCATCTCGCTTGCCGGGGATGTATATCCGTGGCTGTCCAGGCAGGTGCTCGGCCTGTTCGGGATTTCCCTCATTTTCTGGATCCTGTTTTTCCGCGCGGAATACAGGGTGGACGAACCAATTCTCGATCCTCTGGTGCTGAGCAATCGTTCTTTCAGCACCGTCGCGGCGGCAACCCTGCTGTCCTGCCTGGGCCAGATCGGAATGATGATGTATTTCCCCATGTTCCTGCAGGGCGTACAAGGCATGAGCGCCGCACGAAGCGGAATGATCTTCACACCCTTCAGCGTGTTGATGGCCTTCATGGGCATTCCAGTCGGATTCCTGATCGCCCGCACTAAGCGCTACAAATTGATTTACGTTATAGGATTCTTTATCCTTACGGTACAGATGTTCGGGAACCTTTTCCTCAGAGAGGGAACCCCGTCCTTCTGGTTTATACTGGCAGCGACGCTGGGGGGGTTGGGTTTGGGCGCTATACCGACGGTGAACACCGTCATCATTCAGAATGCCATCCCCAAAAGGCTGCTGGGTGCGGCAATGGGCGCCTTCTTTTTCTGCATGCTGCTGGGAGTGGCGATTTCCCCGGCGATTCTCGGCTCCGCCATGAACGCCACGTACGCCAAAAGCCTGAAACTTCCGGCGGCACTGGAACAAGCCGCTGATCGGGAGATCCTGGTTGCCGCCCACAATCCCAATGCGCTTCTTTCCCAGGGAAAAATGGATGATCTGAAGGCTTTGTTTGACAAGAGGGACAACGGGGGAGATGCCCTTTTCGAACTGACAGTCGCCGCCATGCGCAAATCCATGGAAAGCGGCCTGAAAACCGCATTTTTGATCGGCGCCGTAACGATGCTGGCGGCGTTTCTTCTCATCACAACGATCCCGGAAGTTCCCATCGGATCGGAGGGGGGATCCGGAGAGGTTATTGAAAAATAGATTAGGTGGCAGCGTATGACAAAAATGCACTCCATACTTCTCACTGGCTTGAGTGTCCCGGAGGCTAGTCTTGTCTCGGCCCATTTCAGCAGTTCGGGCCACGAAGTGATTCCGGTCAAAGATTTCACCGAAGCTTTGGAAAGACTAAAAAACTCCAAGACGGATTTGATGTTTTTGCGGTCTTCCGAAGGCGAAAACATCATTCACAGGCTTGAAGAGTTCGGGGGGCTTCACTCTTCGGTGCCCGTCGTGCTGGTATGCGAGAAGGCGGGGGAAAGATTCATTCTCGATGCATGGCACGCAGGCGCCGCGGACATTCTTTTTACGCCGCTGACTCCTCAATCGCTGGATTCAAGCCTGCAGCACTGCATTAACAGGATGCTTTCCCGCGAACCCGAGAGGAGCGTGCCGGTCTCGGGCCGGTTCTTTTATGTCGACGAAACGGGAAAGGGCTGTTGGACCAATATCACACCTCCAAGATTGACGCTCGGCCGCAGCCAGAACAACGATCTGGTATTGAGCCAGATGGGAGTGTCGCGGTTTCACGCCGAAGTGCTGGTGCAAAACGGGGAGTTTCTGCTGCGGGACCTTGGCAGCAAGATGGGGACCTGTGTGAACAACGTCCGTGTGGAACAGGCTACCTTGAGGGATGGAGACCGCGTTCAGATCGGCGGCACCCAGGGAATAAGCCTCACATTTCATTCGAGCGACATACTTCAAACCCTTCTGGGCAGCTCCGATTCCTCGACTCAGATCGGGCTGTCCGTACGCGGATTCAAGGACGTTGGAAACCTGTTTGCCGTTTTCCGGGCTTTCAGCTCCATCCCCGTTCTGGATGACCTGCTCGCACTGGTGGTGGACACGGCAATCGAGCTGACCGGGGCAGAGCGCGGATTCATCATGCTCAAGGAGCAAAACGGAGAGTTGAGTTTTCGATGCGCCCGCAATAGCCAGAAACGTCCACTCGACGGATCCCTATTTCAAACCAGTCACCGGGTTCCCCACGACGTTTTTAAAACCGGCCGCCCCGTCGTGATCAAGGATCTGGACTTTGGGGACGGAGCCGAAGATCACAATCGAACGCGCCAGCTCGGATTGCGCAGCATTTCCTGTGTCCCCCTGCGATATCTGGCAATGCACGAGTCCGGCGCTCACTCCGCCGTAGGCCATGCCGAGACTATCGGCGTGCTCTATGTGGACAGCGCCAGCGTCGGCAGGGGGCTTTCGAATACAAGCATCGACGCGCTCGAGACTCTCGCGTCCGAAGCGGCGATGGCGATCTACAATGCCCGTCTGTACAAGGACTCCCAGGACAAACGCAGGATGGAGGAGCAGCTGAACATCGCCCGCGAAATCCAGCAGGCGCTGCTTCCTCAGCGCACTCGCGATCTGCCGTTTGCCCGCGTATGCAGCCAAAGCCTTCCCTGCTATGAAATCGGGGGGGATTATTTCGATTACTTCGACCTGGAAGACGGGCGTTTCGGTTTTGCGTTGGGTGATGTAGCCGGCAAGGGTATGCCCGCGGCTCTCCTCGCCTCGCTGATCCAGGGAATATTCTCCGCACAGGCTCTCGTGGATGTCCCGCTGGCCGACGTTATCGGCAATGTCAACCGCAATATCGCGCGGCGCTCCACCGGCAGCCGTTTCGTGACTTTTTTCTTCGGAATTCTGGATGCGGACGGCAACTGTACGTATGTGAACGCGGGACACAATCCCCCGTTCCTGTTGAGACGCGACGGCTCCATGGAGGAGTTGACCGTCGGGGGAATGGTGTTGGGGCTTTTTGCCGCCGCACCGTACGAAGCCGCGACCTTCAAAATGCAGCCGGAGGAACATCTGGTCCTTTTCACCGACGGGGTCGTCGAAGCGCTCAATACCGCGGGAGAGGAATTCGGCATGGACCGCCTTGGCGCCCTGCTACGCGCAAATGCGCGCGCCCGCGCCCCGGAAATCCTGGCGCGCCTGCAGGACGCCGTTCTGTCTTTTGCCGCAAATGCTCCCCAGCACGACGACATCACCATGATGGTCCTGGGATATAGAGAACCGGCTTCCTGAAAAGCTCCGGTCTCCGCTGATTCAGATTCGAAATGGGCCGCGCAGGCTTTCTGCGCCGCTCTTGCAGAGCTCATTTTGTATTATGTTCGTCTAATCCAGGGTTCCAGAGCCCGCTTTGCGCGCTCTTCCACCCTGGACTCTGCTGTGTCGTCCCTGCGGGACTGATGTGTCGGTTTGCCCTCCTGTCTTTGGAATTATGGATAAAAGATGCGGTATACTTTTATTTTTGACATGCCGGAGTAAAAGATGGAGAAGACGTTGGCTGTGACATGAAATGGAATCCTTTTAATGCTCTTTGCTATCTCCTTTGTTTTTTCCCAGGATAATGCGCCCGGCGACGGCAATGCCGGCGCAAAAGGCGTTTACATAATCGCATATCGAACAGCGGCGCACGTGCGCTCGAGTTCACCTGAAATTTTTCACACGGCAGCCGCGGATATACGCAAAATCCTGACGGACGGCAAGGTGTGGATTGTCGAGGACAAGGAGAGAGGTTTCATAGAAAGCGAGTCCCTGATGTCCGTGGAAAGCATGACCAGGCTTGCCGGAGAAGCCGGCGCCGGTTCACTGCTCCTTTTGACGGTGGATCGCCCGCTCACCAAGTGGATCAAAGTGATTCTCAAGGCGTATAGCCTCGACGGCAAGCTGCTCTGGCAAGAGACCGCCGACAACGGCATGAGCGGGATGAGCGGCGGGAGCGGGTACAAAAAGTGTTTTGAAACCTTGAACAAGAAGCTTGCTCCGCGTATCGGTGGCCCCGGGCTGCCGGTCCGCAAAGCAGCCGATGCCGGAGTGCAATGATGAAGTGCATTATGGCGTTTATGCTGGCTGCTATGGCCCTTAGCAATCCCCTAGCGAATCTTGGTTTGACTGCCGCTGTCCTGGAGCAGGATCAGACGCAGAGTCCGGCAGAGAGCGTGGTTCTAAAAAGCGGCGCCGAGGTGAACCTTGTGTTCGCACAGAGCCTGAGTTCAAAGCACGCGACAATGGGCGAAAAGGTCGAGCTGAGGGTTGCGGAAAACGTTCTCGTGGACGGCATCGTCGTTGTGCCGGCCGGCGCTCGTGTCCTGGGGACGGTGGTTCAGGGAAAGAAAAACGAAAAACGCGGCAATTCAAAAAACCTTGCAGTCAGCGTCGACTATATTGTCGTAAAAGACAAGAGAATCAAGCTGACCGGCGAACAGCAACAAAAAGCAAAATCAAATATAGGGGCGGCCACGGCGGCAACGGTCGGATTCGGGCTTTCCGGCCTGATGATTTACATGAATAATCGGGAGGCCTGGATTCGAGAAGGCGATCCGGCCAAAGGATACGTCGCAGAGGACGTTGTCTTCACGCAGTCGGACATGCAATCCGAGGGGGAGATTTAACGGCGGTAACGAAGCCGCAATCCCTACCGGCCTTCAAAAACCGCTTTGCGCCTTTCCCGGAACGACTGAACTCCTTCTGCGGCGTCCTCGCTCTTCATCACGGGAATGAGCCCGGCAAACATACGCTTCGCGGCAGCGTCGAAACTGTCCGTTTCCGCCGCATGGGAGCATTCCAGCAGTGCCTGCACTCCCAGCGGCGCACACTCCGCAATGGTTCGCGCATATTCCATGGCTTTGGCGAATTGCCGGCCCGGATCCACGATATCCTGCACCATTCCCCATCGATACGCCTCCTCTGCTGACCAGCGTTCGCCGGTCAGCAACACCTTGTGCGCGTTTCCCCAGCCGATTTCCCTGTAGAGGCGGAGAGGAGCTCCCGCGCAAGGAAACAGGCCGCGCAGGACCTCGAGCATTTGAAATTGTGCGTCGCGGGCGGCGATCCGGATTTCACAGTTCAGCAGAAGCTCCACGCCCCAGGTAAAACAGTAGCCTTGTACGGCGATGATGAGGGGCTTTCTGTGGCGATCGCCCGTGAGACCATAGGGATCTATTTCATCTGCCCCTACGGTAAATGGAGCGCCGCTGCCCAGAAGAGGCGCCCACAGATCCAGCTCCACCCCGGAAGTAAAATGCCTGCCCTCGGCGCATATAACGGCGACGCGCAATTCGGCATCTCCATTCAGCTCCGCCAGCGCCCTTCCCAGAGAATGAAACATCTCCGGAGACAGCGCATTGAGTTTTTCCGGACGATTGATCTTTATAAGAAGTATGTGCCCTTCCCGACTGGTTTGTATATGCTCCATAAATCCTCTCCCGGATGCCAACACGATTTTCCATCATAAACAAAAGCAGCCCACAGATTCACACAATATCCGTACAGACGGCTCCCGAGAGACTGTATCTCGACGAAACATTGTTTATCGGAGATCGCAGCTTTGGCTGCGGCAGCTGCCGGCATTACAGGTTCTCGGCTGCCTTCACCGTCCAGAAGTCGTCCGAAAGATAACGGTCCGCGAGATATGCGTACGGCATCATGAAATATCCCTTGAGGCCCCAACCGGCACCCCATGAATTGCGCACGATGAAGCGCCTCTTTGCGTCGCTATATCCAACGGCAAGCACGGCGTGTCCGCCCAGCAGCGTTTCGCTGAACTTGGGCATCGGCACAATGCCCGTCCGGGCGACATCCTGAGATTCGAAGCTCTCATACACGGAGAATCCGAATACAAAGGGAAATCCGGCGGCGAGACAAGCCCGCATTTCGTTGAGAGTCAGGATGCGCTGGTAGGACAGGACTTGATAATTCAGGGCTTCTCTGTAACAGGTTGCCGGGGGCTTAACAGCGAATTTTGCTATTTTGTATGGCCAGTTATTTTCCAGGCACACTCCCTGCCTCACGAGCGTCTTGATCCCGTCGCGCAGCATCGCGCCCGAATCCTCATTCACGGTATGCTCGATCACGCGTTCGTTATAGTAAACAAAGAGCCTGCTTAAATCGACGAAGGGCACTTTGTGGACAATCTCGAGATATTCCAGCATGCCCACGAGTGCGTTTGCGGTGCAGCTTCCCAGTTGCCCCTGATCTTCCACGGGCGAGCACTTCGTCCGCAGGTCCACCTTCCTGGGCAGCTTTTCGGGTATCCGCTGAACGGCGCCATACAGGATGTCTCGATGATCGGGCAAATCCGGAATCCATCCGTACCGCGCAACCGTTCTCACTGGAATAGGCGTTCTTTCGGCTTTTTTCGCAGACATATCTTTTCCTTTCCTCAATTACATTTGTGTTCCTCATGGCCTTGGCAAATCCCGGCTATGGCACCGATTGGTATAGCGACAACAGACCGGCGAAACTGCAGGCTGGAATTTGTATCCGGTCACGCTCCGTCTCTGCTATGCTATTCGCAGCATTTCGCGTGATCTTTTTGGCCTGTAGGGAATTAGAGAAGGAGAAGACAGATCTCATGAAAAAAAGATTTTTTTTGGCCGGATCCATCGTGCTGCTGGTTTTGCTGGGGACGGCGTCTGCCGCAGACGTGGCGGGACAATGGAAAGCCCAGGCCCAGGGCGCCGATATCACCATCACCTTCAAGGTAGACGGCAGCACGGTCACCGGGACTTTGGATAACTCCATGGCCGGTCCGACCGACATCAAGGATGGAAAGATCGATGGGGATCAAATATCTTTTTATGTCGTCCGCAAGATCGGCGAAAACGATACGAAAATAGCCTGGAAAGGAAAGGTTTCCGGCGACGAGATCAAGTTCACCCGCCAGATGGAGGGCGGCATGGGCGGAAATCCGGAAGAAATAATCGCAAAGAGAGTCAAGTAAATCACGTCACTGTAATCTTGAATTTGCACCTCGAGTCGCCGCGAAGGACGGAACTCAGCAGTTGAACTTCAACCGGCTTCTTGAATATTTGTTCGTGCATTTCCTTGACGTAGCCCAGGGAACAAAAGCAAAAGGTCGGGGACAGTCCTTTCGGTTTCGTCTCCACCATCGGGCACAGGCAATGGTTTTCGGGCGAAGGCTGCCCGGTTTATGCACGGCGTCATAAATAATTGCGCATAGTGCCCGATGTCAATTTGCCATTTATGATTGGTGATCTGTCATTTTTTAAATTACAAATCACCATTAACCAATGACCAATGCGCGTGAATGCGTCGCTTGGCCCGGCTACGAACCTGAAGTCAGGGCCTTCATAAACCTGTACAGAAACTCAACTCCTTTATAGAACTCCTTCACGCCCATGCGCTCATCCTTCCCGTGGGCTCGAACGTCATCCGCGTCCCCAAACATGCCTGAAACACCATAAACGGGGACGCCAGCCGCGCGAAGAATTCTACCATCGGAGGCTCCTGTGGACATCTCCGGAGTAACCACGACGCCCGGCCACATGGATGCAGTGAGACGGTCGAGAATATCCAGGACATCCTGCCTGATGGCCGAGCGTGGACTCACGGTTGCCGCCTCGGTGCAGGTTATTGCGACCTGATCGTCGGCGACTACGGTTTTCAGTGTGGCGAGGAGCTTGTCGGGACTTTCGTCCGGAATCATCCGGCAGTTGACATTCGCCCGGGCGGTCTGCGGCAAGGCGTTCGAGGCATGCCCGGCGCTCAGCATTGTGGCTACACAGGTGGTGCGCATCAATGAATTGTAATATGGAGATACCTTCGCAAGTCGATTGACCGCCTCAGGATCGTGGGGTAAGCGGGCTGCTGCCAGCATATCGGCCCTGGTTTGGCCCGTTTCCCGAGCGGCAGCCCGCTCAAAGAAAGTGCGCGTTGTCTCGTTCAGGCTAACAGGAAAGTCAAACGCGGAGAGGCGCACAAGCGCATCCGCAAGCCGGTAAATCGCATTGTTTTTCGTCGGAAGAGAACTGTGACCGCCTCTATTGCGCACTTCCAGCGAGTAGTCGAGGTATATCTTCTCACTGGTCTGCATGGACATTACCGCATCTTTGCCGTCTTTTATGGCTCCTCCCCCGGCATCTGTGTTTATGCAATATTCCGCATCGATGAGGTCCCGGCGGTTGGCCAGAAGCCATTGGACGCCGTTCGTGTCTCCACCCTCTTCACCATCCGTCAGCGCGACGATGATGTCGCGGTTGGGGACAAAATGCTCCTCTCTGATGCGGATCAGGTTTGCGACGAGCGCCGCATCGTTGTTTTTCATGTCGGTTGTCCCGCGGCCGTAAAAAAAGCCTTCCCTTTCAATCAGCTTGAACGGGTCGAAAGACCAGTCGTTTCGCAGGGCTTCAACGACATCGAGATGCCCGATAAAAAGAACAGGAGGCAGGCTTCCCTTTCCACGGCAGCGGGCGACAAGGTTCATATGCCGGGGGTGCGGCCCTGCGATATGAATGTCGCCTTCGGGGTAACCGGCTTTCTTCAGTCTGGCAGCGATTGCCTCAACGGCACTGGTGCTGCCGGCGCCTGACGTTGTGTTTATCTCGATCAGTTCCCGAAATATCTCGCGGCTCAGTCGCTGATGCGGCGTAAGCGCGGGAGAATTATCGGGACCTTGCGCATAGGCTGCAATGGAGAGAATCGCCATCGCAGCAACGAGGCAATATCTGACGAACGCTGTCATTTCGGTTTTTCTCCCGGTATCAACCATTCAATTATCGCCAATCTCCTCCAGAATGCCACAAGGATTGCTATCGCCTATTGGCTCCGTCTCTTTCGATGAAGCAGCGCCTATTCAAAACCCGCATGCGCAGTTGCGTCCCGAATCCTCTATCCTGTATCCTTGGGTGATAGCGCGGTGTTTGGAAATTATCTCAAAACAGAGGGGGGAATCATGGCGCAATCAAAGAACAACGATATATCGGTGGAGTGCCCTTGCTGCGGGGCGCAGTTGTCTATTGACGCAAAGCTGCACAGGGTTGTGACATTTACCGCTCCCCCGCCAAAGCGCAGCGCGCTCGATCTCGATCATGCCGCCGTTCTGCTAAAGGAGCAGGCGGCCCGTCGGGAAGCTATTTTCAAACAAAGCTCCGAAGACATGAAGATCCAGTCTCAACTGCTCGAACGAAAGTTCGAGGCCGCACTCGAAAAAAGCAAAGAAGAACCCATCCGGAAACCCACAAGAGATATCGATCTCGATTGACGCGGTGCCAAAAGCCAAACCTATCGGGGTCGGGGGGGGGTAAGGGAAAAGGGGGACAAACAAAACAACCCCCCAACCAACCCCCCCCCCCAAAAATAGTCGCGGGGGTTGTGTGGGTTTGTGCCGGAAAAAATCGGGATCGAAAGAAACCGACCCCGATACCGACCCCGACCCCGAACTAGAAGGCGAGGATTTGATGAGTTTTGGACATGAAAGACTTGACGTCTATCGTGCTGCCATCGAGTACGTCAGTTGGTCTTATCGCCTTTGTGAGAAACTAAAAGGGCATCGAAACGCAAAGGAGCAGTTAATCAGGGCGTCACAGGCAATTCCGCTAAACATCGCGGAAGGCAATGGGAAGGCAACGGAAGGGGACCGAAGACGCTTCTTCGAGATCGCACGCGGATCTGCTCTTGAATGCGGAGCGATTCAAGACGTACTGGAGGTTTGCGGAGGGCTTTCACCGGCTGGCAATTTGGAAGGGAAAAATCTGCTGGACCGAATCGTCGCCATGCTGACAAAACTTGGCCAGCGGGGCTACTCGGTTGGTGACAACCAACCCGGTTACCCCGACTAAAATCGGGGTCGGGGTCGGTATCGGAATCGGGATCGAAAGAAACCGACCCCGATACCGACCTCGAGGTTTTATGCCACATGGAAATTTTTGCCGTTAAACGCCAATAACCTGGTGTCCCCCATTCACAGAAACAACGTTACAGTTCCCGCCCTTTTCTGGCATAATTCCGCCAGCCGAAATGGGAGGATTGGACTGTGGGTAATTCCGGCAGCAACGAAGTTCAAATTGCCATTGATCTTTGCAAGGGATGCGGTCTGTGCATCGGGGCATGTCCTGCCGGGGTCCTGGCTCAAGGCAAAGAGTTGAACCGCCAGGGCTATTTTGTAGCCACCTATAACGGATCCGGATGCACGGGATGCAGCATCTGTTTTTACGTCTGTCCGGAGCCGGGTGCAATAACGGTTCGTTTTCGCAAAGCGGACAAAAACAAGCCTGCTGCCTGAGTTGGCAAGGTTTTGCTTTTCATCGACGACGGGATGACGCCGCCATAGTTCAATTCCGGCAATGCTGGTGGCACAGAGCTTATTATCCGGATTGGACCTGAGCACGCAGTATGAAGCGATGGGGATAGCTGGCTTTTCTTGATTCATCAATTTGGGGGCAATGCATGCGCCAATTTATGAAGGGGAACGAGGCAGTCGTTCGCGGGGCAATTGCCGCGGGCTGCAAGGCATTCTTCGGCTATCCAATTACCCCGGCGAGCGAGATCGCCGAAGCCGCATCGCTGCAGTTCCCGGAATCCGGAGGCATATTTATCCCGGCTGAAAGCGAGATCGCCGCAATCCAAATGCTTTACGGTGCTTCATCCGGCGGCGTGCGCGCAATGACCGCATCTTCAGGGCCGGGCATCAGCCTGATGCAGGAAGGAGTCTCCTACATGGCGGGAGCCGAGCTGCCCGGGGTTATTGTGGACGTGATGCGGGCCGGTCCCGGACTCGGAAACCTCGGCGTGGAGCAGGGCGATTATCTTCAGTTGACCAAAGGAGGAGGCCACGGCAATTACCGCACGCCGGTTTTGGCGCCCAACTGCGTCCAGGAAATGTGCGACCTGACCATGCGCGCCTTCGAAGTGGCGGACCGTTATCGAAATCCCGTATACGTTCTGGCGGACGGCGCCCTGGGTCAGATGATGGAACCGCTCGAAATACCGCCTCCCGTAGGAAACGAGCCGGAAAAACCCTGGGCGGTTGCGGGAACCGCGGAAACGCGCAAAAATCTCATCACCTCCATCTTTCTGGAGCATGAAAAGCAGGAAATCCTTATAACCAGGCTGGAGAACAAGTATCGGGAGATTGAGGAAAAGGAAATTCTCTGGGAGGAAATTCAGACAGAAGATGCCGAAATTTTGATCGTGGCTTACGGCATAAGCAGCCGGATCGCGCGCGCAGCGGTAGAAATTGCACGCGCCGACGGCGTGCGCGTCGGACTCCTTCGACCCATCAGCCTGTTCCCCTTCCCGACAAAGCGCCTGCGCCAGCTGGCGGGCAAAAGCTATTGCGTGCTGGTGCTCGAGCTCAGCAGCGGCCAGCTGATTGAGGACGTCCGGCTGTCTGTCGGCGGAATCACCCCGGTCGAGCTCCTCCGGCGCACGGGAGGCATGCTGCCAACAGCCGAGGATGTGGTCCGATTCGTCAAAAAACTGGAGAAAGAGTGTGTGGGAAACAAGGCATAGCAAATCCCCATCTTTTTACGACCGCTACGAGCGCAAAGGCGGCGATACTGAAGTAACCCATTATTGCCCCGGCTGTGGACATGGAGTTCTGCACAAACTGATTGCCGAGGCGATTGACGATCTCGGTATCCAGGACCGTGCAATCCTCGTCGGACCGGTGGGATGCTCGATCTTCATGTACTATTACATGGACGTGGGCAATATTTCCGCATCGCACGGAAGAGCGCCCGCAGTGGCGACCGGAATTAAGCGTGTGCGTCCGGAAGCGGTTGTCTTCTGCTACCAGGGAGACGGCGATCTTGCGGCAATAGGCGGAAACGAAATCCTGCATGCGGCCAATCGCGGTGAAAATATTTCGGTCTTCTTTATCAACAACGGCATCTACGGGATGACGGGCGGACAAATGGCTCCGACGACGCCGCTGGGACAGAAGACCACGACCTCGCCCCGCGGACGTGCGTTCGAAGTGGAAGGCCCTCCCATGCGTGTTTGCGAACTCCTCGCTACCCTGGACGGGCCGGCTTACATCGAGCGGGTTGCGTTGACAGACGTAAAAAACCATATGCATGCCCGGAGGGCCATACGCAAAGCCTTTCAAAATCAGATCGAGGGCCGCGGATTCTCTTTTGTCGAAGTGCTGACCGCCTGCCCGAGCGGCTGGAAAGTCTCACCGCGGGAAGCCATCCGCTGGGTGGAGCAGAACATGATCCCCGTATTCCCGCTGAAGGTTTTCAAGGACCGTGAAGAGAAACCTCCGGCTCATCCTTCTCCTGTCATGGGAAAGTCGGTGGTAAAGGCTGCCGGTTCGCCGGAATCCGGGATCGAGGCTCCCCTGAATAAAGGAGCCGTGGCAAAAGGAGAACTCAAGGAAGTAGCTCTGACTTTAAGCGGATTCGGCGGCCAGGGAGTTCTCTTCGCCGGTCTGGCGCTTGCGGAAGGCGCTTTGCGCGAAAATCTGCAGGTCTCCTGGATCCCATCTTATGGGCCCGAGATGCGAGGAGGGACGGCGCATTGCCATGTCCGCATCTCCCGGCATTCCATAGCTTCCCCATGGATCAGTCATGCCGGCAGTCTAATGGCCTTCAATCAGCCTTCCATAGAGAAGTTCGCGCACGAAGTGCTTCCCGGAGGCTTGATCATGGTAAATTCGTCGATGGTTGCCAATGCGTCCGACCGCTCGGATGTACAAATCGTGCGCGTCCCCGCATATGAAGCCGCCATGAACCTGGGAAATGTGAAGGCGGCAAACATGATTATGCTGGGGGCATATATAGAAGTGACGCAGGCGATCGATCAGGAATCGGTTCTATCCGCCTTCGTCGAACAGGGGATTAAGCCGCAAATGCTGAAAAGCAACCGTGAGGCAATCGAAACCGGCCGACGCCTCGTCAGCGGCACCCGTTTGCTCTCAAAACTGGCCTGATCAAACCGAGCAAAACCGCAACAATGTCCGGGCTGAAGCCCATACCAAAATTAGCCTTTGGAAGATCCTTTCTTTGCCTTAGAATAACAGGTTCATGTTCATGTGATTGTATGTCCGACAGCAGGTGCTTACGGAACGGGCGAACAGCCCGAAAAACGAATATAGGTGTAAGTTTGCAGGGCAGCTCAAATGAGGCGTCTTTTTCTGCCGCAGCTCCGCAATTTCTAATAACTTTGTATTTCCAGTGGTGAGACATGACTAGACGGATGGTGACCATTGACGGCAACGAGGCTGCCGCGTACGTAGCCTACAACACGAATGAAGTAATCGCTATCTATCCGATTACGCCTTCCTCGCCGATGGGCGAATGGGCTGACGCGTGGGCAGCCGAGCACATGAAGAACATCTGGGGCATAGTCCCTTCGGTAACGGAGATGCAGAGCGAGGGCGGTGCTGCGGGAGCGGTGCATGGCGCTCTGCAGGCAGGCGCCCTGACGACGACGTTCACGGCATCTCAGGGCCTCCTGTTGATGATCCCCAACATGTTTAAAATTGCCGGAGAGTTGACGCCGACGGTCTTCAATGTCACGGCCAGAACAGTGGCCACACACGCCTTGTCCATATATGGCGATCACAGCGACGTCATGGCGGTCCGGTCCACCGGGTGGGGAATGCTCGCATCGAATTCAGTCCAGGAAGTTATGGACATGGCCCTGATCGCCCAGGCATCCACGCTGGCGGCGCGCGTTCCGTTCGTGCACTTTTTCGACGGATTCCGCACGTCACACGAAGTGATGAAAATCGAGCAGCTCACCCTGGACGACATGCGTCAGATGATCGACGACGATCTGGTCCGCGCGCACCGCATGCGCCGCCTGTCGCCGGACAACCCCGTCATCCGGGGCACGGCCCAGAATCCCGATGTATTTTTCCAGGCCCGGGAAGCCTGCAATCCCTTCTATCTTGCCACCCCTGAGATCGTGCAGAAGGCTATGGATAAATTCGCCAAAATCGTCGGCAGACAGTATCGCCTGTTCGATTATTACGGCGCGCCTGACGCCGAGCGGATCATCGCGCTTGTGGGATCCGGAGCGGAAGCCGCGCAGGAAACGGTGGAATACCTCATGGGCCGGGGCGAAAAAGTCGGACTGGTAAAAGTCCGCCTCTTCCGGCCGTTCTCCGGAGAGGCTTTTATCCAGGCTCTGCCGGCGACAACGCGCACGATAGCGGTGCTGGACCGCACAAAAGAACCGGGAGCCGGCGGCGAACCTCTGTATAAGGATGTGGTCACCGCGGTGGCGGAATCTTACACGGCCGGCCGTCTGCCCCTGAAACAATTTCCGAAAATCGTCGGAGGCAGGTACGGCCTTTCCTCGAAGGAATTCACACCGGCAATGATCAACGGCGTATTCGAGGAAATTAAAAAGAGCAATCCAAAAAACTATTTCAGCGTCGGCATCAAAGACGATATCACAGACAATTCCATCGATTACGATCCAAATTTTACGATGGACGGCAAGGTGACCAGCTGCCTGTTCTACGGCCTCGGAGCCGATGGAACAGTAGGGGCAAACAAGAATTCGATTAAAATCATCGGCGAAGACACGCCCAACAACGCCCAGGGCTACTTCTCCTACGATTCACGGAAATCCGGCACGGTCACCGTATCGCACCTGCGTTTCGGAGCCAAACCGATCCATTCCATTTATCTCGTGGACAAAGCCAATTTTATTGCGTGCCACCAGTTCGTCTTCCTGGAACGGTACGACATGCTGAAGGATGCTTTGCAGGGAGCCACATTCCTGCTGAACAGCCCATACGGACCCGAGGAAGTCTGGGACAAGATACCGCGCGGCGTACAGAAACAGATTATCGCTAAAAAGATCCGATTCTTCGTCATCGACGGCTACAAGGTCGCGAAAATGACGGGTATGGGCGCGAGAGTCAATACGATCATGCAGACATGCTTTTTCGCCATCTCCGGCGTGCTGCCCCGCGAGGAAGCCATTGACGCAATCAAGCAATCAATCAAAAAGACTTACGGAGCCAAGGGAGAGGAAGTAGTAAAGAAGAACTATAGGGCGGTCGAGGAAACGCTCGCCAACCTGTTCGAGGTAAAAGTTCCGTCGGAACCAAGCAGTAAGGTGGAAAGACCGCCGTCCGTTTCTCCGGAAGCGCCCGAGTTCGTTCAAAATTTCACCGCGCGCATTATCGCGGGCGAAGGGGACAGCCTGCCGGTAAGCGCCTTCCCGGTGGACGGCACATTCCCCACTGGAACGGCACAGTGGGAAAAGCGCAATATCGCGCTCGAAATACCCTCGTGGGATCCCGACGTCTGCATCCAGTGCGGCAGATGCTCCATTTCCTGCCCGCACGCCACAATTCGAATCAAAGTTTATGACGCGAAGCTTTTGGAAAAAGCGCCGCCCACTTTCAAATCGATGCAGGCGAAAGGCGCCGATTTCCAGCCGGGAATGCGCTACACGATCCAGGTCGCGCCTGAGGATTGCACAGGGTGTGCCCTCTGCATCGATGTGTGCCCGGCCCGGAACAAAAAGGAGCCGCGCCGCAAAGCGATCAACATGGTGCCGCAGCCTCCCATCAGGATGCAGGAGCGGGAAAACTGGAATTTCTTCCTCGATTTGCCGGAATATGATCGCCGCCTTGTCCGGCTCAGCAGCGTCAAAACCAACCAGTTGCTGCAGCCTCTTTTTGAATTTTCGGGCGCCTGCTCGGGTTGCGGTGAAACCCAATACATAAAGCTTCTAACGCAGCTGTTCGGCGATCGGGCTCTCATTGCCAATGCGACCGGGTGTTCCTCCATTTACGGCGGCAACCTGCCGACCACTCCCTATACCTTCAACAAGGAAGGCCGTGGGCCTGCCTGGAACAATTCTCTCTTTGAGGATAACGCCGAATTCGGGCTTGGCTATCGTTTGACGGTCGACCAGCATATGCGGATCGCGCGCGACCTGGTAAAGAAACTGGCTCCGGAAATCGGGGATGAGCTTGCCACGGCGCTGCTGGATGCAAAACAGACAGACGAAACCGGAATACACGACCAGCGAGCAAGAGTGAAAGCCCTGAAGGATCGATTGGGCAGGCTGCAGTCGGAAGACGCCAGGAGCCTGTCGAGCCTTGCGGATTACCTCGTGAAAAAGAGTGTCTGGATCGTCGGAGGAGATGGCTGGGCCTACGATATCGGCTATGGCGGGCTGGATCACGTTCTGGCCTCCGGTCGAAACGTGAACGTCCTCGTTCTGGACTCGGAGGTATATTCCAATACGGGTGGGCAGATGTCCAAGTCCACTCCGCGCGCGGCAGTTGCGAAATTCGCGGCCGGCGGAAAGCCGGCGGGCAAAAAAGACCTTGGGCTGCACGCGATCAACTACGGAACGGCTTTCGTGGCAACTGTTGCCCTGGGGGCAAACGACGCGCAGACAATCCGGGCATTTCTCGATGCCGAGTCGTATGACGGACCATCCATCATCATCGCTTACTGCCACTGCATCGCGCACGGGATCGATATGAGCCGCGGCATGCAGCAGCAAAAGGCTGCCGTAAACAGCGGGCACTGGCTGCTGTACCGTTACGATCCGCGCTTGGCGGAACAGGGCAATAATCCGCTGTTGCTGGATTCCAGACCGCCTTCAATCCCTGTGAAGGACTATGCTTACGCCGAAACACGGTACAAAATGTTGACGCTCAGTAATCCTGAAGAAGCAAAGCGGCTGTTGAGCCTGGCTCAGAACGATATCAAGGCGCGGCACCAGTTCTATCAGCAGTTCGCAACGATGGATTACAGCAAGAACGGGGATAAGTAGACACGGGATTCGAGGTCTGGATTTATGAAAGCTAAGAAATACCTGTGTCTGATCTCCGCGTTTGCCTTCCTGCTTGGCACATTGGCCATTCTGGCTGCTGAAACCACGCAGGACAGCGCTCAGAGCAAAGATAACATGACCATGACTCAAAAATGCCTCGCCTGCCACGGCTCCTTTGACGCGCTCGCGGAAAAAACCGCTAAATATAAAACACCCAGCGATGAAACTGCTACGCCTCACCGCTATGTCCCGCACGCGGAAAAAACCGACATACCGGAATGCATCGAGTGCCACATTCCTCATCCCGTGCCGCTCGAGGACAAGTCGCAGGTAGTCAAGCCGAAAGACATTCCGTATTGCTTCAACAGCTGCCACCACGCACATAACCTCCAGCCCTGCAAGAATTGCCATTAGTCGGCAGCCCGCGGTCGGCAGCTTTTGGCCGCGGCAGCGGCCACCTGATCCTAGCCCGGCTTCCGCTACTGGAGGGGCACAAATCCTGTAAGTCGTTTATTTTCAGCAGAGGGATATAAAAGGTCGCCACTACAAACCGTTTAGCGAGCAGCGCAAGATACTATCCCTTCTTGAGTCACTTTAGGATTCGGCTGAGTGGAATCGTGGTGGAATCGTGGTGGAATCGTGGGGAATCGTGGGGAATCGTGGACACCCATTTCCTGGAATCATGGAGAATCGTGGACACCCAACTCCCATCCATCCTCAGGCCAAAAATCTGAGAGCGAAGAAATATGGGTGTCTATAACTGCCAGCTGCCGACCGAATCATGGAATCATGGACACCCATAAATCGTCGAGAATCGTGGACACCCAACTCTCGGCTATTGCTCGGGCTAAAATCCAGGAGCCGGGAAAAGTGGGTGTCCATTACTTTCCATTACTTCACCTCCCTTCCGTAGCTTCAGCTGGAGTACTTTCCATTACTTCACCTCCCTTCCGTAGCTTCAGCTGGAGAAAAGGTGGGTGTCCATAAATACCCTCCATAAATACCCGTTGTCGCAATCTCCGTATCCTGTTAAAAACAATTGCTTTATCCTCCTGTCGTATGACTGTCGCAGGGCTGACGTGGCCATCTCCGCCGCGGGCCGCCAAACTGCGCCATGAGAAATTATTGCCATCTGCGTCACTAATGCAGAAAGGAGGACGTTTTGAGAACCATGGACGTTGTGCGCGCATGGGGCTGCATCCTTGCCGGGCGAGAGCCATCCATGTCCGTCGAAATCACCCGCAGGTGCCCGCTGTCCTGCCCCGGGTGCTATGCCTACGGCAAAAACCACCTTGGCACGGGTGGTTCGCTAAAACATTTGAGGGAATTTGAAGGGGACCCACTGGTTGAAGGGATTCTCGAGCTCGTCGACTTGCATCGGCCGCTTCATCTGTCCATCGTTGGTGGAGAACCGCTCGTCCGTTGGCGCGAAATTGGGCGACTTTTGCCCGAGCTGGAGCTCCGGGGGATTCATACGCAGATTGTGACGAGTGCGGTGCGGCCGATTCCACTCGAGTGGAAACATTCGCAGCGGCTGAATCTTGTGGTATCGATCGACGGCCTGCAGCCCGAACACGACAAACGCCGGGCGCCTGCAACCTATGACAGAATACTGGAACACATTCGAGGCCATGCCGTTACCGTGCACTGTACCGTGACGCGACAGATGACCCGACAGGAGGGGTACTTGCGGGACTTTGCGGCGTTCTGGTCGGATCGGCCCGAGGTCCGGAAAATCTGGATGAGTCTGTACACGCCCCAGGTCGGTGAATTCAGCAAGGAAATGATTCCATCGTATGTGCGGTCGCGAGTGATCAACGAGCTCGCTCAGCTCAAGGATGCATTCGCCAAACTGGAGCTCCCATCCGGTCTTCTGGAAGCATACCGGCGGCCGCCATCAAATCCTGACAGGTGCGTGTTTGCGCGGACCACGCAGACGATTTCAGCGGACCTCAGGACACACGTAACGCCATGCCAGCTCGGGGGAAGACCCGATTGCAGGCAATGCGGCTGTATCGCGGCCGCAGCCCTGGAGGCAGTCAACCGCCATCGTTTACCGATCGGTGTTCGTATAGGAACGGTTTATAGAGCGTCGCGCGCGCTGGGTACCGGACTCGGAATCCTGCGCGGCATCCGTCACGAGCTTCCCTCGAAGAAGCAGATCGGCGCACCGGTGGTTGTTTCTGCGCAGAAACCCGTGCAAGACGCCGGCTAGAAGGCACGTTTCAGCGACGTGCCAACCTTGGACATGAAGGAGCCCGTTTTTTTGGCCGCCTGGCCGAGTGCCTGGCGGACGGCTCCCGCGTTCTGTTCTGCCGCCGCGTCATCACTCGCAGGCTCCGGGGACTCGATCGATAGCGACGCAACTTCCGGAATGGGGTGTTTCGTTAAAATATCCGGGGATTCAGGCAAAAGCTCAGAGTCGACAGGATTAAGGATCAGGTGCTGGGCACTATGCAAGGCCGGCTCCGGAGCAGGAGAGGTGGCGACCGCAATTTTGGTTGCGCCGGGAAACATGGCAGCGTTGCGTTTGGTCCCTATCTTTCGGCCGGTACTGGCGGTCTGAACCATATCTTTAGAAACAGCCTTCAGAGCAGTTTCTGCATTTTGCGAATCGCCGGTCCGGTTCGATTCCTGCAAAGCCGGCTTATGCGAAATGGGCGCTTTGTTCGAAAGCCTTATTTCCTGGATTGATGCCGTCTTTCGGTAAATCCGCGATGTCAGGTGCGCTCCTGCGGCCAGTCCCGCTGCCAAGGCCGACGCCGTAATCAAATACATCATCCGCGCTCGCCGTGCGGAAACGACCGGTCGTCCGGGCGCAACAAACTCCGCGCGCGCAGAATCGATACCGGGAAGCGATATCGGAGGGATTGCCTGCGGTTCCGGTTCAGGGATGCCGCTGGCTTCAGATCGAAGCAGGCAATCGAAGTCAGTCTCAAAAGCCCCGGCCATTGCCCGCAGTGTGTCGAATGCGGCAGTATTTGCCCTCTCCGCCCTTTGCACCGTTCTCGTGCTGATGCCGGCGATTTCCGCCAACTGTTCCTGCGTCCAGCCTCGCTGTATTCGCAGAGCTTTAATTTTGGTGCCATCGGGACTCAAGTTGTTTCCCATCGGATTTGCCTTTCATAAAAAAGCCCGCCAGGACTGCGAGATCACTTCGAATCGCAGGCTTTTGCAGAATGCGTCAAAGCCTTCCTAAGCAACGTACCCCCTCAAAGATCCGAAGTACAGCGCAAAGTTGCCGTTTCGCCTGTGTGCATGTTGCCAAAAAGCTCCCCCCTTTACCTTTAATCCGCATTTCTCACGGGCTTTCTACTGCGGCGGCGGATCCGGGCATGTCTACTTCGTTGCGCTCCGTCGGGCTCCTCGACGTACTGGTCGAGGCCTGCAGCTTCGCTGCAGGTTACGCCTGCGGGGCCCTCGGTCGCGCGCCTTGTATCCATGCGCGTCTGCGCCGCCTCGCTACGAAATCCCGTGAGAAATGCGGATTAATCAAACGGTGGCGAGGACCGTCCGCCCAAAGGCAAAACGGGAGTGCCAGTCCCGCAGGGACGAAGCAGCCCAGGGCGGAAGAGCACGCGAAGCGGGCTCTGGAACCCTGGGTAGAAGAGCACGAACAAATGAGAGCTCTGAAAGAGCGGCACAGAACACCTGCCCCGCCCTTGCAGGGCTTGTATCCAATGCGATGCATACCCAGGATTCCGGCCGCTTCGCGTCCTGCACCCTGGGCTGTACTGCGCCGCGCTTTCAGCGCTTCGTGTCCCGAATCTCAATGCCCTTCTGGATCGCTTCCTTAGCCGAGATAACGATCGTATCTCCCGCGAAAAAGCAAAGAATTGTTTGAACTGCCGCCGCCAACCCGGTCGGGATTTGGATTGAATGGGAACAGCAACAATAAACTGTTGCCGCTTTGCTACAGGTTGAAGCATTTTGAGGCCATCCCCGCGATGTGCCGGCCGATGGCGATCGAGGCCGTTGCTGCCGGGGAGGGCGCGTTGAGAACGTTGATGGCGTTCGGTGCTTCGACGATCAGAAAATCGTCCACCAGCGTGCCTTCGGCCGTCACGATCTGAGCGCGGACGCCGGAACCGCCCGGTTCAAGATCGGCGTCCCGCAGTTCCGGCACCAGCTTTTGAAGCGCCCGGAGGAACGCATGTCTGCTCACAGACCGGTAGAGTTCATATGCCTGCGTCCGCCAATGCTTCCGAGCCATTGCCCAGAATCCGGCGAAGCCGAACATTTCGATAAGATCCTGCCAGGATACCTTCGCAAACGTATAACCTTCGCGCGCGAAGGCGAGAACGGCGTTCGGACCGGCTTCGTATCCTCCCTGGATTCTCTTTGTGAAATGAACGCCGAGGAAGGGGAATTGGGGATCCGGCACAGGATAGATCAGGCTCCGGACCAGTTGGCACGATGACCCCAGCGAGTAGTACTCTCCGCGAAAGGGTATCAGACGGATGTCGGGCTTCAGTCCCATCATCCGGGCGATCCGATCCGCGAACAGGCCTGCGCAATTTATGACATAGCGGGATCGAACCGCTCCCCGCGCGGTTTCCAGATGGAACAGGCCATCCGCTTGCCGAATCGAGCCGACCCGGTATGAGAGAAAAATGCTGCCGCCCGCTCGCGTGATCTTTTTTGCCATCGCCTCAGCCACCATTTTGTAGTCGGTGATTGCCGTATTCGGCGAGAAAAGTGCCCGCACGGCGCGGGCATGAGGCTCAATTTCCCGTATCCTATCGGGCCCGATCAATTCGAGCCCCCCGATCCCGTTCGCAGTACCGCGTTCATAGAGAGACTGAAGTCGCGGCAGTTCTTCTTCTCCGGTCGCTACAATCACCTTTCCGCAGCGGTCGTAGGAGACACCGTTTTCTTCACAAAAAGTCGTCATCAGACGGTTGCCGTCCACGCAAAGCTTCGCTTTATAGGAACCCGGCTTGTAATAGATGCCTGCGTGAATAACGCCGCTGTTACGGCCCGTCTGGTGGCTTGCCAGTTCCGGTTCTTTTTCCAGTAAGGCGAGCGAGTGCTGTGGGAATTGAGATTTCAGGGCCATGGCGGTCGCCAAACCCACAATACCGCCGCCGATAACGGCAATGTCAAACTTTTCCTGATCCATATAGCCTCTCCCGAATTTCGGTGACAGTCACCATAACTCCGAAATTGCCGCCAGATGAAATACTGTTCCGCCTGTGCGTAATTTCGGAGTTATGGTGACTGTCACCGAAATTGGAAATTTATTGCAGCATTAGCACTCCTATAGTGATTGTCACCACTGTCAGAGGGAGACCTACCTTGAAGTATTCCCAGAAAGAAATAAACGCGTGCCTACGGGCTTTCTGCACCACGATCAGGTTCGCCACGGAACCGAGCACGGTCAGGTTTCCGGCCAGCGTGGAAGCCATCGCAAGAATGAGCCATGCGCGTTGTGGATCGGCAAGGTGCGGGACAATAGGTTTGAACAGCAGGACCGCCGGAACATTACTGGCAAGGTTGGAGAGCACTGCGGCGACCGCGCTGAGAACCGTCGGCCGTTCCAGGCCATACCCGGATACGAACGCGAGGGCTCGCTCCGGGAAAGGCGTTTTCTCAATTCCCGCAATCACGATAAAGAGTCCGATGAATAATACGAGCAGCGAGAAATCGATTTCATGGTAGACCTTCTCAGGTTTCACTCGCCGCGTAATCAGCAGCAGCGCGCCGGCCACGATTGCCACCTTGGCAATAGGCCAGCCGATGAAAAAGAACAGAATCATCAGTCCCGAAACTACCAGCGATTTCCACATAAGGACGCGATTGACGCGAATCCGGCGGCATTCGAGAGCCACCGCCTCCGAATGGCCGAACTCTTTATGATAGATCAACGCGATAATCACGAACACGGCGACGAGGCCGGCCGCTGCCACGGGTGCGAGGGCCCCGGCGAACTGACGGTACGGTATGCCGGAAAAAATCCCGATCATCATATTCTGCGGATTGCCTGTAATGGTTGCCACGCTGCCGACATTCGACGCCATTGCAACAGCCAGGAGATAGGGGACAGGAT
>JAEAME010000686.1_pt1 | contig 31235 bp, 24 predicted proteins | sample 8958731 | NCBI WGS metagenome assembly JAEAME01 (sample SAMN16933194, study PRJNA681113) | bioreactor sludge metagenome | isolation source: anerobic bioreactor sludge (Control) | place: India:Bengaluru | collected 2018-10-24
GGATCATATTGCCACATATCCTTAAGAAAGTTGCCGTCATAACCTGTAGTGATATATCCCTTGCCGCTAAGGCCGAAGCTTACTGCACCCGAGCGTGCGCTTCCTCCAAAGTCGGCTTTTTGTGTCCATGCATTTGATGCAGGGTCATATTCCCAGAAGTCTTTCAGGTAATTATTTCCGTCAAATCCGGTTCCGATGTATCCTTTGTTGTCAAGGCTGAATGCTGTTGCAGTAGTTCTTCCGGCTCCCGGAAACTCAGCTTTCTGAGTCCAGTAATCCTGCTGAACATTATATTCCCAAAGGTCAGATAACCTGTTTTTACCATCGTATCCGCCAAAAACATATCCTTTATCATTGATGCTGAAGGAAGCGGCATCACTGCGGGCTACACCTTCAAAATCGGACCTTTTTACCCAGTCGCCGTATTCAACTTCCTCACCACCACCGCATCCTGCCAATCCCAGTGCCATAAATACATAAGACGCAATTAAAACTGTTTTTCCCTTCATACTAAGAAATTTAAATGTTTAATCAATAACGCAAAAGTATCAGTGTAAAGTATATTTACAATAAACATCTGTGTACTTCGTTTTATTGTCTGTAAAAATATATATTTTAACGACAGATGGAAAATATTTGCTTAAAACTATTTCAAATGATAAAAAAATCATTTTTACGCTTCCCGGATATCAATTAATTTAATAATTTTTATTACTCTTGTCGCCATTGTTTTCTTTGCCGTTTATCAGTAAGACATTATATTTATAGGATGAAAAGTAAGATTTGGAGGAGATACATTTCCTTACTGATTTTTTCAGTGCTCATAACATCTTGTACGAATGAGGATTTTATAATTGGGAGGAAATTCCTCGACAGTAATATACGAACTATCTACATAGATACATGCACTGTAAAGTTGAGCACTGTATCTATTGATTCTGTCAAAACATCGAACAAGAATTCGGTGCTTGTGGGAAGTTTTAATGATCCCAATGCCGGTTATATGGTCTGTACGGCATACATTCCATTTGCACTTCCAATCCAGCCACAGCTTCCTGAGTATGATCTTATATTTGACTCACTTCAACTTGTAATGTACCTTGGCAGCGAATGGATTGGTGACACAGCAAGGTCAAATAATTTCACCTTGCACAAGTTATCTGAAGCGGTCGTTTCACCCGAGAGTGGCTCTTTTTATAGTAATAATTCTGTTCCTTATGATGCAGAGCCACTTACAGAATTCTCAATAAGAAAGGAGTCAATGCCCGGCGACTCTGTTTCAGTTCGTCTTCCTGACAACATGGGTATGGATCTGCTGGAGAAATTAAGGGACTTTGATGAATCAGTTATGGGTTCCCAGGAACGCTTTTCAGATTACCTTCCCGGATTTGCGCTTACAGCCGGGGATGATAATAATAATGTACTTGCTTTTTCAGTGAGTGAAGACTCAAGCATGCTGCTGAGGGTCTACTATCATTATTCAACATGGGTCAAAACGCAGGGATTTATAACTATCAAACCGCAATCGGTGAAAAGCTTTTACGGGGTTGTAACCGACCGCAGCGCTACTCCTTTCAAGGACCTGAATGCTTCCGGAGAACTGCCTTCATCAATGAGCGGCAATAAGGCATTGCTTCAGGCGCTTACGGCTTCTTATATAAAAATCGAAATTCCGCACCTCAATGATCTGCTTTATCTGGGGGATTTCAGTACTGTCACAGCCGGAGCGCTTGTAATATATCCTGCCAGGGGTTCTTTCTCAGGAATTAACCCGCTGCCGCCTAACCTCACAATGTATGTCTCCGATGAAAATGATGTGACACAGGGCTATATAACATCATACTCAGGTGAATCGCTGCAAACCGGGAATCTTGTGATTGATGAACTCTTCGGCATGGAAACATTTTATACTTACGATATTACATCTTTCATTCAGAGCCAGCTTGGTGCCTTCGGGATCTATAAAAGAAATCTGAAGCTTACTGTCCCTGATGAAAAACAAGCAACATCACTTAATGCTCTTGTAGCCGGAGATATGTTATATCCGGGAAACAGGATAAAGTTGAAAATTTCTTATCTGATCTATGACGGTAAATAAAATTGTCTGCATCATACTGGTTTTACTCTCAGGGTCATCTGTATCTTTGGCCCAGGAATTGAACATATCACCTTATTCAATTTTCGGAATCGGCGATCTGCATCTCAGCGAGACCGGCCGCACTTCAGGTATGGCATCGGCATTGACAGGTCTTTCCGGAGGTCAGCTGCTTAATACAGCTAATCCTGCAGCGCTTGCAGCTCTGGATACAAATACTTTTATTTTTGACATGACTGGTTCGGCAAAAGCTTCTCTTTATAATTCAGGAAGCATTACCCAGCATTCTTTTGGGGCAAATTTCAACAGGATAAGTGCGGGGCTTCATTTAACGCCAAGATGGTCAGGCGCTGTAACAATTCAGCCTTATTCAACTGTAAGCTATAAGGTCAAAAGAGATGATTTCATCGAAGGTTCACAAAATACAACTACCACATATTATGAAGGATCAGGTGGTGTTAACAGGGTTTCAGTACTTAACTCACTGCGACTTACAAAGGGCTTGTCAATAGGTGCTGACTTCATAATGCTTTTTGGAAATATAAACAGGGATGTGACCCAGAGTGAGGTCAGAATAAGGGAGAATTCGATCGCAACAGCCTTTTCATTTTCAACAGGTATGTTCTACTGGACAAAATTCTCTCAGAACCTCACTATCTCTGCGGGTTTGACATATGGTTACGGTTCTGATCTGAGGTTCAGGAATTCGCTTACAGTTACAAGCAAGGAGGGCAGTACAATCTTCAATGATGATATTGAATCTTCACGGATGAAAAACCCTGCAAACTGGGGGGCAGGTATTTCTATTACTGCGAGACAATTAATAATTGCCGCTGATTACCGCTATCAGCAATGGTCAATGATATATGGCAGAAAATCCGATAACAGGTTCACAGACACTCACATGATAAACCTTGGTGCTGAGTTGGCTCCGGGAGTCAATGCCGGAAGAACTTATGCCAGATCATTTAAATACCAGGCCGGTTTATCCGTGTCTAATTCTTATATGACATTAAATGGTGTTAATCCTTTAAATTTTGAGCTTACTGCCGGTGCAGCTATACCATTCAAAACAGGGGGGCAGGTGAATGCAAGCCTGGGATGGGGTAAAAGAGGAACCCTGAAAAATGGTCTTATAAGGGAAGATTATCTGCGCCTTACTCTTAGTATTTCACTGGCTGAAAGAATGTTCCTTAAAAGGATGTACGATTAGCTTCAGGCACTTTGCAGTTATTTCATTTTGCCATTTACTTTCAATTTATATTTCTTTAGTTATTTCTGAGCCTGGCAATTATTGTTTTCAATGATCCAGTACCGATCCGTCATAGCTGTCCCACATCTCAGGAAATTCCCATTCTTTAACCCCGCGTTCGTTTTCAATCAGATCATCGTCTAGTTCAATGCCCAGGCCCGGACCATCTATGTTCCCTGCCAGTGCAATATGTCCGTCATTTCCCATCACAAGAGGTTTTTTGATATAACTTTTGCCAAGGGCACTTCTTTTTACCCCGTCGTCAGGAGCTGCCTGAAGGCTCGGGAGCTCATGCGCAAGAAGATTTGGAATGCTCGCAGCAACATGCAATGAGGCCACTACACCAACTATTCCTTCTTTGGCGTGAGGAAGCATGGAAGCGTAAAATGCTTCTGCAAGGCTTGCAATTGCTTTCATTTCAGTTATCCCGCCGCAATGGGTTATATCAGGCTGAAGGAGAGAGGCTGCGCCAAGTGACAGCAGATCCCTGAACTGCCATTTGGTTACCATCCTTTCCCCTGTAGCAAAGGGTATATGTGTCTTCTTGGCCATCTCTGCCATTAAAGGGAGATTCTGGAACTGTATAGGTTCTTCATAGAACCATGGCTGAAAAGGTTCCAGAGCTTTTATAAGGAGCAGAGATGTCTGAGGAGAGTGATCTCCGTGCAGTTCAATGCCCATATCAACTTTGGGACCTATCACATCCCTTATTGCGGATACATTTTCGACCATTCCCTGTATAAAATCAGGGTTTTCAACAATCCTTGATAATCGTCCCCGACTGTAGGTAGCACTGACCTTCATAGATGTGTATCCTTCACTTATAACCTGTTTTGCGCCATCAGGATCACCAGCCTGTCCATAAACCCTTATCCTGTCGCGTGTCGGACCTCCCAGTAATTCATAGATTGGCACACCAAGAGCTTTGCCTTTTATGTCCCACATTGCAATATCTACTGCAGACAGTGCACTTGTAAGGATTATCCCACCCCTGTAGAAAGCATGGCGGTACATAGCCTGCCAGTGATGTGCAGGTCTTCTCGGGTCTTTACCGATAAGATACTTTTCAAGTTCTCCTATTGCGGCTACTGTTGTCGGAATCCTTCCCTCAACTGTTCCTTCTCCGATTCCTGTTATACCGGCATCTGTGTGTAATTTGATGAAGATAGTCCTCAGTGTGTTGACGGGTATTATCTCGAGTTTTGTAATTTTGATTGTGTCGCGAGGTTCAATTACAGCCTTTTGAGGATAATGTATTATATCTTTTTCCTCACCGTAGTATTGTCTGCCGGTCAACTGTTCAGCTGTTAAAATACCGGCCATCCCGGCTGTCATTTGCTTCAGCCAGTTCCTTCTTGATCTTTTATCTGCCATGTTAGTTGAAGTTATTGTGGTATGAAGATATAAAAATATTGGGATTATAATCCATTGAGAAAGATCGGTATTACTCGCTTCGCTCGTGATCCCTTGGGGAAGGCTTCAAACTCATCAAATCAGGATCTTGTTCGGGATTACTCGCTTCGCTCGTGATCCCTTGGGGGAGGCTTCAAACTCATCAAATCAGTCCTCGCTTCGCGGTTTTTTGTTTTTGAAAATCCCTCACTCAGACGGGGTCTGGTTCGGGTTTTTCAAAAACAAAAAACCCGCAGCTGACGCTGCGGGACTGATTTGATGAGTTTGGCGGAGAAAGAGGGATTCGAACCCCCGGTCCACCGATAGGCGGACAACGGTTTTCAAGACCGCCGCATTAGACCACTCTGCCATTTCTCCATTTCTCCGCCGCAAATATAATATTTTTTTTATTTGTTGATGAAAATCAAGTATATTAGTATTATATTGATAATCAGTATTTTAATGAATTTATTAACATCATTTGAACAGCAGCATGCATCACAAAAAGCTCATTTTGCCAATTAGAGCCGATCTGCGACATCATCAACTGATAATTCTGTTTCAGGAAAAAAGCAACATTTTTTCCTAAAAGTCGCACTATTTGGTGAAAAACGATAAAATAAATTTGCATATGAACTAAAATGAAATAAATTTGTATTCAATTAGCAAAATGGTCTAACCTTTAATTTTATTACTATGACAAAAAAAGATTTAGTTGCTGCAATTGCTAAAGACGCAGATCTTACAGTTAAAGATGCCGGAAAAGCTCTGAATGCATTCGTTACCTCAGTTGGAAAAGCCATGAAAAAAGGACAGAGGCTTCAGCTCCCTGGTCTGGGTACTTTTAAAGTAACAAAAAGAAGTGCCAGAGTAGTTCGCAACCCGCGTACTGGTGCTAAACTTAATGTTCCTGCTAAGAAAGTCGTTAAATTCAAAGCAGCTCCTGCTCTTGACAAAGGTCTTTAATCTTTAAAGATGAGATTGCCCGGGGGTGTGTTTTAGGCACCCCCTTTTTTTTGTTACAAGATCCATCGGTATATCAACATTGACTGATGGCCAAAATGAAAAAAAGCTCTGAAAATTCGAAAAACAAATTTTTACAATATATATATTTATTTTTTTTACTATTTTTGATTTATATTTTCTGAAGAAATATCAATTATGAATTGCATTATCGTTGATGACGATCAGATGAGTTGTAAGATACTCGAGGGCTATGTTGCAAAATCATCGTCACTTAATCTGATTGGTTCGTTCAGCGATTCCGTTGAAGCAAGGAACATAATTACAAAACGCAAGGATATTGATCTGGTCATCCTCGATATCCAGATGCCTGAAATGGATGGCTTCGATTTTATTAACAGTCTCGATTATCCTCCAAACATAATAATAGTAACAGCAACAGAAGGATACGCCCTGAAAGCATTCGATTTCAATGTTGTTGATTATCTGCTGAAACCAATAACATACGGCAGGTTCTGCAAAGCAATTGATAAAACAATAAGGTACTATTCAAGGAAGGAAATATCTCCAACAGGCGATGAAGAGATCTTTATTAAGAAGGGATCTTCGCTTGTCAAACTTAAACTAAAGGACATTATCTATATCGAGGCTCTTGAAAATTATGTCACTCTAACAACAAATGAAGACAGGTTCACGATACACTTTACAATGAAAGCTATTGAAAACCAGCTTCCTTCAGGTGTCTTCATACGGGTTCACAGATCTTTTATTATTAACAAGAGCATGATTCAGGCCATCAAAGAGAGTTCTCTCGATCTGATTGTCGGGGATACTGTTAAAAGCATCCCTGTCGGAAAATCCTTCAGAGAATCTTTACTTGATGATATTAACGTGATGGCCAGATAATTTCTCTTATCTGAATGCTTACTAACCGACAACTTTTCCTGCTTCACCTGGGCCAGACCTCTTCTTCTCCATTATGCGTTGAAATTGAGAAGGCGGAAGGTTCATTTATGTATGGTCCTGGTGGCGAGAAATATGTTGACCTTATCTCAGGTGTTTCAGTGAGCAATACAGGACACCGTCATCCTAAGGTTATTGAAGCTGTTAAGCTGCAGCTTGATTCTTATCTGCATCTGATGGTCTATGGTGAAATGATACAAGCACCGCAGGTCAGATATGCTCAACGTCTTGCAGGCCTTCTTCCCAAATGCCTGAATGTCTGTTATTTTGTAAACTCGGGCAGCGAAGCTATTGAAGGAGCTATCAAACTTGCAAAGAAATTTACCGGAAGAAGCAGGATAATCTCGTTCAGGAATTCATACCACGGAAGTACTCACGGAGCCCTGAGTATCCAGGGGAACGAATTATACAAAACTGCATTCCGCCCTCTGCTGCCCGATACCCTGCAGATAGGATTCAATGACTTTAATGCCCTTGATACTATCGATGAGCATACGGCATGCGTTGTTATAGAACCTGTCCAGGCAGAGGCCGGTGTTATTTTTCCCGCAACAGGGTTTTTGGAAGAACTCAGAAAACGATGCTCAGAAAAAGGAGCCCTGCTTGTTTTCGACGAAGTGCAGACTGCTTTCGGAAGGATTGGGAAAATGTTCGCAATAGACAGATTCGGTGTTGTGCCTGATATTCTGGTTCTTGCAAAAGCTATCGGAGGCGGAATGCCTTTGGGAGCATTTATTTCATCCGGTGAAATCATGTCAGTCCTAAGCAGTAGTCCTCAGCTGGGGCATATTACAACATTCGGCGGACATCCTGTTTGCTGCGCAGCAGGTCTTGCATCTCTTGAGGTTATCCTGGAGGAAAACCTGATAGAGGAATGCAAAAGAAAATCAGTGCTTATCAGACAAAACCTTATGCATCCTCTCATATCTGAAATCAGAGGTGAAGGCCTCCTCATCGGCGTGCAGGTCAGAAAACCTGAACATGCCCGCTATATAGTATCAGAGGCACCGGGATATGGCATTATACTTGATTATTTTCTATTTTGCGATTCAGCTTTCAGAATAGCTCCTCCGCTTAATATCCCTGACGATGTTTTATTGTATTCCTGTAACCAGCTGTCACTGCTTCTGGATGAGGCTGAGAAAAATGTTAATCAGGCATGACAAGACGCATTATTATAGTAACTATCTGTTTATTGTCGTTTTTCCAGGCAAAGAGTCAGCCTGCCGTAAGTGACGTCTCAAAAACTCTTGAAGGTCTGTTTGCACGGATACTGAATGCTGATGACAATGAACGCATTCGTTTGAACGATTCAGTAAGAATCATAATCAATAATTACGTTCATTCAGATTCAGTTATGAATCACAGCTTTGATAATCTCAGGTATCTTGGCCAGATCAATTCACCTGACGATAACCTCAAGATAATTACATGGAATATTCCCCTGAAAACAGGAGAAAACCGATACTACCTCCATATAATAAGGAAAGAAAATAAAACCGACAGAAAAACAGTTTACAGCCTTGAGGGCAAAAACAGGGAGGCTGGGCCCCTTACAGATAAATCGTATTCGTCTGATGACTGGTATGGGGCTCTGTACTATGCGATCCAGCCTTTCAGGATTAAGCGTGAAAAACTTTATTTGCTTCTGGGATTGGACAGTGATAATATAAATATCTCAAGGAAGATAATAGAGGTTCTTGCTTTCAACGAAAAAGATAAGGTCATCTTCGGGAGAGATTGCCTTGTGAGAGAAGGTAAAAAGAAGTACCGGGAAGTGCTTGAATATTCTGCAGAAGGCATGGTTTCACTTCAATTCAGCTCCAGGAAATTGATAGTATTTGACAATATTGACGCTATTGCAATGGGACATGAAAATACAGCTGAGTCATACGGCGCAGGATTAACAATTGATGGATATAAATTTAAAAAGGGTAACTGGGTGTTCGTATCTGATCTTGATATAAGGAATATAAAATAACCTGATGTAATTAACTATTTAAAGATATGGCAGGAACCAAAATGACCTGTATCGTTTGCTTTGACGACCATCGCAATTTTACTGATGATATAAGAAAGCGGTTTTCGGATAACACAAGATATACAGTGGCGTCCTTTTCAAACCAAAGTGAGTTCATCGGGCATTTCATAAAAGAGAAAGAGAATAATTCATGCAAGGTGGCTATTATTGGTGTGCCTGATGCACTTGAAAATTATGAAATTATTGAAAAATTAATTTCAGAAATAAAAAAGACAGACCCCGGGACAGGAATAATACTTCTGATAAACGCAGAGAAAATGGAAGCATTGAAAAAAGTGGTGCGGGTAAATATTGACGCCTACATACCACGTAATATAAATGCAATTCTTCGCATCCATAACACTGTTAAAAGGCTGATAAGCGAACATAATATAAAGACTTTCAGGAAAAGAAGAAATCTTGCATTATATGCACTTCTGGGCTTTATACTTCTCTCTGTTCTGACTCTTGTTATTTCATTAATCAAAGCTCCACATTATTTCTGACCCCGGTACTATCCTCGGTTTTTTCATTCTTTTTTAATCCCGGGAATGACTATTTGTCAGTTTATATCACTGGCACATCTTTTGAAATAACCCTGGCGTTAATTTTGGTAGAACTAAAACTCAGACAATATGCAGACTGGTAAAATTGGAGTAACAACAGAGAACATATTTCCGATAATCAAGAAATTTCTTTATTCGGATCATGAGATATTCCTCAGGGAGCTGATTTCAAATGCAGTTGATGCCACCCAGAAACTTAAGGCAATGGCTCAGGCAGGGGATTTTAAAGTTGATCCCGGGGATCTTACTATCAGGGTCGATGTGGATAAAAAGAAAAAAACTATTAAAGTTTCGGACAGGGGAATTGGAATGACCCAGGAAGAACTTGATAAATATCTTAACCAGATAGCTTTTTCAAGTGCCAATGAATTCCTTGATAAATATAAGGATCAGTCCAACTCGATAATCGGACATTTCGGCCTCGGCTTTTATTCGTCATTCATGGTCTCTGATAAAGTTGAGGTTATAACAAAATCATGGCAGGAAAACTCCGAAGCTGTAAAATGGACCTGCGACGGGACACCTGAATTTACAATTGACAAGGCTGAGAAAAATGACAGGGGAACAGATGTAATTTTGCATCTTGACAAGGATTCCAAAGACTTCCTTGAGGAGCAGAAAATTGAAGAGCTGTTGAAAAAATACTGTAAATTCCTCCCCGTTGAAATCGCCTTTGGAAAGGAAAAAGAATGGAAAGACAGCAAATATGTCGATACCGGGAAAGACAAAATAATAAACAATACCAGGCCGGCATGGACATTAAAACCATCTGAACTTAAAGAAGAGGACTATCTGAAATTCTACAGGGAATTATATCCCGTAGGCGATGAGCCTCTTTTTAATATCCATCTTAATGTTGATTATCCTTTTAAGCTTACCGGGATCCTCTACTTCCCAAAAATTAAAAGCAATATAGAGATACAGAAGAATAAGATACAACTGTATTGCAATCAGGTATTCGTAACAGATTCAGTTGAAGGTATCGTGCCTGAATTCCTTACACTGCTGCATGGTGTTATAGATTCTCCTGACATACCTCTCAATGTTTCAAGGAGTTATCTCCAGAGTGATTCAAATGTCAAAAAGATTTCCGGGCATATAACAAAGAAGGTTGCTGACAGGCTGAGTGACATATTCAAAAACAACAGGCCTGAATTCGAAAAGAAATGGGACAGCCTTAAGCTCTTTATTGATTATGGAATGATAACTGAAGAGAAATTCTATGAGAAAGCTGTCAAATTTGCACTTCTTAAAAATACAGATGACAAATATTTTACTTTCGAAGAATATGAAAAACTGATCAGGGAAAAGCAGACTGATAAAAATAAAACCCTCATATACCTGTATTCAACAAATAAGACCGATCAGTACGCATATATTGAAAAAGCAAAAAACAGGGGATATGATGTTCTTAATCTTGACGGGCAACTTGATGTTCATATGATAAACCACCTGGAAACAAAATTCAAGGATACAAGGTTCGTGAGAGTTGATTCCGATGTAATAGACAAGCTGATTCAGAAGGATGAAGTTCGCAAATCAAAACTGACTGATGAGCAAATGAATGATCTGAAAAGTGTCTTCAATGTAAAGGTGAAATCGAAGGAAGTATACAACGTTGTGTTTGAAACACTAGATGAAAACGAAGCTCCGGTTTTGATGACCCAGTCGGAATTCATGAGAAGAATGAAAGACATGGCACAGATGGGAGGCGGAATGAACTTCTATGGCGAGCTTCCTGACAGCTATAATCTTGTTGTCAATCCCAATCATTCACTTGTCCTCCGGATCAATGAAGATCTGAAAACCGCGGAAGGAGAGAGGCTTTCTGAGAATGAAAGGAAGAGAAAGGAAATTAAGGAGGAGATAGATTTTCTTGAAAAAGAACAGAAGAAGAAGAAACAGGAAGAGATAAGCCAGGTTGAAAAGGATGACCTTGAAAAACTCAGGAAAGATCTGCAGGAGGTTGAGGATGCAAGGAGAACTATCCTTGAAAACTACGGTGGGAACAACAGTCTGGTTAAGCAACTTGTTGATCTTGCTTTGCTTGCAAACAACATGCTTAAAGGGGAAGATCTCAGCACTTTCGTGAAGAGGAGTGTTGAACTGCTCTGATACGCGGGAAGGCAACTTTTATGGCCTCTTAAGTTCCGAATCAAGTTTTACGATCAGGTCGCGAGGATTGCCTTTGGCCTGAAGCAGATTGTTTACAAATTCATTGCAGGCAGATGCTTTCCTTTTGTTGTCAAGATTTTCATAGGCCTGTGAAAGATTTGATGCTGACATTACCAGGTTATCAGGCGGACATGATCTGTGCACAATCAATCTATGCAGGTATTCAATTCCCTGATCATAGTTTCTTAAAGTTTCATCCTGGGAACTTACAAGCAATATCCCAAGCTTGAGAAGGACAGATGGTTCATTCGGGAAAGGGGAAAGTGCAAGTTTATAATGATTAATTGCTTCGCGCCACCTTTTTTGTTCTGTAAGAAGATCTCCGAGGGCCTCAACACTTAATATATCCGGTTTCTTCCTGAAAGATCTCCGGAAAAGTGCTTCAGCTTCTTTTGTATTTCCCTCCTCCAGCTTGCATAATCCGGATAACAGCAATCCTTTTGGATCGGAAGGTGAAATTTCCTCAAGTTGTTTAAGGTAATTATCTGCCTGGTCCCATTTATTCGTTAGAATCGAAATGTAGCTTGCATTAATCAAGACTTCAGGATCACCGGGTTGATCTTTAACAAACTTTATCAGAAGATCATCTGCTGCCTGGGCCTTATTATCCCTGAACATACTTATTATAAGGTTTGCCTGGATTTCAGTATCTCCGGGATCAAGTTCAATTGCCCTTAGATAATACCTTGCTGACTGTGCAAAAAGCTCATTAATATACAAAATATCAGCTACTTCCTTTAGCTCAGGGAGATTGTCGGAGAAATTTGCGAAATGTGCATCAAGCAGGTCTGCTGCCCTGTTTCCCGATTGCGTCCTGAGCATGATCTTTACTGCTTTTGAAACAACATATTTATTATCAGGGGCATAGCTTAATGCATTGTTTATTAATGTATTGGCCCAATCAAGATATGAATCGTAATCAGCTTCATCGATTTGTTTGAGAATGAAGGATTCTGATCTTGATCTGAGAGCCAGAAGATCTGTCAGGGTGTCAACCGGATTGGTTATATGGAGCAGCTCGTTGGATCTTATCATGCATGCTTCGCTTGCAGCTGAATCACCTTTAGCGCTGTATAAGCTACCAAGCAACCTGTAGGCCGGCCCGTATGAGTAATCTCCCAGGATGTCATTAAGAACTTCCTCTGCCTTGTCATAATCTTTAAGGTTAAAATGAATTCTTGCTGTCTGGTATTTTGCATAGATACTCAAAGGATAGTAGTCCTTCCTGAATTTTCCGGAGCGGTACTGAGTGACAGGATCTCTTCCGGCAATTTCTGCATAAACAGAAAGAGCTTCATCATTCAATCCTATGTTCTGATATTCCTCACCCATATAATATAAAGCGTTGTATGCCCGGGGATTTTCTTCCAGAACCTTTTTAAAATTATTGATTGCGTCCTGCGGTTTGCTCATTTCCTTATCAAGACACCCAAGGTAATAACTCCAAATCCAGCTGGAGCCATCTCTTTTTATTGCAATCCTATAGCAGTCTGCAGCTTTTTCATATAACTGACTTGAATGATAGACTGCTCCAAGCGTGCCAAGATTATTTGAGCTTGGTTTTTTGTGAGCTTTCCGGTGAGCATCCCTGATTTGCTTCCGCAGCTCAATATTAAGCGTACTTAACTCCGGAAGATCAGGAATTTTCGGTCCATAATACAAGATCGGCCAGATGTATACTATTAAAAGCACTGCGGAAGCAAGCAGGGTGTATTGTATTATTTTCTTCTTTATTTTCCTATCCATCTGACCGGTCATTTATTGCTAAAATAATATTTCCACGCTGATCCATGTCATTATTTCAGAAAATATTACCTTCATCTGTTTAATGCTGTTCAGCAGCCTGTATTTAATTGGTGAAGAAAAAAATCATCAGAATAGTTATAGCAGTTATTGTTAAACCTGAAGGCATTGTAACAAGAGCAAGTTGCCCTGAGCTGAGCTTCCTGTCAATCCATGAATTCTTAAGATTCCTAAGGCTCAGATAAAGGCCTGAGAGAATTAGCAATGACTGAATCCAGGGGACCATTCCGGGAATGAACTGATGCCAGGGTATATTAGCTGTTCCGAGGAAATCCCAACCCCACCCGAAAGGATCGGAAACAGACTGGATAATGAATGTGACATTAGCAAATAGCATAGGGATCACAAATGCTATCCAGAGCATAAGACCTACAGGAAGGAGACTGCCTGTTGATTTGAGGAATACATCTTTAACGCTCTCTCCGATACCGGATAATCTGACTGCAAGCATTGACAGGAGATAAAACATACCCGGGATGACGGCAAGAGCCAACGTCCACAAAATCACTATATATATTCCGAACAGATCCCAGTTCTTTTTATCAAGGATATTTACATAATCCCTGACAACCGGCCAATGACCCTGGTAAAGAATGCTGTACACAATAGCCAGTGTGAAGATGGCAACTATTCCCCAGGCCTCTGCATAATCCCTGGCCCCCCGTTCTGAAGCTAAGGGTCTTTTATAGATAGCCACATTTTCAAAAGCACAGCTTCTTAGACATTCAAAACAAAGACCGCAATCAGTGTTCTCCTTTAATTCACCAACATTAAGTCCATAGGGGCAGGCCCATCCCTTGTTGTTCCCTTTTTCACAGTATTTTGCTTTGCAGTCATCACATACCTGCTGGGATTTACTGCGGAGTGCAAAAGGACTCATCCGGGCAAAGGGCCCTACAAATACACTTACAGGGCAGATGTAACGGCAGAATGCCCTCAGCTCCCAGAAAACTGCCATTATTGTCGGTACAAGAATAAGAAGTATCACTACAAGTCCTGATACTTTCGGATCAGCAACCATTGTCGTTGAGAAAGTAGCAAGTATCATGAAAAAGATGAGCTTGGTCCAGTTATTACTTAATACTGCAGGCCATTTAAGCGACAGGCCAAAAAACCTGTTATTCAATCCATTTGTTTTCCCTGTCAGTGGATTGAAAAATGATCTTCGCTGAATAAGGTCACCGAAAAAGGGAAGAGGGCATATCGTGCACCAGACCCTTCCGAACAATGGTGTCAGGACAGCAACAAGAAGGAAAAGCCATACAGCCCACATCAGAAGAACACCAAGATTACGCCCCGACATTTTGGTCCCAAAGAGCGATGTAAGGATAACAATATAGATCATCATCATGGCAATAATCGACAGAATTATCTGTGGCCAACGTGATATTAGGATCTTTTTCAGGATGCTATTTTTCGCTGTCAGATCCTTATATTCCTCTTTATTATTGTTTGCTGCTGTCTTGCCTGTTAATAAACCCCTGATCCACAACAGAAAGATCCCGGCAATGCAGCCCAGGCTGAACATCAGGAGGGTATTTGGCAAAATTATCAGTTTCCCCGATTCAAAAGCATGCATCGGTCCGCACCACACATGGCACTTGTAGTTGCTTTTTGAGACCAGGTAATTTTTTAAGCCATCATGCCTTGCAATAAATGTAAGTTCCTGTGTACGATATGGTTCCTGCGTAGGATCACTTGTGCTGAATACCTCAACAAAATCACGGGCAGGACTGATCTTTGCATCAATATCAAATTCTTCGAGAAAAAATGAATGCCCGGTGTCTTTCGTCGAAAAGGTTAGATTAAGTGTATCTCCCCGATTGCATCTTATAACTGATGGATCCTTGCCATATCTGAAATTAATGACATGGATATCCCTTGCAGTGGGTTCATTAATAAAAAACTGACATGCAACTGCCGGCAGAAGCCCTAAAAGAGCTATCAGCAGTATATCAGACTTAAATATTTTATAATTCACGGGATAATCTAATTCAACTTCTGCCTTATAATCATTTTAGATGTGATTCTCCGGCTTTATTTCTTCGCCAATAATAACGATTTCTTTGCAAAAAAACATTTATGATAATCAGTTTTATTATTTTTAGCGCTTTGTAAAAAACAACCCGCGAACAGAATATTTTTTTCAGATGCCAGAATCAAAGCCAAAACCCGGGAGGCGGAACAGGAGTAAGTATAATTTTATCCCTGTAATTATTATACTTGCCCTGCTGATTGGAATTCCTGTTTTGATATTAAATTATCAGGCACGAAGAAGCGGATTGAATCAGAAAGAGGTCATAAACCGACTTTTAAGAAAATCCGGGAAGGGTGATGATAAACAGAATGCGGCAGGTGATCTGTCATCTGCAGAAAAGATTGATTTCCTTGTACCAACGCCTGTTGGAAAAGATTTCAGCGATCCGCCGCTGATTTCTCATATTTCAGCAACTGATCTTGATAAGGACGGTTTGCTTGATATCCTTGTATGTGATTCACGACAAAACACAATATCTTGGATCAGGCAGTATCCGGCAGGAACTTACACGGAAGTTACTCTTTCCCAAGAAATAATTGCTCCCTCTCATATTCAGGCATATGATTTTGATAATGACGGAGATATTGATCTTCTTGTCGGTGTATTGGGAATGCTTTTCCCGAACAACGATAAAATTGGATCGGTTGTCATTCTTGAGAACAATGGTTCCTTTGAGTTTATAAAGCATGTTGTTGTTGAGAAGATAGCCCGGGTTTCTGATGTCAGGGCAGGAGATCTTGATGGTGATGGTGATAATGATCTTGCAGTTGCCCAGTTTGGTTACGATGACGGAGAGACACGCTGGATAGAGAACCAGGGGAACTGGAATTTTGAAAATCATATTCTGCAATACCTCTCGGGGCCGGTAAATGTTGAGATACTGGATATTGACAATGACAGAGACCTGGATATACTCGTTCTTGTTAGCCAGGAATGGGAAGAGATATATTGTTTCATGAATGACGGGAAAGGAGTTTTTCAGCCCAGACTGCTGTTCGGGTCAAGCAATGAGGATTTTGGTTCAAGTATGATGTCTGTTTATGATTATGACAGGGATGGTGATCAGGATATACTTTATACAAACGGAGATGCCTTTGATTACATACCGCCCCAGGGCCGCCCATGGCATGGTGTCAATATCCTGGAGAACAAAGGTAATCTGGACTTCGAATACCGCAGGCTGAGTTTCTTTACAGGAGCAACATATATGAGACCAGCTGATATTGATAACGACTCTGATATTGATTTTTTTGCTGTAAGTACATGGAATCTGTGGGATGATCCGCGATCAGTCAGTCTTATCTGGCTTGAAAATATTGATAATATTCAGTTTGTCAAGCATGAAGTGACAAACAATCCGACACACCTCCTTTGTTGTGAGCCGGGTGATTTTAATAATGATGGTCTTATCGATCTTGTTACCTGTGGGATGCACACATTCCCGCCTTATGACAGGATGGGCAGAATCACCTTATGGATCAACAACGGAGCCCTGAAGCCTTAAAGCCTTTCTATATAAGCCTTCCCACTTCGTTCTTGATATAATCAATAGCTGCCCTTGTCGGCTCCTTCTCAAGTTCCATAATTGTTTCAAGAAGATTCTTGCTAAGATCGAAGCCTGTTGCTTCCTTGGGCATTTTATCAAATCCGGCATTTATTATCTTGATCATATTCGACCGGGCATTCCTAACCACCTCCCATGCCTGGGGACTCATATATATCTGTTGCGAGAGGTTATGTTCGAATTCACTCCGGATGTTTGTAAGCATTGCCGAGTGAAGCTGGGCAGCTGTCATTCCGGGTGAATTTATTCTCATAAGCATCGATTCGAGAGAGATCCTTTCAAGAAAAAGAACAACTCTTTCATAGGCCTGAAGTTTTATCGGAACTACCGTACGGTTATTCTGAAGAATCAGCTCCTGCTTTCTTTTCTCCTGATCGCTTCTCATCATTCCTCTTATTAGAAGAACAGCGGTTAAAAGAACAAGCAGAGCAGGTATGGTTATTTTAAGAATATCAGCTGCAATTTCCATATTTTACAATTTATCTTAACCATATGCAAACTTAATTCTTATTATTCAATATTAAAATGGTTTGAGCAAGGAGTTGGAGTGTTTTAAGTACTTAGAGTACTTAGAGTACTTAGAGTTGGTGGAGGGAGGATGTTTGAAAAGCAGGCTTCTGATGATCAATGCCTGTGAGTTTTGGAAAAGAAAAAATAAGACAGGCAGGAATATTTTTGAAGACTGATCCACATATTAATTTTAACTTTATATTTGACTTTGTTCTTAAGATTGTTGAACCTTAAATTTTTACTAAGCGTATGGAACATTTATCAGACAGAATTAAGTTATTGTCAGCTTCTGCAACATTAGCGATGGCTCAGAAGAGCAGGGAACTGAAAGCCAGAGGCATTGATATTATCAGTCTTAGCGTTGGAGAGCCGGACTTCAATACTCCTGATTATATAAAGGAGGCTGGTAAGAAAGCTATTGATGATAACTTTTCGAAATATCCACCCGTTTCGGGATTTAATGATCTGAGAGAAGCTATATCGAAGAAGTTCAGGGATGAGAATGGACTTGACTATTCACCTGATCAGATCGTTGTCTCGGTTGGAGGGAAACACTCGCTGATAAATGTGCTGCTTTGCATGATAAACCCCGGCGATGAGGTTATAATCCTTGCACCCTACTGGGTGAGCTATTATGACCAGGTCCTTCTGGCGGGAGGCAAGCCAGTGATAGTTGAAGCAACTCTTGAAAATGATTTTAAGGTCCTTCCCGAGCAGCTTGAAGTCGTAATCACAAAAAAGACAAGGCTTATAATTTTTAATTCCCCGTCAAACCCCACAGGCATGGTATATTCAAGGGAAGAAATGGAAGCTATTGCCCGTGTTGTGAGTAAGCATGAAGGTTTGTACATTATGACAGACGAAATATATGAGCATATCCTGTTCAAGGGAGAACACGTAAGTATGGCTTCCTTCGATTTTATTTATGACCGTGTTATAACAGTGAACGGCCTGTCAAAAAGCTATGCAATGACCGGATGGAGGGTAGGATACATTGGTGCCCCGCTGTGGCTTGCAAAAGCATGCGATAAACTGCAGGGTCAGTTTACGTCAGGGTTATGCACAATTGCCCAGAAAGCGGCTGTCGCTGCTCTTATCCGGGACGATGGTTCCCGGAAAATGATGCGCGATGCCTTCCTCCGCAGAAGGGATCTCATCTGCAAGTTGCTTAAAGATATTAAGGGGATCAAATTCAAAGTCCCGCAGGGGGCCTTTTATGTTATGCCCGATATAAGTCATTACCTGGGCAGATCAGATGGCGAGAAAAAGATCAGTACTTCCGATGAACTCGCACTCTATCTTCTCGAAAAGGGCCAGATAGCTGTTGTCGGAGGCGATTCCTTCGGAGCACCAAAATGCATCAGGATATCTTATGCAAACTCAGATGATCTGCTTATCGAAGCTATGAAGAGAATGAAGACAGCTTTGGAAATGTTAAGATAATTTTGTATCTTTATTATTATAATCAATTTATTCTTTTAATAAACCTAAACAATACCGAAATGAGTTTTTTCTTAGTAATTATTGTCCTTATTGTCTTATTGGCCCTGTGGGCAGTATCACTTTTTAACCGCCTTGTGCGTCTCAGGAATGGAAGAGAACAGGCTTTCGCTGATGTTGATGTCCAGCTGAAGCAAAGGCACGATATGATCCCTCAGCTTGTCGAAGCTGTACGGGGATACATGCAGCATGAACGTGGTGTTCTTACTGAGGTTACAGAAGCACGCGCTGCTGCAATGAAGGCAACAACAATAAACGATAAAATCTCTGCAGAGACAAGGCTTTCAACTGCTCTCGATGGACTGAAAGTGGCTGTTGAAGCTTATCCTGACCTGAAAGCAAGTCAGAATTTCCTTGACCTGCAGAATGAGATCTCAGATATTGAAAATAAGATAGCTGCCGCAAGGAGATTCTTTAATTCTGCTACAAAAGAGCTTAACGTTGCTACCGAGGTATTCCCTTCGAATATTGTTGCTACCCTTTTCAATTTTAAACGTGAACCGATGTTCGACCTTGGTGAACAGAGGACCACAATAGAGGAACCCCCAAAGATCCAGTTCTGAAAAAATGGAATATTTTGGCCTGCAAAGCCAGATAAGGAAGAATAACGCTAATTCTGTCCTGATCCTGATACTGTTCCCTGTCGTCTTCTTTGGACTGGCATGGATCTTCTTTCTGCTGACTTCAATGGGCCAGTCTGAATATCTCTATGCGGAACAGGAACAGTCCAACGTGCTTGATATTGTAAATAGCAGGTTCATCCGCACGATCCCATGGATAACTATTGGAGTAATAATCTGGTTTACAATAGCATGGATGTCTCACAGTGCGATGATAAATGCTGCCACAGCCTCCAAACCGCTTGAAAGAAAGGAAAACAAGAGAATCTATAATCTTGTCGAAAATCTTTGCATATCAGCTGGGATGGCAATGCCTAAAGTAAACATTATTGAAGATGATTCCCTGAATGCATTCGCGAGCGGGCTGAGCCCAAAGACTTATACTGTAACTTTATCGAGGGGCATAGTAAACAAGCTTGATGACCGGGAGCTGGAAGCAGTTATAGCACACGAACTCACGCACATAAGAAACCGTGATGTCAGGCTCCTGATAATTTCAATTGTGTTTGTGGGTATTTTTGCCTTCATCTCTGAAACCTTATTCAGAACAATAAGATTTGGTGGTATTTCTTCAAAGGGAAAGAAAGGAGGAGGGGGAGGAGCTGTTATAATCGCTCTTGTGCTCGCCCTTGTCGGTTACCTTATTGCAACGCTTTTCAGGTTCGCACTTTCAAGGAAAAGGGAGTATCTTGCTGATGCAGGATCAGCCGAACTGACAAGGAATCCTCTTGCACTTGCATCTGCATTGAGAAAGATCTCAAATGATCCGACTATTGAGGCTGTAAAAAGGAATGATGTTGCCCAGATGTTTATTGAGAACCCACAGGCAGAACTCAAGAATTCATCATTCTCTTTCAGTACGCTGTTTGCAACACATCCTCCTATCGGGAAAAGAATAGAACTACTCGAACAGTATTAGAAGATTAGCTTCCTGCAATCTCTTGCATCATAATCTGTAATGGGGATGAATCAGGCTTTTTCCTGATTATTATCCGATCCCCCGGTTTTCTTTTTGAAAAGTTTGGCTTCTTCTCCCTTCAACAGCCTTCCAATGTTCTTCCTGTGGGTTACGAGAAGCGCTATTGCAACGAATATTGAAAAAACCCTGAAAATAACGGAATCAGTTCCGAAAACTGTAAACAATAACACCGGAAAAGCGATACCTGCGCTCATTGATGATACTGAAACAATTCCTGTCAATATGAAAACAATAAGGAAGATACCAAGGCATGCCAGGGTTAATAAGGGATGAATTGCAAGCAGTACACCGAACATTGAAGCAACCCCTTTCCCGCCTTTGAAGCCTGCAAACACCGGGAAAATATGTCCCGTAATTGCTACAAGTCCTGCAAGGATCTGAAGATTTATCAGGGTAGCACTGCCACGGCCGGCAAGATTGAGGAAGACAGGTATCATTGCAGCCGTCCATCCTTTGGCAAGATCAAAAAGAAGAACAGGCACACCGGTTTTCCAGCCAAGTACCCTTATTACATTCGTTGCGCCGGCATTACCGCTGCCATGCTCCCTGACATCAATACCATGAAACAGCTTTCCGGCCCAGACAGCTGATGGTATTGATCCCAGGAAATATGCGACTATAATCGAGATTAATACAGGAATAATATTCATCTATATGTTTTGGAATACGCATTCACAATTCAGGCCTTATTAAGCCTCTTCTCAAGTTCCACGAGCTGGCTGCTTAATTCAGACGGAAGCCTGTCGCCAAAAACCTTGTAGTGCGTTTTAATCAGTTCAAGTTCAGCCAGCCATTCATTTTTATCAGTTTTGATAATTTCTTTCATATCGATATTATCAAGGCCCTGAAGGTCGATTGTACCTTCTGCAGGCACATAACCTATTGGCGTTTTATCAGCTGGAGCGGAAGCATCAAGACGTTCAAATATCCATTTAAGGACTCTGATATTATCTCCATAACCAGGCCACATGTATTTGCCTGCAGCGTTTTTACGGAACCAGTTTACATTGAATATTCTTGGTAGTCTTGATTTGTCGGGAGCGTTTTCGCCGATCCTTATCCAGTGCCTGAAATAGTCACCCATATGATATCCGCAGAATGGCAGCATTGCAAAAGGATCGCGGCGGACACCTGCTTTCAGCCCTATCGCTGCAGCTGTCACTTCAGAGCCTGCAATTGATCCCATGAACACACCATGATTCCAGTCAAATGATTCATATACAAGGGGCAGGGTGTCAGGGCGTCGTCCTCCGAACAGAATAGCTGAAATTGGTACACCGGCAGGATTTTCCCAGTCACTGTCAATAACGGGACATTGTCTTGCAGGGGCGGTGAATCTTGCGTTGGGGTTGGCAGCAGGCTTGCCTGAGGCAGGATCATAAACTTCATTTGTCCAGGTAATTGTTCCTGCCGGGATGTCATAACCAATGCCTTCCCACCATATATCGCCATCGGGTGTCAGGCCTGTATTAGTGAAAATTGTATTTTCCCTGCATGAAAGCATCGCATTCGGATTTGTCTGCATTGATGTATAAGGTGCAACTCCGAAAAAGCCGGCTTCGGGATTGATAGCATACAATCGTCCATCTTTACCGAATTTCATCCAGGCGATGTCGTCACCGACACATTCGACTTTCCATCCCGGTATTGTAGGGATAAGCATTGCCAGGTTTGTTTTTCCGCAGGCGCTGGGGAAAGCTGCCGCAAAGTATTTCTTCACACCTTCCGGATTGGTGATACCCATTATCAGCATGTGTTCTGCAAGCCAGCCTTCTCTTTTTGCCATATTTGAAGCTATTCTCAGGGCAAAGCACTTTTTACCAAGCAGCGCATTGCCTCCGTAACCGCTTCCAAAAGACCATATTTCGTTTGTTTCAGGAAAATGGGTAATGTACTTCTTTTCCATCGGGGCACATGGCCATATCTTGTCCTTCTCTCCCGGTTGAAGAGGTGCTCCAACTGAATGAACGCAAGGGACAAATTCTTCGTTGCCAAGAACATCAAGTACAGGCTGACCCATACGGGTCATAATCCTCATGTTTACAACAACGTAAATGGAATCTGTGATCTCAACACCAATATGAGATATGTTTGAACCCAGGGGTCCCATGCTGAATGGAATGATGTACATTGTGCGCCCCTTCATGCAGCCTTTGTAAAGCGACCTGAGAGTCTCTTTCATCTCACGGGGATCCTTCCAGTTATTAGTAGGGCCTGCGTCTTCCTTTTTTTCACTGCATATATAAGTCCGATCCTCAACACGGGCAACATCACTCGGATCACTCTGGAAATAATAGCAACCCGGGCGTTTATTATCATTCAGTTTAACAGCACTTCCGTTTTTTACTGCTGTATCCAGCAGTAATTGATTTTCTTCTTCAGATCCGTCACACCAGTGGACCGATTCAGGCTGGCAAAGCTCTGCCCATTCTTTCACCCATTTTAACAGTTTTTCATTCTTTGTCATAAGATCCTGTTTTCTAAATAAATGTTATATTCAAGTAAGTTCATTTTTGTCAAATATATGAATACATTTTATAATTCAAACCAGAAGGTAAATAATCATCTGGAAATTTATTAACAAAGTATCATATAATATATAAAATCATTAATATTTAGAAAGAATTTATTTTGAAAATGCTCGTTTTTTAGGCTAATTACTTTAAAAATATTATCAGTGCCGGCAGAATATTTTAAAAAAGAAAGGCGTCTGCCGGACGCCTTTCCTGATAACATTATATTCGTAACAGTTATTTTCCGAATTTAATAGAAGCCTGAGCTGCAGCCAGCCTGGCTATCGGAACTCTGAACGGAGAACAACTGACATATGTAAGCCCTGATTTGAAACAGAACTCAACTGATGCAGGATCGCCACCCTGTTCGCCGCAGATACCAACTTTCAGATCAGGTTTTGTTGAGCGGCCCTTCTGGACAGCCATTGTTATGAGCTGGCCAACGCCATCAACATCGATAGTCTGGAAAGGATCTGACGACAACATCTTCTTATCGAGGTAATCGTTCAGGAAACCTCCTATATCATCACGGCTGAATCCGAATGTCATCTGTGTGAGGTCGTTGGTGCCGAAAGAGAAGAATTCGGCGTTCTTTGCCATGCGGTCAGCCAGAAGTGTGGCACGCGGGATCTCTATCATAGTGCCGTACTTGTAATCAATCTTGTCAACTCCGAACTTTTTGCATACTTCCCCATAGACTGTATCAACAACTTTCTTTGTGACATCCAGTTCTGATACATCGCATGTTACAGGCACCATCAGTTCAGGGTATGGTTTCTTTCCTTCTTTTACAAGTTCCATTGTTGCTTCGAACATAGCCCTTACCTGCATTTCAGTTACCTCAGGGTAGGTTATGCCAAGGCGCACGCCTCTGTGTCCCATCATCGGGTTTGATTCATGAAGAGCTTCGCCTCTTTTTGCAACATCTTCCTTTTTGATACCCAGTGCTTTTGCAAGTTCTTCCTGCTTGTCGGCACTCTGCGGTACGAATTCATGAAGCGGGGGATCGAGCAGTCTGAAAGTAACCGGCAATCCGTTCATAGCCTCAAGAGTAGCCTTCATATCTTTCTTTACAAAGCTGAAGAGTTCATCAAGTGCCTTGCGACGCTCGGGCTCATCTGCGCTCAAAATCATTTTCCTTAACAGGAACAATGGCTGCTCAGCGCCCTTCCCGTAAAACATATGTTCTGTCCGGAACAGGCCAATGCCTTCTGCACCGAAATCGCGGGCTATTCTTGCATCATCAGGGGTATCTGCGTTTGTGCGAACACCCATTTTTCTGAATTTATCAACAAGTGTCATGAATTCCCTGAATCTTGGATTTTCAGAAGCATCCATCAGTTCTATTGCTCCGGTATATACATTTCCTTTTGTTCCGTTGAGGGTAAGCACATCGCCTTCTTTTATTACTATGCCTGAACCACTTACTTTGGCAGTCTTTGAAGCAGCATCAACATGCATTGCGCCGGCTCCCACGATACAGCATTTACCCCATCCGCGGGCAACAAGAGCTGCATGCGATGTCATTCCTCCACGGGCTGTCAGGATACCCTGTGCAGCGCGCATTCCTTCAACATCCTCAGGATTGGTCTCTTCACGGATAAGTATTACTTTTTCGCCTTTTCTGAACCATGCAACTGCATCTTCTGCTGTGAAAACTGCTTTTCCAACAGCTGCTCCAGGTCCTGCGGGCAATCCTTTAACAAGAGGTTTTACTTTCTTCTCAGCATCCGGGTTACATATCGGGTGAAGAAGCTCGTCAAGCTGCACGGGATCAACTCTCATAACTGCAGTTTTCTCATCTATCAGTTTTTCATGAAGCATATCCATTGCCATGTTAAGGGCAGCTGTACCTGTTCTTTTACCGGCACGGCATTGCAGCATATAGAGTACGTTTTCCTGTATAGTGAATTCGATGTCAAGCATATCGTGAAATGATTTCTCAAGAATCTCACGTATTGTGACAAGTTCTTTATATGTCTTTGGCATAGCTTCTTCCATGCTAGGAAGATGCTTGTTCTGTTCATTTTTTGTTTCGTTGTTAAGAGGGCTTGGTGTCCTTATTCCGGCAACAACATCTTCTCCCTGAGCATTTACAAGCCATTCACCGTAGAAAAGGTTATCTCCGGTTGCTGGATTACGCGTGAATGCAACACCGGTTGCAGATGTGTCGCCCATATTACCGAATACCATTGCCTGGACGTTTACAGCTGTACCCCAGTCATCAGGAATTCCTTCAATACGACGGTATGAAACAGCTTTTTTCCCGTTCCAGCTCTTGAATACTGCCTTAATACCGCCTTCCAGCTGTTCTCTTGCATCATCGGGAAATGGTTTGCCAAGAACTTTCTTTACAATAGCCTTGAATTCATCTGCAAGATATTTCAGTTCTTCCGCCGGTATATCAGTGTCTGATTTATAGCCTTTCTCTTTCTTGAACTGATCGAGTTTTTCATCAAGCTGCTTTCTGATGCCTTTTCCGTCTGACGGCTCAATGCCTTCGGCTTTTTCCATAACTACATCGGCATACATCATTATAAGCCTGCGGTATGAATCCCATACGAACCTCGGATTATTTGTTTTCTTGAGAAATCCGGGTATTGTAGCGGAACTAAGACCTATATTAAGAACAGTATCCATCATACCGGGCATCGATTTCCTGGCTCCTGAACGGCATGACACAAGCAATGCATTTTCAGGGTCCCCGTATTTCATATTCATTATCTCTTCAGTGTTCTTCAGGGCTGCCCATACTTCAGGCATAAGGTCAGGATGAAGGGTACAGTCGTTTTTGTAGTATTCAACACAAGCATCAGTTGTGATCGTGAATCCTGCAGGAACAGGTAATCCCAGAAGGCACATCTCTGCAAGGTTTGCTCCTTTACCTCCTAAAAGGTTTTTCATATCGGCCTTACCTTCTGCAGTCTTGTTGCCAAAAGTGTAAACTCTTTTAATCTTTGACATAATGTTTTAGTTTATTGATAATTAATTATAGTTTTTTAAAATAAGGGGCAAAGTTAATAGAAAAATTGAATTTCCGAAAGCGCTCTCAAAACTGTTTCAGGCTCTTGGATGGAACATCAGAAGTGTGTCGCGGAGGAAGCTCCTGTCGACATGCGTATAGATCTCAGTCGTAAGTATTGATTCGTGACCAAGCATTTCCTGAACAGCTCTCAGATCAGCACCTCCCTCAATAAGATGTGTTGCAAAAGAGTGGCGGAATGTATGAGGACTAATTGCTTTTCTGATGCCGGCTTTGGCTGCCAGGTCTTTTATTATTGTAAAGATCATGGCTCTTGTCAGTCTTTTCCCCCGCCTGTTCAGGAAAACAATGTTCCCGTCGCTAATAACCGGAAGCCTGTTCCTTATCTGTTTATAATTTTCAATTTCCTTTAATGCCTTGTTGCCTATTGGAACAAGTCTTTGCTTGTTGCCTTTACCTGTAACTGTGACAAATCCCTCTCCTGAATGAATGTCGGTAATACGGAGATTTACGAGCTCGGATACCCTTAGGCCGCAACCATAAATTGTCTCAATAATGGCTTTATTCCTGTGTCCTTCAGGTTTGCTCAGGTCAATTGCAGCAATAATCCTGTCTATCTCCTCAACCGAAAGAACCTCAGGCAATTTAAGACCAATCCGGGGTGACTCCAGAAGAGTCGCGGGATTTTCATTTATCTCTCCTTCTATAAGAAGGAACCTGAAGAAAGCCCTTATCCCTGAAATAACCCTCGACTGAGTCCGGGCATTTGTATTACTGTCAGCAAACCACAAGAGGAAGTCCTTGAGATCATTGTATGACACAGAGGCCGGCATTTTAAGGTTATCGGGAGAAGCAAAATAGCTCTCCAGTTTAAGAACATCATCTGAGTAGGCTTCAATACTGTTCTCAGACAATGATTTCTCAAGCCTGAGATAAGTCCGGAAATCCTTTATTGCCTTCTGCCAGGTGAGACTCATAATTAATTACTTCATATTAGAATGATACTATGCAAAGTAAAACAAACGAAAGAATCAGTTATTAACAATGGGACAATTATTTTATCTATTTTTACGGGTTGTAAATAATATCTTCTGCAATAAATGGACATCAATATTATCAACGGGCCCAATCTTAATCTTCTGGGTAAAAGAGAACCTGAGAAATATGGGAATAAGCCTTTCGGGGAGTATCTTGAATTACTGAAAAAAAGCTATCCGGGAGTGAATTTCGGTTATTTTCATTCCAATGTTGAGGGAGAGATAATAAATGAGCTCCACCGGATTGGATTCACAGCTGACGGAATTATACTTAATGCCGGGGGTTATACTCATACATCTGTTGCAATTTCTGATGCGATTGCAGCCATTAAGGCTCCTGTTATTGAGGTACATATTACGAATATCCTCGGAAGGGAAGATTTCAGGAGAACCAGCCTAATAGCACGCAGCTGCAGAGGGACTATTTCAGGCTTCGGACTTGATAGCTACAAGCTGGCAGTGGAAGCACTAATAATTGGAAAGGAAAATCATTGACATAATGATAAGGAAGAGAACAAAGATAGTTGCAACTATATCTGATAAGAACTGCGAGCCGGAATTTATCAGGGAACTTTACGAAGCCGGAATGGACGTTGTGAGGATCAATTCTGCCCACCTCGATACTACAGGTGCTCTGAAGATTATCAATAATGTACGGCAGGTATCGGATAAAATAGCGATCCTCATTGATACCAAGGGGCCGGAAATACGCACAACAAATTGTGATACTCCGGTTCAGGTCAAGAAAGGAGCTCTTCTTAAACTTATCGGGGATCCTGAAGGCAAAACCGCTGGTTCCAGGATATTTGTAACCCTGAAAACATTTGCGCAGGATGTGCCTCCAGGAACGTCGATTATGATCGATGATGGTGATATAGAGCTTCAGGCATTGAGAAAGGAAGGAGATGCTCTTATATGCAAGGCCCTTAACGATGGGGTTATTAAATCGAGAAAAAGCGTTAATCTGCCGGGAGTAAAACTAAACCTTCCCTCGGTTTCAGATAAAGACAGGATTTTTATAAAGTTTGCCGCAGAAAACGATGTTGATTTCATTGCACATTCATTTGTCAGATCCAAGGAAGATGTTCTGGGTGTGCAGGCCGAGCTTGATAAGTATTCAAGTCAGATAAAGATCATAGCAAAAATAGAGAATGAAGAAGGCGTTGAAAATTTAGCGGATATCCTTGATGCTGTTTATGGTATAATGGTTGCCAGGGGTGACCTTGCAATCGAGATACCATATGAGAAAATTCCTTCTATCCAGAGGAGGATCATTCAACGCTGCATTTATTGCAGAAAACCGGTAATAGTTGCAACACAGATGCTTCATTCAATGATGACAAACCCGCGTCCGACAAGAGCAGAAGTAAGTGATATAGCAAACGCCATCTATTCACAGACTGATGCCATGATGCTTAGCGGAGAAACTGCGAGCGGAAAATATCCGGTGGAGGCAGTCAGGACAATGACAAGGGTGGCAATGGAAGTTGAAAGCAACAAGGAGAAATTCCTTGATTCAGCACCCGGCCATCTCCTTGGGGTTGTTTCTTCTTACCTGGCAAAAGTAGCTGTTGAAACCTCCCTCAGGATAGCTGCCAAAGGCATTATTGCCGATACAAGGCGGGGAAGAACAATCCGTGATATGGCTGCTTACAGGGGATATAACCTGATACTGGCTCAATGCTATACAAGACGTACAATGAGAGAGCTGGCACTATCATACGGAGTATATACAGATTACCAGGAGAGCCGAAAATCAATCGACGAATTCATTCATATTGCCCTGCGCTCCCTTGCTTCATCACATGGTCTTAAAGGCGATGATATCGTTGTCGTGCTTGCAGGGAATTTTTCAGGCAAAGAAGGATTCTCTTTCATTGAAGTCGGAACAATTCAGTACCTTACGGATCGTGTAAGCATAACTGAAGGGGCCTGATTGGTCTGATTTTTGCTGCTCTTTTTAATCCTGAAACCAAAGGATAATGATAAAGGCTCTGTCGATATTCATAATGCTGCTCATGCATCCGGTGCATGTTTCCCTCACATCAATTGATCATGTCAGGGGTACTGATTCCCTGAAAGTATTTGTCAGGATGTACTTCGATGATTTTTTGAGTGATTACGGGTTACAATATGATTCTGACACTTCGATGCTGAAATCATTGCAGCCCGGCTATTTCCCGGAGGAGCTTATGAACAAATACCTGAATGATAAATTAAGTATTGAAGTTAACAATAAACCCTTGAGAGGGAAGTTATTAAATATGGTTTTATCTGATAATGAGATAAGCAGTAACCTTTTATTCAAAGCAGATCGGAAACCTGAGACCATTTTCGTTAAAAACCTTATCATGACCGAGCTTTACAACGATCAGGCAAACATGACGATTATCCATATAAATAATTTTGAAGAAGGTGTAAAACTGACTCCTGAAAAGAGAGAACAAACATTCATTTTGAATTAAACATTGGGGAGAAAAGTAATGAAGAGATTTATAGTACTGACAATATTTTTGCTTGATTTTTTCCTTCTCCAGGCAACTCATAACAGGGCAGGGGAGATCACCTATGTACAGATCTCAGACCTCACTTATGAGATTACTGTAACAACTTTTACCTATACATTGAGTCTGGCTGACAGACGTGAACTAACTGTCGAATGGGGAGATAATTCGACATCTATTGCACCAAGGATTGAAGAGGTAAGGCTCCCGAACTATTATAAAAGGAATACATATGTAATAAGGCATACTTATCCTGGTCCGGGTCAGTATAAGATAGTCGTTCAGGATCCTAACAGGAACTACGGAGTCAGGAATATCCCGAATTCTGTTAACGTTGTTTTCTCAATTTCTACAACCCTTACTGTAAATCCTGCAATGGGACGAAACAGCACCCCCGTGCTTCTTAATCCGCCTTACGATAAAGCAGCCCTGGGATATGTATTCATACATAATCCCGGAGCTTTTGATCCTGATGGGGACAGTATTTCCTTTTCTCTCGATACATGCCTTACAGAAGACGGGCGTAAAATAAAGAATTACACCTATCCTCCTTCTACAGACACACTTTATGTTGATAATATCTCCGGTGATTTTATCTGGAATACTCCCGCTGATACCGGCAAATACAATGTAGCAATGCTGATTGAGGAATGGAGGGATAGGAAAAGGATAGGCTCTATAGTGCGTGATATGCAGATTGAAGTTTATCGTACGAATAACAAACCCCCTGTGAATGGCCCCTTAAAGAACATTTGCATTGAGGCTGGACAGACAGCTGATTTTATTGTATCAGCAACAGATGAAAATAACGATTCAATTTCGCTGTATGCAAGATCAGGCATATTCAGCCTGGAATCATGTCCCGCTTCTTTTACCGGAATTGACTCCGGGCCGGGGTTTAACTCAGCAAGGCTGAGATGGATACCATGCCATGAGGCTGTCCGTAACCAGCCTTACTCAATTCTGATCAAATCAGATGACAACAACGAGGAACTTAAACTATCGGATCTGGATAATTTCACAATTAAGGTGCTTGGACCATCACCTGTCCTTGTCAATGCAGTTCCGGAAGGAAAATTTATAAGGCTGAGGTGGCAGAATTATGGAACGCCTGTAATATCAGGATTTGCAATTTACAGAAGGGAAGGGGCCACTAGCTTTGTTCCCGATTCATGTACTTCAGGGCTTCCTCTGTCAACGGGATTTGTAAAGATAGGATATGCTGAAGGCAGCTCAGCTACTTCTTTCGTAGATACTGATAACGGGCAGGGACTGTTGTTCGGGAAAGAATATACCTATCGCATTGTAGCTGTTTATCCAAACGGTACCGAAAGCAAAGCTTCAAATGAGATCACTTCAACCCTTGTAGCCGGAATACCGATTATAAGGAACGTAAGCGTAACAAACACAAATCAGACAAACGGTTCAATCTACCTTGCATGGAAGAAACCTGACAGACTGGATACAATACCTGCACCAGGCCCTTATGAATATATTATTTACAGAGCAGAAGGAATAACAGGAACAGATTACGTGCTGATAAAATCAATACCAACGACAACACTTAATGATACAGTTTATATTGATACACCCATCAATACTCTGACAACAGGCTATATCTACAGGATAGAAGTCTGGAACAAGACTCCGGGAAATAACTTCATGATAGGTTCACAACCCGGTTATGCTTCGTCTCTTTACCTTGAAGCAAGTCCGGGCGACAGGAAAGTGAAACTCAATTTAAGCAGGAACGTTCCA
>JAEAME010000687.1_pt1 | contig 31233 bp, 27 predicted proteins | sample 8958731 | NCBI WGS metagenome assembly JAEAME01 (sample SAMN16933194, study PRJNA681113) | bioreactor sludge metagenome | isolation source: anerobic bioreactor sludge (Control) | place: India:Bengaluru | collected 2018-10-24
CGAAGAGCTTAAAGCTTTACCAACAAGCTGAGCAGGTATTGATCGACGACACCGCCTGTATTCCGTTATGGTTCGGGCGGAACTATACCCTGGTCAAACCTTATGTGAAGGGGTATCAGCCAAGCCCGCTGGGTTTTGTCATGTTGAACCTGGTGTCGATAGAACGGTAAGGAAAACAATAATATTGGCGGAGCCTCCGGGACAAAAGCCGTGCCGGCAAAGAATGTTGGCAGCATCCGTCAGCAGGCAGTTGACTATTATCATCAACAGCGTTATTCTTTGTTTGAGTTGGTCTTATTCAGGGATATGATGAGACCGTTGGACTCAACTTGCTGCATCAGTGTAATTACCGGTTAGTCCAAATTGGACAAAAGGGAGGGCATATGCACTGGCAGATTATTGTTGCACTGGTAGTGATGATCCCCGTAATCCTCATTCCCGTAGCCGTATTATGGTATTTGAACGGGAAAAGCCTTTACCAGCCTACCATAAGACTATTCCACAGAAGAACACAGACAAAAACAGCAACCCCCCTTCAGGAATCGAGCCGCGAAGAACTTACCAATTATCCCATCCGCTAATGGTTCCGGACAGGTATTTACCCAGGGATATTCAAGCCTGAGACTTGATCGACGGAGTTGGATGTTGCTGCAAGCAGTTGTCAATCTTTTATTTAAAGCACAGGGCGGATCATGCTACCGCACCTTCGATCGTGCCCTTTTTCAGTTCCATTGATAAGTATTTGTGAGGAGGTTCCGGTGTGAGTAAATCGGTTTTATATGATGCTACCCGGTGTACCGGCTGCCGAGCCTGCCAGGTAGCCTGTAAGCAATGGCATGATCTACCGGGACGGCCGACGGAAAATACCGGGACTTACGAAAATCCGCCGCAGTTGAATGCTTATAACTTAACCAGGATACGTTATACCGAACTCGAGGATAACGGCCGGTTACGCTGGATATTTGCCAAACTGCAGTGTATGCACTGCGAACACCCGGGTTGTGTTGAAGCCTGTATCGTAGGAGCACTGAAAAAACAGGAAAACGGAGTAGTCACTTACGATGAAGCCAAATGTATCGGCTGCCGTTACTGTCAGGTGGCCTGCCCTTTCGGGATCCCCTGTTTTGAATGGGACAAACCGGTCCCCTGGATCCGAAAATGCGATTTCTGTGCCGACCGTTTAAATATTGACCTTAAGCCGGCATGTGTTACCACCTGTCCCACAGGGGCACTGAAAACCGGGGAAAGGGATGACTTATTACTTGAAGCCCGGGAGCGTATTGCCGCTGCTCCGGCAAAATATTACGATCACATCTATGGGGAAAAGGAAGTCGGGGGTACCTCCTGGTTATACCTGTCACCGGTTTCGTTCGATGAATTAGGGTTTGCCGATGTCGGGACCGACCCGGTGACAGTCAATGCCGCCCGGGCGATGCGGTTAGTGCCGCCGGTCTTATTGGGCGTGGCAGTAACCATGACCGGTATATACTGGCTGACCCGGCGGAAACAAAAAATGAAACAACTGGCGGATGAAAAAGCTAAAAGGATGGCTGAGAAATGAGCGGGTTGAAACGTCGTTTTCCCCTGGGACTGGCTATCCTGACATTTCTTGTGCTCCTTGGGCTGGTACCGATAATCATTCGTTATGTGAACGGATTGGGAGCGATCAGTAATTTAAGTGACGGCAGGCCATGGGGCTTCTGGATCAGTTTCGACCTATACTGCGGGGTAGCTCTGGCGGCGGGTGGTTTTACCCTGGCGGCCTGGGTATACCTTTTCCGCCGGGAAAAATATCATGCCGTTGCCCGTCCGGCGATACTGACGGCATTCCTGGGCTATACCCTGGTGATACTGGCTTTACTGGTCGATCTCGGCCAACCATGGTACATCTGGCATGCTATCATCTACTGGAATATCCATTCACCGCTGTTTGAAGTAGCCATCTGTGTGATGACATATACCGTGGTGCTGGCCCTGGAATTCAGTCCGGCGGTCTTCGAGGCATTGAATAAAAGTAATTTGCCGCTGGTCAGGCGGATTAACTGGAATATGCCCCTACATGTACAACATGCTATCCAGATACCGCTGGTGATCGCCGGTGTGGTGCTCTCCACTCTACATCAATCATCGCTTGGTTCCATGCTGCTGATGATGCCGGAAACGCTGCATCCGATATGGTATACGCCGATCCTGCCCATTTTGTTTTTTTGCTCGGCGGTTGCAGTCGGGCCGGCAATGGTTATTTTTGAGGCTAATATCAGTAGTATGACGATGCGGCACCGGCTGGAAAAGGACATTCTAAGCGGCCTGGGAAGAGCAATACCTTATATCCTGGGCCTGTATCTGCTGTTAAAATTGACCGACCTGGGCGCGAGAGGAGAGTTAAGCTTGATTTTCTCTGAATACCCGATAAATCTGTTATGGTGGGGTGAAATAACTATTGGAGTGATATTACCGATCATACTTCTCTCAATTACAAAAATCAGGCAAAACCGTGCCGGTTTATTCTGGGGTGCTACCCTGGTAGTCGCCGGCTTGATTTTCAACCGTTTTAATGTCAGTATGTTCGCCCTCTCGATGCGGCCCGGTTACAATTATTTCCCACATTGGATGGAGGTGGCAATATCCGTAGCCCTGGTGGCTGATGCCATGATCGTGATCTGGTTGTCTTACCGGCTGCTGCCCATATCCCGGGAAGATATGGTGGCATCCGAAAAAGGATAACATCTTATTACACTGCATTTCGGCAGAATTAAGTTAAGCATTACCGATGGCAAAAGGAGGGTAAGATGAAAGTATCCCGTCGTCAATTTCTGAAAGGAACGGGAGGTGCGCTGGTAGGAACCCTGGCTTTAACAGCCGCGGGAGCCAATGTAGAACCGGCGGCAGCTGCAGCCATCGACATGGAAAAAGCGGACCGGTTGAAAGGAGCGGTCAAGACAACGGCCATCTGTTGTTATTGTTCGGTAGGCTGCGGACTGGTCTGTTATTCTGACCGGAATGGTAGAATTCTCAGTATCGAAGGTGATCCTGAACACCCCATAAATGAAGGCACGCTTTGTCCGAAAGGTGCCAATATCATGCAGATCACGGCTGTTAACGAACACCGCCTGAAAGATGTCTTATACCGGGCTCCTTACAGCGATAAATGGGAAAAGAAAGACTGGGATTGGGTATTGACCCGGATTGCCGGCAAAATTAAGTCAGTACGTGACGCTGATTTTATAGCAGCCAACAGCCAGGGCAAGACGGTGAACCGCGTGGAAACGATCGCTTTACACGGTAGTTCTAATGTGAATAATGAAGAATGCTTTATCATGGCGTCGCTGGCGAGGGCCCTGGGCCTGGTGTATATAGATCACCAGGCCCGTGTCTGACACGGCCCGACGGTACCGGCTCTGGCAGAGTCGTTCGGGCGTGGCGCAATGACCAATCACTGGATTGATCTGAAAAACAGCGATGTATTCCTGATCCAGGGCAGCAATGCGGCAGAAAATCATCCGATATCATTTAAATGGGTGCAGCGGGCGCAGGACCGCGGGGCTAAGGTTATCCATGTTGATCCCAGGTTTACCCGGACTTCGGCCAAAGCGGATATCTATGCCCGGCTGCGGCCAGGGACCGATATCGCTTTCCTGGGCGGAATGATCAAGTATATCATTGAAAATGAGAAATATTTCCGGGAATACGTGGTCAATTATACTAATGCCGCTAATCTCGTAGTAGATGAGTATCACTTCGATGACGGCCTTTTCTCGGGGTACGATATTACCGCCCGTAAATATGACAGATCCTCCTGGGCTTTCAAGAAAAACGCCGACGGTACACCGCAGGTTGATCTCTCACTGCAGAACCCCCGTTGTGTTTTGCAGATCTTGAAACAACATTATGCCCGATATGATTTGGATAAAGTTTCTTCGATCACGGGTACACCTGAGGAAGACCTGAAAAAGGTATATGAAACTTTTGCCAGCACAGGTGTAAAAAACAAAGCCGGGACGATCATGTATGCCCTGGGACAAACTCACCATACGGTAGCGGTACAGAATATCCGCGCCATGTGTATTGTGCAACTGCTGCTGGGTAATATCGGCATCGCCGGCGGCGGCATCAATGCGATGCGGGGTGAACCAAATGTCCAGGGCTCCACGGATTTTGCCCTGCTTTACCATTATCTTCCCGGGTATTTATCTGCCCCGAAGGCTTCACAGGCAACACTAGCGGAATACCTGGCGGCCAATACCCCCACGACAAAAGTACCTGATTCCGTGAACTGGTGGCAGCATTATCCTGAATACATTACTTCCCTTTTGAAGACCTGGTTTGGCACGGATGCCACGGTAGACAACGACTTCGGCTATTCATGGTTACCAAAGATAGATGATTCCCAGAATGCTTCCTCGTTGAATATGATCGATAACATGTACCAGGGTAAGGTGAAGGGATTTATCACTGCCGGTACCGACCCCGCGGTAAGTATGCCGAATGCCAATAAACTACGCCAGGCAATGAAGAACCTCGACTGGCTGGTACATGCCAATATCTTCGATAATGAAACGGCCTCCTTCTGGAAAGGGCCGGGTATGGACCCTGCCCAGATCAAGACAGAGGTATTCCTGCTGCCGGCAGCAGCCTCGGTGGAAAAAGATGGCAGCCAGAGTAACAGTGGCCGCTGGATGCAGTGGAATTATAAAGCGGGTAATCCCCCCGGCGATGCTATCCCGGTAGGAGATATGTTTTACCGGCTCATGCACAAGATAAAAGAGCTGTATCAAAATCAGGAGGGGGTATTCCCAGAACCGGTATTGAACCTTAAGTGGGACTATGCAGATAAAGACGGTTGGAATGCCCTGGAGACAGCTAAGGCCATTAACGGATATTTCCTGGAAGATAGGTCCATTGGTACGGCTGCTTATAAAAAAGGAGAATTAGTGCCAGGTTTTCCTAATCTCCAGGCTGACGGTTCGACTTCCTGTGGGATGTGGATCTTTTCCGGGGCTTTTACCCGTGACGGCAAGAATAACATGGCCCTGCGGGGCAAGGAGGACCCCACCGGCCTGGGATTGTATCCCAACTGGTCGTACTCCTGGCCGATGAACCGGCGCATCATTTACAACCGGGCTTCCGTTGATCCTGACGGACAACCATGGGACCCGGAGCGGCCGCTGGTAAAGTGGGAAAATGGAGCCTGGATAGGTGATGTGGTCGACGGCGGGGGAGCCCCGTTGAACCAGGAAGGCGGTAAGTTGCCTTTTATCATGAAAGCGGACGGCATTGCTTCACTCTTTGGCCCGGGATTGGCCGACGGGCCGTTTCCGGAACATTATGAACCGCTCGAGGGGCCTTTCAGCCAGAACCTGATGACATCCCAATTGAACAGCCCCATTATCAAGATTTTCACTGGCGAGATGGATAAATATGCCAATGCCGATGCGAGGTATCCCATTGTAATGACGACATATTCCTGTACGGAACACTGGTGCAGCGGCGCGATGACCCGGTGGCAGTCTAACCTGACAGAAATGATGCCGGAAGCTTATATAGAAATGAGTGAAGAACTGGCCGCCGAAAAAGGTATCCGGAATGGACAGAAGGTAATCGTAGATTCAATGCGCGGCTCAGTAACGGTTGTGGCAATCGTCACGAAGCGGTTCCAACCGCTAACCTGCGGGGGAAAAACCGTGCACCTGGTGGGAGGAACCTTCAACTACGGCTGGTTGTTCCCCGAAGACTGCGGCGATACCATCAATCTATTGACACCTAATGTAGGCGATGGGAATTCGATGACCCCGGAATATAAAGCTTTCATGGTAAATGTCAGAAAGGCTTGAAAGCTGTGAGATAACGACGCTTGACAATGGTTCACTATCATAGTAGACTACACGGGTCTATAATCTTTAAGAGTAAAATGATGCAGATGACAGGCCAAAGCAGCATAAAACGTTTCGCCGGAGCCGCGGGGGTTTCCGCTGGGCCTGGTATCTGGTCATTTCAGAGATTTAATCAATAAAATAGTATATTAACACTGAAGAAACAGATTACCTGGCCCAGGAACAGCCTGGGCTTTTTGTTTTTCAGGAAATCACATAAAAAAGTAAAAATACAGTAATAATGAGTCGGTCAGATGCCTTTGTTCAATAAGTTGATACGGAACGCCCGGCGTTATCCGCCAGGGATCTGGATCACGATGATGATCCAGGCGATCCGGTCGATGGGTTTCTCCATCGCTTTCACCTATATACAGTTCGACCTGCACCCGCAGCGCGGCATATCACTTCCAGTAGTATGCCTGTTTTTTTTAGTTGCCGGGATCACGGCAGGTGTTTCCCAGATGGGGGGAGGTGCCCTGGCAGACCGGTTCGGCCACCGCAAGTTGTTTGTCATCTTCATGATGATGGAAATACTGGCCTTTGCCCTACTGGCGTTACTGATCGGTACGGACCGTCCGATATGGAGTATCTTCGTGACGACGACGATGGTGATGATTTCGGGCAATATGTCGGCCCCGGCGATCTCGGCCATCGTGGCAGATGTATCTCAGGATAACCGCATGACCGAGTCTTACGGCTTGATGGCCATCGGCGGCAACCTGGGATGGGCTATCGGTCCCTTGACCGGCGGTTATTTACAGAGCCTTACCTCCTATGCCTGGGTTTTCGGGGTAGGCGCGCTGATCACTGCCTTCGCCCTGATTGGTTTGCCTTACCTGCCCCGAGATGAAGCGGTAAAAGGGGTGAAAGTTAAGGTAAAATCCGGAAGGGGCGTATTTATATCCGATATACACCTGTTTGTCTTCTGCGTGATATGCATGTTGTTTTTCCTGGAGATGGCGCAGTGGGGTAGTACTCTGTCGGTCTTCACGGTAGACCGGGTCGGCTTTGCCCCTGAACAGTACGGCTTGTTGATGTCCATCAGCGGCCTGTTGATAATCTTATTCCAATTCCCGGTATCGAAGCAGATCGAACGGCTGGGTTTCCGCTGGTCATTATTCCTGGGTAGTGTATTGTACGGAGCGGGATTCCTCTCTTTTGCCTGGGTCAGGTCGTTCCTGCCAGCCGTAGGTTCGATAACCGTCCTTGTGGCGGGAGAGATGCTGTTCATCCCGGCTTCATATGCCGTCATCGGCAAAATCGCCCGGCTGGAAGACCGGGCGAAAAGCATGGGGCTGCTGGGATTGTGCGGGACCATCGGGAATTCCTTCGGGCCTTTACTCGGGGGTTTTCTATTGGACAGGTTTCCGTCACAGCCGCTGCTGTTGTGGGGGCCGGTCTCGCTGCCGGCGTTCCTGGCCGGCATCAGCTTTCTATTGTGGCGGGGCTACGCCCGTACCAGGATAAAGGAAAGCTTCGGTAAGACCAAATAAGAGATACTTAAGCCCGCAACTTAACTCACAATAGTCACCGGACAGTTAATGTTCCGCTAGCCAATTTTAAATACCAGGGCAGTTACCGAATGAGGTTCGAAGGTATAAGTCATGATACTGCCAGTGGCTTTTACCGTTGACTTTTTCGAAGCAACTTTATGTGGATTTTTAAGAGTATTTTCAGATTTGATATTTTTTCCGTTCACTGTATAAGCGGTTGCCCTGCCGCTGAATACCCCATTCGTCAATTGTATTTGTGTTGCCATATCCTGGGATTGGGAGCGGTTTACCACATAGACGGTCAGTTGTTTTTTAGCTTCATCTACCGTTGCGGACACATCCAGATAACGGACCCCGGTATATTTACCGCCGGTAAAAGTATCGCTTTCCCACCGGATGTCCAGGTTCAGACGGCCGCAAGTTTTACGGTATATCTCAAAAGGATAAAAAATCGTCTGCAGGATAAGCTGGTTGCGGCTGGTAAAGACCGGGGCAATGACATTTACGATCTGGGCGATATTAGCCATTTTCACCGAACGGGCGTGACGGATAAAAGCATTGAGCTGCATGGCCACGACCAGGGCATCCTCCAGGTTGTATATTTCTTCCAACCGGGTTTTTTGTGTATCAGCGCCGTAACTGGGGTGGGTACGGTACCAGACATTCCATTCATCCACGGCAATCCCGATAGGCCTGGTGATCCCTCTTTCCAGCTTAATGGCATTGACCAGCCCTTCAAAAGAGGCTAACCGTTCTTCCAACAACTCGGATGTTGCCATATAAGCCTTGAAGTCGTTAGTAGGGTTGCCGACATACCAGTGCAGAGATAGGTAGTCCGTCAGTTCAGCCGCCTGTTCCAGCAGCAGTTGCGTCCGTTCTACCCAGGTGCCTTCCCAGTGGGAAACTAACGAGGCTACCAGCTTGATATCCGGGTCTACCCATTTCATCACTTTTCCGAATTCAGTGAAGGCCCGGGCATATTCAGACGGTGTCTTATAGCCGATCTGCCATGGACCGTCTACTTCATTACCGATGCCCCAGTATTTGACTTGGTGCGGTTTCGGGAAACCGTGCCGGCGGCGGAGTTGTACTAATGAGGAATCGCCGGTGCCGTTGCAGTATTCCACCCAGTCGCGGGCTTCCCGCATATCACCATCACCGCAATTGACTACGAGATATGGCTCTGCCTTTAACCGGCGGCAGTACTGCACGAACTCATTGGTGCCAAAATGATTGGTCTCAATATCGTGCCAGGCAAGGTCAGTCCGGGCGGGCCGCTCAGCTACCGGGCCGACCCCGTCCCGCCACCGGTAACCGGAGACAAAGTTGCCCCCCGGATAACGGATGACTGTCATACCCAGGCGTTGCAAAGCCTTGAGGACATCAAGCCGGTAGCCGTCTTTTCCGGATAAGGGTGAATCCGGATCATAAATCCCCCCGTAGATACATCGTCCTAGATGCTCGGCAAAACCGCCGAAAAGATTCGCTTCAATGATACCTGAAACATGCCCGGGATCGATTAAGATGCGGTTCATAGGTCATCCTCCATCATCCGGTAATTGGTACATACTTTAACGGAATACGGTGATTTGATAACACCGATGATATTACTATATATTGGTTGCGTTATTAAACTCCCGGATGGGCATTGGAATCTAAAACGAATATTGAAATATGAGAGGATGGCAGATGTTTAAATTTGGTGTTGATTCACTTATTTGGACGGAAGAATTTACCGAGAAGGACCTGCCCTTGATCGAGAAGGCGAAAGCACTCGGATTCGCGGTGATGGACATCAATATCAGCCACCCGGAACGGTTCCCCGTCAAAGCGGTGAAAGAAAAGATCGAGGAAGTGGGGATCGAGGTGGTGACTTCGATCGGTATGCCCGCCGAAAGCAACCTGATATCGCCTAAAGCAGCAGTCAGGAGACATGGCATCGATACGCTGAAGCTGTTGGTGGATATCAATAACGAGATCGGCTCGAAGATTCTGGCGGGGGTAATATATGCTGCCTGGGGATACCTGTCCGGCAAAGGCCGTACCGAAGAAGAGTGGAACTGGTCGGTAGAGGGGATGAGGGAGGTAACCCGGTATGCCAAAAGCAAGAGCGGCTTGATCCTGGCAGTGGAACCGGTAGGGCGTTTTGAAAGCCATTTTCTGAATATTGCAGGAGATGCGGTCAAATACTGCAAAGCGGTAGGAACCGGGAATATCAAAGTTCACCTGGACTCCTTTCATATGATACGTGAAGAAATGAGTTTCCGTGAAGCGGTAGAGACCTGTGGTAAGGAATATCTCGGTTATGTCCATGTTTGTGAAAACAACCGGGGGATACCCGGTACCGGATTGGTACCCTGGAAAGAATTCTTCACGGCGTTGAAGAAAGTAGGGTATAACGGGCCCCTGGTGATTGAGTCCTTCGACCCTGGTTTTGAAGAGTTAAACCGCCTCTGTGCTATCTGGCGGAAGTTTGCCGATACCGGCGAGGAACTGGCAGTAAAAGGCCTGCAGAACCTGAAAAAGATCGAAAAATCATTAGCCTGAAAAACTATAAAGGCTAAAATCGAGATTCGGGAGTGGTTGATATGAGTATCTATGATATTTTCGATATTAGGGGCCGTAAAGCGCTGGTAACCGGAGCGGGGCGGGGAATCGGCAAAGAACTGGCGGTAACACTGGCAGAGGCCGGCTGTGAGGTGGCCATATTTGGTTTACATAAGGAAACATTGCTGCCGGTTATCACGGACATTAAAAAGTTAGGCGTCCGCTGCATCTATTGCGAAGGCGATGTTGCCAGGAAAAGTGACGTCGACCGGGCTTTCGCAGAAACAGCAAAGCAATTCGGAGGCCTTGATATTTGTGTCAACAACGCCGGTGTCAGTATGCAAGCCCCGGTCGAAGATATGTCCGAGCCGGACTGGGACCATATCATGGATACTAATATGAAAGGGGTTTTTCTGTGTTCCCAGGCGGCGGCACGCATCATGATACCGCGAAAAAGCGGCAGTATTATCAACATCGGTTCGATCTCTGCCCGTATCGTTAATGTCCCTCAGAAGCAGGCAGTGTACAATACTTCGAAAGCCGGCGTGGTGATGCTAACCCGGTCTTCAGCCCTGGAGTGGGCACCTTATGGCATCAGGGTCAATGCCATCAGTCCGGGTTATATGAAAACAGAAATGACACTGTCGACAATGCAGCCATTATTCCCTGACTGGGAAGCCCTGACCCCCATGGGGCGGTTGGGGGAACCCAAAGAACTGCGCGGGGCGCTGCTTTTCCTGGCCTCTGATGCGGCCAGTTACCTGACTGGCCACGACCTGGTTGTGGATGGAGGATATACCGTCCGGTAGTTAAGCCTCCTTCGTCCCGGTGTTTTTAAAGAAAGTAATATTTTCTGAAAATTTACTGTAATAATTCGGTGTCAGGGCGATGGGGTGGAAAAGCACCGGTTTCACGATCCGTTTAAAGGTGAGAGGGGTATGGACAAAACCTGCCGGGATATAGACGATGGTGGGTTGTTCAATCAGGTATAATTCCGACTCTTCACCCATCGATAATTCTATAGTAGCATCGAAATCAAAGATATCTTCCAGGTTGCCGCCGAAAAAGCAAAGGAACTCATCGAATTTGTGCGAATGAGGCACCCGGTCAAAAAGCATGGGTTCTTTGATATATCTCCAGGCCATGGAAAAGTTTACCGGTGCTCCGAAATGGAGTTCGCTGTCCACATAGGCACTGGGATTGGACATTTGAATGCGGGGTTTATTCCGTAAACCCGGTTCGGTGAGAAAATATTTGGCATATTTCCCTTGTTTCATATCCGTTATCTCCCAATAAAAAATAATCCGTGTATTTATACAGGAATTACCGGTAGATCGATATAGGACGCATACCCGGCCTGGTGATATACCGCCTGTAATGCCGGAATTCCTGCGGCATCTTCGCCGATAGGATGGCCGGTATTCATATTACGGTCGAAAGTAGGGAAATTACTGCTGGTGATATCGATGCGGATTTGGTGTCCGCGCAAGAAAACCTGGCTGGCGTGTCCCAGGTGAATGACATACTCGATGACATTGCCTGGGGTCAGTAATTCCGGTTTATAAAATGAGTTGCGGAATTGCGCCCGCACAATACCATCGGCAATATTGAAGGCACGGCCGTCAGGATAAACATCGACCAGCTTGGCGGTGAAATCGGTATCAAGGCATGAAGACGAAGCAAACAGATGCAGTAACAGGGGCCCGGTTACTTCAAATTCCCGTTCCAGGGGGGGAGAGGTATAACATAAAACATCCTCCCGGCGTTCCACATAGATCTGGTCGATAGGCCCATAAAGAAAACCATTCTCAGCAACTCCACCACGCCCGCCTGCCGTAACAACCGGTTTATGAGGATCGTAGGTATAAATATCCGCAGGCTCGTTATTTGGTTCATCCCGGCTCAGTATGCCATCGCCGGAACAGGAATTAGCCTTACCCTGGCTGTGCAGGAAAAATCTCTGCCAGTCAGTTTGGGGCAGCGGCCAACTGGAGGAATCATGCCAGATGTTTTTCCCCATCGTAAAATAACGAACAGGCGGTAAAACGATGTCCTTGCCTTTCAGATACTTATCGAAGAAGGAAAGCAGATAGGCCGAGGCACCGGAACCGCTTTCATCAGCATAAGGCCCGAAATCAATGTCACCCAGGACCCGCTGGGGTTTACAATGACACCAGGGACCGGCCAGCAAATGCTGGTGTTTACGGGCATATTTGCTCCCGCCTTCATTAATCATTTTAGAGAAGGAGAAGAACGAATTCCGGGAGAAAGGATCATACCAGTTAGTGACACTTAAACTGGGAATTTTTACCTGATGGAAGGGGTAAGACTCGCCTGGACTGGCAGTTGGCCCGGTGGTTGACATATGTAAACAGGTATCCCAGATTTCCCGGATGCCCGGGAAATCGAACTGGGGCACCCCTTTAAGCGGCAAATAGTTATAAGCGAGAGCGGGGTTATCCTTTACCTGGGACAGTAAGCGGCGGGCTGCGGAAGTATCGGTTCCCTGTTTATCCAGTTTTTCCAGCACGTCACCAGCCAGGACCAGGAGCAGGTTGACGGCGATATTTAAGTTGGTCGGTGCATCGGTGGTTTCCGGGCGGCTTTCTCCGGGGGCTCCGGCCAGTCCCGGGGCAATCGCTTTTAGATGCGGTGGATTCTCCCGGGCGGACCGCCATTGGACGGTACCCAGGGCAGACTCACCTGCCATGCCGATATTGCCATCACACCAGGGTTGGTGGGCCACCCATTCGATAGTATCATAGCAGTCTGCGCCCTCTATTTTTTGCGGTGACCTAAGATCATATTGTCCCTGTGAGCCGAACCTTCCCCTGACATAGGCGATCACCAGGGCATAACCTGCTTGTAACGTTGGCATCAATTTAACATAACTTGACCCTGCCCCGGTAATAGCGTCGCCCTGATAAGGGGTGCGCATAAGAATCGCCGGATATTTCCCGCGGCCGCCGGGCCGGTAAACCTCGCCGGCAAGAATGGTTCCATCTCTTGCTGCAATGGATACTTTTTCATCATGGCGAATCGTTCTAAACACCGGCTCCATACTCCTTTTGATATTTCCGACAGCTGGCCAGGTATCTCAACCTAAATATTGTAAACGCCGTAGGATACCCCGGCCATTTTAATATTGATATTATTTCCCTGAGTATCAACACGAGTACCATGATTGATTTGAGTCACAATATTACCAGCCCTTAAATTATCGATATGAAATTGACAAGGTTCCGCAGAAGGATTGAGGAGGATGAGAAACCGCTCATCGCCGGATTGCCGCAGATAAGCAAAATAATGTCCGTTATTATCAATGGGAATTGGAACCAAATTACCATCGGCCTGGAGGGCAGGGGAACGCTTTCTTAAGGTAATCAGTTTACGAACATGGTTGAGCAACGACCTGGGATCATCTACCTGTTTCCGGGCCGTGGGGCGGCGGCGGTGGGAATCGAGAGGGAGGTAAAGCCGGTCTTTGGTGGCGGTAGAAAAATCTGCATTCAAGCCGTCGCCCCACTGCATGGGTGTACGGGCTCCGGTGCGTGCGTAGCCACCCTCTTTCGAAGCTAACCCCGGAAGATAACGCATACCGATTTCATCGCCGTAATAGATGAAAGGTACACCGGGCCAGGTCAATAAAAACGTAAAAATGACTTTCAGATCTTTGGCCGTTCTTCCGTCGGCACAAAGCCTTTTCATATCGTGATTAGCACTGGGAATAGAAATCAAGCCATTGCTCTTTGTGGCTGCAGCCTGGGCTAAATAACTTTTCAGAAAACCCTGAATGTTACTGCCGCCGTGACGGCGAAAGAAGCAGTGTTCATTTAACATCAGGTCATTGAAACCACCGGCACCGAAGTGCAGGACAAAATCGATATCAAAGCCGGCAGCAATCGATTCTTCAGGATTTCCCCATTCGGAGATCAATGCGATATCAGGATACCGGCTGCGTATTTTTTGCCCGATATCCTGCCACAACTTAATAGTTTCCCGGTGCCCCGGATCCAGTTTTACCAGTGAAAAGGCCATATCCACGCGGAAGCCGTCTACCCCGTGGCTCAGCCAGTATTCCATGATTTTCATCAATTCCTGCCGGGCGGCGCGTGGGCCGGGGGCATCTACAGCTTGCTGCCAGGGTTGGTCTGCGTCCGGTCGGGCGAATCCGTAGTTCAAAGCCGGCTGGAAATAAAAACAATTAGCGACGAAATTACCATTTCGCGGGGCATAACCGCGGATAAAAGAGAGAGGGACATTTTCATCTGATGTCCCGGAGGTAGTCCAGATATAACGGTCCGAATACCTGTTACGCCTGGGTAAACACGATGCTTTAAACCAGGGATGTTCCAGGGAAGTATGTCCGGCTACCAGGTCAAGGCATATTTTTATCTGCCGGCGGTGGGCTTCCCGGCATAATCGAAAAAGATCACGGTTGGTCCCGTAACGGGGAGCGATCCGGTAGTAATCAGCCACATCATAACCGGCATCCTGGAAAGGAGAAACGAAGCAGGGATTGATCCAGACGGCGTTGATTCCCAACCACTGCAGGTAATCCAGTTTTTGAACGATACCGGGAATATCGCCGATGCCGTCACCATTCGCATCATAGTAACTCTGGGGATAAACCTGGTAAAAAACAGCTTGATTAAGCCAGGAAGGATAAACCCGGCGGGAGTTCATGGTTTGCGGTCGCTGGCGGTTTTTCTGATTTTCCATGGAGTAAACTCTAGCCACAAATAATGCATGTTGTCAATCTATTTTTCTTAGTGGGGCACTGTTTTTAACAAAAACCATAATAATCTAAACATCGACAATCTATTGTGAGATATCGTATATTATCTATCGTATATCATAAATCGGATACGATATTATCAGAAAACATGGGTATGATACCCAAACCGGGAGGGATTATGATACAGCTGGTTAAAACTAAAAATGGTTATGTGTCCGGAACGATCATTGGGCGGCCGGGAAAAGAAGTCTCCATTTTCCGGGGGATTCCTTATGCAGCACCTCCGGTTGGCAAACTGCGGTGGCAGCCGCCGCAACCGGTGAAAAACTGGAAAGGTATTCGTGAATGTACCGCTTTTACGGCAATGTCGCCGCAAATATTTATCCCCAAGATCAGTCCTGATCTTCCGATGAGTGAGGATTGCCTGTACCTGAATGTGGTTACCCCGGCACTGGCACCTGATGAAAAATTACCGGTGATGGTCTGGATGCATGGGGGTGGTTACGCTTCCGGCTGCGGCTGCGATAAAGTGTGGAACAATTACCGTTTACCGGAGCACGGCGTGGTCGTGGTGACACTTACTCACCGGCTTGGTCCAATCGGTCTGTTAGCCCATCCCCTGCTTTCTAAAGAATCATCTCGAGGTGTCTCGGGAAATTACCTGTTCCTTGATTTGATCGCCTCGCTGCAATGGATACAGGACAATATCGCCGCCTTTGGCGGTAATCCCGATAACGTAACAATTTTTGGTGAGTCCGGAGGTGGGGCCAAGGTCTCTATCATGATGGCCTCTCCGCTGGCCAAAGGCCTGTTTCATAAAGCGATTTGTGAAAGCGGTATCTCAACGGTAATACTTACCGGAATGACAATGGCAGATAGTGAGAAAAGCGGCCAGGCGTTGTTTAAGAAATTAGGGGTGAAAACGCTGGAACAAGCCCGTAAGGTGCCCTCACAAAAAATCATCGAAGCTGCTCAGGGAATGCAGGGTATGCGCGACCCTTCGCAGCCTCCCAGTGTGAATGACTTCGATGCCTCGGCGGACGGCTGGGTGATACCGGACATCCCGCGCCGGGTACTGGCTTCGGATTCTTTCAATGCCGTTCCGCTCATCGTGAGTACGAACCTGGGTGAACTTACCGGTCCTGGCCCGCTGGTAATATCCGCTCTGCCGGGCGCATATGTGGAAATGCTCGAAGCCAACCGGCAGTTGGGTCAAAAGGGCTATGCCTGTCTCTTCGACCAGGTGCCGGCGGGATGGAAAGAGGAAGGCTGCGTATCGGTTCATTCAATGGAACTGCCTTATGTATTTGGCGATTGGGACGATTCGACCGGCTGGTGGGATTCGGTATCGGTACATGCTCTCCGGTCGGGGGCCAGATCGGCAAAACTAGGCCTGGATACCACTGACCGGGCGGTTTCCGAAACAATGATGGCGCTGTGGTCCAGTTTTGCCCGTGCCGGGAGACCTAAGGCCGAAGGGATTCCAGACTGGCCGGAATATACCAGGCAAACCGACCGTTATCTTTACCTTTCCGGAAAATCTAAAATCCAGGTTGGATTTTCAAAACTACCAAAACGGTAATTTTTAATAACGATTTTCAGGAAAATAAGGCAGGCTGCCTGTTTGGGTTGAGGCCGTCAATCGGGTTACTCAGATTTGTTTGGGGAGGATGGCGGATACACATCCGGTATCTCTATCCCTAATTGTGCCAGGCCTTTATCCCGGACCTTAGCTAATAGCGTCCATAATTGAAGCTGCTCTTCTTTGTTTAAAACGGACATGACCTGCCGTGTCGATTTCCGCTGTGCAGATTTTTGGTACGCTACCAGGCCTTTATCCGTGATTTCCACCCGTATCAGGTTCTTTCGCTCCAGGTCACGTACTTTTCTAATGGTGCCCTTCTTTTCCATGACTTTCAGGAGTTCCGAAACGGTGTGCGGTTCCCAGTGCACTTCCTGAGATATCGCCGCCGGTGTTGCCGGCCGCTTCAGGCGCAGGATCGTAAAGAGTACTGCCGCTTCGTTTATGGTTACGCCGCATTGGCGCAGCTCTTTATGGCGAATCTTGGAAACGATATGTTGAGTACGGGCAAGGAGCAACCAGAGGTTATCAGCGGTTGTCAACCGCAGGCGAATCTTATTTTTATTTTCTTTATCGATTGTTGATTTCATACTGGTAAACGATTTTATCATAATATACGCACAAAATCCAAATTTACTTATTTAAGGAAGTCTCATTATTCGTAATAAACGTGCCTTTTTAGCTTTAAATCAATCATCGGTACCGATATATATAATACGATTTTTAACTCAATATTGTGGTATTATTTATTAACAGCCAGAGCACAAAATACTCTTATATAATACTGGCAGCCGGGAAAGGATTCCTCTTCCGGTGATCAAGCATATTTTTTCATTCTAAAGCCTTTGGCGTAATTCACCCGGCCGATATAAAATTCTTCTTCCGGTTCACGCGGCGTTAAACCAATTGCTTTCAAACCAGCCCTGACGGCTTCTTTTTGATAATCGTGAAACCGTCCTGTCGGCTGCCGGACTGAACCGCCGTTGCCGCCGTTGCACCAATGAGCATATTTGTCGCTGGTGGCTGTTACGGTACCGGTATGAAAATAAGAATTAGCGAAACCTGGTGCTCCGTCCCGCATCGGGGCTAGTTCCCACCAGATATCGAGGGCTTTTTCTACCTCACCTTTCACCAGAAGGTTGAACATCTTCACCAGGCGGGGTTTTTCGGGAGTCTGCATTTCGTAAAACGGCCCGGCACCGGCCCACTGCTGGCCATATTTTGGGACGGTGATAAACCAGCGGTCAGGGACTGGATCGTTGACTATCAGTTTGTCCCCCAGGGTTTGAAAGTACATCACGGTGACCGGTAAGGGGTTGCCGCCGCCGATTTCCGCTCCTATGACATTGGGGATATCGGCAATACGTGGCAGGAGTTCCGGGGGAAAATAACTGGGATGAAATTTCCTGGTGTGGAGGCGGTTGGCATAAAAAACGATCGCCAGGTTGGTAGCGTCGCACATATACTTATACATCTGGAAAATATCTTCTACTGACCGGGGATGATACTGAATGGGGTGTCCGAGCCGGGCAAAGGTTCCCCCGACTTTCTCGATATGCCGGAGCATTTCGATATCTTCTTCCACGGTATCCTGCATCACAGCGACAGATGTAAAAATCCGGCCTTTCGCTTCGTCACACACGATTTCAACTAACTTTTTCCGTTCTGTAAATGTCATGCCGCAAGCTTCCGGGGCAACCATGGCATAAGTAAATCCATTTTCGATCAAATTGTTGACATCGAAGCGTATGCCTTCTTCATCAAGTTCAGCCAGGTCGGGTGTGAACGAAGGGAAAATAACGGCTTCCAGCCCCTTTAAGTGTTGTTTCGCCCATTTTTTTGCTTCTTGTTTGGTATAAACTAAAGCCATCTTTCGCTCCTTAATCAAGAACATAATAATATGCTTTTATTCGAAAACACCTTCTTGGAGTAGACTGATAAATTCCTCATCGGACATTTTCAGTATTTCCCGGCAGATGTATTCAGTATGCTCCCCGAAACAGGGTGCCGCTGTGCGGACCTCGACCGGTGTATCCGAAAACTGAAAAGGAGGATTACTGAAGGGGACCGGGCCGATCTCGGTATGATTTAACAATTTATAGTGATTTCTGGCAATGAGTTGAGGGTTGTTGTTTAAATCTTCTCCATTGGATACCACGCCGGCGGCGACGCCGGCAGATTGCAGTATCTCTGTTACCTCTTCCGGAGTATGTTGACGCGTCCATTCTTCAACCAGCAAATTTAACTCGCTCTCGTATTCTTTTCTGCCCGGTAAAGCGGCAAACTTAATATTCGCAGCCCATGCGGGATCGCCCAATGCTTTACAGAAAGATTGCCATTCCGTTTCTGAATACACTGCAATCGCACACCAGCGGTCTTCGCCACGGCAGCGGAAACAACCGTGAGGAGCGGCATCAACATCCCGGTTGCCCGACTGTGCGGAGGGTCGCCCGTTGGCAGTATAATCCAGGACTGCCGGAGTTAAAAAATGAATTCCGGCTTCAAGCTGTGAATGATCGATATATTGCCCCTGCCCTGTTCTTCTTCGGTGATCCAGGGCGGCGATAACGATAGCCAACAGCCAATGAATTGAAACCATATCGGTGTACGCGCCATATGGCCCGACGGGGTTGCCATCACTGTATCCGGTTATTTGATGGAAACCGGCCATGGCCGCAGTTTGTACGCCGAATCCCTTGTAACGTGCCAGGGGGCCTTGTTGTCCCATTTGACTTGAACTCAGCATGATAATGCCCGGATTCAATTTCCTGACAGCGTCATAATCAAGACTGAATTTAGTCAACATCCCGGGGACGTTACTTTCGACAAAGATATCAGCCCAGGCAACCAGTTTCTTCATTATGGCTAATCCCATCGGTTTGGAAAGGTCAAGGCCCATACCGAGTTTGTCCGGATTATACCTTTGAAAATAACCTGCCCGGTTGATACCGCTGATATTATCTTTATAAGGGAAGGAAGTCCGGTTGAAGTCCAGCCTTTTTTGACTTTCGACATGGACTACCGTTGCCCCACCAGTACCGAGGAATCGGGCCACTCCCGGGCCCACGATCACCCGGGTTAGTTCAAGTACCTTAATACCTTCCAGTGGCAGGATTTGGGCCATCTAGATCACTTTTTCCTTTTTCAGCCTGCTTATTTCTGCCGGTGAAATATTTAGTTCTCGAGTATATATCTCGTCATTATTTTCACCGATGAGCGGGGCTCGCTTTCGTATAGTGATTGGTGTTTCACTCAACCTGGCATAAGGGCCGGGATAAGTGATGGTGTTCTGCAGTTCATCATGCGGCAGGCGAATCCAGAAATCGCGGCTTTTCAGCTGTGGATTGTCGAGCAGGTTGCTGACATCGTTCACCGGGGCCAAAAAGAGTTCATTTTGCATCGCCCAGTCAAACAGCGTGTTTTTTGCTTTATCCGTAAGGAATTCGGCGATGGCTGCCGATAACTTATCGAAAAAGTCCTGCCTGGCAAAACTAACATCGAGTTTTGCCCAGTCGAAGCCCTTCAACCATTCCGGGCACCTATGCTCCCGCTCCATCCACTCGACGAGTTTCCATTCACCTTTTGTAGCCATCGTGCCCCCGAGGATAAAGAGCAGCACATACCCATCTTGACACGGGAAAAGTAATTGCATACGGGATAAGCCCTGCTGCCGCCAGGTCCCTTCCCGCTTATTGTTCAAACGGGCATAAGACCACCACTCGGCGACGCAGTAATTGGCCCAGGTCACTGATTCCAAAATGGAAACATCGACGAGCTGTCCCCGTCCACTGATACGCCGTCCGTACAATGCCATCATCGCCGCTGCCGCCGCCCAGGCCCCGGCATGCAGGCATGCCTGGGGAATTGGTATACGCAGCGGTGCTTTCACCGGTTCCCCACTGAGAAAAACCAGGCCGCTTAAAGCCATCTGTACCAGGTCGGAACTCCTGTAATCACGCCAGGGCCCATACTGGCCGAAGGGGGTGATCGAAGTCATGACCAGGTTGGGATTGATTTCCTGTAAAACGTGGTAGCCCAGGCCAAGTTGGTCCAGGTATCCCGGATTAAAGGATTCGATCAGGATATCAGCTGATCTAACCAACTGTTTCAGGATTTCCTTCCCTGATGGTTGCCTTATATCGAGCGTGATGCCGCGTTTATTAGTGTTTAAAGAAAACCAGAATAAGCTCTTTTGGGGATCACGAATATCTTGATAAAAAGGACCGAGCCTTCGGCTCGGACTGCCTGCGACAGGCTCCACGATTATCGTATCTGCCCCGAGATCCGCCAATATGCGCCCGGCAAGTTGGCCGTTTTCGTCACTGAGATCCAGGACGCGGTAAGGGCTTAAGGAACCTTCATATGCTGCCAAATCATTACCTGACTCATTTTAAAATTACCTTAGATTATAGATAATCCGGAGGATAAAAGTATAATCTATTTGTATTTTATGGTGAGTAAATATATTATACGATATGTGGTATACGATAATATATATGAGTTTATCACATTTCAATTTTTACAGAGCAAATATAGTAAGTGTATGCAGGGAAAGAAGATGCTAGAAGAACATAATATCAGGATCGATGAGCAGAAATGGGCAAACCATCCCCGGGTGAAAATCGCCAAAGAAAATACTCAAGAAGCCAGTACGGTTACCTCCGACCTCCTGGAAAGAAGAGCTTTCCGGATGAACAAACCTTTCATTCCTTCCAGTATCTTTTTTAATAGCGAAGTCACTGTAGATGCCATCCGGCATTTCGTAGATGGGTATGGTGACACCAACCCGCTTTTCCGGCATGCCGGTTATGCGGCTAAGACGAAATACGGCCGTATTATCGCCCCCGGTACCTTCCTGCATACCCACCAATGGACGGCTACGGGAAGCGGCCTTACCGGTGTCCACGGCTGGTATTCCGGGGGTGACTGGGAATGGTACCGGCCTGTTATTGAAGGTACCAGGCTGGCGTCGGTGGCCATTATTCGGGATATGGACATTAAACAAGGCCGGATGGCGGGCAGCGGGAAAATCTTTATCGATTATGGAGACATCGTCTATCTGGATGCTGCCACCGGTGATATCCTGGCGAAAGAACTCTATCATATTGTTTGGGCAGAAAGGGGTGCTGCCGGGACCGCGAAGAAGAACCGCGGGAAAGCCAGGCAAACCTACACAAAATCAGATTGGCTGGAGATACTGGAAGCGTACGATACCGAAGAAGTCAGGGGCAGCCAGCCCCGTTACTGGGAAGATGTCCAGGTTGGAGACAAGGTCGGGCCGGTGATCAAAGGTCCGTTGAGCGTGCGTGATGAGCTTGTCTGGTTGATGGGAGCCGGTTCACCATATCTCAAAGCACATAAAAATGAATTCGATTACGAACGGCGGCACACGAAATTCCTGGAATATGTCGAGGAGACCGGCGAAGCTGATGCCCCGGAACTGGTCCATTATCTTGACCAGTTTGCCCGGGCGATCGGTGTGGAAAGGGCGTATGATTACGGGAACCAGCGGATGGCGTGGCTCTGTAATCTCTTCACCAACTGGATGGGGGACGACGGCTTCCTCTGGAAAATGAGTGGGGATGAGCGGGCCTTTAATATGATAGGTGATACCACGATCCTGGAAGGGAAAGTAGTTAAGAAGTATATGGAAGATAAAAAAGCCTGTGTGGATATCGAAGCCTGGGCGAAAAATCAAAATGGCGTTGTCTCAATGCCGCCGCGTACCTCTACCGTTATTTTACCGTCCCGTGAATCAGGAGAAGTAGTATACCCGGAGCCCGCTCCGCAGTTAGTCGAAGAGGTAAAGCAGGCAAAACCCCTGGATGAGCTAAGGGCAGCCGGTTTGATATAAAATATAATTATAAAGGACCGTTCAGCGGGATTCATGGTGCCGGAGGTGGGTCATGGCGATCGAGCTTGGTAACAAATCGCATAAGGAAGTAGGAAGTTGGCAGGAAGTTTTTAAACCGATCCGTTCGGAACGGGTGAAAAAAGCCCGGGACAGAGTACGTAAAGCCGAGATCTGCCTGGAACGCATCCGTGCTGAAATTAAGGCTTATGCCCGTTATCAAGATCAGCCTTCTATCATCCAGCGTGCCCGTTTTCTGGAGATTTTCCTGAAAGAAAAAAGCATCAAGATCCAGGAAGATGAGTTGATCGTCGGTACCGTTGGGAGTAAACCACGCTCCGCTTTTGTCACCACCGCCAACATCAATTCAGTCGCCGCCGAAATGGATGATCCGGTCAAAGATTTTTCCATTCGGCCTTACGACAAAATATTGATCCATCCCGAGGAAAGGAAGGAATTAAAAGAAGAGATTATTCCGGCGATTAAAGGTAAACCCCTGTCTCTTTTTGAATACAATCTGAAAAATGTCGACCCGGATATTCTGGAACATACTGCGCCCGGAGTCTCAGCTTGTCCCCACATCCCCATCATCGGTGATGTCTCGATGACCAGGGAAGCCGGCCACATGTTCATCAACTTCGATAAAGTCCTGAATAAAGGGATCAAGGGCATCAGGGCAGAAGTTGTAGAGAAAATGGCGGAACTGGATCAACCGTACAGCTATTTTGACCGGAAGCAGCGGAAAGAGTTTTACGATGCTGTCCTTATCACCCTTGATGCGGCAACCGAGTATTTCCAGAAATATGCCGGGCTGGCACGGGAGATGGCTGCCAAAGAAAGTAATCCCAAGCGGAAAAAGGAGTTGGCGCGTATTGCTGAGGTCTGCCACTGGGTACCGGAAAATCCAGCCCGGGACTGGTGGGAAGCTTTACAGACCTTCTGGTTCCTGTTCTCCCTGACCTGGATGGAACACGCTACTTTTGCCATTCACTTTCTCGGCCGCGTTGACCAGATTCTGTATCCCTTCTATAAGAAAACCGTAGAAGACGAAAAGAAGATGACCCCTGAGGAAGCCCTGGAACTGCTGGAATGCTTCCTGGTGAAATTCAACGAACCGGCCTGGGCGCTTAACTACGAGTGGTCGCAATGGGCGACCGGGCAGGGGCTGGCTCAGACGATGGTGATCGGCGGACAGACCCGAGAAGGTAAAGATGCCTGTAACGAGGTAACCCTGCTGGTCCTGGAAGCGATGGAACAGCTGCGTCTAAATCAGCCGGAATTTGCCATGAGGATATGGGAGGGCACCCCGGGGAAATATCTCAAGAGGGCGACGGAACTAATTCGCCTCGGACTGGGTTATCCGAAGTTCATTGGTGACCGCAAAGGCATACAGATGGCGGCCAAAGCCTATCCCGACCTGACAGTGGAAGACTGGCGGCAGTTCGCCGTGGCCGGATGTTCGGAGATCGGTTTGCCTTATATCACCATGGATAACGGCTACGAAGCGATCGCCCTGGCATCGAAGTGGATGGAACTGGTATTGAGCAACGGTAAATGTACGGTTTGCGGCAAGCAGATCGGCCTGGCTACCGGCGACCCCCGGAAATTTGAATCGATGGAACAGGTGAAGGAAGCTTACCGTAAACAGGTCTTTTACTGGGGCGAATACATGGCCAGGGCTGAGAAAGTGTTTAAGGAAAACCAGAGTCAATGGTACCCGGCGCCGTTCTGTTCCGCCTTTGCCGAAGGGCCGCTTGACCGGGGGCGGGATATTACACGGGGTGGGGCCTGGTATACAGTATACGGTTTCCTGCTGGCCAGTATTGCTGATGCCGCGGATTCTCTAGGGGTGATCGATAAACTCATTTTCCACGAGCATAAGATTACCTGGGAAAAGTTGATCGCCGCAGTACAGGCCAACTGGGCAGGATATGAAGAATTACGGCAGCTCTGTGTAAACGGTGTGCCGAAATATGGCAACGATGATGATTATGCCGACGATTGGGCAGTTTGGATCGCCCATGTCTGGGCTGACCTGATTGACTGGCTGAATACCAGAAAAGACCTGATTCCCGCTTGGGGCGGTAGATACCTGGCGGGAGGCCTGGTAGCAGTTGCCAGTACCCAATTTGGCGAACTGGTTGGCGCGACTCCTAACGGACGCATATATCCGGCACCGGTAGCCGATACCTGTTCTCCGGTCCAGGGTGCCGACCGCAACGGCCCCAGCGCCATCATCAAGTCCTTCAGCAAGCTGCCGACGCACCGGTGGGCGCTGGGCGGCTTGATCAATATCCGGTTGAACCCGAGCCTGTTCACTACCGATGCTGACCTCGAGAAATTTACCGCTTTCATCCGGACCTGTGAAGAGTTAGGCCTCTACCATGTACAGTTCAACATCATTTCTGCGGAACTGCTGCGTAATGCTTTAAAAGAACCGGAAAAACACCGCGACCTGCTGGTACGGGTAGCCAGTTACGTTGCCTACTTTACGGAGCTTAGTCCCAACCAGCAGATGGATATCATCAACCGGACCGAGCAGCAAGGTTGGTAAAATAAAACACGGAAGGCCTGGTTTTATCGATACTGCAGCGAAAAAACGGCTGGTCATAAGTATCTCACGGATGACGGTGCACAACGGCCCCGGCATCCGCACGTTGATACAGTTTAAAGGTTGTCCCTTGCATTGTCTGTGGTGCTCGACACCGGAATCGCAATCCGGCAGCCCTGAAATTGCCGTTTTCCCGGCCAGGTGCATCCACTGTAACTTGTGCTTAGATGCCTGTCCCCACAATGCGGTTCATTTGAGCCCCACCACATTAAAGATCGACCGTACTGCCTGTATTGTTTGCGGTAGATGTGCGGCAACATGTAATACCGGGGCTTTGCAGGTCATCGGTAAATTGATGACGGTATCGGATATCGTCAAAGAAGCAAAAAAAGATGAGGTCGCCTTTAAACATTCTCAGGGCGGGGTTACGCTGTCCGGCGGCGAACCCCTGTTGGAGATCGATTTTACCCTGGCATTACTACGGGTATTATCGGAAAATCATATCGATACCGGGGTCGATACTTGTGGCTATGTAACACCCGGTGATATCGAAAAGACCCTGCCGTACGTTAGTTTTTTCCTCTGGGACGTTAAGGTGATGGATGAAGAAAAACATCTCAAGTTCACCGGGGTGTCGAATAAGCTGATACTCGATAATCTTAAAATTGTGGCAAAGAGAAAAGTGCCGGTCTATATCAGGATTCCTGTTATACCGGGTTATAACGATGATAAAGAAAACATCAAGGCTACTTGTGAATTTGCACAAAGCCTGGCATCTCTTGTAGAAATCGACCTTTTACCATTACACCATCTTGGTGAAGCCCGGTATACCAGCCTGGACCGTTCTTATCCTCTTCAAGGGATCCCTTTGGTCTCCGAGGAAAGAATGCAGGAACTGAAACACCTGGTGGAATCTTACGGGTTGACCTGTATTATTGTTGGCTAATAAGGAGGATACCATGGCAGAACCTACCATTGACGAGTTATTACGGGGTGCTGTAGATATGCATCTTCATTCCGGCCCCGATGTTTTCGCTTGCCGGGTTGATGCCCTGGAAGCTGCCAGACAGGCACGCCAGGTCGGGATGCGGGCTATTGTAATCAAGAACCACAGTTACCCGACCACCCCCTTAGCGGTGACGGTATGTCAGCTTGTCCCTGAGGTTGCCGTATTCGGCAGCATCTGCCTTGATTACGAGATTGGCGGTCTTAACGCCGAAGCCCTGGAGCGGCATGCAATGATGGGGGCTAAGATCGCCTGGATGCCGACCTTTTCCTCAAGTAATTCCCGCGCTAAGATGAGTAAGCTTGGCATGAACTTGAAGGGAGATGGTTTTTCCATCCTGAATAACAAGGGTAAATTGCTGCCCGAAATAAACAAAATACTGGAAATAATTAAAGAGCACAAGATGGTCCTGGCGAGCGGGCATATATCGCCGCCGGAAGGCTTTGCGCTGGTCGAGAAAGCTTGTGAGTTGGGCATTAAGAAGATCGTGATCACTCATCCTTCCGATTTCGAATTTGTCGAGCAAGCATACACTGTGGAAGAACTTTGCCGGTTAGCCCAAATGGGGGCATTTATCGAACAGACTATCATTTCCATGCTGCCGACTGAGTTTTGCCACGATCCGCAAGAAAGGGTCAAGACGATCAAAACCATCGGTGTGGAGCATTGTATTATGAGTACCGACCTCGGTCAATACTGGAATTTCCCGCCCGCCGAAGGCATGCGGTTCTTCATGTCGATCCTGCTGCGCAACGGTTCATCGGCCAAAGATATCGAAGTAATGGCAAAAGAAAACCCGGCGCAGCTACTTGACCTTAAGTAAAGTACGCAATGTGTCCGGGTTTACGCTGAACACCGATTAGAGGAGATGGATCTATGGCATCAACGTATGATGATATCGTACGTTTTATGAAAGAATACTTTCCTGCTTATTCGCAACAGGGCCAGGTTGCCGAAACTCACCGGGTCATGGATAAGTTTTATGCTCCGGAGCTCTCGTTTCCGGCTGATGGCGTAACCAGCCGGAAACAATGGTATGAACGGTGCCTGGCCCATCCCGCGGTCCAGGACCGGTTATCCCTGGAACATCTTTATATCGATGAGAGACAGAATGAAGTAGGTGCCCTGCTTAAGACAGAAGCAGTCGACCGCGCTTCCGGAAAAGTTTTGCTTGAATTGCATCTGAATGTTATATACAACATAAAAATAAGTGCTGATAAAGATATCAAGATCACCCGGGTCCGGGTATTTGTAGAAAGCGATCCGGATAAGGTGGTGAAACTGAATCAACTTTATCAAATCGGAAAATGAGCTTTATACAGCAAATACTACGCCTAATAACAAGTTTTTTTGTTTTATAGTTACCCTGACATATGATATCAACTGATATCAACCCTGCCGGGAGGTTAGTTCCACGGGAATATAACAGCCGATACTAGTCGTTGAGAGAAAAAGATTTACTTCAGCTAAGACGCCGTACAACTGTATTTATGTACGGCGTCTTTTTACTGTTACGGAAACTAATAAGATTTAGTATATTACCTGAGTTTCGATAAGTCTCTCGATTTCTTCCTGCTTCAATCCGAGTAATTCCCGGTATATGAAATCATTATGTTCTCCGAGCAGCGGTGCTATGTCTGTCGTGGTTTTTTGCCCTTCGGATAAGAATAACGGCGGCCCGTCGAAAGTCATTTTACCCTGGCGGCCGACCTCCACATCGATCAGGTAGCCGGCATTCCGGAGTTGCAGGTCGTAGTACATGTCTTCACTGTTCTGTAACGCTCCCGCCGCCACCCCGGCCGCCTGCATCCTGCTCACCGGAGAATCTTCGATCAAGACGACATCGGCACCCATATCGGCCAGCTCCTTGCCGGTATATAAGCCCTGTTCTTCGGTCAGGTCCAGGATTTTGAGTCCGTGCAAGGGCCCGGTATTATTCTTTTTCTATTCTGCTATGGGACCGGTTCCTACTGGCCTTTCCAGACCGGCTTCCTCTTTTGTCCGAAAGCAGCCGTACCTTCCCGGGCGTCTTCACTGGCCATGACATTGGGGCCGAAGCGGGCCGGTAAGGCTTCTTCAAGCGACAGATGGCGTGTTTTCATCACGGTCTCTTTGATCGCCCGCAATGCGAGGGGGGCTGATTCCATCATGCGCTCAGCCATCTTCTTTGCGGCGGCCATTAATTCTACAGCAGGGACGACCTGGTTGACCAGGCCGATGCGGTAAGCTTCCTGGGCCGTGATCAGGTCGCCGGTAAGCATGATTTCCATGGCGGCACCCAGCGGAATCAGGCGCGGCAAGCGGGCAAGCCCACCGCCCCCCGGAATGATGCCCCGCTTGGGTTCGGAAAGGCCCATACGGGCACTATCAGCGGCAATACGGATATCACAGGCGAGAGCAGTTTCCAGCCCGCCCCCCACGGCCACCCCGTTGATAGCGGCGATGATCGGCTTCCAAATCCCGGTGTTGCCGGCCATCAGGCTGATCTCGGGTTCATGGGGCTGCTGAGGTTGCTGGGGCCCACCCTGTCCCCGGCTGGCCAGGCCGGCGGCCATCTCGCGCAGGTCCATGCCGGCACAGAAAGCCCGTTCCCCGGCGCCGGTGATGATCAGTACCCAGGAATCATTGTCTTCACGGAAATCAACGAAAGCCTGCCCCATTTCTCGCCGCATGGCAGCGTTCATGGCGTTCATAGCCTCCGGCCGGTTCAGGGTCAAGATTGCCATATGGTCCTTTTTCTCGTAGATCGTAGCTTCAGACATTATTGCCTCCTCGTTTTAATAAGATCTGTATTTATTTGATCAGGGTATTACAGGTCGTTTTATGACTAACTTTTACCGTATCTTAATTTAGCGACTAGTATCAGGCCGACCAGGATGGTATTGGCGATGTTAGTGATGATCAGCGCGGGAAGAGACAGTATTATCCCGTAGACTAAAAACAACACCCCGCCCAATAATTGCATCATGGTAAAGGGCAAGCTGATCTCTTTGGCACTTTTTAATTTAAAAAGTTTCCAGATCTGCGGGATAAAAGACACCGCGATGAGCGCCCCAGCGAATACTCCCAGAACCTGTTTCCAGTCCAAAATCCTCGAATCCGTCTTCCAGTTATATTGCCGGGCCTCCAGCCACGGCGGCATGATTATAACACAAGCAAACACCATTTGATGAAACACATCTTATTTGATTAACTATACCTGGTCTATCCGGGGTAACAGCAGGTATGAATCATAACGGCCACCGGTGTGGATTACGTGATTTCCTTTATTACGGGTTTGCAGGCCCGGTAATCTAGCACCTTCGGGAGGACCCCCACGAAAACGTCCCAGGATATTGTAGCCGGCTATTATCAACTCCAGTTTTTCTCCGGTATGCCACTTCATACCCAGGGGACGAATCTCGATATCAAGGGGGATCACGTGGCCGGGGTTAAGCAATTCCTCCCGGTCATGAGGATGATAAGGGAACCAGGGAGTTGACCTGGCAGGATCCAGACGGCGGTGCGATGCCCGCAGCCGGCCATCCGGGCCGATATAGCCAAACCCGCCTATTACCGGCTGTCCCGCCATGTCCACCTTATGTAATAAAACAAATATGTCCGCATCATTGCCAGTATCAGTCTCGATCCACAAACGGAGGCTAACGTAGCCAGTGAACTCAGTATCTTCTGTAAAATCAATTGTAAAAGCAGCCTCACTGTGATTATCATCTGCTTTGTAACGGACCATAGACTCTGCGGCAACAGAATTTGTAGAAAGCCCTCCTTTGGCGGCATCAAGGTAAAGCTTCTCGTATTTGGTACGCGCCAACGGCCATTCCTTTTCTGCACGGTTGACCTGGTCGCTACCACCGGGGTCCAGGACCGAAAGTCTTAACCGGGGAGTTTTTTCCCAGCCATTCCTCTCATTTTTCAGGAAATGGTCAAAGAAACGCCGTAGATCGTCGGCGTACTCATAATAGTCAGGCCACTCACCGGTGTTATGCACCCGCAGCCACTTGTCTTTTGAAGGGATATGCCGGAAGGCGTCGATCGTCTGATGTCCGCCCCAGCTGGCCACGATATATACCGGCATCTTGATTTCCTCCAGCCGGGCGCGTTTGTCCTGCCAATAGCCATTCAGCAACGGGTATTTCTGTGCCATGGCCGCCATATCTTCAATGTAGTTTTGCCCGATCTGGGTGCTGGTATTAAAGTCATTGAAGGCGGTGTCGGTAATCCCCCCGCGTAGGACATCACAACGGTATAAATCTATATGTCCCTCCCATGGTGCGATAGCTGCCAGGTGCGGTGGGTTTTGGGAAGCAGCAAACCATTGAATGATGCCCAGCCAGGAATTGCCGGACATGGCGACTTTGCCGCTGCACCATTGCTGTCCTGCAGTCCATTCGATAAAGTCATAACAGTCGTTAGCTGCCGAGGTCCCCCAGTATTCGATATCGCCTTCAGAATAAAAGGAACCGCGTGAATCAACATTGATCACTGCGTAGCCATGGTTACACCAGTAGGCAGGGTCGGCCCCTTCGAATTTCTGCAGGCCGGAAACTGCGCCGGGTTTGACGCCGGGAGGGGCTTTCTGGGGGATGGTTTTTCCATATGGGCTCCAACTTAAAATCGCCGGTATTTTGGCATCTCCAGTTGGCCGGAATATATCAGCGTAAAGAGTCGTACCGTCTCTCATTTTTACCGTGATATCGCGTTCCCATCTGATATCACAGGGCAGAGAGAGGCTGTCCTCAAAAAAGGTGGTTCCTTTTTTGAGGATCGTTGTACCGGGCTTGAACTCTATTTTAGATGGTGTTTGTAGTTCGATGCCACGGTTTTCTGTATCGAGCGGTTGTGCTTTACGGTAAAAAACCTTCAGGCTTTCATTACCATACTGGTTAATTTTAGTTGTTATTTTGTTTTTATCATTCATAGTTTTTCCTGATATTTTGTATTATCAAACCTGTTACACCGGTCTTTTGTCAGGTTACACAATATTCATGGCAGCCATGAAGCCTTCACTAACAGCATCGACTACCTTGGCAGCGCGAACACAATCACCTACCTCGTAAACGGGAATCGTCCCAACGGCGGCTTTCAATACAGCGGTGTTGTTTGGCTGCATCCCCAGAGCATAGACCACGGTATCGGCCTCAAGGAACACCGGTTTTCCTTCTTGTGTTTCAACTTTAACACCACGGGAACTAATTTCCAGGCATTTTGTCAGGACTTTACTGCTAATTTTTAATTTTTCCATTTCGGACAATAAAGCTTCACGGTACATCCCAAAGGACTCGTCCGCCAATCTGGCAAGCATTTCGATTATGGTCACGGTATGTCCGGTTTTGGCTAGATGTAAGCCGGTCTCACAGCCTACCAATCCCCCTCCCACTATAACGACCCGTTGACCGACCGAATCAGTTTTGTCATACACGTCCAATGCATGCATAGCATTATTGATTCCAGGCAGCACAGGTTTGAGTATCGATGAGCCCAATGCCAGGATAACGGCATCCGGTTTCATTTGGTTAATGAAAGCCGGTGTAATTTCCGTATTAAGAAACCTCTGATTAAGCCTTTTCATAGAGGACGATAATCTTTATCATCGTC
>JAEAME010000681.1_pt1 | contig 31229 bp, 28 predicted proteins | sample 8958731 | NCBI WGS metagenome assembly JAEAME01 (sample SAMN16933194, study PRJNA681113) | bioreactor sludge metagenome | isolation source: anerobic bioreactor sludge (Control) | place: India:Bengaluru | collected 2018-10-24
GTGGTGGTGGCGGCAGGCTGGTCCTGGGCTACCACGGAACGTGATGCAACAAACAAAAGCATTCCAAATACTGCAATCAATGCAAATAGTTTTTTCATAACAGTTTTGAATTTAATTAATAATCATCTTGATTTTTGTAGATTCAATTTTGTCCCAAATTTATAATATCATTGACATTATTCAAAAACAGGAGCCTTTTTTTTTGAATTATTGCAAGGAATAATCCGGATATACAGATATATCCCGCAGGGGCGGGAAATGCCGGATGGATTGCCCTTGTTCATACAAGACGATGTTCAATGCCGTTGTTCCGGGATGCGCCGGTTCCGGGATGCGCAGATGGTGCGCGGGATTCCGTCCGCCCCGGCATAAAACTGGCGGAGAGAGGGGGATTCGAACCCCCGGTTCCCTTTTGAGGAACACACGCTTTCCAGGCGTGCCAGTTAAACCACTCCTGCATCTCTCCTGTTCACGGGCATAAAAAAGCGGTGCAAAATACAAAAAAAAGCGGAGACCGGTTTCTTAACCGCTAATTTCACCGCTCAGGCTTTTTTCCAGGTAACCTTTCACCTCCTCGCGACGCAAACCCTGGCCCAGCAGAAACATCAGCTTGGTGACGGCGGCTTCAGTGGTCATGTCCTTTCCGCTGACCACGCCGGCGTTCAGCAGTTCAAGGCTCGTTTCATACTGCCCCATCTGGACGCTACCCCCCTGGCACTGGCTGACATTCACCACGACCACATTCTGCCGGATCGCTTTCCGGATGCTGTTGAGCAGCCAGCGGGAGGTGGGCACATTGCCCGACCCGTAGCTTTCGAGCACCAATCCCTTCAACCCGGGGATTGCCACCACCGCCTCGAAGATGGTCCGGTCGATGCCGGGAAACATTTTCAGGATGACCACCTGCCCGTCGAAACCGGTTTGCACCTTAAGAATACCCTTGTTGCCCGGGTAATGGATGAATTCGGCGTTGTACCGGATGTCGACCCCCGCGGTAGCCAGGGGCGGATAGTTTTCCGATACAAAGGCGCTGAAATTCTGCGAGTCTCTCTTAAGGGTACGGTTTCCTCTGAAGAGTTTGAAATCGAAGTAGATGCATACTTCGGGCACCATGGCCTGCCCGTTTTTTTTGGCGGCGGCAATCTCCACCGCCGTAATCAGGTTTTCCTTTCCGTCGGTCCGGAGGGTTCCGATGGGCAGTTGGGAGCCGGTCAGGATGATGGGTTTGCCGAGGTTCACGAACATGTAACTCAGGGCGGAGGCGGTATAGGCCATGGTGTCGGTACCGTGAAGAATGACAAACCCGTCGTATTGGCTGTAATTACGCCCGATGGTCAGTGCCAGCCGTTCCCAGATCGCCGGGGTGACGTTCGACGAATCGATGGGGGGGCTGAAGGTGACCGAGCGGATGCGGTAGCCCAGTTTGTTCAGTTCGGGGACCTCTTCGAGGATACGGTCGAATTTGACCGGGGCCAGCGTTCCGGTGACCGGGTGCTGGGCCATGCCGATGGTCCCCCCGGTATAGATGATAAGCACGGAGGCATTCCGCTGCGATTCCTGGTTCATAAGGCAGTTCATATGTGAAGCCACGCAGGAATTGGCGCCCCGGCTTTCGCCGCGGAACAGGAGGGCCGGCTCCTACGAAGCTGATTTAAACAGTCTGACAGCATTGGCTGTCGTGATGCGGGCGACCTCCTCCAGCGGACAGCCGTACAGGGCGGCCACCTTTTGGGCCACCAGGGGCAGGTACCCGCTTTCGTTCCTTTTTCCCCGGAAGGGAACCGGGCTCAGCCAGGGAGCATCGGTTTCCAGGACCAGGTGCTGCAGATCCACCGATTCGAGCACCCGGGGGAGGCTGCTGTTGCTGAAGGTGACCACTCCTCCGATGCCCAGGTGAAAGCCGGCCCCTGTTACTTTTTCAGCCTCGGCGGCCGAGCCCGAAAAACAGTGGAATATCCCGGTCAGGGAGCCATCCTGTTCCGCTTCGAGGATTTCAAAGACCTCGCTGAAGGAATCCCGCACATGGATAACCACCGGAAGGGCCAGACGGCGGGCGATCCTGAGCTGTTCCCTGAAAGCATCCCGCTGCTGAACCAGAAAGGTGCGGTCCCAGTACAGATCGATGCCTGTTTCACCCACTCCATGGAACAGCGCGCGGTCGAACCAGCCGTTGACGGCATCAAGTTCCCGTTTATAATCCTCCCTGACGGAGGTGGGGTGCAAGCCCATGAGGGGCAGGCATACCCCTGGGTAAGCCTCCGCCATCGCCAGAAGGCTGCCGGCAGAAGCGGAATCAATGTTGGGAAGGATGATCCGCCGCACCCCGTTGCCGAGGGCACGGGCCATCACCTGCTCCCGGTCGCCCGAGAAATCGTCCACATACAGGTGGGCATGGGTATCTACCAGCATTCTATCATCCGGGTTAGGCTGATCAAAGGCCGAAAAAGGCCGGGGCCGGCGGGACAACGCATCCGCGGATGAGGCCCCGCCCTTCAGGGTATCGGCGGCAGGGAAGGGGTTACCCCCTTCCTCCGCCTCCGGTATCATACGATGCCCTGGGCAAGCATGGCTTCGGCCACCTTGACGAATCCGCCGATGTTGGCGCCGCGGATGTAATCCACCTTGCCGCCTTCGATGCCGTACCGTACACAGGTGTCGTGGATATCCTGCATGATGACCTGAAGCTTCTGGTTGACCTCGTCGCGCGACCAGTTCAATCGCATGCTGTTCTGGGTCATTTCCAGTCCCGATACGGCCACTCCTCCCGCATTCACCGCCTTGCCGGGGGCAAAATCGATGTGGGCGTTGAGGTATTCAGCCGCCTCGGCCGTGCATCCCATATTCGAAGCTTCGGCCACCAGGAAGCAGCCGTTCTTCACCAGCTCTTTGGCATCGTCAAGGTTCAGTTCGTTCTGGGTGGCGCAGGGGATGGCAATGTCGGTTTTGACCTCCCATGGTTTCCGGCCGGCGATGAAACGGGCTCCGAACTCCCTGGCATAAGGCTCCACAATATCCTGGTTGCTGGAACGCAGTTCGAGCAGGTAATCCACCTTTTCGCCCGACACCCCTTCTGAATCGATAACATAGCCGTCGGGACCTGAAATCGTGATCACCTTGCCGCCCAGCTCATTGATCTTCATGATAGCTCCCCAGGCGACATTCCCGAAACCGGAGACGGAGAAAGTGTGGCCCGCCACCCCTTTCCCAAGCCGCTTCAGCATGTGGTTCACAAAATATACCGCCCCGAAACCGGTGGCCTCCGGCCTGATCAGGCTGCCCCCCCAGCCGATCCCCTTGCCGGTGAAAACACCCGTAAATTCGTTCTTCAGCCTTTTGTACTGTCCGAACATGTAGCCGATTTCCCGGCCACCCACCCCGATGTCGCCCGCCGGCACGTCGGTGTCGGGCCCGATATGGCGGAACAATTCGGTCATGAACGACTGGCAGAAGCGCATAATCTCGGCATCCGATTTTCCTTTGGGACTGAAATCGGAACCTCCCTTGCCGCCGCCCATCGGCAGGGTTGTCAGGCTGTTCTTAAAGGTCTGCTCAAATCCGAGGAATTTCAGAATGCTCAGCGTTACCGTACTGTGAAAGCGGATCCCCCCTTTGTAAGGTCCGATGGCCGAATTGAACTCCACCCGGTAACCGCGGTTGATCTGCACCTCTCCCCGGTCATCCACCCAGGGAACCCGGAACATGATCACCCGTTCGGGTTCGCACATTCTCTCCAGAATCTTGTTCTTCTGGTATTTCGGATTCTTCACGTAATAATCCCACACCGATTCTGCCACCTCCTGGACCGCCTGGTGAAACTCCTTTTCTCCTGGGGTTCTCATCTTCAGGGCTTCCATGAATTCCTGTATTTCAGCTTTCATATCTAAGGTTTAAAATTATACAGGCAAAATTAAACAAGAAGTTCTGAATAATATTGACCCATACCTGAAATTGTAAAATTTTAAAATAATGATTATCTGTGCATTAAAGTTTATGCAAAGCTGTTTAATAACACTAGCTGACAAACATCAGGTATTCCGGGGCAGAAGCCCGGGGATGGCAGGGGTCATAAAGAAAGACGAAGCCCCTTTCCCGGGGGAAAAGGGCTTCGCGTCTGGGCATGCCTTATGAAAGGCCGTTACATCATGCCGCCCATTCCGCCGCCCATTCCGGGATTTGGCATGGCCGGTTTTTCTTCCTTGATCTCGGTGATCACGGCCTCGGTGGTCAGCATCATGCCGGCGATGGAAGCGGCATTTTCGAGGGCAATGCGGGATACCTTGGCGGGGTCGATCACGCCGCCTTCAAAAAGGTTCTGGTATTGGCCCAGCCTGACGTTGTACCCGTAGTCATTTTTTCCTTCACGGATCTTCTGGACGATGACGGCGCCCTCTTTTCCTGCATTGGCGACGATCTGCCGCAGAGGCTCCTCAATGGCGCGCTTGATGATTTCGATGCCGGTCTGTTCGTCTTCGTTTTCGGTATCGATCCCTTCGAGCGAATCGATAGCCCGCAGGTAGGCGACACCGCCGCCGGGGACGATTCCCTCTTCGACGGCTGCGCGGGTGGCGCTCAGGGCATCGTGCACACGGGCTTTCTTCTCCTTCATCTCCATTTCGGAGGCAGCTCCCACGTAAATGACAGCCACTCCGCCGGCCAGCTTGGCCAGACGCTCCTGCAATTTCTCACGGTCGTAATCCGAAGTGGTCAGATCGATTTGTTTTTTAATCATTCCCACACGGGCCGAAATCATCTTGGAATCGCCCTGTCCTCCGACAATGGTGGTGTTTTCCTTGTCGACCGTCACCTTCTCGGCGCGGCCCAGCATGTCGAGGGTGGTGTGCTCCAGCTTCATCCCCTTTTCCTCGGTGATGACGTTGCCGCCGGTAAGAACGGCAATGTCTTCGAGCATCTCCTTGCGGCGGTCGCCGAAACCGGGGGCTTTGACAGCCGCCACCTTCAGGGCACCCCGCAGACGGTTGACCACCAGGGTGGCCAGCGCCTCGCCGTCGACATCTTCGGCAATGATCAGCATGGGCCGCCCGCTCTGGGCTATCTGCTCAAGCACCGGCAGCAGGTCTTTCATCGTGCTGATCTTCTTGTCGTGGATCAGGATATAGGGGTTTTCAAGATCGGCCGACATCTTTTCGGCGTCGGTCACGAAATAGGGGGAAATGTAACCGCGGTCGAACTGCATTCCCTCCACCACATCCACATAGGTTTCGGTTCCCTTCGACTCCTCGATGGTAATGACCCCCTCCTTGTGCACCTTTTTCATGGCTTCGGCAATCAGCTTGCCGATGGCTTCGTCGTTGTTGGCCGACACCTTGGCCACCGACTCGATCTTGGCATAGTCGTCGCCCACATTCTGCGCCTGCGCCTTCAGACTTTCGACCACTTTGACAACAGCCTTGTCGATGCCGCGTTTCAGGTCCATCGGGTTGGCTCCGGCGGCCACATTCTTCAATCCGACGGTTATGATCGACTGCGCAAGCACCGTGGCGGTCGTGGTACCATCGCCCGCATCATCCCCGGTCTTGGAAGCCACCTCCTTGACCATCTGGGCTCCCAGGTTCTCGTAGGGATCGACCAGCTCAATCTCCTTGGCCACTGTGACACCGTCCTTGGTAATCAGCGGCGAACCGAATTTCTTTTCGATAACCACGTTCCGGCCTTTGGGCCCCAGGGTTACCTTCACCGTATCAGCGAGCTTGTCCACCCCTTTTTTCAACAGGTCCCTCGCTTCAATGTTGTTCTTAATCTCTTTTGCCATTTTTTTCCGATATTAGTTTATTATGCTGTTCCCTTACTGAATGTACAACACATCGTTCTGCGACATGAGCAGGTAGTCGACTCCATCGATGGTCAGGGTAGTCCCCGAATATTTCCCGTAGAAAACGGTGTCGCCCGCCTTCAGTTCCATGGGTTCGTCTTTTTTCGCGCCTCCCGTCAGCACAACCGTACCGACCTGCGGCTTTTCCTTCGCCGATTCAGGAATGATGATGCCGCTCGCTGTTTTGGTTTCGGCCTCCTGGGGTTTCACCAAAATTTTCCCCGCAAGAACTTTGCCTTTTAATTCTGCCATTTTGATTCTTTTTTATAGTTAGACATTCAATTTTTTTGGACATACCGGGTGAATCACATTTTGTGCCAATCGTCCACCCGGGTTTTGCACCCCTGATTTCCTTGCCATTTTTTCAGCCAAACCGGCCGCCCATGGCTGCCTTCAGATATAAAATACTGTATTTCTGCTTTATGCGTTCCATGACACGCAGCCTGCCATAGTGTCAGCAGGCTTTGGTGAAAATTGGGCGGCCCTTCGCACTGCTACCGGGGGATGAAAGGGCCTGCCATACCGGTCGCGGGGAACCGGTTCGCAGAATGCCGGGAAAAGCAAAAAAAAACCGCGCTGCAAAAGGGCAGCCTGCGGTAACAATAAAACCACACCCTTGCGGATGATGTCTCAGGGAAAAGGATTCACAGGGCAAAACCACCCTGCAGTCGATCAATTGGCCGAATCGGCGGGGCTGTTTTCGGGCACCGAGGTGGGAAACACCGGCACCTGGTTGGGATCGGCGATGTTCTGAATCTGCTCCTGCACCATCGACTGGTCATTGACCTCCCCTCCACGGGGGATGAAGGCCGATCCCATGACAGACAGCAACAGCAGACCCCCGGCCAGGGCCCAGGTGGTTTTTTCAAGAAAATCGGCGGTTTTCCGGACACCCATCATCTGGGTGGAAGCCTGGAAGTTGCTCGCCAAACCTCCGCCCTTGGAATTCTGCACCAAAACAATTAAAACAAGCAAGATGCAGACAATAAATATTAAAACAGTAATTAAAGTGTACATTTGTTCTATGTTATGCGTTCATTCTTTTTCTGATCTCTTCCATGCGGGCTGCAAAGTAAATACTTTTTCCGGGAAATTTCAAACCCAAATGTTCATAGGCGCGGAGTGCCTTTTCATATTTCCCCTGCGACACCAGAATGGAAGCCAGCGTTTCAGTGATCAGTTCATCGGATTCGGCAACCGCGATTTCCTCCAGGCGGGTGTTGTCAGGTGTTTCTCCCGGAGGAGCGTGCGGATTCATGGCTGCGCCGCCGGCCAGAAACTCCTCAATGCGTTTCAGCTGGTCTCTTCCGCCGGCATCCCCGCCAATGGTTTCCCCGGCCCCGGAGGGCAGACTGTCCAGGTAATCGCGGATGGCCGGTGCCGGGCTGCCGGTTCCTTTCCTTTCAGGATTGCCCCTAACCGGATCCGGGAATTTCATCCTTTTCCGGTCGGAGAGGCGGAAGGCGTTCCGGGTCAGCTGTTCCGCAAAGTCAGGGTGGCCGGTCCTTTCCAGATTTTTCAGGTAAAGCAGCCATCCGGCCGCAAACCAGGGAAAGGTGGCAGTAAGCCGCTCCAGCTCCGGCAGGGTCCCTTCGTTCAGAAGCGAGGGATTCTTCAGATATTTCAGAATTTCTGCCCCGTTCATCTACCAGTTGGCTATGGTTGCATTAAAAATATCGTCCATCAGTTTTTCGATGATTTCGGGAACGATGGAACTTTCAACGTCGTTCAGGCTCAGGGAGCTGGAAAAATCCTCGTAAGCCGAAAAGGAGCGGTCGAAATCCTGCGCGTGGTCCCTGTTGTTGGTATATTTCAACCGCACAGTCACCGTCAGCCGGTTCTGGGCTGCCAGGTCCTCTTTCTGGATGGCCATGGGGCGCACTTCGTAGCCGGTGATCTGCCCCTCGTATACCAGGTCCCCGTTTTCGACCTCTTCCTTCAGGGAGGTCTGTTTACGAAGCTTTTCCTTCAGTTTCTCGGTGAAATCAGTGCTCAGCATGGGGTTCACCAGCCGGGCACGGTTGGGAAAATAATCGACCGTAAACGACTTGACATCGGCCGAGATGTTGGCCCCCGTAAAACTGTAGGAGACCTTGCACCCCTGGAACCCGGCCAGCAAAAACAGGACGGCGGGCAGCCAAAGGGTCAACGGGCTGAAAACAGGACGTTTCATTGTCTATTCGCCGATTTGGTATTCCTTGATCTTCCGGTAAAGGGTGCGTTCGGAAATTCCCAGCTCCTGAGCGGCAAACTTCCGCTTTCCCCCATGTTTCTCAAGGGCTTTCCTGATCAGTTCGATCTCCTTTTCCTCAAGCGACAACGACTCCTCGACAAACTCCTCGGTATCGAGGATCTCCTCCCTGGCATAAGTGTCCACGTGAAAGGGAGGGGTGCTTTTTTTGCCGGCGACCACCTCCACCTCGGTGGGATAAAGTTTCCGTATGATCCGGGCATGGTCTTCCGCCATTTCCCCGGTATCGCGGTTTTGAAGGATGTCGAGCACCAGCTTTTTCAGGTCGTTCATATCCTTTTTCATATCGAAAAGCACCTGGTAGAGGATCTCTCTTTCGCTGGAGAAGGACTTTTCGTGCGGATTTCCGATCAGGACAGGCAGGTTGCTCTTTCCCGTTTCCGGGATGTAATGCTGCAGGACACCGGCCGTAATGTCCCTTTTCTGCTCGATGATTGAGATTTGTTCGGTGATATTTTTCAATTGCCTGACATTTCCGGGCCAGTGGTATTCAAGCAGCATTTTTTTCGCATCCTCCTCGAGCCGGATGGAGGGCATCCTGTATTTTTCGGCGAAGTCGGAGGCAAACTTGCGGAAGAGCAGCAGCACATCCTCCCCCCGGTTTCGCAGGGGCTGTATAAAGATGGGGACGGTATTGAGGCGGTAGTAAAGGTCTTCGCGGAATTTCCCCGCATCGATGGCGGCGGGGAGGAGCTGGTTGGTGGCGGCGATGACCCGCACGTTGGTTTTAAGTACCCGTGAGGAGCCCACCTTGATGAACTCGCCGCTTTCGAGGACCCGGAGCAGCCTTACCTGGGTGGAAAGGGGCAGTTCCCCAATTTCGTCGAGAAAGATGGTTCCGCCGTCGGCCTCCTCGAAATAGCCTTTCCGGTCGGAAAGGGCGCCTGTAAAGGCTCCCTTTTCATGGCCGAAGAGCTCCGAGTCGATGGTTCCTTCGGGGATGGCTCCGCAGTTGACCGCTATGTAACGGCCATGCTTCCGGGCCGAATGGTGGTGAACGATTTGGGGGAAGATCTCCTTGCCGGAGCCGCTTTCGCCGGTGATCAGCACAGAAAGGTCGGTCGGGGCAACCTGCACCGCCACTTCTATCGCCCGGTTCAGATCGGGTGAATTGCCGATGATACCGAACCGCTGCTTAATCCCCTGTACATCCATACCCTGATTTCTGAGCGACTGCAAATTTACGATTTTTTTTGCCGGAAAGCATCCGCCGAAAGGGATTAAAGCGTAATTTGGAAGCGCGGCAAAGGGGCAGCCGGAGGAAACCGGTTACCCTTTGATCGCCGGGGAAAAGGGTGTAAGCCACCTATTGCCATGGTAACATGCCCGGGGCTTCGACTGCAGAAGGACACGGATATTCTCTTCGTACCAGTTCCGCATGCATCGGAACCGGAGCAGTCCTGGTTGAATTAAATAACAGAAAATAAATATATCAATCAGAGGATGTTCATATGAAGTTTCTGGGGATAATACCGGCGCGGTTCCAGTCGACCCGCTTTCCGGGCAAACCCCTGGTGCCGATCCGGGGGAAACCGATGATTCTTTGGGTGGTGGAACGGGCTATGGAGGTGCTTGAGGAGGTGTGGGTGGCGACCGACCATGCCGGAATTGCCGGAGTGGTCAGGGAGCATGGCGGGAAAGCGGTGATGACCGCGGAGAGCCATCGCAGCGGCACCGACCGTTGTGCTGAGGCAGCCCGGCTTCTGGAGGGGCAGTTCTCCTTTGAAGGCGTGATCAACATTCAGGGAGACGAACCATTCATCAGACCTTCACAGATCGCCGCCCTGGCTGCCGCATTCACCCCCGGTGTGCAAATCGCCACCCTGGCCAGGATCATCCGTGACCCCGCAGAACTGGAAAATCCCAACAAACCCAAAGTGGTGACCGACATCCGGGGCAACGCCCTCTATTTCAGCCGGTCGGTGATACCCTACCTGCGGGATGCCGCACCCGGCAAGGGGGAGGTGCATTTTCCCCACCTGGCCCACATCGGCGTCTACGGATTCCGGAAGGAGGTGCTTCAGGAGGTCACCCGGTTGCCGGCCGGCAACCTCGAAAAAGCGGAATCGCTCGAACAGCTCCGGTGGCTCGAGAACGGCTACCCCATCCGGGTCGTCGAAACGGAATATCCCCTATTCGGCATCGACACCCCGGGCGATCTGGAGCGGGCAGCCGGTTTTTTGGAAAAAAATCCGCTTTGATAATAAAAAGGTATTATATTTGTAGAATTGCAGGAAACCATTTTCACATGAAGAAGTTTTTCGGTCTGGTTCTGCTGTTGTTACTGCTGGCTCCTCCCGCGGCACGGGCGGCAGGCAGCGGTACAGGCCCTGACCTTGGCGGGGGAAATGAAAACACCCTGGCGGGCTTTGACGTGAAAGTGTTTCCCAACCCCGTTACTGCCAGACGCTTTACCATTGAAAGCAGCCAGTCGGCCATCCGGGAGGTCAGGATTCTCAACATTGCCGGAACCGAGGTGTTGCACAGGAAGACCGACGGGCAGAACAACCGGCTTCAGGTTTTCACCGGCAACATTCCCAACGGGGTATACCTGTTAAAAATACAAACCTCCGGTCAGGGCACCAAAACGCTGAAACTGCTGATCAGTCATCCCTGACGCAGGCCCCGGCCACCCCGGGAACCTCCCTTATCTTCTTGTGAGCACCCCGAGCAGCCCGCGGGTAAGTTCGCGCGCTACCGTACGGGTTAAGGGGCTTTTCATGATTTTCTCGAAGGCAGAAACCCGGCGGGTGGTACGGCGGCTCCCGGAAGCGGTTTTTTCGTAGCTGCCGCTTTCCTCCTGCTGCTCAATTTTTTCGAGCAGGATTTCATGGGCGCTTTCGCGGTCGATGGCGCGGTTGTATTTTTTTGCCAGCGGCGAACGGCCGGCAAGGTCGTCGATTTCCCCGGATGTCAGCACATCCATCCGGCTGTAGGGAGGCCGGATCAGGGTATGGACCAGCTCCGTCGGCCGGCCCTTCTCATCCAGCGCCGTAACCATGGCTTCGCCCGTTCCCATCCGGGTGATCAGCTCATCGGCCGTATAAAACTCCGACAGCGGATAGTTCTCGGCTGCCGTTTTGATGGCCTTGCGGTCTTTGGCGGTAAAAGCCCTCAGTGCATGCTGCACCTTGAGCCCCAGCTGGCCCAGCACCTCGGCCGGAATGTCGTCGGGCGACTGCGTCACCAGCACGATCCCCACCCCTTTGGAGCGGATCAGCTTGATGGTGACCTCAAACTGGTCCAGCAGGGTTTTGGTGGCATTCCGGAATATCAGGTGTGCCTCATCGAAGAAAAGAACCAGCTCCGGCCTGGTTACGTCGCCCTTTTCCGGGAATTTCCGGTACACTTCGGCCAACAGGCAGAGCATGAAGGTGCTGAACATGGCCGTGTTGGCCTGGATGTCGGCAACCCGGAAGATGTTGACAATGCCGCGTCCTCCTTCCCCGGTTCTCAGCAAATCTTCAATGTCGAACGAAGGCTCCCCGAAGAACCGCGCGGCGCCCTGCTGCTCCAGGCTGGTGATGCTCCGCATGATGGTGCCCGCCGAACTGCTCATGAAAAAGCCGTAATCTTTCTGGAACTCCTCCTTTCCCTCTTTCTGGATGTACTTCAGCACCGTCTTCAGGTCTTCCAGGTCGAGCAACGGCAAGCGCTTGTCGTCGCAGTACTTGAATACCATCGACAGGATGCCGGTCTGGTTTTCGTTCAGGTCCAGAATTTTGCCCAGCAGGATAGGGCCGAACTCCGACACGGTGGCTTTCAGCCTGACGCCCGGTTCTTCCGAGATGGTCATCAGTTCCGCCGGAAAGCCTGCCGGCTGCCAGTCGATGCCGATGGTCCGGGCTCTCTTTTCGATGGCCGCATTCAGGGTCCCGGGAGCGGCAATCCCGCTCAGGTCGCCTTTCACGTCCATCACCAGAACGGGAATTCCCGCCTCCGAAAGGCTCTCGGCAAGCACCTGGAGGGTTTTGGTTTTCCCCGTTCCCGTGGCGCCCGCTATCAATCCGTGCTGATTCAGGGTTTTCAGAGGCACCCGCACCTGGCATCCTGTACTGTTATCATCCCCTAAGAGGGCCGATCCCAGGATCAGCGAATCCCCCCTGAAGGTGTAGCTGGCGCTGATCGTGCCGACGAATTTTTCCTTTTCCATTCCTGGCGATATTAATAGGTTGGTACAAAAATAACCATTTTGACATACGGGCACTTCCTCCTGCCAGAACAGAACCCTGATTTTCACGGGTAAGCCGGGTGGAATAACGGTGCGGGAGACCGCAGCCTCCGGGCTTACATGCAGGCAAAGCCGCCGGGATAGCTGCCTTTCGGGAGATATTGACTATCTTTACCGGAGAGTATAAGGCTATGGACATCAAAAAAGAAACCAGGAACCATTTTATGAAAAGGGCGGCGGAACTGGCCCTCTACGCCGTAAGGAACAATCTGGGCGGCCCTTTTGGTGCCGTGGTGGTAAAAGAGGGCGTCATCGTCGGGGAGGGTTACAACCGGGTGACCTCCGCGAACGATCCGACGGCCCACGCCGAAATGGTGGCCATTCGGAATGCCTGCCAGCGGCTGGGAAGCTACCAGCTGACCGGCTGCGAAATCTATTCCAGCTGCGAACCCTGCCCGATGTGCCTGGGGGCTATTTACTGGGCCCGGCCTGCCCGGCTTTTTTACGGATCCACCCGTTTTGACGCCGCCGGCGCCGGTTTCGACGACTCGCTCATCTACGACGAGCTGGCCCTACCCCCGGAACGGAGGATGATCTCAACCCAATACATACCTGAAAAAGAGGCGATTGAAGCGTTCCGCGAATGGAAGGAAAAAGTAGACAAAGCAAAGTATTAGATTATAGACTTTTATTTGTATATTCGGATGTTTAAACCAAGAGTGCACAATGTGGTGTAAGATCTTGATTAGATGAAATTTAAATTTTTGAATCATGGCAAAAAAAATTATCGAAATTGAAGGGATCGGACCGGTTTTCGCTGAAAAGCTGGGAAACGCCGGTGTGCTGACCGTTGAAGGCCTGCTGGAAAAGGGAGCCACCCGCAATGGCCGCAAAGCCATCGCCGAATCGTCCGGCATTGATGAAGGCAAAGTGCTGAACTGGGTCAACAAGGCAGACCTGTTCCGTATCAAAGGCATCGGCCCCCAGTTTTCCGAGTTGCTGGAAGCCGCAGGAGTAGATACCGTGAAGGAACTGAGAAACCGCAATGCCGAAAACCTGTACCAGAAACTGGTCGAGGTGCAGGCCGAGAAGAAAATCACCCGCGCAGTTCCCGCGCTCAAGCAGGTCGTCAAGTTCATTGACCAGGCCAAGAATCTTCCGCCGATCGTTACCTATTAAGAAAAACAACATGTATAGCAGAAGAGGCTGCGCCGGGTTCCGGTGCAGCCTCTTTTTTTTAACTTTGCAGCTTGTTTTCAGGAAAAGGAACCGGCATGGAATACAATTTTTGGGAAATTGAGCCCCGTTGGCAGGCCTATTGGGAAGCGCACCGCACCTTCCGGACGGAAGAGGATTTTACCCGCAGGAAATACTACATTCTCGACATGTTTCCCTATCCCTCGGGGGCGGGGCTGCATGTGGGACATCCCGAAGGATATACCGCCACCGACATTGTAAGCCGCTACAAACGGATGAAAGGCTTCAACGTCCTGCATCCGATGGGTTGGGATGCCTTCGGGCTTCCTGCCGAACAGTATGCCATGCAGACGGGGACCCATCCTGCGGTGACCACCCGTGAAAACTGCGATACTTTCCGCCGCCAGATCAAATCGCTGGGGCTGGGATATGACTGGGACCGGGAGATCAACACCACCGATCCCGGCTATTTCAAATGGACCCAGTGGATCTTCATCCAGCTTTACAACACCTGGTACGACCCTGTACAGAGGAAGGGACGGCCGGTATCGGAACTGCCCCTGCCCGGCGACGTCCTCCGGCAGGGAAAAAAGGCGGTCGATGCCTATGTGGCAGACCGCCGGCTGGCTTACTACGACGACGCCCAGGTTTGGTGGTGCCAGTCGTGCCGGACGGTTTGCGCCAACGAAGAGGTGCTCACCGACGGATCGCACGAGAAATGCGGCCGGCAGGTGACCCGGAAGAATCTGAAGCAGTGGCTCCTGCGCATACCCCTGTATGCGGAAAGGCTGCTGGAGGGGCTTGACACGGTGGACTGGCCGGAGGGGGTTAAAGACATGCAGAGAAACTGGATCGGCAAGTCGACCGGAGCGGAGATCGACTTCAGGGTCGAAGGCAGCGGGGAACTTCTCAGAGTGTACACCACCCGGCCCGACACCCTTTTCGGGGCCACCTACATGGTCATTTCGCCCGAACACCCGGTGGTCCCTGCCCTGGTGACCGGGGAGCACAGGCGGGAGGTGGAGGAATACATCCGGGCCGCCTCCCTGAAATCGGACCTGGACCGCACCGAACTGGCCAAGGAGAAAACCGGGGTATTCACGGGTCGTTTTGCCGTCAATCCCGCCACGGGGCTTCCGATTCCCATATGGGTGGCCGACTATGTGCTGATGGGATACGGAACGGGGGCCATCATGGCCGTTCCTGCCCACGACACCCGCGACTTTGCTTTCGCCCGCAAGTTCGGCATTCCGGTTGTCTGCATTTTGGATCCCGGGGCCGCTGCCGCCGGGGAGCGGGAGGCGATCCTGGCGGGAGAGGGCTGCTGGACGGAAGACGGCGAATACATCCGCTCGGCCAACACAGCCCTGGGAATCGACATCAACGGCATGGGCAAGGAGCAGGGGATAGCCGCCATGATCCGGTGGCTCGAGGCCTCCGGCACCGGCAAGGCCACCGTCAATTACAAAATCCGCGACTGGCTCTTCAGTCGGCAGCGCTACTGGGGCGAGCCTTTCCCAGTCATCCACTGGGAGGACGGCGAAATCACCCTTGACACGGAATTACCGGTACTGCTGCCCGAACTGGACAAGTTCGAACCCGGCGAAGGCGGAGAATCGCCCCTGGCCAACGCTGCCGGATGGATTCACGTGACCGACGGAAAGGGAAGAAAAGGACGCCGCGAAACCAATACCATGCCGCAGTGGGCCGGATCCTGCTGGTATTATCTCCGCTTCACCGACCCCCGGAACAGCGGGAAGATCTTTGACCCGGCCCTTGAAAAATACTGGATGCCGGTCGACCTTTACATCGGAGGGGCCGAACATGCGGTCCTCCACCTCCTCTACAGCCGTTTCTGGCACAAGGTGCTTTTCGACCTGGGCATTGTCTCGCACGACGAACCTTTCGCCAGGCTGTTCAACCAGGGGATGATCCTCGCTTTTGCCTACGAAACCGCCACCGGCGCCAAGGTCAGTTCCGACCAGGTGGAGGAGCGCGATGGGGTGTTCCACCATACCGGGACGGGGGAGGTCTTGCACCAGATAGTGGCCAAGATGTCCAAATCGCTGAAGAACGTGATCAACCCCGACGACGTGGTACAACAGTACGGGGCCGATTCCCTCCGCTTGTACGAGATGTTCATGGGGCCGCTCGACGAACGCAAGCCCTGGGCGGAAAAGGGGGTGAAAGGGGTGTTCAATTTTCTCACCCGCGTATGCCGCTTCTTCGGCGACCCGGCCAGTATTTCTTCCGGCGGCGAAGACCCGGAAACCGAAAAAATGCTCCACCAGACCATTCGCAAGGTGAGCGGGGACATCGAGAATCTCAAATTCAACACAGCCATCTCCGCCCTGATGGTGTTCAACAATTTTGCAATGAAAAAGGGCCGGGTCACCCCCGAGACCGCCGGCACCTTTGCCAGACTGCTCTCTCCCTTTGCGCCCCATCTGGGTGAGGAGCTATGGTCGTTGTACGGGCACAACCAATCGCTGGCCCATGAGCCCTGGCCGGAAGCCGATGAAAGGCTTCTGGTGGAGGAAACCTTTGAGTACCCTGTCTCCTTCAACGGAAAGCTGCGCTTTAAGATAGAGCTTCCCCTCTCCCTGGCGGAAGAGGAGGTCCGCGAAGCCCTTCTTGCCACCGAAAAGACGGTCCGCTATCTGGAGGGCAAAAGCCTGCGGAAGGTCATCGTGGTTCCCGGAAAAATCATCAATGTCGTCGTATCCTGAATCGTTCCCATGAACAGCGCCGAAAAGGAAAAACGGACAAGGATTCACGATTACCTGATCATCACCATCGGGCAGTTGCTGTATGCACTTTCCTGGACCCTGTTTCTCATTCCCGCCCAGATCACGGGAGGAGGGGTCAGCGGCATCGGTGCGGTGGTCTATTTTGCCACCGGCATACCTGCCGGGCTTACCTATCTGGCCATCAACGCAGTACTTATCCTGGTGGCCCTGCGGACATTGGGTCCCAATTTCGGAATCAAGACCATTTACAGCATCCTCGTCATTTCGCTGGTGCTTACCTTTTCGCAGCAGCTGATTCACGAGCCCGTCGTGAACGACACCTTTCTTTCGGCGGTACTGGGAGGGGGCATTGCCGGCGCCGGGCTGGGCATCGTCTTTTCACGGGGGGGAAGCACGGGCGGCACCGACATCATTGCAGCCCTGATCACCCGGTACCGGAACGTAAGCCCCGGCCGCGTCATCCTTTACTGCGACGTTCTGATCATCGCCTCCTCCCTTTTGGTTCTGGGTTCGGTCGAAAAAATGGTGTACGGGTATGTGACCATGGCGGTGGTTTCCTACTCCCTCGATGCGGTGCTCAGCGGCGCCAACCGCTCCGCCCAGATGTTCATCTTTTCAAAGAAATACGATGAGATCGCCGACTTCATCAACCTTCAGAAATACCGGGGGGTTACCATCATCGACGGCCTGGGCTGGTATTCCAAGGAACCGGTCAAGGTGGTCATCTCGGTGGTCAGAAAAAGGGAAACCGGCGCCATTTTCAGAAAAATCAAGGAAATAGATCCCGATGCCTTTATTTCCATGGGCAGCGTCATGGGCGTATATGGCCAGGGGTTCGACAAACTAAAACTGTAAGATGAAGAAATACCTGCCCGAAATCCTATTCATCACCCTCTCCCTGCTGTTGCTGGCGCTGATTCTGTTTTCCGGCCGGCTGGGGCTGAACCTGCTGTCGAAGCCGGAACTCGAGGAGATACCGGTGCCGGAACTTCTTTTCGGCTTTCCTGTCGATTCGTTTCACGTGGTGGAAGGAAAGATAAAGCCCAACCAGAACCTGGGGGTGATCCTGACGGGGTATGGGGTGCCCATGGCGACCGTCGACCAGCTCTCACGCTGTTCGGAAGGGGTTTTCGACCTGCGTCAGCTCAGGAGCGGACAGAATTTCTACCTTTTCCAGAGCCGCGACTCAGCCCGGAAAGCCTGTCATTTCGTCTACGAAAAGGATCCGGTGGAATATATAATCTTTAGCCTCAGCGACTCCCTGTGCATCGACACCGGCCGGAAGGAGGTCCGGGTGCTGCAGCAGATGGCCTCCGGGGCGATCACCACCAGTCTCTGGAACAGCATGACCGATCAGGGGCTCAATCCGGTGCTGGCGCTGGAGCTTTCGGAGATTTATGCCTGGACCATCGATTTTTTCGGTATTCAGGAAGGCGACCGCTTCAACGCCCTGTACGAGGAGCAGTTTGTCGACTCCGCATCGATCGGGGTGGGCCCCGTCCATGCCGCCCGTTTTGAACACATGGGCAAGCAGTACCAGGCCTTTCGTTTTTTCCAGGATGGCCAGTTCAGTTACTTTGACCAGTCGGGAGAGAACCTCCGGAAGGCATTTCTGAAAGCGCCGCTGAAGTTTTCGCGCATCAGCTCCCGTTTCTCGGGAAGCCGGCTGCACCCGGTGCTGAAAATCAGGAGGCCCCATTACGGAGTTGACTATGCCGCCCCCCGGGGGACCCCGGTGGTATCGATCGGTGACGGAACGGTAGTTCAAAAGGCATACCAGGGACGTGGAGCCGGCAATTATTTGAAGATCAAACATAACTCCACCTATACCACCATGTATCTCCATCTTTCGGGGTATGCCAAAGGAATCCGTCAGGGTTCGCGGGTGAGCCAGGGAGAGGTGATCGGATATGTGGGTTCCACGGGGTTGTCGACGGGACCGCATCTCGATTTCAGGGTGTTTAAAAACGGAACCCCCGTAGATCCCCTCAAGATGGAATCGCCGCCCGCCGACCCGGTGCGGAATGAGCTGATGCCCTCCTTTACTGAGCTGCGCGATTCGCTGAATGCCCTCCTTGACAAGGAAACGGCCCCCCCCCTCCCCGGTGCGGGAGGATGAGGCAGCGCACCCTGCATTCCGCTGCGGCAAAAGCCTTTCCGCTTCCGCCGGGAGTGATGGGAAACGCAGTTTGCTGACGCGGCGGCAGCCGGTACAGGCGCAGGGACGTTTATGAGACCCTGATATCCATCTTTCTTATGGCCTCTTTGGCAGCGTTTTGCTGGGCTTCCTTTTTGGACCCCCCCGTGCCTTTCCCCGCCAGTTTGTTGTCGATTTCAGCAGAGGAGACAAACCGGGGCTGACGGCTTCCCTCCGGATGCTCCTCATGGGTCTTGAAAGCCACGTTCCGTTTGTTCTTCTGGGCCCATTCGATCAGGGTACTCTTGTAGTTCAGTTCAAGCGACTGCATCTGGTGGAGGTCGACATACCCCGACAAGATCCTTTTGGTGACGAAATATTTGGCCGCCCTGTATCCGTGGTCCAGGTAGACCGCACCGATAAGCGCTTCAAGAACATCGCCGTAGATATGACTTTTCTCCGCGGGGCCCATGGTATTCGAATCGATGTGGACATTGAGCCCCATGTCGTAGGTCAGGCTGGTGAGAATAGCCCGGTTCACCAGTTTTGAACGCATTTTGGTGAGGAATCCCTCATGCTCCTGCGGAAAACGGTTGTACAGGAAATCGGCGATGACAGCACCCAGTATGGCGTCGCCCAGGTATTCGAGCCGTTCGTTGTTGACCACGGTGCCCTGCCTGTCGACTCGTGAGGCGGAGCGGTGGGTGAAGGCCACATCGTACAATTTCAGCTGTCCGGGATAAAATCCGGTCAGATCTTTCAGATACAGGTAGAATGCTTTCCGGGGTGAGGTAAAAAGCTTTACCCTTTGGATGAGTTTGGAAAACACGGATTACTGGTATTTCTTGAATGCCACGGTGCCGTTGTGCCCTCCGAACCCGAAGGTATTGCTGAGGGCAATCCGGATATCCCTTTTCCTTGCCTGGTGAAAGGTGAAATCGAGGCTTCCGTCGATATCGGGATCGTCGCTGAAATGGTTGATGGTTGGTGGGATGATGCCCTCCCTGAGTGCCAGGAGGGTGGCAATGGCTTCTATGGCGCCGGCGGCACCCAGCAGGTGGCCCGTCATGGATTTGGTGGCGCTGAGGCTCATGCGGCAGGCATGATCCCCGAAAAGCCCGAGGATGGCTTTGGGTTCGGCAATATCGCCCAGTGGGGTGGAAGTGCCGTGAACATTGATATAATCGACATCGGTGAGCTGAAGGCCGGCATCTTCCACAGCCCATTTCATAACGAGGCGGGCGCCGGTTCCCTCGGGATCGGGGGCGGTCATGTGATAGGCATCGGCCGACATGCCCCCTCCCAGGATCTCACCATAGATGCGGGCGCCCCGCCGAAGGGCATGGTTGTACTCCTCCAGCACCAGCGTGCCGCTGCCTTCCGCCATGACAAAACCATCGCGGTCTTTGTCGAAGGGGCGCGAAGCCGTTGCCGGATCGTCGTTCCGCGTCGAAATAGCCCGCATGGAATTAAAACCCGCAACACCGGTTTCATTGACACTGGCTTCCGATCCCCCCGTGACCATCACATCGGCTTTTCCGAGTCGGATCAGGTTGAAGGCCTGGATAATGGCATGCGTGCTGGAGGCACAGGCCGTGACGGTGGTGAAATTAGGCCCCATTAAACCATACTGTATCGACAACACACCGCTGGCCATGTTGACGATCATCTTGGGTATGAAATAGGGTGAAAACTGGGGCCGCTCCGGCCGGTAGGCACTGACCTCCTCGTGGAAGGTCTGAAGCCCCCCGATACCCGATCCCCAGACGACCCCGGCCCGCTCCCTGTCGAACCGCCCGGAATCCAGCCCGGCATCGCGCATCGCCTGCCCGGTCGACGCCAAAGCAAACTGCGTATACAAATCGTACTTCCGCGCCTCTTTTTTGTCGATTCCGAAGTCAACAGGATCAAAATCCCTCACTTCACAGGCAAACCTGGTTCTGTGATGCTCCGCATTGAATTTCGTGATCGGGGCGGCACCACTTACCCCGTTTATAAGGTTTCCCCAGAAAATATCAACTGAATTGCCTAAAGGTGATATAGTCCCAAGTCCTGTAACTACAACCCGCTTCAACTCCATCTATATTCCCGGGATTATTTATTCTTAACAGCCTCCTCGATGTGTTTGATGGCTTCTCCAACCGTTGATATTTTTTCAGCCTGGTCATCCGGGATCGCCAGATCGAATTCCTTTTCAAATTCCATGATCAGCTCAACGGTATCCAGCGAATCGGCACCCAGATCGTTGGTAAAAGAAGCCTCGTTGGTCACTTCACTTTCATCGACACCCAGTTTGTCAACGATGATTGCTTTTACTTTTGCTGCAATATCAGACATAGCGTAAAATTTAAGTTGTTAAAATGTTTATTAAAAAAACCGCTGCAAAGTAATAAATTTACAATCTATAATTCAAACATCGGAATTAAAAAAAATGCATCCTTTACCGGAAGAAGTCACTTATAAAAACTTCAATTTGAACATTTTAATCAATTATTCGATCCAAAGGCGAACAAGGGCATGAGAGTCAGGCATATTGCGGTATTTGCTTCAGGATCAGGCACGAATGCGGAGAATATCATCCGGTACTTTGCTGAGGATCACAGGATAAGGGTAAACTGCCTTTTATCGAACCGGCCTGATGCCTATGCGTTGGTGAGGGCTGCCGGTTTGGGGGTGGAGACCTTTGTCTTCGGACGGGAGGAGTTGTACGATTCGGGGGTGGTTTCCGGTTATCTGGAGGAGCGCCGCACCGACCTGGTGGTGCTGGCGGGTTTTCTGTGGCTTATTCCGTCTGCGCTTATCCTGCGCTTTCCGGTGATCAACATCCACCCGGCGCTGCTTCCGAAATACGGGGGCAGGAACATGTACGGGGAACGGGTTCATGCCGCGGTGATCGCCAACGGGGAAAAAGAATCGGGCATCACCATCCATTCTGTGAATGAGCGGTATGATGAGGGAACCATCCTGTTCCAGGCACGCTGCCTAGTGGAACCCGGCGATACCCCCGGAATGCTGGCAGAAAAGGTCCACCGCCTTGAATACGAACATTATCCCCGAATCATAAGGCAGGTTGCCCTGTCCCTGTAAAGGCATCCGCCCTGACCACCTGCCGCCCCGCCAGGCGGAAGTACCGCGCCGTTCCTTCTTTCCGGCAGCTCCCCCAAAGGCAGCACGGACAGAAGGATCAGAAATATAGGTGGTTAAATAATGTTAAGAATCTATAAATCAGGGTTCTTAAAATTATCTTTGCGCCATGAGCCGAAAAAAGCTGATAACGCTGATCGTGACGATGGCCCTGGTGCTTTCCGGTTTGATCCTGGTACAAACCAACAGCATCAAGAAGGCGGCCGACATCCGTGAGGAGCAGTTCGACCAGTCGGTAAGGCATGTTCTCACCCAGGTGGTCCGTAAACTGGAAGAGCATGAAAGAATGCTTTTGCTAGAGGAGGAACTCACCAATGCCAATGCGGCCGGTGCCGTGGAAAACATGATAGCACCCTTTGCCAACCTTATCCCGCGCGGGCTCCTCAATCCCGATTTCTCGCTTTCCTTCAGTTACTCGGCACAAACCAGGGTTTTGCAGCAACCTGAATACCAGTTTATCGACAGCACCGTTACGATCGAAACCACCACACGGGGCAGGCCGGGTGATTTTCCGTCGGCCTTTGACAAACTGCTCGATTACAATCTGCATCAGCAACAGATGCTGGGGAAACGGCTCAGCGACAACGTACAGGCCTATCAGCGGCTCTTTTTCCGGAACCGCCCCATCGAGGAGCGGATTGACACCGACCTGTTGCAGAACCTCCTCGGCGAGGAGCTGAAAATCCAGGGCATCAACCTGGACTACCGCTATGCGGTGAAATCGTTCTTCCGGGGCGAGGAGCGGTCGATCAGCCAAAGCGGCGATTACGATCTGTTCAAGCGAAAAAAAGAGTACCCCCACGTTTTGTACCCCAACGACCTGTACGAGCCGCAGCCCAACTACCTGGTGGTGTTTTTCCCGAAACGCTCGGGCTACCTGTTGCGGTCTACAGGAATCATGGTGATCCCGACCATCATACTCACCGGGTTGCTGATCGCGATTTTCGCCTATACCATCCTGATCATTTTCAGGCAGAAGAAATTGTCGCAGATCAAGAATGACTTCATCAACAACATGACCCATGAGCTGAAGACGCCCATATCGACCATTTCGCTGGCCAGCCAGATGTTGCAGGATGAGACCATTTTCAACACGCCGCGGACGATTTCGAACATAGCCGGCGTGATCAGCCAGGAGAGCAAACGGCTGAGTTTCCAGGTGGAGAAGGTGCTTCAGACCGCCATCTTCAACGAAGGCCGGCTGAAACTCAAATTCAGGGAGTTCGGCCTCAACGACCTGGTAAACAACGTAATTGCCAGTTTTGAACTGAGGGTCGCCAACCACAACGGAAAGATGGAAGTCGATCTGAGAGCCGGCAACGACCGGATTTTCGGCGATGAGGTACACATTACCAACGTTGTCTTCAATCTGCTTGACAACGCCGTCAAATACAGTCCCGGCACCCCGGAGATCAGCGTATCGACCGATTCGAGGAACCATTCGGTGGTACTGTCGGTGGCCGACAAGGGAATCGGGATCCCCAAAGAGCACCAGTCGCAGATATTTGAGAAATTTTACCGGGTTCCCACCGGGAATATCCACAATGTCAAGGGCTTTGGCCTCGGACTGAGCTACGTGAAGAAAATCGTGGATGCCCACAACGGGAAAATCATCCTTGAAAGCGCCCCGAACAAAGGCACCCGGTTCAGCATTTATTTCCCACTCAACAATTCAAACAAACATGGAACAAAAAATTAAGCTTCTGTTGGCAGAAGACGATGAAAACCTGGGTCTCCTGCTGAAGGAATACCTGATTGCCAAGGGGTACCAGGCCGCTCTGTTTCCCGACGGTGAGGCTGCTTTCAAAGGATTCACGAAAGAACATTTCGATATCTGCATACTGGATATAATGATGCCTAAAAAGGACGGGTTCACCCTGGCCCGGGAAATCAGGATGATCTCCTCCGACATCCCGATCATTTTCCTGACAGCCAAGAACCTGAAGGACGATGTAATCGAAGGGTTCAAAGCGGGGGCCGATGACTATATCACCAAGCCCTTCAGCATGGAAGAGCTCATCTTCAGGATTGAAGCCATTTTGCGCCGCACCATTCCGGATGCCCAGAATGCGGGCCAGATGATATACAAACTGGGCAGTTTTACGTTTGACGCCCGCAAGCAAACCCTCTCCCGGGAGGATGAGGTGGTCAAACTGACCACCAAGGAATCGGAACTGCTCAGGCTGCTGTGCCAGAACACCAACAAGGTGCTGGAAAGGAATTTTGCCCTCAAATCCATCTGGATAGACGACAACTATTTCAATGCCAGGAGCATGGACGTGTACATCACCAAGCTGAGGAAACATCTGAAGGATGAGCCTTCGGTGGAAATCATCAATGTACACGGAAAGGGCTACAAGCTGATCATGTGATCTTTCAGTCCTGCAGGGGCGGGAGGCAGGAAGGTGCCGGAGCGGGAGGCGCCGTGGTGCGGGCGCTTACCGCAGCTGGGGTCAGTCGATTTTCAATACCGCCAGAAAGGCCTTCTGGGGCACCTCGACATTTCCGATCTGTTTCATCCGCTTTTTCCCCTTTTTCTGCTTCTCGAGCAACTTTCGTTTGCGGGTGATGTCGCCTCCGTAACATTTGGCGGTAACATCCTTGCGGACAGCCTTTACAGTTTCGCGGGCGATGATTTTGGCGCCGATGGCGGCCTGAATGGCCACATCGAACTGCTGACGGGGAATCAGTTCCTGCAGCTTCTCGCACATTTTCCTGCCAAAGGCATAGGCGTTGTCGAAATGGATCAGGGTGGAGAGGGCATCCACCATTTCGCCGTTCAGAAGGATGTCGAGCCTGACCAGTTTCGCCGGCTTGAAGTCGTGCATGTGGTAGTCGAACGAGGCATATCCCCTTGATATGCTTTTGAGTTTATCGTAAAAATCGAAAACAATCTCGCCCAGGGGAAGGTCGAAAATCAGCTCAACCCTTTCGGAGGTCAGATAGCTCTGCGAAACGAGGGTTCCTCTTTTATCCAGGCAGAGGGTCATGATCGACCCGATGTATTCCGAAGCGGTGATGATATTGGCCCGGATGTAGGGTTCCTCGATGGTTCCGATCAGGGTGGAGGCCGGCATGCCGGAGGGGTTGTAAACGCGGATGGACTCCCCGTTGGTCAGCTCCACCTTGTAGGAGACATTGGGAACCGTGGTGATGACATTCATGTCGAATTCCCGTTCCAGCCGTTCCTGGACAATTTCCATGTGAAGCAGTCCCAGAAATCCGCAGCGGAAACCAAAGCCGAGGGCTACCGATGATTCAGGCTCGAAAGAAAGGGAGGCGTCGTTCAGCTGCAGTTTTTCCATGGCGTTGCGGAGGTCCTCGTAGTCGTCGGCATCGATGGGATAGACGCCGGCAAAGACCATGGGCTTCACCTCCTCGAATCCTTCGATGGCAGCGGAGCAGGGGCGTTTCACATGGGTGATGGTATCGCCGACCTTCACCTCCCGGGCTGTTTTGATGCCGGAAATAATATAACCCACATCACCGGCGCGCAGCACCTCCCTTGATTCAAGCCCCAGCTTCAGGATTCCCACATCATCGGCGAGGTATTCCTTCTTGGTGGCCACGAATTTCACATGGTCGCCCTTGCGTATTTCGCCGTTGACAATTTTGAAATAGGCGATGACGCCGCGGAAGGTATTGAAGACCGAGTCAAAGATCAGGGCCTGGAGGGGTTCTCCGGGGTCGCCGGCCGGCGGAGGTATCCGTTCGATAATCCGGCGCAGGATCAGCTCAACCCCCATGCCGGTTTTGCCGCTGGCCTCGATGATGTCGTCGTGGTCGCAGCCGATCAGGTCGATGATCTGTTCCGCCACAATGTCGGGCATGGCGCTTTCCATATCCATTTTGTTCATCACCGGAATGATCTCCAGGTCGTTTTCAAGGGCGAGGTAAAGGTTGGAGATGGTCTGAGCCTGGATCCCCTGGGTGGCGTCGATGATCAGCAGGGCGCCTTCGCAGGCGGCAATCGACCTGGAAACCTCGTACGAAAAATCGACATGACCGGGGGTGTCGATCAGGTTCAGTTTGTATCTCTGCCCGTCGAGCTCGTATTCCATCTGGATGGCATGGCTCTTGATGGTAATGCCCCGCTCCTGTTCAAGGTCCATGCTGTCGAGCACCTGGTCGTGCATGTCCCGTTCGGAGACCGTGTTGGTGATTTGCAGCAGTCGGTCGGCGAGAGTGCTTTTCCCGTGGTCGATATGGGCGATGATGCAAAAGTTCCGGATGTTGTTCATGGAAAGCTTTTGGTAAAAAACCGGGGCAAATATATTGTTTTTTCAGATCGGTGGGGGCCTATTCCGCCGAATCGCAAGCCTCCCCGGCAAAAAGGCCGGTGAGGATCAGCCCGAAACGGAAGGCGGCCTGGTATCCCCGGGGCCATTCGCCAGCCCGCGGACCGGCGCAGTTTAAAATCCCGATGTGATTTCTGCGGACCCAGGCTGCTGCCCGGTGAGCCCTCCGTGGCCAGCTTTCCTGCCGGTCTGCACGGATGACCAGGCAGGGCTTCCCCGAGGCCTGGGCAGCCCTCAGCGTAAGAAGGGTTCCGCCGGCGGGTGCTCCCGCCGTGAGAATCAGGGTCCCGTCCGAATCGAGCACGTTACGCAGGGTGCGCTCTTCATATCCCCCCCAAGTCAGCTCCGCCAGGGGATAGTACAGGGGAACCGATCCATCCTCCGCCAGCCTCCCCGCAGGGCACCATCCCCCACAGGCAACCCCCCCTGCCAACGCTGCATCCATAAAACCACGGTCAACCCCGGTCTGCCCTCCGGTGACTATTTTTTGGCACGACATTTGTAATGATTGTAGTGTTGTTGATTTTAGAAAAAATTAAAAATACGTTCATACCAATTTTCAAAATTAAGCGTTTTGTGTAAAAAGGAACTTCATCAGCCCAGTGCTGTTTTTTCATAAGTTTGGTTTAGTTAGGTTTAGTTGGACCCCGGGGCAGAGGCCCCGGGGTTTTTTTTCCTTCCGCGCCACTATGGATTCCTTTGCAGAGCGAAAATTCCCGCTGTTCCCGGTACCCAGGCCCATAAAACGGAAACCTCGGCGCAACTGAACCGGTGAAAATCGTAGTTTTACTTTTTTTTCGGTGATTTCATGAACCCATTCAGGAAGCCAGGATTCCTTTTCCGGCCGTCGGTGAAAGGAAGGGCAATCCTGCGGTCAGGGAAGATTCTTGCCTCCCTCCTTTTTCTGCTGGCATTCCGGGGTTTCCGGGTTATGGGGCAGCCTGTCACGGTAACCGACCACAAAACGGGACTACCGGTTGAGGGGGTGCTGCTGGTTGCCGGCGACAGGTCGATGCAGACAGGGTCTGACGGCGTCGCCGACATTGCCTTTTTTGATGCACAGGAGATAATCCGGTTTTTGCATCCCTCCTACAGGGTGTACAGGGCATCGCGGCAACAGCTGCTGACGGCGGGATGCAAGGTCAGGCTCCGGGAGTCGCCGGTCAGGATCCGTGAGATACAGGTTTCGGCAAACCGATACAGGCAGACCAGGGCGGAAGTACCGCAGAAGGTTTCCCGTATAGGCCGGGAGGAGATGCTGCGGCAGCAGCTTCCCACGCTGGCAGATGTGGCCGGACTGAGCGCAGATGTCTTTGTTCAGAAGAGCCAGCAGGGCGGAGGGAGCCCCATGATACGGGGTTTTTCGGCCAACAGGCTGCTGCTGGTGATCGACGGCATCCGGATGAACAACGCCATTTACAGAAGCGGCAACCTGCAGAATATTGTCTCGGTCGATGGTTTCTCGCTCGAAAACATGGAAATCATCCCCGGGCCGGGGAGTGTTATTTTCGGCAGCGATGCGTTGGGCGGGGTGCTGAATATGACCACCCTGAAGCCACGGCTGGCCACCGGACCGGAAGCCGTCTCCGAAAGCGCCTTCACACTCCAGGCCGGCAGCGCCAGCCGCAACAAAACCCTCCACCTGAAGTACGGTGCAGGCAGCCCAACCAGGGGATGGCTGGTCACCGGCACCTGGCGGGGTTTCGGCGATCTGAAAATGGGCAGCCACGGGCCGGAGGCCTACCTGCGAAACGGGTATGTCCTCCGCCGGTCTTTCACCGGAAAAGATACGGTGGTGACCAACCCCGATCCGGAGCGACAGGTCTATTCAGGATACCAGCAGTTAAACCTCCAGTCAAAATGGCGGTACATGCCCTCCGACCGCCTTGATATCAACGCCGGGCTTCTTTATTCCCGGACCGGGGAGGTTCCCCGCTACGACCGGCTGATTGTTACCAGAAACCAAAGGCTCCGTTACGGAGAATGGTATTATGGCCCCCAAAACTGGCTGCTTGGTTCCCTGACGGCCGACTACTCCGGGAAACAACTGCTTTTTGACGGATTCAGCCTGGTTGCATCGGTGCAGTATTACGGCGAGAGCCGGTACGACAGGAATCTTGACGATCCGGTGTTGTACGGCAGGCTGGAAAAGCTGCTGATCGGAACAGTAAACTTCGATTTACACAAGCAGGCGGCACCCGGGTTATCGCTGGACTATGGGCTGGAGGCCTGCCGGAATCATCTCCGTTCCTCCGGCAGCGGGAAAAACCTGCTGACAGGGGTGGCAGAAACGATCATACCCCGGTATCCCGACCAATCCGCCACCGTTAGTTTTGCCGGATACCTGAGCAGCCGGTACCTTCCGCTGCCCTCCCTGGTGGTACAGGCAGGCTTACGTGCCACTGCGGCCCGGATGAGCGGCCGGTTTCCATATCCTTTTTACCGCTTTCCTTTTGAAAAGTTCGACACCCGGAACTTCGCCGTGAACGGGAATGCGGGGCTGGCATACCGGCCTTCGCTCTCCTGGCAGCTGAACCTGCTGGCATCCAGTGGTTTCAGGGCACCCAACCTGGACGATGCCGGCAAGGTGTTCGATTCCGAACCGGGCAACGTCATCGTCCCCAACCCTGCGCTGAAGCCCGAATACGCCCTCAACCTGGAGGCAGGAATCCGGAAACAGTTCGGCTCCATGGCCGCCCTGGAAATCGACGGCTTTGTCACCCGGCTCGAAAATGCCATGGTACGCCGTCCGTTCACCTTCGGCGGCCAGGACTCGCTCCTCTACAACGGCATCCTGAGCAAAGTGGAAGCCCTTGTGAACACAGGCTTTGCAAGCATTGCAGGCACTACCCTCGAGGCGGAATACCAGCCGGCCCCCTGGCTGAAAAGCAGGCATGCGCTCACCCTGATGCGGGGCAGCGACTCCGACGGTCAGCCGCTGCGTCATGCCGCCCCGCTCTACGGATACCATGCCCTGCTGGCAGAACGGAAATCCTGGACCGCCGAATGCAATGTCCGTTACAACGCAAAAGTCCCTTACCGCCGTCTCTCACCCGAAGAACGGGAAAAACCATACCTCTATCTGCCCGATGCGGAGGGAAATCCATTTTCACCAGCATGGTTTACCCTGAATTTCAAAGTCTCCATCCAGCTTTCGCCGCTTTTTGCCCTAGCCGCGGGAGTCGATAATCTCCTCGACAAACGATACAGACCATACTCATCGGGAATTGCCGCCCCCGGCAGGGACTGGTCGGTCGCCCTTTCAGGCAGATTCTGATCTTCTCATGGCTGAAACGGCTCCTGCCCCATTGTCAATCCTATGTAAAAAAAAAGCGCAGCTGAATAAAAAAAAAGGGGGACATGTCGTAATATCATTGAAAAAGTATAATTTGGCAATAAAAATTTGCACTAACCGTTTTTCCCGGCAGGAGAAACAATATCAAGGTACTGTAGTAGTTTTGATCAATCAATTCGGTACTTTCTGCCGGATCCCGAGGCTGCCCCGAAAAGGCAGCCTCCTTTTTTCCCGCCGCCTGCCGGGTCGATGACAGAATGCGGAGGTTTCCACCCGGGGTGTGGTTTGTTCCCCTGCCGGCAGCGGGGGCGCTTCCCCGGAACCAGATGGCGGAATGCTCCGAAAGGCAGCGGAAGATGGCTGGCAGGATGTTTTTCTTACCTGCAACATGAAAGACACCAGGTACAACGGCGGCAGTCCCTTCGGAATGCCCCTCGTGGCTGCGGGGTTCCTGTTCCTGGCGACCGGAGTCCTGTTCATCCGTCAGCCGGCAGCGTGGGTGCTGCTGGCCGCAGGGCTCCTGCTGGCTCTGACGAAGACCGGCATCCGGGTCGATCCGGTCAACCGCCGCATACGGTCCTATACGCGGTTTGCTGGTTTGATCACGGTGGGAAGATGGATACCTGCCTGCGATTTCGGGGGCATTGCGGTGGTCCCGTTGAAAACCGTCACGGTCACCCACAGCCTTTCCAACCGGCAACTGGCGCAGACCGACTGCTGGCAGGCGCTGTATCTGCTGGACAAAGCGCGGAAACCCTCGCGGTTGGTGAAAAAATTCAGGAACCGGGCGCCGGCGGACCAGGCGGCGGATACCTTATCGCGGCAATTGGAAATTCCCGTATGCACTCTGCAGGGCGGGAAATACCATTGAACGACCGGGGAGATCCCATCCTTTCCGGAGCGGGCTTCTCCTTTATCCGCCGGATCAAGCGGCTACCGGTAGCGGTTTTTTTCTTCCCCGTATGGCTGGGTTCCTGCCTGCCTGTTACACCAGTATCCGGGTCGTCAGGTTGGTAATGCTCGTTTGGATGGCCTCAAAGGGCATACCGTCGGCGGTGCTGTCCTGCTCCACGACCATATACTTCATGCCGGCAACCTCTTTTTCAGCCAAAATGGTTTTGAAATCGATCAGGCCGGCGCCCACCGGAGCAAAATCACTGACCCCCACGGTAGTGAAAAAGGGATCCTGACGGGTAAACATGTCTTTCATGTGAAACAGCTCGAACCGGCCCGGGAAACGGCGGATGATCTCCACCGGGTTCTGTCCCGCCTTGGTGGTCCAGAAAAGGTCCAGTTCCATGGTGACCAACTCCTTGTCCAGATCGACCATGAAAATGTCAAAATAGGGGATTTTGCCCTCCACGGTATCGAATTCGAAGTTGTGGTTGTGGTACCCGAACCGGATGCCGCTTTCCTTCATGATGGCTCCCACCTGGTTCCAGTCGGCCGCCATCTTCCGGTAGCTGTCGAGGGTGGTGCGGGCCTCTTCGACGATCCAGGGCTGGATGCAATACCGGACTCCCAGTTTGGCATGGTCTTCAGTCATCTTTTTGGCATTTTCCAACGTGATGCCCTGCGCCTCCACCTGGGTATGGCTGCTGAGGATCTCCATGCCCAGGTCTTCCACCATGCGACGGAATTCGGCCGGTTCGTAACCATAGAATTTCCCGTCGGCATAGCCGGCCAGCTCCATGTATTTGTAGCCCATATCCGAGACCTTTTTCAGCGACCCGGGAACATCGGCAGCCATCGCATCACGAATGGTATACAATTGCAGCCCGATACCGAAGGAGCGGGGATCTGCCGGGGCGCCGCTTCCCGCACCCGCTCCTTTGTTTTTGCACGCATACTGCGAGAGCAGTACCGCTCCCAAGGCCCCTGCCGCCGAAATACGCAGGAACTCCCTCCTTGATTTTTGTGTCTTCATACGATTCATATTGGATTGTTCTGTTTAGTGTGTCAATCAACCGTCTTCTCCCGTTCCGGAAGCCATTGCCATGCTCGTTTACGATTTTCCGGCATGCCGCCAATATCCTGTTGTTTTCCCGGTTAAAAATAATGAATCCAAATTAATCCGGATCGAAAAGCGTGATTATTCGTACGGTTCAAAAAACAGACCCAGCGCCCCGTGTATTCCGGCAGCGGGATTGCCCCGG